>Ga0182015_10007909_pt1 | contig 10273 bp, 8 predicted proteins | sample 712P3MmetaG_FD_120478 | JGI IMG/M metagenome (GOLD analysis project Ga0182015, IMG submission 120478) | Permafrost microbial communities from Stordalen Mire, Sweden - 712P3M metaG | ecosystem: Environmental > Terrestrial > Soil > Wetlands > Permafrost | place: Sweden: Stordalen | collected... | reverse complement strand
GCTGCGCACGCGCTAGGGCCCGCCAGTCGGAACACGACGCGTGTCGTGACGCTGCCGAGCACGGTGCCTAGGACATCGCTGGGTCCGGTGCGCTCGGCCGATCAAATCCCGATCGGGCTTGCCGACAACAACCTCGCGCCCGCTTACGTGGACCTTTCGGACACTCACTTCCTCGTTGTCGGGTCCTACCGAAGCGGGCGCAGCACAGCGCTTGAAACACTCGTCCTCGGCCTCAGTGCCCTAGCGCCAGCGCCACGCCTGTGGCTACTGTCGCCGCGCCGAAGTCCGCTCCGCGAGCTGGACGTCTGGGAGCACGCTGCCACCGCCACCGATACGTGCACTCAGCTGATCGCGATACTCGCAGACGAGTCACAAACTCAGGAGCCGGACGCGCCCCACCTTTTCGTCTTCATCGACGATGGCGGTGAACTCGCCGATCCGCTCGTATCCTCGAAACTCGAACGCATCGTTCGAACCGGACGCGACGGCGGATTCACGGTCGTCGCCAGTGTTGAGACAAGCAGCGCACGCGGCATCGCTATCCCCTGGATCCGCGAGATCCGCAAGGACGGCCATGGCCTGCTGCTCCAGCCCGACCTCCTCTCCGACGGAGATCTCCTCGGGACCCGTCTACCGCGCCGGGTGGCTGTGCCAATGGTCCCCGGCCGCGGATTCATCGTCACGCGTGGAGTGGCGGAGCTGGTGCAGGTCGCGTCCTAGGTGACCGGCGGCAAACGCCGACTTCGGCGCGCAGGAGCAGCTATCAGGGGCTGCTCGGTGGATGATTCGGAACCAGAGGCCGCGGCACGACACCCGAACACGTCCCGACGACGTCACTGCGGAGGCAACCACCAGCCGTCGTACACCGCATAATCGTCGTGGTCGGCCATCGTTTCTTGATGCGTCCCGGACTTATAGCCATCGCTTGTAGACACGAGGTTGCCGCCTCCGAGGCTGATCGCCACATGACTCATCGTGCGGTTACCTTCAGTGCCCCAAAACACCAGCGCTCCCGGCGGCGGAGTCCCGGTCCCGGTCGTGCCTGCCGTGAAGTGTCCCCAAATGTCTGCGGGGTAGGTATTGCCCGGGTCCCTCGGGACGCTCGGGCTGATGTAGCTCCAAAAGCCGTTGGCGTGATACGCGTCTGACACAAACTGGAGACAAAGTCCGTCGTAACTCTGGCCGTAGGCGTCAGTTTGAGGAAGCGTCTTTGCCCAAGCCATCGCCGCGGCTGCCCGAGAGCCTACGTTTGGGCCCGAGCCCGCCACCTCGGCGTTTAGTGCCTTGTTAAGTGCGCCGAGGTTGAGGGTACCGTCCCCGATGGGCTGGATGTAGATGTCGCCGTTGTGGATCTCGATGTTTGTGTTCGTACCGGTCATGAGGCCATTGATTGCGGCGGCGCAGGTGCGGACCGCATCCTGGTAGGCGCTGTAGTTGGCGGATGCTCCGGTGAGCCATTCCTCGAGGTCGAGTGTGCAGCGGTCGACGAGTGCGCTGACCTCGTCCAGCTCCGCGCGCGCGGCGTCGAGCGCAGCGCTGATGGCGTGCAGGGGGTTGTGTACGGCGGCGCGGATCTCGCGCTCGACTGCCTGTTCTGCTGCTTCGCGCCGGGCGTTAGCGTTGTCGAGGGCTTCCTGGCTAGCGTCGATCTCGCGTCGATAGTTCGCAGCGCTCGTTTGAAAGCCGGCGAGTTCGTCAGCAAATCTCGAGATCGCGGTCGAGCCGTAGGCGAGCGCGGCATCGGCGCGCTCAAACCCGGGCTTGAACTGCCCCAGCACACCACGGAACGCGGCAGCTGCCGTTCCGGTCCAGTCCGAGAGATCGTCGATGACTCCGACTTTGACCGTCTGCACGGTGTCGGCTGTGGTGCGCAACTGCGTCGCAAGCGCTTCGAGCTCGCCGGCGTTGCCTGGGATGTCGGTGTCGCTCATTTGCCCAGTCCTTTGCTTGCGGCGCTGTCGGTGCCGCTGTAGCCGACGGCGGCGGTGGCCAGCGCTTGTTGAAATTGGTCCAGTAGCTCACACAGATCGCCGAGACCCGAGGACCAGCAGTTCAGGTAGTCGCGGATCGTTTGCTCGAGACCGGCGTCTCCCGCGGCCGCAGCGTCCCCGCTACGAACCGCAGACACGAAGCTGGTCAGCTCGCCGGCAAGGCCGGATATCTTGCCGGCGAGCGTGGTCAACGAATCGGGCGAGACGGTAAACGGTGCTGCATCAGGCATCTGGGACTCAGCCTCCGAACGACGAAGCGATCTGGGAGTCCGTCGAGCTGTACGTGCTCGCCGCAGTACTGACGAGGCTCCCGATCTTTGAGAGTGCGTCCTGCACTTGTGCGGCGCCGGTCTGCCACTCCTGCATAGCGGCTTCAAACGCTGCCGAGCCGGCACCCAACCAGCCGCCGCCCACGAGAGCATTGACTTGGCTCATAGCGGCCGAATTGGTTTCGGCGATCGACTGCGCCGAAGTGCCGAGAAAGCTTGCCGTCGAGGTCAGATCCTCGGCTGTGACTTTGATCAAGGACATCAAACCACTCCTTTTTAGTGAGATATCACAGGAGCCACCGCCGATCGGCAACCCCGCTGAACACCAACGAGCCCCTACACCCAGCGGCGTGTCGGCCCTTGGATCCCCTACCCACCAAACACATTGCGACGGGACTTGAAGATCACACCGAGAGCTTCCCAACCCCGCGCGCGGGACGCAAGGACACCAAGGGTAAGACCGGGACACCCTTAAGACGGCAGATCCCCTCCACGCTCCCGTGTACGCCGGGCCGGTTTCGATATGGCCAGCGATTACGACACCCCGGCAAACGCCATCGAAGCCCATAATTCAGGCGGGACGAAAAGGTGGCTGCGTATCGGCTGGCTAAGAACGCCCCTATGTGCAACGTGTCGTTTGTGGCTAGGCTCTCTCGGTTATGCGGGTTTTGGGGTGGCGCTGGGTGCTCGCGTTGCTTGCCACGGCGAGCTTGACGCTGTTGGCACCCGGCTTGACCCCGGCCCATGCCAGCCAGGCCGTGTTGCCGTTGCCGGCGCTGGCGTCGAGCACCACGATCACCTCGTACAAAGGCCACAAGGTTCTCGAAGTCCTCGACATGCACGTGACGAAGATCGCGCGTGGCGCGAAGCTGCTGATTACTTGTGGCTGCCAGCGGCGTCTCGTGGCCATTCATGAAACGCGGACTCCTACTAGCAGAACCTTTCGCGACGTTGACTGGCTATTGACCCCAGGGCACGCGATCCATGTGGCCGTAACCAAGCCACCTGCGCTGGGGCGCTACATGGTGCTCGTGTCCAACACACAGCACCATCAGCTCGTGTTTCAAACCGAGGGCTGCCTCACAGTAAGTAAGACTCCCCAACCGTGCCCGTCCGGCGTCGCGACCATCCCAACCGGCACCACGGTCACAAGCACCAGCGGCGGAGGAACCACCGGCACAGGAACGAGCGGAACGGGCCCAGGCAGCATCACGAACAGCGCCACACAGGTTGCGGTCGGCGGGGACTCGGCCTGCGCACTGCTCACGGGTGGCAGCGTCGACTGCTGGGGCGAGAACTACGCCGGCCAGTTGGGTGATGGCAGCGACACCGGCCCGGAGGAGTGCAACCTCCCTAACGCAAGCGCCGGGACCACCGAGCCTTGTAGCACGACGTCCGTGCGGGTGAGCGGAATCACGAACGCGACGGCAATCTCCGCCGGCAACGATTTCGCGTGCGCGTTGCTGTCGACCGGCAGCATCGACTGCTGGGGCAACGGCGCCCTCGGGGTGCTCGGCAACGGCACCACCGCCAACAGCCCGGCGCCGGTGCCCGTGAGCGGAATCTCCAATGCGACCGCAATCTCGACCAACGGTGACGAAGCGTGCGCGTTGCTTTTGGGCGGCAGTATCGACTGCTGGGGCGAGAACGTCTACGGCGAGTTGGGTGACGGCACCAACACAGGCCCAGACGCATGCGACGGCTTGCCGTGCAGCACGACGCCAGTGCCGGTGAGCGGACTCACCAACGCAATCGAGGTCGCGGTCAGTTCCGATTCGACGTGTGCGCTGCTGAGCCGTAGCGTCGAATGCTGGGGCAATAACGAATGGGACGAGTTGGGCGACGGCACTGACACCAGCAGCACGACGCCCGTGGCCGTTAGCGGAGCCACCAGCGCAGACACGCTCGCAGGGGGTTTACAGTCGACGTGTGCGTTCCTGGGCGGCAGCCTCGAGTGCTGGGGCTACAACGTCGACGGCGAACTCGGGAACGGAACCACCACCAACAGCGCGGTGCCCGTGCCAGTGAGCGGGCTCACTGGGGCATTCGCAATCTCAGGCGGCGGCCCGTGGTGCGCGATCAGTTCTCCGGGCAGCACCATCGACTGCTGGGGCGAGAATAACGACGGCACGCTAGGCGACGGTAGTGAGACCGGACCAGACAGTTGCGATGAGGATGAGCCATGTAGCACAACGCCCGTTCCTGTGAGCGGTATCACCAACGCGACCGCCGTCTCGACCAGCGGCGACGAAGCTTGCGCGCTGCTGTCGGATGGTGGCATCGACTGCTGGGGCTACAACGCCTTCGGCCAATTGGGCGACGGTACTGACACTGGTCCGGATCTGTTCGAGGGGATCTATCCCTCAAGTCCGACGCCGGTAACGGTGAGCGGCTTCGGCTAGAGCCAGACCCCGCGACCGCGGACTTCTTGGTGGCTCCACCACCACTCGCGTGTACCCGCAATCCCTGCGCGGCCTATTGGCAAGCGTCGCCTGAAGAGTTTGAGTGGCGTCGCGTAGCGCTCGGAGCGACGCAATGACAGAGGGGCGGAAGCAGCACCGGGCAGCTGAGACACGCCGCTTCCGACGATGGTCCGATCGGCTCGGCGCCACGCGTTAGCGTGCTGTCCCGCATCAACATGTCGCGGTCGGACACTGTTGCCTGGACGCGGGTTGGGGGTGGGTGTCGCCCGGGTGTCGCTTTGAGCGTGGCGCGCGATGAGCTATCGGTTCGCCGCATGCGTGCCGGCCTCGGTTCAACGAGAGGTGGTTTTCAACCCGCCGAGACGTATGGTTTTCCGTGGGGTGTGCGCCTGATCGTCGTATTATCGGGGCGCAGCGGGTGCCGGGGGGCGAAGACCACGCCGGGAGGGGTAGTTTGGTGGTGAGAGCGAGCACGATTCTTTCTCCGGGTGACACGCTCGGCGGCTTTCAGATCGTCAACGTGATCGGCTTTGGTGGTATGGCCGTTGTCTATCGCGCGGAACAGCTTTCGCTTGGCCGGCCTGTAGCGCTGAAGGTGCTTTCACCGCAGTTGAGTGCCGATGCGAACTACCGGGAGCGGTTTCGCCGTGAGGGCCACCACGCGGCCGCATTGGATCATCCGAACATCGTCGCGGTCTATGACTCGGGGGAGTCCGAAGGGCGCCTGTATCTGGCCATGCGGCTGGTAGAAGGGACGACGCTCGGCGAGCAAATGCATGAGCGCGGGCTCTCCGCCGAGGACACGGTCGATGTATTGCGTCCAATCGCCAAGGCACTGGATGTGGCTCACGCTGCACGACTGGTGCATCGCGATGTAAAGCCCCAGAACATCTTGTTGGCCGAGAATGGTCACCCGTATCTCGCCGACTTTGGCGTCGCTAAGGGACCTCAGACCCACGGTCTGACAGCGGCCGGCGGCTTTGTCGGGAGCTTGAACTATGCGGCTCCCGAGCAGATCCTTGGACAGCCCACAACCGCGGCCGGCGATATCTACTCGCTCACGGCGGTGCTCTACCAGTGTTTGACGGGGCAGGTGCCGTATCCGCGCGAGACCGACGCCGGCGTAATGCACGCACACTTGAACGAGCCGCCACCAGCTCTGCCAGCAGCTGACGCGGCCGAAACCGAGTTGAGCGCGGTGATTGCACGCGGCATGGCGAAGGATCCAGCAGATCGTTATCCGAGGGCGGGTGAGTTGATGGACGCGGCCGCCCGTGTACTCGGGGAGCTCCCGGCGCGACGACGCCGAGGCATCCCGGCGTTTCCTACAAGCCCTCCGGAAGCCAACCGGGCTTCCGGCCTAGGAGCGCACGCGGAACCCCGACCACGCACTCCAGCCCCGGCGGAAACACACGGGCGTGGACGAGAGGCGGCGGCGTCTGAGCGGCCCGGTGGGCAGACGGAGCTGATCTCCGCGCGGGAGCGCCTAGACGCGCAACAGAAAGCGGAGGCGACCACCGCCGACCGGCGACGCGCACCACCCTTGCTCCCAGCCGAGCCCGCGAGCGCCCACCGACGTCGTTGGCCGCTCGCCGCGGCGGGTATCGTGATCGCGGCTGCGGCGGTGCTCGCCGCAGTCCTGACGATCTCGGGGGGTCAGAGTATCCGAACGGTCCACGGTCGCCTCGTGTCACTCACCTACTCCTCGCCGTGGAAGCTCTCCGGCGCGGCTTTTACCGCGGACGCGCGGCTGCTCACGGCCCCAGTGGTGCTCGCGAGTGGGGACACAACGCTGTCCGCCGGACAACTCGTCAGTTCGGCTGTGATCCCTGGCGGCGTCCCCCCGCAGCTTGCCCGGCTGCTCCACGCACCCACACTTCAATCGGCCTCCAGGCTCGGCCCTTATACGGTACGGCGCTACGAATGGTCGCCCTCAACCGGTGCACACACTCTTGCGTTGGTACTCGCGACCCAATCCGCTGACCTGGCGATCGTGTGCCGAGGACCCGCGAGTGCATTAGCGGAATGTGTGACTCTCGCCGACACCGTCAAGGTGCGCGGCACGACCATAGAGCCGCCGGGCCCCAGCGCAATACTCGCCAAGGCGCTGGCCAAAGACCTGCGCCCGGTCAGCATCGCACGCACCGGTCTGAGCGGTCTCAGCGCGACGCATCTATCCGACCGGGCCGCTGCCGCAAGCCATATCGCGCTTGCCGAAACCAAGGCGGCGTCCACGCTTTCAACAACCACCGTGCACCCGCGAGACCGCCGCGCCACGGCTGCCATCATCGACGCTCTCAGAAGCGAGGCGAGCAGCTGGCGCGCGCTAGCCCAGGCCGCAGACCACAATCAACGGGCGCAATACGGGACCGCAACCATACGCCTCGTCGCAGCCAGCTACAGCGTTAGGGCCGCAGCCAGAACACTCCACGTCGAAGGCTTCCCGACTGCCGCTCTCAACCCCATCACGCGTTCTAGCCTCCCCCCCATCCCGCATCCCGAGACGGTCACCGTCGTTATACCTGATGACACTGTGACGACGATTGTCCCCACCCACAAGAAGCCTTCAACCCAAATCCCGACAGAAAACGCTACGGGGCTCAGTTGAACCGAGAGTGTTTGGTTAGGGAACAGCGCTCCTACACCGATTCAGGGATGGATCGCTACCCTGCTGCGGCTATGCGTGCCTTCCGAAGACGGATTAGTTCGGGCACGCGTGGACACAGGCTTGCGTCGCCCAGGCCGAGAGCGATCCACAGGACACGGTCGCGCGTTGTACCCGGCGATCGTTGCAGCCGCGGGGTCGTCCGGGTGGCCTTTGTTGCGGCGTCGGTCGGCTTGCTGTGGACACTCGTTTCGCTGATGCCGTCGCCAGCGCGAGCCTCCGCGTGTCCGGCGAACTCAGTGACGTTTAGTTACACCGGTACCGAACAGTGCTACGTGGTTCCGGCTGGGATCGACGAGATCAACATCGTCGCGATCGGCGGCGGGGGTACTGACGGTGGCGTCTGGGATTACCCGGGCCAAACTGCGCCTCCGGGCGGTCTTGGCGCCAACGGCGCAGAGGTCAGCGACGATCTCGCGGTGACGTCCGGGGAGGAGTTCTACGTCGAGGTTGGCGGCACGCAGGTGCTCGCCGGAGACGAAGCCTTTAACGGCGGCGGCGAGGGGGGGTGGAACACGGCCCTGGGTGGAGGAGATGGCGGTGGCGCCGGCGGCGGCGCGTCGGACGTGCGCACCGTCTCCTGCGGTACCGCATGTTCAAGCGGCGGTGATCCGACGTCGCTCGACTCGCGCCTTCTGGTCGCTGGTGGCGGAGGAGGCGGAGGAGGCGGAGGCAGCCCTAGTGGCGATGGTGGTTACGGATCTGCCGGCGGCGCGGGCGGCGCCGCGAGTCAGTCCGGCACTAACGGGCAAACTCCGAGCAGCTCCGGGATTGTCCCTCCCGGCGGTGGCGGAGGCGGCGGCGCCACACAAACCGATGGGGGTACAGGGGGTGCCGCCTCTTCCTGCCCAGGCCTAAGCGCGCCGTACGTGGGCACTGGCGGCGAGGGGGGTCAATCCGACGACGGTGGAGGAGGTGGTGGTGGCGGTTACTACGGCGGTGGAGGAGGCGGCTGCGGCGAAGGCAGCAACCCAACCCCGGGCGCGGGCGGCGGTGGCGGCGGGTCGAGCTACGGCCCGCCTGGGACCAGCTTCGGGCCGGCCTCGACCGGTACGCCGTCGGTGACGATCACGCCGCTCTACCCGCCGACCGCTTCGATCTCCGCGCCGGCGCCCGGGGGCAGTTACACGGTCGGCCAGGTCGTCCCAACTGCCTTTGGTTGTAGCGAGGGCACAAACGGCCCCGGGATCACTTCTTGCGTCGACTCGGTGGGGGATACGGGCAGCAGCGGCAAGCTCGATACGTCCAGCGCAGGTTCGTATACCTACACCGTCACGGCCACGAGCGGAGACGGTCAAATCGCCACGGCAAGCATCACCTACACGGTCGTCCCACAAGTAGTGCCTGTCGTCCCACAAGTATTGCCGGCGCCTGACAAACCACTGTCATTGCCTGACCTCAAGCCGATCGCCAAGGTCGAGTCGCATGACGGCCAGCCAACTCTGCTTCTTGTCGACCTGACGGTCACAAACATCGCGCGCGGCGCAAGCTTCCATATCACCTGCGGGTGCAAACGGGAGTCAAAGCCCCTCCACATGAGTCGCACCGCCACAACTAGGAACTACCGAGATATGGACTGGTGGCTGACGTCGGGGCATGAGGTCAGCGTGACAGTTGCGCTCAGCCCCGCAACTGGGCGGTTTATGGAGTATGTGTCCAGCCCTCGCCGTGGAACGCTCGTATTGAAGGGTACGGGCTGTCTCACGGCAACCGGCACCCACGAGGCCTGCCCTTAGTGACGCTTACGCTCTCCGAAGCCAATGAGAGTGCAGCTTTGCCGCATCGTGTTGCCTGGGCGAAGATGTCCGCGGTTAGAGGTCGCGTGAGGACACGAGTCCGAACCGAATAGCAGATTGCGCGAGCACGGCTCGCTTCTCGTTCTGGTGAAGATCTTTGAGGCCAAAGAGATCAAACAGCTGTCGCAGCCTTACCTTGACAGCTTGCTCAGTGATGAAGAGCTCCTCCGCGACCTGCTTGTTAGAAGCAGGAACGGCGACGTCGCCGCCGAGAAGGAGCGGGCGACAGAGCGCAACTAGCGCCTGCCTTTGCGGTTCGCTGAGCTCGTCAACTCGCCGAGCATCGGCAGCACTGCGGGTTGCATCTCGGGAGGCCGACGCTGCGCTCGTAAAGCGGATGATGGTTTGCCCTACGCGGATGCGGTCACCATCCCTCAGGCGCTGGCGTCCCACGATTCGCCTACCGTTGACAAACGTTCCGTTCTTGGAGAGTCCGTCGTCCACAATCGTCCACTCGTCGCCGATGCGGTGGAGCTCGGCGTGAACCCCGGATACTTCGTCGTCCCAAGCGATTACGACGTCGCCTGCGGGATGGCGCCCGATCGTGAGCCTCGAAAGCTCGGCTGTTAGCAACACCAACTGAAGGCGGCCCTCGGCATCCCGCAACCCGAGGAAGGAACTAGCCGACCGCTCCGCTTCCAGTCGGGCCTTCAGCTCTTCGGCAGTCGACGTGTGCATCGCGAACGGATCCGTCGGCACGTCAGACGTCGACACAAACTCCAGCGTAGTCGGAATCGCAGACACCAGCGTGGTCGCGGTCCAGCTGTAGCGACACAACGAGCGGATGGCCGTGGTGAGCGCCCGGAGCGAGACTGCTCCGGGCGCTCACGTGCGCTTTGCTCCTTCTGAGGACCTCAGCAGTTCGGGACGCTGGGGTCGACAAACGGCGTGCCGAGCAGGCTCCCCGAGGTCTCGCCGTCGTTGTAGAACGCGTCCGCGGAGGCGTAGTAGGCGCTGTTCCACGGGCTCGACGCCACGAGATACCACCACGTGTTGCCATCCGCCACCGCGAACCCCCCGACCGCACACTCAATCTGCACAGTGGCGTTCGACGGGATCTCCGGTCCTTCCGAGCCACCCGCATCCGCATAGTTACTCCAGGTGTGAACCACACTCCCAGACGTCTCCG
>Ga0182015_10007908_pt1 | contig 10275 bp, 9 predicted proteins | sample 712P3MmetaG_FD_120478 | JGI IMG/M metagenome (GOLD analysis project Ga0182015, IMG submission 120478) | Permafrost microbial communities from Stordalen Mire, Sweden - 712P3M metaG | ecosystem: Environmental > Terrestrial > Soil > Wetlands > Permafrost | place: Sweden: Stordalen | collected... | reverse complement strand
GCGGCGGCCCCGTACCGGCGCGGCTCCACCGAGACAGCCTATCGCACCCACCGGAGGAGATGAGCCGACCCTGGTACGCCGCCGCAAGCTGGCCGCCGCGGCAAGCTGGCCCGAGTTAAGGGCCCCGTAACCTCGAAGAGTTGGGTCTCGAAGACTGTGGATCAGAGGAGGTGACGGCGCCCCCGCCAGGGGCGATATGCTCGCCATGCGCTCACGGTGGATCCCTGAAGCGTCCCGTGGGGAGGGCCCGGGGTGAACCATTCGGGCGCCGCGGTGCGTCTCTGCGGCACCGCCGCGCTCCGCGACCGGGGCGCGAAGCGCGACGAGGAAGTCATCCTGCTGGCGCATCGCCGCTACTCGGACCTCGTTGTCGTCAGCGGGGCGGGAGCGGACGTGCACCGCTGGCACCGCCGCGAGGGAGCAATTCACGGGGATCGACGCCGATTCGCAACCCCAGAGGGCACAAACCCGGGGGCGCGACATTGAGGAGGGCAGCCATGCCGGTGGACAACGAGATCTACAACCGACCGGGCGACATCTGGTGGGACGAACACGAGCCGCTGAACGCGATCCGGACCGCTCTCAACCCAGCTCGTCTCGCCTACCTCACTGGGGTGCTGAGAGAGCTCGGTGTCGCCACCGCAGGCAAGACGGTGCTGGACATCGGATGCGGTGGCGGACTGTTCGCCGAGGAGCTCGCTCGCACCGGCGCACGAGTCATCGGCGTCGACCCCTCGACCACCTCGCTTGCCACCGCACGCTCACACGCTGTCGCGCTCGGCCTGAACATTGATTACCGCGCGGGCGCCGGCGAGAAGCTGCCTCTTGAGGACGCCAGTGTGGACATCGCGTGCTGCGTCGACGTGCTCGAGCACGTCAATGACGTCGACGCGGTCATCGGCGACACTGCCCGGGTGCTCCGCGCCGGCGGCGTATTTGTCTTCGACACCATCACCCGCACCCGACTGAGCAGGTTGGTGATGATCAAACTTCTCCAGGAGTGGCGCCTCACGGCGTGGATGCCGGCCAACCTGCATGCCTGGGACAAGTTCATCACCCCTAATGAGTTGCGCGCGATGCTAAGCCGCCACCACCTCGAGTGCGGCGATATCGTTGGCATGGGACCGGGCGTCAAACCCCACCGGTTGATGCGCCTGCTCTGGCAGCTGCGCACGCGGAGCATCTCGTACGGAGAGTTCGGGCACCAGGTGCGCTTCGTGCTAACGAAGGATGTGCGCGTCTCATACGCGGGGTACGCAACCAAGGCGACGTAACGTCAGGCTGACTATCACGCCGCTGGCTCTGGTGTGTTAATTGCACGCTCGGGTGCGCCGCGCTGATGTTCCGTGGACAGCCGCGGTGGATTCGAGTCAGGCAGGGGCGTCACGTGATCGCACTGCTGTCCGACGTCCTCCCCCTGACACCTCGCGCTGGTCTGTTGCTATGCAGGCAACCTCGGACCTTCACCTGGTACTGACGCCGGCGACCATCATGCGAAGCGGAAAGTCGACGACGATCGCCCGGAACGCGGTAACAGCACGTGCCGAGTGCAACAGCCCGGATGGGATCGCAACGGCCTCGCCAGCTCCGATCTGTCGAGTCTCGTCGCCGAGCGTGAACTCGACCTCCCCCGCGACGACATGCCACACCTCCTCCTCGGGGTGATGGTGGGCGTGGACCGCGACCCCGGCGTCGACCTCGGTGTACGAGAACGTCATGTGATCGGAATGGAAAAATCTCGCAGTCCACCCTGGCAGCAGCTCCTTCGCGACTAGGCTGCCGGTTTCTATGAATGGCATCGAGCACCTCGATTCGTAGGTTGCGGTTTCACGCGACACACGCAACGGTAGCTCGGTGGCGCAGGTGCCCCGCCTAGTTGGCTGGCGGCGCGATGCCCGTGTTGTGGGCTGCAACGATGTTCCATGCAGCGGCTCGCTGCTCCAGGACCAACGTCATGAGCGTCCGTCGGGTTTCCCCCGGTGCTCTTGCGCCACCCTCGAGCTGGGTGTGCAGGTGCGCCACGATCGCGCCAGGCACGACCTCCCGCGCATCGTCGACGGTGACTCGCAGAGTGGAGTTCCTGTACGGGCCGGCATGAGCGGCACCGTGCCCGCCCTCGATGGCCTCCCGGCCATGCATATGCACCCCGACCACATTCACGAAGTCAGCATCGTCGTAAAACAGTCGCCCCAGGGCTTCCATGTCGTGCTCATTCCAGGCCATCGCGAAGCCATCCCCAATCTCGCCCGCCACTTGGACCGCGTCCATCGTGCCCTCCAGTCGGTCGTTGAGCTCGTCCGTCTATCACCTCTTGCAGCGACACGCCGCATCGAGAACTCTGCAGGGCGCTTGGCGGCCCGAGTTAGGCGGCGGTTGCGACCAGCTTCGGCTTCGCAGCTTCTCGTGCCGACGGCGAGGTTTTCGAGTTAATCGGCTTCGGGTGACGGCCGTCCGTCGAGGCCTGGATCAGTACATCGCCGATCGTCTTCTGGTGTGTTGATTGCACGCTGGGCTGCCCGAGCCTGCAATCGCTCTATCACGGCAGGCACGCGAGTCTGATGTGGCCTATTCCCTGCCTGGCAGTAGCTGCAGTGGAACAGTCTGTCGCCGTTTGCTTCACACCTTCGACATAGTTCCGTCGTCGGGACAGATGACGACCGTGCAGTACGACGACAACACCGGCATGTGCGGCGCGAACGGCGCGGCGTTTCTCACCTTCGGCGCGCCCACGCGGCGATAGCTAGCGGGGCAACGATGACGCTGCTCCTCGCGCAACTTGACAAGCAGAGCGCGTTCGGCGGCGCCCCAGGCCGGCGGGTTTGTGGGAAATGCCCCAGCGGCCACCATGCATACGGGCTAGCGGATCGCCGGATGTCACTACTGACGACATCGGCACCGTTCAAAGCCAGCCAAGCCAGGCCAGGATCTGCTGCGCGACCACCCCGACCGGACGGTCGTTGTGGATCACCACGTCTTCTACCCCGACGCCCTCACCGGTCGTGATCTGTCGGGCCGCCTCGCGTAGGTTCTCTTTTCGCTCGGTCGTCACGTCCGCTGCCAAACGCCTCTCGATAACAGTCAATGACGCTGACAGGCGAACGACTCGCAGCGGTACTCCGATTGCGTCCCGGACACCGAGCATCTCCTGTGTGCCGCTGACGAAGTAGGCCACAACAAATACGCTGATCCCGGCGTCGCGGTAGTTGGATGCGACCCCCTCCAAGTTGCGCAGCATGAGCCGAAACCCAGCCGCGTCGTCGTCCGAGTAGCCACACCACCAGCCCAGGAAGTCAAGATCCAAGAGAGCGTACGGCTGATGACGTTGCTCCAACAGATACGCGACCTCTTTAGCGATCGAACTCTTCCCCGAGCCATAGACCCCGGTGATCATTACGCCGGTAGCGCTCAGCTCTCCCATTGGGCGAGTATCCTCGCAGATCTGAACGTTCAGCGCGCGCACGAAATCTGGTGCCGACGCCTGGTCAATTCCCCACCCGGATGGCCACAGCCCTTCGCGACCAATGGCGATCAGTTCCGCACCGGCGGACGCCCGACCGCCCAATGGGTACGACTCGCTCAGGTCCGGTCCGACAGCCTTAGCGATGGCGCTGATCAGCGTCGGGTGGCCGAGCCATTGCGCCCATCACAGGCGCACGTAGCGGATCCACGGATCGACGGCAGCGTACGAAAGATCGGTGATCAGGGACCCAACCACCGTGAGACACCCGCGATGAGGATCGCACCGAACATCGTGTGGAGGTCTTCCCATGCCGAGTGGGGGTGACTGACTGTGTCGCACTACGGCCAACGGCGCTGAACAACCTCGTCCATCGTTAATACAACCCCCCAATACAACCCCCTAGCGGGCAGACCGACGCGACCGACCAGTCGCAGCGTGGGTCAGGTATCGGATCGCACACGAAGGAGCTTTCTTTCGGCGAGACTCGCTGTGTGGCCACCTGCCCGAACTGCGCCAAGGAACTCGCCGGCGACTTCCCGTTCTGCCCGTTTTGCACAACGCCACTCGGCGAAACTGCCGAGGCCCCGGTGCGCGAGGAACGCAAGGTTGTCTCGGTGCTCTTCTGTGACCTGCTGGGCTTCACGGCCGCCTCGGAGCATGCCGACCCCGAGGACGTTCGCGCCCGGCTCCGCCCGTACCACGCCCGGCTGCAACAGGTGATCGAGAGCCACGGCGGCACTGTCGAGAAGTTCGTCGGCGACGCAGTCATGGCCGTGTTCGGCGCGCCTTTGGCACATGAGGATGACGCCGAGCGCGCGGTGCGCGCCGCCCTGCGCATCCTGGAGGCGATCGAGGAGCTCAACCGCGGCGACGAGAAGCTCCAGCTCCAGTCCGGGTGGGCATCAACACCGGTGAGGCGGTGGTCGCTTTGGGCGCCCATCCCGAGCGTGGCGAGGGCTTCGTCACCGGCGACGTGGTCAACACCGCCGCACGCCTCCAGGGCATCGCACCGGTCAACGGGGTGGCGGTGTCAGAGCCGACCTTCCGCCAGATCGAGCGCGTGTTCACCTTCGCCCGCCTCAAGCCGGTGACGGTCAAGGGCAAGACGGAGCCGCTCCCCGTCTGGAAGCCGCTTGCGGCACGAGCCCGCTTCGGCGCCGACGTGATTCGCACCAACGCCACGCCATACCCGGTCCCGGCAGGAGCAGGTGCGCCGCAGTCGCCCGTCACGAGCACCGAATAGGTGGTGTCTGCTGGCAGCGTCACAGTGGTCGAGGGGTTCGTGGAGTCGAAGCTCGCGGTCCAGCCACCGTCACCGTATAGCTCCCACGACCCTGAGCCTCGGTTCGTTGCACTCGGGCGCTTGGCCGAGCATGAGATTGCATTAGCGGCCCTACGAGGCTGCGAGGAACGGGATAGCCCAGACTTCCCCCGCGCCCGAGCAATTCATTCCTTCTAGTAACAATGTTGCACACCGGGATGGGCCGGCCGTTTGTGCCTCGAGCAAGCCCGTCTATGGCCGGGTGAGTTGCTGTGGTGTAAGGAACACTCCCGTGGGTGGATCTGATTGGGACTTCTTGGTGGCACGCAGCGGTGGGGTGCGTCACCAGCGCGATGACGTGCTCCACATCGCCACTGTCCGCCACCGGACAGATCAGGGCCGATCTTCTGTGCCAGGGTGATCCGACTGCACCGCCGGGTTCCCGATGTGCACAGCCCACTGTGCCGGTCGAGACGGGACAATCGTGCCTGGTGGCGTCGAGGAGCGAGGCCCGCCGTACCGGCGACGAGCCCCGCTCCGCCCCCGGGGTGATTCATTGGACGCTTCAGCCCCACAGGACGCCGCGGGAGAATGTCGTTATTGACCTGCCCGACCCGAGCACGGCCCCGTGGCGCCCCCGTGCGGCACCAGACGAAAGCTAGCGAAAGGAAGGCGGCTTGACGCGAGCACACAACCCTGGCGAAGGTCGCGGTCAGGCTCCCCCGATGGTTTCGCTGAAGGGTCGCGCTGGCCGGCAATCCGACGCAGCTAGGCTCACAGCTCGTTTCTCCGGGCCGAGTTCAGGGGTGCTAATTGCACGCTGGGGTGTCCTGCGGTCCTGTCCGCATGACAAGTGCCAGTCAAGTTTGGGCGGTGTGTCCGACAGTCTCGTGGGACGCGGGTTTGTCGAGACGCCCACCGCGGACGATCACCTCCCATACCGAGGCTCACGGGCTGCAGTTGGTCAAATGCCTCGCGCCGGGAGCCGTGCGACTCCATGCTGATGCCACTCGTCCAATGTCTTGCCGTCGCAACGATCCGATCGAGCGTGGAGCGTCGGCGGCGACCAAGGTCTAGGGTCGCGGCGCCACCAAACCGGGGCACGCCCAGTGACACGCCGATACCCAGAGGTGGCGCGAACGGCATAGTGAGGCGGGTGAGCGAAGGTGGTTCAGGCTAGCAGTAGCCGGGGCATCTCCGACCAGCTCAGCTCTGCCATAGGAGCCGCCATTGACAACCTGATTGCGGCATCGGTACGCTGCCGAACGCTTTCCTCGGGTGGATCACTGGGACGGGGGGACCGACCCGGTCATGTCCATGGGCTTCCAGAGGAGGACGTGTCGTGGCTACAGTCTCGCCCACACCGGCAACCGCGGGAGGTCAGGGCGGGCTCCGCCGCAACAGCCTGAACCTGCGACGCCTGATCTTCATCGGCCTCGCCTACTTCTCGCTCGCGCCCGTCATCTACCTGAACATGGGCTTCATGGAGACGGACTCGGGTGGTCCGGTGATGCCGTTTCTGTTCATCCTGATTACGATCGCCGTACTGCCGACCGCCGTCAGCTTCGCGGTGATGAACAACCGCCGCCCGTCCGCGGGGAGCGGGTACACCTGGCTCTGGGAGAGCACCTACCCCGTGGTGGGCCTCTGGCTCGGGTGGATGATGATCACCACCTACGTCGTGGTCGCCGCGTTGTACCCCGTCGCATTCGGGACGTTCTTCAACGCGCTGCTCTCGTACTGGAATGTGAGCACCTCGACCTGGACCGGAATTATCGGCGGCATTATCGCGATCTTGATCATCGGTTACCTCCAGCACAACAACATCAAGCTCTCGGCGACGGTCATCTCAGTCCTGATGGTTTTCGAAGCAACATTCGTCGCCGTCCTGGCACTGATCATCGTGGTACGTGGCGGCACGCTCGGCCACTTCAGCTCAGAACCGTTCAATCCGGGCGCGGCGACGCTCGGCTTTGCCGGCCTGAGCCTTGCAGCCATCTTCGCCTTCCTCTCTATCGCCGGAGTCGACGGCATCGCTCCGGTCGCTGAAGAGTCCAACACGCCGCGACGGCTGATCCCCCTAGCCACGATCCTCATGACGCTGATTGCCGGCGCGTACTGGACGCTTGTCTCATACGGGTTCGCAATCTCCGTCCCTGTCTCGACGGTGCAGGGCTACGTGACCGCCGGGCAGCTGACGCCTGTGCTGCCGATTGCACAGCACTACATCGGTGGCTGGGCAGTGCTCGTGCCGATCACCGGGTTCACCGCCGCACTCGCGAGCTTTGGCGCCTCCCTATACGCCGCGAGCCGCATCACCTACGCGGTGGCACGCGAGGGTTTCATCTGGCGGTACTTCTCCGTCCTGCACCACAAGTTCCAGACCCCATGGCGGGCTGAGGTCGCGACGCTCGTCGTCGGCACCGTCGCACTCTTTGGCATCACCCTCTGGCAGGGCGGGGTGGCGACCGCGTACGGCTACATGGGCGAGATCTTCGTCTTCTTCGTGCTCATCCTCTACATCTTCGTCAACCTCGCCAACATCATTTTCCACGCCCGCTTCCGGCGCTCCGAATTCAACTGGCTCACCAATGGCGTGATCCCGGTCCTCGGGATCGCGATCGACGCCTACATCCTCTACAAGGGCTTCTTCGTCTCGGAGATCTCCCTGCCATTCGCGACCGGCAGCAGCATCGTCTGGTTCTCGCTGGCATGGACCGTGGTGGGGATCCTCTGGGCCTTGTGGTGGCGCAGCCGCCGCAAGCTCGGGAGCATCTCGCTTTCGGCTGAGGTGTGACCACCAGCATCGGATCTGTCGGCGTCGGCACCAGCGAGGGAATGCTCGATGTCCCCGACGGGGCGATCTGGTTTCAGCGCATCGAATCCCAGGCCGGTGGGACGCCGCTGCTCTGCCTGCACGGCGGGCCGGGCATGCCCCACGACTATCTGGAGCCCCTCGCGGCGCTGTCCGACGAGCGGCAGGTGATCTTTTATGACCAGCTCGGTTGCGGCCGATCGCCGGCGGCCGGCGATGTCGTGTGGACCGTCGATCGTTTCGTCGAAGAGTTGGCGGCGGTGCGGTCGCAACTTGGGCTCTCCGAGGTCGTGATCTTCGGCAACTCCTGGGGTGGAATGCTGGCGATTCGGTACATGCTCGATGGCCCTGCGGGCGTCAGTGCCCTCATCCTCAGCAGTGCTCCGCCGAGTGTGTCGCAGTGGCTGACTGACGCCGCAAAGCTTCGCAGCAACCTCCCGTCATCGGTCCAGGAGGTGCTGCGCATTCACGAGGAGCGGGGCCATTATGCTTGCCCGGAGTATCAGGGCGCGGTGGCCGAGTTCTACCGGCGACATCTGTGTCGCGTATCGCCGTGGCCGGAGTGCGTCGAGCGCACCTTCGCTGGAATGGGTGGCGACGTCTACATGGCGATGTGGGGACCGAGCGAGTTCGGACCGGTGCCGGGAGCTCTGCGCGATTGGGAGATGATCGACCGATTGCCTGAGATCCGTGTACCCACGCTGGTCACATGCGGCCGTTTCGACGAAGCGAGTCCCGAGCATATGGGGATGCTGGCGGCCGGCATCCCCGGCGCTGAACTCGCGATATTCGAAGCCAGCTCACATACTGCATTCATCGAAGAGACTCCCGCGTATCTCGCCCGGTTGCGAACATTTCTGGCGACCGTGGATTCATGAGCCGCGAGCACGTCATCGACTCGTCGTTGATCCATCACGACTGGGACGAGACGCTCCCGCCGATCCTCGAGGTTGAGTCGGGTGATGTCGTCCACTTCGACCTGCTCGAGGCGGGCAACCAGCAGGTCAAGCCGGGCGATCGCTTCGAGGATGTCACCTTCGACTTCGACACGATGTACAACCTGAGCGGACCCGTCGCGGTGGTCGGCGCGGAGCCTGGCGATACGCTCTGCATCGACGTCCTCCACCTTGAGCATGGTTCCTGGGGTTGGAGCGGGATCCTCCCGGGGTTCGGCCTCCTCCCCGAAGATTTCCCCTCCGGCTACGTGCGGACCTTTGATCTTTCTGGAAAGGACGCGGCCGAGTTCGACTCTGGCATCACCATTCCACTCCGTCCGTTCATGGGAACCATGGGTGCCAACCCGGGTGGTGGTGTGCGTCTGTCTCCGTTCCCTCCTCACGTCGGGGGCGGCAACATCGACAACAGCCACTTGACCGAAGGCGCCCGCCTCTATCTCCCTGTCTTTCTGCGAGGCGCGGTCTTTTCCTGTGGCGATCCCCATGCGGTGCAGGGCGACGGCGAGGTGTGTGTAACCGCGCTCGAGGCACCGTTGAAAGGGAGCCTGCGTCTGACGCTGCTCAAGCGGAGCATCGCAACGCCTGCCTTCGTCACCAGTCCGCGCCGTTCTGGGGATGGGACGCCGGGTTCTGACTACTGCACGATGGGTATCGCGTCCGATCTCATGGAGGGCTGTCGGACGGCAACCAGATCGATGATCGCGTGGTTGGGCGAGGAGCACAGCCTGGCCGCGGAGGACGCATTTATTCTCTGCAGCCTTGCGGGAAAACTGAAGATCCTGGAAGTCGTCGATGCCGGGATGTGGAACGTCGCCATGTGTATGCCGCTTGGCATCTTCCACGAGAGAGCGGCAGCCGTCTGAGGAGCCTCGGGCAGATCACAAATCTCCGCGTCAGGTCATCAAGACCTCGCTAGGCCGATGGTTCCGCTTACCTCGCAAGCGAGCTCTCGAGTCCGACACCACCCCCCGGTTCAGGAGTGAAAGTGTTACGCCAGGCTGAGCGACGGTGCTCGCCCTCGCGAATGCCGAAAGGCTCGTGGCCACCAACCGCGGGACCGCTCGAGCGTTCCACTCGCGTGGGGCGTGGTCGCGGATCCCTCTACGCTCGGCGCGGATTTGCCGGCGGGGGTGGTTGGCTCAGTCTAAATGGGCGAGCCTATCCTCTCGTGTATGACCGAGTCGTCCGACTCTGAGCTGATGCTGAGGACCGGCGAAATATGCGTCCGCACAGGCGAGTGGCAAGGTGACGACGATGGTCGGCAGTTGCTAGATATCAAGCGGGGCGAGACCCTTCCCGCTTGCCCGTTCTGCGGCAGAGAAATCGACTGGATCTATATTCACGAGTGACAAGGACCGGACCGAGTGCTGAAGACTCGCGCCCGGTCCCACGCCGAGCATAGGGTCAATCTTGCGACAGCGACTGGTGAACCTTGAGACTGACGTGAGTCCGTTCGCCGCAGGTGACACAATTGGACACTGGCTTGAGCGACGTTCTCCTCACCGGTTAGTGTTGAAAGGAGACCTCCACGGCGAGGCGGTCGCTTCACTCGTCGCCATTGGGCCAAACGCTCTTGTGTGTTTATTGCACGCTGGAATGACCGACTGTCCTCTCATGCGTGCCAGGTACCGGACGTCAGCTCCTCCGCTCATCTTGACTAGGCGCCAGCGATGGAGGCGATTCGCATGTCACGCAGACGCCTTGAGGCGGCTCGACAAGACGATGTATTTAGACCGACTGCCTGCGGTTGTTATCAAGACTGTTGCCTGACGTGGGATCTAGG
>Ga0182015_10007907_pt1 | contig 10275 bp, 10 predicted proteins | sample 712P3MmetaG_FD_120478 | JGI IMG/M metagenome (GOLD analysis project Ga0182015, IMG submission 120478) | Permafrost microbial communities from Stordalen Mire, Sweden - 712P3M metaG | ecosystem: Environmental > Terrestrial > Soil > Wetlands > Permafrost | place: Sweden: Stordalen | collected... | reverse complement strand
TCACAGGGGCAACTGCCCGGTCTCGAAGAACTGATCAAGCTTGTGAACCGCGAACGAAATAATGACCGCCTCTACGCGACGCTTCTCCAGTCAACGCCTACCATGCTGGTCGAAGACAAGGAAATGCCCAACCTCCCTGCTTCGGAAATCAACGTGCTAAACCAACGCCAGAACCCTGGCGGCGCCCGGCTGCTCAGGGAATCAACCGCGGGTGAATGGTCCGTGGATATGCATCAGGTGATCGCGGGCCAGCACATGCTGACGATTACGGTGAAGTGAAGGGCAGCTTCCAAAGGAGATTCTCGTCCATGACGCGGCGAACCAGTTTTGTGTGTTTGCTCGCTGTTGCGTTGCTACTGTCCCAGTACGCGCGAGCGGAACACACTCGCCATTGGCGCCAGACGGATTTTTCGGACTTCGAGAAGGGCACGGCCAAGGGCGTGGCAATCCGCAGCGATGGAAAGCTCTTGCCTGCCCCCCAATTCGCCGCTTTTGCGGACCCAAATCTGGCCTACCTCTGGAACCTGCGAATGGATTCCCATGGACGGCTATTTGCCGCCGGAGGGCCGGATGCCAAGGTCCTTCGCTTTGACGATGCGGGCAAGGCGACCACGATATTCGAATCCTCGGAACTCGCCGCGCAAGCGATTGCATTCGATTCCAAGGACAATTTGTACGTGGGCACGTCTCCCGACGGCAAGGTCTACAAGGTGACTCCCGACGGGCAGAAGAGCGTTTTCTTCGATCCCAAGACAAAATACATCTGGGCCATCTTGATCGATTCCCATGGTTCCTTGTTTGTCGCCACGGGCGACAAAGGCGAAGTGTTCGTCGTCGCACCGGATGGCAAAGGGCAGCAGTTCTATCAAAGCCAGGAGCGCCATGCCCGGTCGCTCGCCTTCGATTCGAATGGGAATTTATTAATGGGCACCGAGCCCAGCGGGCTCATTCTGCGAGTGGAAGTACAGAGAAAAGCTCCGGAGGCTGTGCCTTCGGCGGGCGCATCTTTCGTGATTTATGAAACCAATAAATCCGAGGTTACTTCCCTGCTCAACGATTCGAAAGGCAGCCTATATGCCGCCTCGGTCGGCGAAAAGATCCCGGTCCAAGGTATTCCGCGGATCCTGCCCGGAGTGGCGGCGCAAAACCCATTCCCAGCTGTGAATACCCAGGGGCTGGTCGTGCTTCAGGGCCAGGGCGTTACGAACCAACAGCCCACTCCATTTCCCTTCCCCGCCGTCAGTGGGGGAGCGGAAGTGGTAAGAATCGCCCCCGACGGATCGCCCGAGACATTGTGGACCTCCCGAGATGACCTCGTCTACGCAATGGGCCTGACGCCGGCCGGCAAACTGCTCCTCGGTACGGGTGATAAAGGCACCATCATTGAACTGGAGGGGGATCAGGTCTATTCGAGCGTCGCAAAGACAGCTTCGGCGGAAGTAACGAGCTTCGTGTCGGGTCCGGGAGGCAAGATTTTTGCGGCTACAGCCAATGCCGGAAAGATTTTCGAACTGGGCCCCGGCTACGAATCAAACGGAACCTTCGAATCAAATACGTTTGACGCCAAGATTTTTTCTCACTGGGGACGCCTCATCTGGTGGGGAGAAAACGGAGCCATGCAAGGAAAAGTTGCGTTTTACGCCCGCTCGGGGAACACGTCCAATCCCGACAATAACTGGAGCGCGTGGGCCGGCCCCTACAAGAAATCCGAGGCAAGCGAGGTTAGCTGCCCACCCGCTCGGTTCATTCAATGGAAGGCCGTATTCCTGGACGCGGAGAGTGGCGCGCCGCCCATTGTTTCTTGGGTCGGCCTCGCTTACCAACCGAAGAATGTCGCTCCCGTAATCGACGATATTGCTTTGCAGGATCCAGGCGTCCGCGTCGCCGGATACTCAACCCAGGGGGGCGGCCCTGGAAGTTCCGCGCCCGTTCAACTTCATACGCCGCACGGGCCCGGCGCCACGCCTTCCTCCACATCGGCGGGAGCAGACTCCCCTTCGAGGATCGTCAAAGTCGAAGTGCCCCCTCAAGGATACGCAGAGAGAGGCTACCAAGGAGTGCTTTGGAGCGCGCACGACGATAACGACGACGATCTCTTATTTTCAGTCTATTACCGCGGCGAAGGTGAGACAGACTGGCACTTATTGAAAGACAAGCTCACTCAGAAGTTTTACTCCTGGGATACGACATCCATGCCCGATGGCGCCTATTATCTGAAAGTCGTCGCCACGGATTCTCCATCGAATCCAGCTGTTCAGTCGCTTTCCACAGAGCGCCAAAGTGACCGTTTCGAAATCGCGAATACGCCTCCTCGCATCGAGGACCTTCGCGCGGATGCCAGCGGGCCCGTGAAGATATCATTCGTGGGCGTCAGCTCATCCGACGTGATCGAGCAAGCACAATATAGCCTGGACGCCGGGGACTGGCAGATTGTTTTGCCGGCCGGACAGCTTTCGGATGCGCCCAAGGAAAGTTACCGGTTCGAAATTTCGACCCTTGCTCCGGGAGAGCACATCGTTGCCGTGCAGGTCACGGACGGGTTCAACAATACGACCGTGGCAAAAGTAAACTTCACGGTTCCTGCCCACGCGTCCAAGTAACAAGGTCTCGCCTGTAGATTCGCGGGGCAGTCCTGTAACAGCGCGCGCTCCTCAATTCCTCAATTGCCCCAATCGCGCGCCGAAGACATGGGCTCAAAGCGCTCCACTGCCGCCCCGACACCCACCAACCCTTGCCGGTCAGCCTGGGATTCCACGCGTACCACTCTGGCGCTGCATCGCACCTGTTCGGCGCTCCGCCCCGTCAACTCTCGCGGAATTGTAAAATACATTTCGAGGGGTTGGCCGACGCATACTCTCTCGCTCGATCGGAAATAAATACCGCGTTCCGAAAGGTTCACCGACTCGCCTTCGATGGTACCAAAGGAACTTCTCGCCGATGCGCTTGCAATCGTGCTTCTTGCAAACTGATCGGCTGCTTTTGTCACGCGGAATCGAAGCGGCACGATGCATTCCTTCCGAGGCGAAATTCGCCGTTCTTTGCTTCCCATTTTCTTCCTCCTGAATACTTCGTCTGCAATGCGTGGGAAATGGTGCTCGGAAGGGTTTGCGCAGAATCGCACCGACGGAAGCATCCGTCAAGAATTTTAATGTTACTGCTGAAACGGAAGCCATGCAGATGAAGCTCGAACCGCGGAATGTGCCAATGTGAGATGTTGCCGTTGGATTCGCTCGATAAACGTCGTTTAGTCGACGAGCGAGATCTTAAGATTACATATCGTCTGGGCGCCAATCCGAAGGCGGAAAGGCTATCCGCCAGAAGTCGGAGGCGGCGGAGTCAAATTCAATCGCCGTATGAAAACCCTCGGACGTCTCTCGCGGCGGCCGCACAACCCTGCAAGTTACCCGCTCCTTCGTGCCGTCGTGTTCGAGCACAAGCCGCGTATCGGTCGGAAGATTCTGCTGCAGCGCAATGAGCGCACCGTGCGAGTTCACGCTGAGGGTAGTCACCTCGAAAGTCGTGGGCGTCCCGTGTAGAGCGACATGGACCTTAGCGCGGACCCGGAGCAAAACGCGCTGGCTGCGTCTGCGCTCTTCACCGGTGGCTCCTTTCGATGCGGAATCCGGCGCTGTTGCGCTTGGCGGATGCAAGGTTGTTGCACCTGGCTGGTAGGCATTCGGTACCGGTTTCGATGGCATTACCTTCGAAGGACCCATTGTCAAAAGTCGACTCCCCAAAAGTCGAGTGCGGATTGAATAAGCTTCACGCCCAGATCCCAACCGTCGGGCCGCTGAGTTCCCTTCCAGACCACTTCCGCGTCCACTTGGCGGCGCGTGCTCAAGTTGGTTACGCAAAGCCTCTCCTGCAAGTCGATTTCCCTTGGACTCACGAGTAAGCACCCGTAATTGTTGACGACCCTTGTGAAACCGCTCTCAAAATGACGCAGGCCGGCCACTCTGCTGCTCCATGCAATCGTAACCGGCACCCGGCAGTTCATTCGCGGCCCGCGTCGCTTCGACGCGGTCCGTATGTCTGGCGGATGATTCTGGTCCCACATCGTTTCTGGTGTCTTATCCATGAAAGCCAAACAAAATAAAGGGGTAACCGAGCATTCGCTGAGGTCTGTAAACCACGTGCTGATAGTAGGAGCTAGGACAGGAACGGTCAATGGTACACAGGTACAGGTAATGAGCGGAGCTTAAGGAATGGCCAAGGAACGGGCAGCGGAGATAACACCCTGAACGGGGTTTCGGATTTGGAGCTGATTCCTCCAACCGGGTGCGTCCCCGCTACTCTGCGGCTTTCCCAAAATGATCCCCTCAGTCAGCCGCAGCCTGATCGAGGAACCACACGGGAGGCCTTTTGGGGCGAACCATTGCCGCCGGATACTGGCTGGCGCCGGTGTCTGGCTCATTGCGGAGCGCGGCAAGAATCTTCCGCTTGTCCGCTCCCGCAACCAGGAAAAACGTATTCCGGCCGCAATTCAGCACGATAGGAGTCACCGTCAAACGCCTCGGCGGTTTTGCCGGCACTTCCACAGCGGCGACCCAGCTCTGCTTCTCCTCCAACGCGGGTGAACCGGGAAACAGCGACGCCGTGTGCCCTTCACCGCCCAGTCCGAGCAGCTGCAGATCAAACGCAGGCGGTTCAGAACCAAAGAATTCTCGGAGTTCGGATTCGTAAGCTTCGGCAACCCTTTCCGGCTGGGGTAATTCCGTAGGGAAGGGATGCACGTTCGACGCGGGTATCGGCACGCGCTCGATGAGCGTCTCGCGGGTCATCCGATAATTGCTGAGCGGGTCATCGTGCGGAACATACCGCTCATCGCCCCAGAAAAGATGGACGCGATCCCAGGGAGTTGCGGCTTTGCACTTGTCGTCCTGCGCCCACAGGGAATACAGCTTGGCCGGCGTGTTTCCGCCCGACAAGGCGATGGCGAAGCGGCCTCGCCGAGCGACCGCATCCTGCAGAATGCGCATCAATTCGTCGAGTGCGCCGCGGCTAAGCGCCTCCAAATCGGGAAAGACTCGCGTGTCCATCTTCATCGATTACAGGAATCCCGTATTACTTAGCGGTGGTTTTCACGGCGTGGCCGCCGAATTCGTGCCTCATCATGGCCAGCAGCTTGTTGGCAAACGGTTCGGGATCCTGCGAGCGGAACCTCGCGTCGAGCGCACCAGAAATCACCGGCAGGGGCACGCCCAACTCCACACCTTCGATTACGGTCCAGCGGCCTTCGCCGGAATCGGTCACATAGGCCTCAATACCTTCGAGGGCTGGGTTGCGTGACAGCGCGTTGACGGTCAAATCAAGCAGCCACGAGCGAATTACGCTGCCGACCTGCCAGATCTTCGACACTTGCAACAGATCAAGTCCAAAATCATTCTTGTGGCGGAGCAGATCGAGGCCTTCGGAATACGCTTGCATGATTCCGTATTCGATGCCGTTGTGGACCATCTTCACGAAGTGGCCTGCCCCTGCCGGTCCCACTCGTCCCCAGCCCTTGTCAGCCTCGGGCGCAAGGGTTTGAAAAATCGGCGCCAGTCTGTTCACCACATCCACATCGCCGCCGATCATCATGCTGTAGCCTTCTGTGAGCCCCCAGACTCCGCCACTGGTGCCGCAGTCGACAAAATTCAGCTTCTTTTGCGCGAGCGCGGCAGCACGCCGCACGGAATCCTTGTAGTAGGAATTCCCGCCGTCGATGATCGTATCCCCCGGGGCGAGGTGGGGCGTGAGGAGGTCGATGGTCTGGTCTACGGGCGCGCCCGAGGGGACCATCAGCCAGATTGCTCGCGGCGCCTTCAGCTGGCTCATCAGCTTCTCGAGGGAATCGGCGCCGCCCGCGCCCTTTTCGGCAACGCGCTGCACGGCGGCCGCGTCGCGGTCGAATCCCACCACGCGATGGCCGCCGCGCACGAGCCGCTCCACCATGAACCCGCCCATCTTTCCCAAACCAATCATTCCAAGTTCCATCGAGTCTCCTCTTTAGGTTCCATCGGTTGCCACGCCGAACCGCTTGAGTTCGTCACGCAGCTGAGCCACATTTTTAAACTGAATCGTCTTCATGCCGAGTTCCCGAGCGCACTCCAGGTTCAGCTCGCGGTCGTCGATCAAGATGCATTCGGAGGGTTCGCACTGCGTGATTTTGAGCGCCTTGGTATAGATTTCCGCACCCGGTTTACGCAATCGAAGGTAGCAGGAACTGAAAAACGCCTCGAAATAATCGCGCAAATGAAATTTCTGGATGCGGTACTCGTTGATCTCAAGCGACTCGTTGTTGAGCGCCGCCATCGCATACTTGCGCTGCCCGGCGAGTCTTCCCAGAAACTCGAGCGATTCAGGAAACGGCTGCGACCGGTCAAACATGAATTCCCTGAACTCCTCGACCGCGAAAGAGCGCTCGCGATAGAAAATCGTCCGGCGAAGATACTCGTCGAGCGCGATTCCACCCTTTTCAAACGCGTCGAGCATCAATTCGTGACGGTCTTCAAAATCCGCCCAGTCCAGGTGGAATGTCTCCACCGCTTTCTTTCGCGCGTCGCGATCCCAGCCGTTGGTTAAGATGACGCCGCCGTTGTCCCAGAACAATGTGCTCACTTCCGCCATCAGTTTCCCGATTCGGGCCTTGCCGCGCGGCCATTTTCGAAGGCTCTCCGTTGCCGCTCTATTATCGCCGTCTCCCCTTCGAGGCAGAAGCGGATTTCTCGACGCCCCCTGCCCGCCTCGCTATCATAAAGAGTGGGTTGCCATGGCACATCAACCGAAGAAGAAAATCATCGTCTTTACGATCGGGCACTCGACGCGGCCCATTGAGGACTTCCTTGCGCTGCTTCGGTCCGACGGCATCCGCCAGCTAATCGATATCCGAACAATCCCCAAATCGCGCCGCAACCCGCAATTCAGCTCCGATACTCTAGCAGGCTCGCTGCGCGCAGCCGGCATCGAGTACGCGCACCTGAAAGCCCTGGGAGGATTGCGACACCCGCAGCGAGATTCTGTAAACATGGGCTGGCGCAACGCAAGCTTTCGCGGGTACGCCGATTACATGCAAACAGCTGAATTCGAGGCCGCTCTCGACCGCGCGATCGATCTAGCACGGCAGAAGCCTACGGCACTGATGTGCGCCGAGGGAGTGCCCTGGCGTTGCCATCGCTCCCTCGTTGCCGACGCGCTCGTCGTACGCGGCATCGAGGTTCGGGAAATCGTCAGTGGTTCACCCCCCAATGAACACACGCTGACACCCTTCGCTCGCGTCCAGGGCATGCATATCACCTACCCAAAGAATGACGATGCCCAGATGAACCTGCTTACCGAAACGAAGAAATGAGGCGAAAGCCGCTGTCCGGTCGACATCAGTGCGCGGGCGGGGCCGCGGTGTGAGCTGGCGGGCGTTTCATGATGAAGGTGAGTGGAATCAGAATCGCAACCAGAACAGCCATGGCGGAAACCGCGTCCTTGTAAGCAAGGGATGCCGCCTGTTGCTGCATCATCACGGAGACGCGGGCGTAGGCCTGATGAAGCGCCAACCCGGGGCTTAAACCGTGGTTGCGAAGCGCGGCGCTGATGGCGTTCAGCATCTGCTGGAACTTCGGATTGGCGTCCCGCATGTTCGCGGACAAATAACTCTGGCGGATCTGCGTGGTGCGCGTGATATAGGTGCTCAGCAGCGCGATTCCCACGCTTCCGCCGATGTTCCGGACGAAATTCACCATGCTGGAAACCTGATTGTTGTTCTCGCGCCGGATGTTCACATAGGAAAGCACGTTCGTGGGAATGAAGATGAACGCGAGGCCCATCGTCTGATACACGCGCAGCATCGCCACCGTTCGAAAATCGACGCCCAGAGTCAGATGCGTAGCCATGTAGTAGAGCGCCGTCGCCGTTGCCGCAAACCCAAGGGACATGAGAGCCCTCGGGTCCACGCGTGAGACCAACGTGCCGCAGAGCGGCATCATGACCATCATGATGAAACCGCCTCCCGCAAGGGCTTCCCCGGCTGCGACGGCCGGGTACCCCAGAAGAAGCTGCAGGAACTGAGGAATCAGCACGGTGGTGCCATACAGCACAAAACCCAGAATGAACATGAAGAAAATAGCCGTCGCCAGATTGCGATTTTTCAAGAGCTTGAGCTCGACGATCGGGTTCAGGTGCCGCCATTCCCAGAAAATCCAGCCGACGAAAACGATCACCGCCAGAAAAACTCCCGTCACAATCCAGTTTGACCCAAACCAATCGAGTTCCTGGCCCTTATCGAGTACCATCTGCAGGCAGCCGACCGCCAACGCGATCAATCCAAGACCGATGTAATCAATGCGTACGCCTTTTCGTTTCTCCTGCTCCTCGCGAAGGTATGGCGGGTCCTCGACCAGGCGGTGAGTCAGATAGAGCGAAATCAGGCTGATGGGAACGTTGATATAGAATATCCAACGCCAGCTATAGTTGTCGGTGATCCAGCCTCCCAGCATGGGACCGATTGCGGGAGCCACCACCACCGCCATTCCGTAAATGGAAAACGCCATCCCGCGCTTGGCAGGCGTAAAGGTGTCCGCCAGGATGGCCTGCTCGCTGGGTTGCAAACCTCCGCCCCCCGCGCCTTGCAAAATGCGAAAGAAAACCAGCAGCCCTAAGCTCGGGGCCAACCCGCACAGAAAGCTGCTCGCCGCGAAAAGGGCCACACACGACATGTAGAAGCGTTTACGCCCGATTCTCGTGGCCAGCCACGCGCTGATGGGCAACACAATCCCGTTGGAGACCAGGTAGCTCGTCAGAACCCAGGTGGACTCGTTCGAGCTTGCCCCAAAACTGCCCGCGATATGCGGCAGAGCGATATTGGCAATGGAAGTGTCGAGCACCTCCATAAAAGTCGCGAGCGTGACGGTGAGGGCAATCAGCCAGGGATTGTAACGAGGCTGCCAGTGAGTGGTGTCAGCCGTGGGAGTTATGGTGTCAGCCACGAATCCCTCTGGCGCGGTGCGGCCATATCGTTATAATATACATGCGTGTATGTATATTGTAAACCATGCCGGGTAACGCCAACCCCGTGACGACATCCGTCAAAAACCGGAGCGCGGCAGCGCCCCCGTCCCCGTCCCGGCAGAGAATTCGCACCGAAGCGACCCGCAAGAAGCTCCTGGATTCGGCAGAGCAAATCTTCGCGCGCGATGGGTTCGAAGCGGCGCGTCTGGAAGATATCGCATCGCTGGCCGGATATACCCGGGGAGCCTTCTACGCCAACTTCGAGAGCAAGGAAGACATCTTCATCGCCCTGCTCGAACGCTGGATTGCGGGTCGAATCGAGGAAGTCAGTTCCCTGCTCCGTCGCCACGAAACACCCGCGAAACGCCTTCGCGCTCTTCGCGAGCATTATGCGCAACTCGCCAAAGACCGGCGCCTCGCGCTGCTGTCCCTGGAGTTCAAGCTTTTCGCCATCCGCCATCCCGAGGCGCATGCTCGGCTTCGCCCGCGGCAGCAAAAGCTTCGAGCGTGCGGGGCAAGTATTCTCACCGGTGTGATGAGAGAACTCGGCCGATCTCTCCCCATTTCCAGCACCGCCGCAGCCACGGGCCTGGGAGCGCTGTCAAATGCCCTTCTGCTGGAACATCTCGTAGACGCAAAGACGCTCCCCGACCACGAAAGCCGCCATTTGCTGGGCATCTTCTTCGACGCGGTTATTCGAGGTAGGACTTCGAAATAGAAGAACGGGGTTTGCTAACCCGAACTCCAGGTGATGTCCCGGCCTTCTCCAGCGGCGAGCGTATAGAAATCAGGTTTTGGGTCTGGGGCTAAATCAAGAATCCGCTGCAATTCATTTACCGGTTCGTCTTCCGCATCGTCCGCTAAGCGAAAAGTACCAAAGTGAATTCCTATGCTCGTCGTGGCTTCCAGATCCCGATGAGCGCGAAGGGCGTCCGAGGGCGACATATGCGCAGCTTGCATGAACCAGCGGGGCTGAAACGCACCAATTGGCAGGAACGCCAGCCCTATGGGAGAAAATCGCTTCCCAATTTCGGCGAAGTGCGGCCCATAAGCCGTATCGCCTGCAAAAAACACAGTGCCGGAGGGACCCTCGATTATGTAGCCGCACCAGAGGGTCCTGTTCCGGTCAAACAGACTCCGTCCCGAGAAATGCCGGGCTGGGACTGCCGTAATTCTAATTTCAGCAGTGGTAGCCACGAGTTGCCACCAGTCCAACTCGGTCGCTTCGGCCCCTCCCTCCACCCCGTTCGATATCAGACGAGAGCGGACTCCAAGCGGAACGATAAAATCGGGATG
>Ga0182015_10007905_pt1 | contig 10278 bp, 6 predicted proteins | sample 712P3MmetaG_FD_120478 | JGI IMG/M metagenome (GOLD analysis project Ga0182015, IMG submission 120478) | Permafrost microbial communities from Stordalen Mire, Sweden - 712P3M metaG | ecosystem: Environmental > Terrestrial > Soil > Wetlands > Permafrost | place: Sweden: Stordalen | collected... | reverse complement strand
GGTGTTAGCGTTTCATTATCCGTTCTTGTGGTGACGACTGACATCTTGTTGTTATCCCATGCATACCAATAGAAACGCTGAACACCCTCTGCCCAAAGCAGAATATAGGAGCGAGCGAGGTATGCGGCACCGATATCCTCGGATAAGGGCTGAGGCGACGGCATCCAGCCTGTTTCCGTGTCCCAGATCGGCTTATTCTCGACTCCATTTGCACGCATGACTTGCTTCAGCTTCTCGACGAGCGCCACCATTGCCTCTGGGGGACTCGGAGTTACATAGAAGTGATATCCGATGACATCCACATACCGGCCTCCTCCCTGTCCCAAAAAGTCAGAAAACCACGGGAGACCATATACAGTTGTCGACGAAGGAGAAACGATGATCGCCGCGGGGTCAACGCTCTTAATAATGTCGTGAGCCGCGTGCACAAGCGCAACCATCTGTTCTACCGATCCGGTCCAGTAGTGGTTCTTGAGATTCGCTTCGTTCCAGATTTCGTATATCCGAATGCGTCCTTTGTAGCGTATCGCGACAGTTTGAACAAAGCTTCGCCAGTCTTCGACGTCTCTTGGTTCTGCCGCCCACCCCGGGTTATAACCAACCCGCTCCTCCGGGCGTGCTGATGCCCACTGTGGAGTAAAGCCCAGTGTGAGCATCACTTCCGTATGTCGGGCTTCCGCCATCTCTATCGACTTGTCGAGGACACCAAATCGCCACTGGCCTTTGATCGGCTCCAACTCTGGCCATGTCACTCGCGCGTCCCAAAGCCTCCATTCTGGAATATTTACACTTGGCCATGGTGTAAGTGGGCTCGTCCCATTTGGGCTCACCATGTGGTGGATGTGCATTCCAAAAAAACTTGATGGTATCGGCTGCGAAGGTGGAAGTATGTGATAGTTGTCGATTGGCGAAGCGGGCCAAAGCCCAACTGCGGAAAACAATAGACCGATATGAACGAGCAATCGTTTCATCATTCGATTCGCTACGGGCATTTCGCTGTGGGCATATTGTTTTCGAAAAGGTCTCGTGGAAAAGTATTGTAGATTATTGCTATCGCTTAGTCCGCGGCCACTGAGGCAGACATGAGCTCCGTTTGCGGCACAGCGAACACGATGATTCGAGCTCTTAACTCCTCTTTGCGCAGCGCGCCGACGAAGTCAATACACGTCTGGCCAGCCTCTAATATTTTCAGTGAGGCGCGTTCCTGCTCGCTGAGCTTCTTCAAAAAGACGATCACGGCGCTGTTGCGCATCAGGGCGACTAGGTCAGTCGTCAATAGCTTCCAGATGTGTGGAATATTGTCTTCGATGAACTTCAGGTTTGTCCCATGGATGGTGTGAGGAGAGATCGTGGGCTCATAAATGCTTAGCTCCATACCTTTACCAATGAGAGTTTCAGCGAGCTCGACGGCTGGGCTCTCGCGTAAGTCATCCGTACCTTCCTTAAACGTAAGCCCAAATAGGCCAACTTTCTTCGCGCCGATGCTTAGCACGGATTCGATGCAGTTTTCCAAGTGTGCTTTGTTGCTAGGCAGAATCGACTGGATTACAGGCAAGGCCAATGTCCGCCGACGGGACTCTACGACCACTGCCCGCAAGTCCTTGGGAAGGCATGAGCCGCCAAATGCGAAGCCAGGCGTTAAGTATGCTGGAGCGATGTTGAGCTTCGTATCAAGACACACGATCTCCATCAAGCGCCTGCCATCCACATCCAAGCACTCGCTGAGCTGACCAACCTCGTTTGCGAATGCAACTTTTAATGCGTGGAACGCGTTGCACACATATTTGACCAAACAGGCGGTTGGGATATCCGTCTGCACGATTGGCGCGTTGACCTTGCTATAAAGTTCAGCAACAGCGTTGGCGGCCAGTTCGTTATTGCGCCCAATTACTATCATCGGCGCCTCGTAGAAATCGCGAACCGCTGTTCCCTCCCGGAGGAACTCAGGGTTGTAGCAGAATCGAATGCTGTCACCAAGAGCTTTCCCTGAGTACCTCGTCAATATTGGAATCAGTACGTTCGCCACGATATGGGGTAAAACTGTGCTTCGCAAAACCACAATATAGGGTTTGTGAATGTCCTTTAGGGCTCTTCCGATCGTTTCAAATACACCTCTCAAGTGTTCCTGCCTAACCTCACCATTTCTTTCGGACGGAGTGCCAACGCAAATCAAAGCCAAATCTGTGCTTCTGATGGCTTCTGCTTCGTTTGCGGTCGCATACAGCGTCCCCCGATCTTTTGCCTCGGTAAGAATCTCCTCCAGGCCCGGCTCGAAAAATGGAGCATGTCCATCGGTAATCGCCTTCACTTTACGATTGTCGACATCCACTCCGACGACCTGGTGACCGTCGCGAGCCAAACACGCTGCCGAAACACAGCCCACGTACCCCAAGCCGAAGACGCTGACTTTCAAAGTGAATTCTCCTGGATGCTCAATGAAGCGAGGGATACAAACAAGAAACGCTAAGTTACCAGTTTGCCTAGTTTTGCGGTTGCAACGCGAAATTAGTCCTGCGTTTTTGGCACCGCTTGACGGCTGACATTTCGCTGCGACGAACTGCTGTAGTGCGCCAAGCACCGCTTTATTCCCATTCTGAAATTCTCGACCATTGCTTCGATCGTATATCGGGCGCCAGCGATCGTAGCTCCCTGACGAAGTGAGGCTTGCAGTGAAGGTATTTCTAGTACTCTGATAATTCCCTCTGCATATTCTATGGGGTCATGCGCGGTTAGCAATCCGTTCTCGCAATCACGTACGTAACTGATCTCTGGTGGGTGGTTTGGTAGCTTCGTTGCGACGAGCGGCAAGCCCGCTGCGAAGCAGTCTACAATCGCCAGACCCGCCGTTCCCGCCAGGAGGAATACATCGGCCATCTTATAGAAAAGAGCACTATCTCGTCCCCACTTTGCGCCCACATAATGAATCCATGGATCAGTTACAATAGCTTGTTCCAGCCATTGACGTTCGGGCCCACTCCCAACAATTATGAGATGGAATTGCGGGCAGCGGCGCCTGACCGTGCGCGCGGACTCGATCAAGAAGGGCAGAGCCTTCGCAGACTCCAAACGGCCGCAGTAAAAACCGATTTTGCTGTCGATATTTCCGGTCAATGCCCGCTTGCCTTCAGCTATATCGTCATCGGAAATGCTGTTCATCAAACATCGCAATTCAACTGTATCCGTGGAGTTTTGGACTACTGTGATTCTCTCGTTCAGGACGCCGCGCTGGCGAAGATTTACCGCGACGCTCTCTGTATACGCAAACCACCAACTCACTGTGTTTACGAATCGCTCTTTAATCCACTCCGCAGCAACCGAGCGAGGGTCGGGATGCGTGTTTGGGGCGAGGCCCCAGAACGCCACAGTCTTCAAGCGAAGCGCAGACAGCGGCAAAAGCCATACGTTATTCAGGTACTTGAGTTCAGCACCGACGATTGTCAAGTCCGCACGCATAGTTTCACGCCAAAGTGGCTGATAAAGCAGACGCTCTCCCAACCAGTACCCTTTGACCTTGTATCCAAATTCGTCAGATAGCTCAGCACTGTCCCGTCGAAGAGCGTGCGAACGATTGGGGCTGCTATACGCGACTGTGAGATCCATCCCGTCATTACGCAAGGCAGCGTGCAGTTTGGCGAAGAACGGCACTCGAAAGTTCGGCGCGCAAGCCTGGATGATCAAAATCTGTGGCATCTGTGACCCTCGCGGCTGACGCCCATCATGCCCGTTCCTGGTCGAATGGAAAGACTTGTATTGGTGTCAAAAACTTACTGTCTATTCTGAGCATCACCTGATGCTTGCCGGTAGCTTCTGTGATCGAAAAGCACGTAGCTACATAAAGGATCCAGAAAATCGTATTACCTGCGACCAAAGTTCCCTCGATGAATTGGTACAAACAAAAGAAGCTTAAATACACAAGCGGCCACACGGAATCGTGTTCAATGCCGCTACGGTAGCAACTAATGGCGCGCCGCGCTGCAGTGAGATAACTAGCAACGAATAAGAGAAGTCCTGCAAAGCCCAATGCCAGGGTCAGATCGATGTAGCCGTTGTGCGCATGGGGAGTGGCCCACTTCATCTCTTCTCTTATTCGCAGCGCTGTTTGAGATTCAGCCTCCCAGAAGGCGCTGTATCCATAACCGCGGATGGGTTTCTCCGCAATGCTTGATAATGTCAATTGCCATATGCTGACTCGTCCAGTGAGAGTGGCGTCGCGGCCTAGAACGGCGGTTACTTTGTCGAAGTTCTGAATAAATAAATACGATATTGGAACCGCTATCAGTGCGCTCGCCAACCCCGCTATGATTAGAGTCTTCGGTCTCCATCGCAGAGCGCCAAATACACTGAACAACAGCAGCATGAGAACTAGTATGACCAACGCACCCATGGAGCGCGCCAGAACTACCAACCCGAGCGCGCCCAGCGACAGAGGTGCGATAAGCAGTATGTCTCGTCGGGAACGGCTCGACCGACTCAAAATTGCAACTATCCCAAGAACGACAATCCGAGCCCAGTCATTCTTGAGGCCCAAGACTCCGTGCCAAGCCTCTTGGTCGAAATCCCAGCTTGGGATCATTGTGGGGGAAATCAATTGGGCCAGAACACCGAGCCCAACAGCTAACCCAAGGACAATACAAAGAAGTCGTAACTGCTCTCGCACGGAATGGCGAAGCGCGAAATCGACACCGATCAAAGTTGTTGCCAAGAGGGCGACACTCCGACGGAGCGTGAGAGCCGGATCTTCGGACCACACTATTGAAGAAATGGCCAGTAGAACGAGTAGCACGAGGTACTTGTTATCGCGAATCAGCATCATAAACTGGCGGTATCGTGGAATTAGGCGAAACACTACAGCCACATATACGAAAAGCCAGAGTAACTGCATGAACGGCGATCCATCGGTCGCAGCTCGCAAGTCCGTGGGATCCACGACCAAAGTTTGAAATGCCCCCGTTGCCAAAAACAGCACAACCACAGTGAACACATCCTCTAGAAGCTTGCGGCGAATTCTCATAAGTCTTCGAATGGAAAGGTTGAGAGCGAATCAGTCAGACGCCGTGCGCCAAGGATTCGATCGATTGTGCCTTAGCGTATGTGCATTCTGGAGGCAGGTCTTTCGATCAGACTAACGCGTTAGCACTTGCATTCACCACGATAGCCCGCGATCGACGGGAAAGCAAAAATGCCGTCGCACCAACCCCAACTACGAGCAACGAGTCAGACGCGATACTTGACCAAGCGGCGCCTCGCCATGAATACAACGGAATGATCCATAGATTAAAGAACACATTAAAGAGTGCAACCACCACTTGAATGGATGTGCGCAATCCTTGGTACCCTGCGCCGGTAAGAGCATTGGAGAAGAAATAGTGCAAGACTTTTAAGAAAGGCAGCACAGCTAGCCAGCGGAGCGCTTCTGTAGTGCGAGTGAACTGCGGTCCCAGAATGTGAGGCACCGCACCCGCAGAGACCAACAGAACGACACAGATGCAAGTGGAGTATGCCAAGGATCGTAGGAGGAGCGGTTTCGCGTATCTCAGGCATGACGAAATGCCGTCCGCACCGACACGGAAAAAGCTTGGATAGGAGGCGGCCAACAACGATGAAACAGGCGCAAAGCTAACGTCAATCAGACGATAGGCTGCTCCGTAGATGCCAGTAGCATCTAACGTTCCCAGACGTGCCAGCATCGTCTTGTCGATGTCGTTGTAAATGGTTTGAGCGCTCAGACTTGCGGAGAAATAACAACCCTCGCGTAATTCGGCGATCGGGCGTCTCCAGTTAAGGTCTGGTGCCCCAAGTTTCGAACGAACTAAATACCACGCCATCGCCGCAACCAGAGTCGTGCTGCAAATATAAGCATATCCCCATTGCAAAGCTGAGGGATGAGGATGAATTCCAATGAGGGCGCCGGCCCCGATGAGGCGCCCCGCGCCTACAAGGACGTTCAGCGTGGCCATCCAATTCAATCGGTCAAAAGCCTGAAAGGCGTGCCCACAGATCGTGATGATGTTCAGCCCGAAGACATCAGAAACGGATACTAGAAAAATAAGACGAATCGGGATATTCGCCGGCAACACAAAATGGGAGAGCAGAAGCACCACGAGGATAAGTACCGAACCAGAGGCCATCGTGGTGACCAGCGCCCTTCCCCAGCAAGTCGCAAAGCGAGTTTTGTCGCGCGAAACGTTTTTAACGAGCAGGTTACCGGTACCCAAGTCTCCAAAGGGAACTGCCATTCCAACTAAGGCAAGGACACCGATGAAAGCTCCATAATTGCTCGCTCCTAATGTCCGCGCAATCGCGATGAAGTATACTGCTTGGATGAGGAGTCGCAACACTACCCCAAGGAGCATCCAGACCGTGTTCCGGGCCAATTTACTCTTAAGTCCGGATTTGTCGAGCGCATCAGGCAGGAATCGCCTGCGTAATTCATGACCGCTCTTTTTCTTCACGCGAACATACCTTCACCCATAGAGAACTTCGCTGACCGGTGGTTTACCATCGGCGGAAAACTTCAAGATTCCCAAGCCTTGTGTTGCTGCTAAAAATACGTACGCGGGGTTCAGATAGACGTAACGACGCCAGAGCCGTTTCGGCTCTGAGGCCAATCGAAAAAGCCATTCCAATCCGGCATTCTGCATCCACACAGGGGCCTGAGGCATGAGCGCTGCAAGAAACGGGAAAGCGGCGCCGACTGCCACTATCGGCATAGAAAGAATCCGGCAAAATTCGTAGGCAAAAACTTCTTGTTTAGGACATCCGAGTCCCACGAACACAATCGCCGCGCCGGATGAGCGGATCCGGTTAGCAACCTCCCACTTCTCCTCCTTTGTAAGTTTACGAAACTTCGAGGCTTCCATTCCGGCAATCACAAGCCCCGGAACTTTGGTCGCGAGAGAGTTCTTGAGCGCCACGAGCACCTCCGAGGTGCTCCCGTAAAAATAGACAGGCAGTCGTTCTGCGGCCGCTCGACCGCATATTTTCAAGGTAAGATTCGGTCCATAGACGCGATCGCGAAGCTTGGTATGATAGAGCCAGTTAAGCATCCAGCGAACCGGCTGGCCGTCCGGCACCAGAAGATCGAAATGGTTCAAACGGAATTTCTGCTCTGGATCCAATACTCCGGTCATCAGACCATGAACCGCCAATGCGGAAACCGCAAAACCTCGCCGTTCGCGGCTGGCTTTAAAAACACTTTCGACCGTGGCCTCGTAGTCTACGGCGTCAATCAGAATACCGATGACATTTCTTTTGTGCATGTGGAGGACTCCTCATCGCGATTCTCTAGATATTCGTGATGGCAAGGCCTGACGACAATCTCTGCAGGAAACGCTACATTTCGATGGTTGTGTTTCAGTTTGGGCTTTACGTGGGCAGGAAGAGCTAATTCCGACAGTAGTTGTTCATCGTGTCGGCGTAGATTTGCATCAATATGTCATAGTTCTTTTCGGCTGTATAACGGGTCTCGTAAGCTTGACGCGCGGATCTTCCCATGTCGACCATCCGGTCGCGATTGTTCCACGCCCATTCGATCTTGCAAGCCAGGTCCTGCGCCTCACCGGGGATAAAATGCAATCCAGTACACTGATCGGAAACGATCTCTTGCATCGCTCCCAGGCGCGAGCACAAAACTGGCGTGCCGCACGCAAAGGCCTCGCAAATGATCATTGGGAATCCTTCGTACCAAAGGCTTGGTGCAATTAGGAACGCACCTTGCCTGATCGCATTGCGAGTTTGCTCCATCGTTAGTCTGCCGGCGAATCTGACTTGCGACAGATTCTTTTTTCTGCACGCGTCTTCGAGCGACGCGCGAAGGGGTCCTTCCCCAACGATCACAAGTGGGACAGTCGCTTTAAGAAATTCCCACGCCGCGAGTAGAGTCGTCACGCCTTTCTCAGGCGACAGCCTTCCTACGAAGATTGCATAGTCGCCGGGGCACTCTCGCTCGCCTGGGTCGGGGTAAACAAAGTTGGGTTTGACACGGAGTCTGTCCGAAGGCAATCCGCCGCCAATGAATTTGTCCCGTGCGAATTCGGTGAGCGCCACATAAGTATCAACTAAAGTGTTCCACGTCTGTCCGACACGGTGAACTTGAAGCATAAGTGCCACGTTCGCAGTCAAAACCCGAGAATTGCGATAACATCCGTGCCACACGGACCGCCACAAACCGCTTGTTGGGCACTCCTCACACACATGCCCGTCGCGAAACAGGCTCCATGCCGGACACAGGAGCCGAAAATTGTGCAGCGTCTGAATGACGGGTACTCGCATCTCTTGACAGGCCTCATACACGGACGGCGAGATCATCATGAATGTATTGTGTACATGAACGACGTCAGGACGTTCCGCACGCAGAAGTTCGCGAATATGCCGTTTGCTACCCTCTGCGCTAATGATGTCCTTTGCTAACATCAATCGCTGAAGACTTGACATGCCTTCGATTTCGTCATTACTTCGCTGATACGTACGCACCTCGTGTCCGTAACTTCTCAATAATTGGCATTCTTGCGCGAAGACGACATCCTCGCCACCGGGTTGCTGGTAGCTATTGTGAATTACTAGCACTTTCATGCAGTTTCGAGCGTGGATCTTCTTTCTGACTGAATCGGTGCTTACGGGGAACGAGGTGTGTGTTCTTCAGTTTCGAATGTTCGGCAGCAGTAATACGCTCGTAGGTCGGTGATTAGCTCTCTCGTGAACATTGCTTGGCATGAACGGCTGGTTTGCGAAAGTTACTCTGTTCGCCCAGACTGTAAGATTCCAAGTGAGTGCTTCGGGAAAACGGCGTGCTCCGGGACTGCCGCCACCAGCGGGATTCCCAAAACGTCGATTACATCTCGTGGAGTGCGGAATGATGAATCCAGGAAGTCGACGGTATATGCTGCACCCACGCCGACTGCGACGGCGACACATAGGCCAATCATGAGGACCATGGATAAACTAGCCAATGGCAATGTCGGGATCGCTGGTGGCACTGCGATGGCGACATTGGCAATCCTTTTTTGATCTAATGCGTCGGAGGCGCGCTCCTGTTCTCTCTTGGAGACATATAGCAAATAGCTGTCCTCATTTACCCTGACCTCGCGGAGCAAGTCCGCCTGTTTGAGGGCCTTCTGATCCAAGTCCACCATTTGGAGTTGCATATTCGGAATGCCATGCTTCAGGGCGACGACAGTCGCGCGCTGCGCCGCCAGATCGGCTTGCGTCTTGGCGGCGTCCTCCCTCAGTAACTCGAAGGTTGGATCTCGATCTGTTGTTTGATTGACATATGCTCTTTCTTGAGCTTGAGCGATTGCGACTTGGGTATCAGCAACCTCCTGGTCTGCTTCGCGTACCAGTGGGTAGCCCGGCTCATACTTTGATAAGAGCTGAGTCCGCTTAAGTTGTGAAGCAAGAAGATTGCCTTCCAGTTGCTGGAGCAGAAGCTCCGCGGCATTCGTAGCTCGCTGCGTTAGCGACCGTTCTGGTGTCCCCTCCATTTGATCTTTATCGTTGCGGATCCGCTCTTCATCAGCGGCGATGGTCTGTTCCGCTTGCTGCAACGAACCAACCGAGTTGGCAACGACGAGCGCCATATCGGTTCGTTCGACGTCGGGTGCAACAACCCCTTGTTCTTCACCAAAACTCGACAAGCGTCCTTCCGAATCCGTGAGGGCATTCCGGTATTTGTCAGCTTCTCTCGCAAAAAACTCGTAGGATCCCGTCGGTCGATGAACCGCAACGTGTTTCTCGACGTAGAGAGTCGCCAGTGTGTTGAGTACGCCATAGGCAGTCTCAGGTTCTCCAGACGCATAGCTTACATTTATTAAATTCGTTTTTGTGGGAGTCTCGATCTTAAGCTTCTGACCAAGGTGCTTTACGGCACGAGAAACATACTGTGACTCACTTTGCTTGACGAAGAAGTGTCGCCAGGACGATTGCTTTTCCTTTTCTACGAGACCGTTCTCCAGGGCCACCTTTTCCAGTACATCACGACTCTTTAACAATTCGGCTTCGGAGTTGATCTCCTCTTCGGTCACGGCGGACGCGGGAATTAGTACTTGCGGCGTGGATTCTGCTGTTACAACCGGGTCAACTCGTTCGCGGTTTACTAAGATTTCCATCCGTGCTTCATATGTGTTCGAAACCTTTAATGCCACCAAGACTGACACGAGGGCCACAACTGCGAAACTGACGATCATCAATCCTTTGTTTCGAAAGAAAGGTGCCAGCATGTCGCGAGTTGTGATGTCTCCCCCAGACTCAATGATCCCGGCAGCTAGTTTAGTCTCGCGCATT
>Ga0182015_10007904_pt1 | contig 10279 bp, 14 predicted proteins | sample 712P3MmetaG_FD_120478 | JGI IMG/M metagenome (GOLD analysis project Ga0182015, IMG submission 120478) | Permafrost microbial communities from Stordalen Mire, Sweden - 712P3M metaG | ecosystem: Environmental > Terrestrial > Soil > Wetlands > Permafrost | place: Sweden: Stordalen | collected... | reverse complement strand
CTTCTGGTCGGGCGAGAGGTCTTTGGCGCTGCGAATCATGGACTCGTCCTAAAATTCATTATATCGGAGCGTAGCCTAGAACTTTGATGCGGTTTTGTCACGAAAAACCTGGGTGGTAGGGCCGTTGGTTAAGACGTCTAATCCCCCCCCGCGTTTCACAACCATCGCGTACGCCTTGACGGCTGGGGTGTGGCTGTAACTGTGGCTGTACGTTGCTGAACATCGCCAACGTTTCAAGCATTTGCAACCGGTTCTCTGTGCGCGCAAGACCCTTGTAAGTTATTGGTTCATTGTGAGTTGCTAGAGCGTGGATGGCCGACTCCTGACTGACTCTTAATCAGTAGGTTGGAGGTTCGATTCCTCCCGCGCTCACCATCTTTATCAACAACTTGGCAGCTTCGGCAACGATCCTCATTCCACCGATTGTTTCCTTTTTGTGTCCTTACTGGACTCGATGGCTGGCCACCTCGGCCACCTCATCGATGTTTTGGTGCTGGTACTTCATGGTTGTGCTCACGGTCGTGTGCCCCATCACGTTCATGACCGCGAACAGTTTTTTTGGTCGCACGCTGATTAGCGTTGATCCCTGCGCTCGTGCCACCCGAGCCACTGACGCGTCTGGCGCCAGCGTCTCTTCGACAATCCGTCGCTTCTCGGCGATGCTCCGCCGCTGCCGCAGTGGTGCGACCGAAGCCTCTTTGCTTCTGAGAATGATTCCTACTTGCTTGGAAGTGCCCATCTGCGCTCTCTAAGTGGACACTTATCCACTTAGCCGAAGTGTCCGCTTTGCGAGCCGACGTGTCTCAAAGAGTGGTCACTTGCCACTGGAAGGCGCGAAACTCGGCGAGCCTGCTGAAATCTCGTTCGTTGGCCGTGATCACTCGGATGCCCAATCGCCCCGCGCTCATCGCGATCAGTGCGTCATTGGTCAAACGTCCCTGCCCGATCTTTTCGTAATGATACTTGGCCGCCAAGCGAGCAAGCACTCTGCCGGCTTGAGCCCAGTCGCTAAGATTCGGAACCAGGATTCGCTTCGCCCTGTCAAAATCTCGCTGCAAGCGTTCTACAACCTGACGATCGCGATCGACTGTGCCAGCATAGAGTTCTTCGAGTACGACTGCACTGAGCCAAAGGGGCGCGTCTGTAGTGAACCGGCGCAGTGCCAGAACCGCATCGTCTCCTCGCCGGAGTGCGGTAATGTAAATGGAAGAGTCGAACAGGGCAGGCTGCATCTAACCACCCAGCGTGCCGTATACGTCCTTGATGTCAATTCCGCTCTTGACGAAACGCACAGTGGCTTCGAGAACCAATCGGTTGCTCTCGTGCTCGGCAATCGCCAAATCCAACGCCCGCTCGATGGCCTCAGTTTCGGTTTTCGCTCGCAAAGCCTTTTGGGCGCGCTTGATTTTCGCGGAATCCAACTGAAAGTGCTTGTGCGAGCGACTCCTTGCTGTGGCCATGGAAGTACCCCTTTCCCTAAATAGAGAGGATACCACGTAATGTACACACATTCCATATTCATGTACATGCTTGGAATAGCCTGGGAGACAACTCGCGCCTCGAGACTGAAAACCCTGGTCGTCACATTGTGGCAGTGTGAACGGGCTAATCATGTTGAGCTGAGGGGACAACTAAGATAGCAGAGTCCCTAGTCCGGGCCGCCGTGCTGCTTGCGCATATCCGTCAGCCATAGCGACCGCGGACGCTTTCTGGAGCGCAAGGACATGCCTGAGCGTGGGGGCGCGCAGCAGAGCGTCCATCAAAGGCAGCTCGGTCGTGCCCGGATTACCGAAAATATACTCGACACCCTCGCTTTCCAGGACTTCAAGAAGGACTTCGGCTCCACGTCGTGCATTGGCGCCCTTGAGGGAGGTGACTGGACTGGCAGACATAGATGCTCCTTTTCAGCCGACATCGCGGCCAGTGGTGTGGGAGGTTTCTATACCCGGTGTTTCCAATTCTTCTTTTCACAGCGCAATCAGCCTGCCAAAGGTGCGCGCATTCTGAAGCCTGTGCTCCACGCCATTGCGTTGTTCGTTTGAGCTTTTGGCGCCAAAAACATGTCACTTGCCAAAGACCCACGATGGCGGGCCCGGAAAGGTGGCAATCCAGAAAGCTCTGGAGTTGCGTCCGCTGGCAAGACAATGGCGGGGTGCGGCCGCTGAAATGGCCATCCTATAACGGACCGGAAAGGGCCCCTGCCCCAACCACGTCAAGCGTCACGATTCCTGCGGGGCGAGGGGGGCGTCGACTTCGTCCCAAATCCTGGTGCCGTGGGTCTCGCGCAGCGCGATGCTGCCCACGACGAATGTCAGCGCGGCCACGGCCATCGGGTAGTAGAGTCCGGCGTAGATCTTGCCGGTTGCGGCACAGATCGAGAGCCCGATGAGCGGCAACAATCCTCCGAAGATGCCGTTGCCAATGTGGTAGGGCAACGACAGCGACGTATAACGGATCTTCGCAGGAAAGGCTTCGACCAGATAGGCGGCGACTGGTCCGTAAACCATGCCCACATAGATCATCTGAATGAAAACCAGCAGAACAAGTTTGCCGCTATCCGGATGCGGCGCTTCCGGCGCGGCAACCAGAGCACCGGTTGCGTCGCTGGTCAGAGGTGTGAGATTGACGGCTCCAGTCACCTGGTTACGAGTGGACTTGACGGAGACGACCTTGTTGCCTGCGGCGCGCTCCATGGCATGGTAGATCGGAATATAGGTGAGTGCTGCCAGCAGGCAGCCGGCCAGTATGATCTTCTTGCAGCCGATCTTGTCGGAGAGCGCCCCAAAGAACATAAGAGCGGGTATGCCGAGCGCCAAAGCAACCGCCATCACAATGTTTGCCGTGTGCGGATTCACTTTAAGAATCGTCTGCAGATAAAAGAGAGAATAGAACTCTCCGGTATAGGTCACCACGCCTTGTCCGGCAGTCAAGCCGAACAAACAAAGCAGTACCTGTTTCAGGTTCGGCCACTTGGTGAATGCATCCTTGAGCGGCTGGAGCGAAGCTTTCCCTGTAGTCTTGAGGCGTACAAAAATAGGCGACTCACGCAATTTCAAGCGGACGTAAAGCGAGATGCCCACCAGAAAGAGAGAAACCAGAAACGGAATGCGCCAGCCCCACTCGTTGAAGGTTGCACGGGGCATGGCAAACTGCGTCGTCAGGATCACGAGCAAAGAGACAAGAAGCCCCAAGATCGCAGTGACTTGGATAAAGCTGGTATAGAAGCCCCGCTGCCGGTCGGGAACGTGTTCGGCCACGTAGATTGCCGCGCCTCCATATTCCCCGCCAAGAGCCAGGCCTTGCAAGACCCGAATCAGAATTAACGTGATCGGGGAAAACCAGGCCGCCGTTGCAAACGTGGGCATCAGGCCAATCGAGAAGGTAGCGCCGCCCATGATGGTCAGTGTCACCAAGAAGGCGTGCTTGCGACCGATAAGATCGCCAATCCGCCCGAAGAACAAAGCGCCGAATGGTCGGACTACGAATCCGACCGCAAAAGTGGCGAGATAGGAAATCAGCGCGAACGTGTTGTTGCCGGGTGGATAGAACTTGAGGGAGAGCACTGCGGTCAGGCTCCCGAAGATAAAGAAGTCATACCATTCGATCATGGTGCCGAGCGAAGAAGCTACTATGACAAGCAAGAGGCTGCTGTGCTGCGGCTTGCCGATTCCGCCGTTGCTTGTCGCTGACTGCTCGACCACGCCGTTTTCTCCTGGGCGCAAATGGAGGGCAAGGGCAGGTTAGCACAAGACCTGCAAACGCCAGCTCGACTTGTTTAATCACTGATGCGATCTGGACATTGGGCGTGTAGAAAGGGAGCCCTTGAGGTGTTTAAAGATGCGCCGACCGCACACCCGCGGTGGCCGACAGCCGGCCGGTTCGACACATGCTCGTGCAATCGAATCCGTAGGTTCCCCCACAAACCAGACAGACCTGGTAGTCCTGGCCTTGGGCCCCCGTATGTGGCCACGAAAATTGGTGACGGCAAAACAGCTGCAAGAGTCGCGTTAACAATGGTGGAGTCATGCTGTTCTGGTCTCCTGAATTGATGAGGTGATCTCCAGCGTACCTCAAGAATTTGCTGCCTCGTACAAGTTTCTGGTTCATTCGCCGCAGGCGGATGGACAATGCCTGGTCTCATTGCCCGTGCATCGGTTGCCTAGCCTTCCCGCTAGTATGCGGTTGAGTAGGCCGGATTCAGGGTTCTGTGCGAGGCCGATGAGTCCGGCTTCCTGAGATAGTGGCTCCCATGAAATCCAATCCTACGCCTGCTCATAGTCGGTGAAAAATTGCCATCGCCCTCCTTGGTCATTCAGCGGGACGCGGATTAATTCTGTGCGACTCAATCAATCAGTTGTCCCAAGCGATCTCCAACCGCTCGACGACATAGGTCTCAATTCGGCCCGGTTCTTCCAAGTCGATGCGATCTCCGGCCCTGATATTCTTCAATCCCCGAAAGAAGCCATCCCGGTGGCAGGCGATACCGATGTTTCCATTCTCGCCGAAGAGGGCCGTGCCTGTGATGTGACCCGACACCGCGGTTCAGGGTCAGGTCGTCGGTACCTTCCAGCACCGGGGCTTCCATTCCCGATCTGTTCCGGGAAGTAAGATGCTAACAAGCCATTTGCAATCAGTGCTATACCTTTTGGCCAACAAGGTGCATTATCTATCTCACGATTCGCCTCCTTGAGCTGAAGCCTTACAAATGATCTTTTCGCGTGAAAAGAGGCTGTTTCGGACCCGAAGTCAACAGCTTTCAAACCGCAAGTCGTAATCGACCAGACTTCTCGCCTTGTTTGCAAACGAGAGCTTCAATGAACCGAGTCTTCACAGCGGCCGAACTTGACCGTCAATTGGGAATCCCGCGAGTCGCAAGAGTTTCCGAAGGCAACGCTGGGTTGGCGCGAGTAGAGATCACAGACGCTTTCGGGGAGGGGGAGATATATCTTCATGGTGCCCACGTGACCTCCTGGAAACCGGCGGGCAATGACGAAGTGCTTTTCATCAGCACGAAATCACGCTGGGAGGAAGGCCAGGCAATCCGAGGAGGAATCCCGATTTGCTTTCCCTGGTTCCGTGGCAAGTTGGACGACGCGCAAGCTCCTGCGCATGGATTCGTACGTACAAAAACGTGGCAGCTTGAGTCCATCATTGAAAATGAAAGCGGAGTTGCCGTGACCATGTCCACCCAAAGTGACGAGCACACTCGGATGTGGTGGCCTGGAGAATTTCGCCTCGTACACCGCGCTACATTTGGCTCTGGCCTGCGTCTGGAGCTTGTTTGCATGAACACCGGGACAACGCCCTTCCGCTTCGAAGAGGCGCTCCACACCTACAACCGGATCGCGAACATACAGGATGCGCGGTTGCAGGGACTCGATAGCGTGAGCTATCTCGACAACACTGAATCGAACAAGGAGAAGACACAGCGCGGTGACGTTATCATCGCCTCACCGACCGACGGCGCCTACTGTAACACTGAAAACGAGGTTGACCTGTTGGATCCGAATAAGAAACGTCGAATCCGATTGCGGAAGGAAAATTCGCTCAGTACGGTAGTGTGGAATCCGTGGAGTGAAGGGGCAGCGCGCTTGCGAGACCTGGGCGAAGGCGAATGGAGGCAGTTTCTCTGCGTCGAGGCCAGCAATATCCTGGACGCTGCGATCAATCTTGCACCAGGACAAGAGCACAGAATGGCCGCGCTTCTCACGGTTGAGAGGGTTGGCAGCCCTTAACATTTCAATGACAGTTTTATCCATGGCGGATCGCGTGACAGAGGGCCTATCGAAGTTCCAAGACGACGGATACGCGGTCGTTTATGCTGGTCTCGATTCCGGAGCCTTATTCGAATTTGGTACTTTGCTCGATACAAAGCATCCGGGCGAGCGCAACCTACTCGATGTCCTAGCATTAGGCAACTCGCATGTTCGGAGGCAATACGCAAATTGGCACGGTCGGTGCTAGGGGATGATTGCTTTGCTGTTCGGGGCATTCTCTTCAACAAGACACATGGAGCGAACTGGAAGGTTACGTGGCATCAGGATTGCGTAATCTCAGTCATGGAGCGAAAGGAAATTCCGGGCTGGGGGCCATGGTCGATCAAGGCTGGCGTCAACCACGTTCGTCCGAGTTCCGATATTGTCTCGCGAATGCTGACGATTCGCATCCATTTGGACGGGTGCGGCGCCAAGAACGGTCCTTTGCGAGTGATTCTCGGCTCACACAAGCACGGTTTCCTGTCGGACAGGCAGGTACAAGAATAGCCGAAGAATGCAGCCATGACGTGTGCAGCCAGCAGGGATGATGCGATTCTCATGCGACCGCTGCTGTTGCACAGTTCTCCTCCGGCGAAGGTTCCGAGCAGTCGTCGAGTGGTGCATTTGGAGTTTGCCGCTGAGGAACTGCCAAATGGAGCGGAGTGGAAGGATCAGAGGTACTGATAATATGACGACGCAAGAAAAGATATTGGAAGAGCGCCTCTTCAGGCTTATCTTACATTGGAAGAGACTGGACCTTGCCAGGCCAACGCGACCGAGAGTATCCTGTGCTCACGATGTGGCTGGAGGTTCCTTATGCCCACGCGGTTATCTCTAACCTCTGTTTCCTGCACCGTTCTATTAGCCGTCGCGATCCCCTCCACACGCGCTTCCGCCCAAAGCTTTTTTATGACGCCCATTCCGAACGCGCCGTTCAGCGGCGTCGTCAATATTGAGCAAACCATCGTTCGCAAGGATGGTTCTGTCATGCAACTCAAGTCCACTCGGGAGGTTGCCCGCGACACACGGGGCCGCATTCACAACGAGTTGAGGGCGCTCAACTTTGCCTCTAGCTCCGACACGCCTGAACTTCTGCACATCCATTTATACGATCCGCAGACTCGCATCTCTACCGAGATTGATGTCCGGAAACGAACCTTCTGGACAAGAACTATGAATCATCCGCCTTCAACCGAGCCACCTTCGATCCGCTTTGCCGCTCCCGATGGCAATGCTCCTCCCAACGAGTTCACAAAACAAGAAGACCTTGGAATTCGCGAGATCGCGGGCGTGCCTGCACACGGGATTCGACAGACCCAAACCGCCGCGGATGAGAACAATGGCAAAGAGGTCGTTATTACCGACGAATACTGGTACTCGCAGGACCTCCGCATCAACTTGATGATTAAACATAGCGATCCACGCATGGAAACGACCACGATGACGGTCGATCAAGTTACACGAACAGAGCCCGCCCCGGCCTTCTTTGAGGTTCCTGAGGGTTACGTGCACCCCGGAGCGCAAGCGGCAACGGAAAAGGCGAACTGACGATCCGACGAGTTCCCACGCAAACAGAAGGCTGTAGCAGCGGTCCTGCGAAGGATCGTCTCCGGAGATTCCCGGCGTGACTGTTGAAGTTCACTAACGTGCCGAATTGCGCCGGTTATTGACGAGCACGGTAGGGGCAGTCATGGTGGCCGCCCACCGCACAGACCCGGACGGGCGCCGATTCGCGCATCCGGTTCTTATCGGAGAAAGGCGTTCGCTGGGCGTGCGTCCTGACGCGATTCGATTTCGGCGGCTTTCGAGGGCGGGAGTTTGGACAATCAGCAAATCAACTCGGTTCAGACCCCGACTGAAACTTGGAAATGCGCCACGTGTGGCAAGTCTCACCTTGGCGTGCCAATGAGTTTTGCCGCCGAGTTTCCTGACATGTACGCAAACATGAAGCGAGAAGAGCGCGACACCCGCGCTTTGATCGGCTCTGATCAATGTGTCATCGATGAGCAACGGTTCTTCCTCCGCGGATGTCTTGAAGTTCCGATCCTTGGCAGCGAGGAGCCCTTTGTTTGGGGACTATGGGTGTCCGTCAAGGAAGAGGTTTACGACGAAGTCTCCGACTTCTGGACGCTCGGAAGAGAGAAGCTGCATGGCCCATACAAGGGCAGGCTCGCCAATTCCCTGACGGTTTATCCCGAAACTCTTAATCTGAAAACGGAGATCAGCCTTCAGCCTGTCGGGACCCGTCCCCTCCTGAAGATCGGGGAAGCCGACCACTTGCTCGCTCGCGAGCAGTCGGCCGGTATCTCTCGCGCAAGAGCGATGGAGGTGGCATCTCTTCTGCTTCATCAGGAACGATAGCGGCCCCGAGCCGCTAATCCGTGGGTCCGAGTGCTGACTGGAACTTGCCGGGTGTAATCGTGACGGAATCCACTCCCGGCTTCCGACACCTCCCGAATCGGTTACCCTATCAGAAAGGAGTTTCTTAGTGGCCTTTTCCACCCCATCAACATTCTCCCAGCATTGGAATGCGGCTGCTTATGCCGATAATGCCCATTTCGTGCCCGCGCTCGGCCAACCCGTGGTGGATTTGCTCCAGCCCAAGTCGGGCGAGCGCATCCTCGATTTGGGTTGCGGCGATGGGGCGTTGACTGAAAAGCTGGTTGCCCTGGGTGCGCAGGTTGTGGGTATCGACAGTTCTCCGGACATGATCGCAGCCGCTCTTCGGCGCGGCCTCGACGCGAGGGTAATGAATGCCCGCGCGCTGGTCTTTGAGAACGAATTCGACGCTGTCTTTTCCAATGCCGTCCTGCACTGGATCAAGGACGATCCGGACGCGCCGATTGCAGGTGCATTCCGCGCCCTGAGGATCGGAGGAAGATTCGTGGGCGAGTTGGGCGGGCATGCGTGCGTGGGCGCTATTACCGTAGCGTTGGTGGCCACGCTGGAGCGCCGGGGCATCCGAGACGCGGCTTCGTGGGTTCCGTGGTATTTCCCGACAGTCGAAGACTATGAACTGAGGCTGCGGCGGGCTGGTTTTGTCCTGCAAAGTGTACAACTGATTCCGCGCCCCACCCCGCTGCCAACCGGAATGCCCGGGTGGCTGGACATATTCGCCAATCCGTTCTCGGCCGCGTTACCGTGTGAGGAGCGCGGAGGCTTTCTCGATGAAGTCACCGCGCTGCTCAAGCCTGTTCTCTGTGATGCAAACGGGAAGTGGACAGCGGATTACATTCGCCTGCGCTTTGCTGCAATAAAGCCCTGACGCGAATTCACGAGTTCGCGACCGGGTAGGGTAACTTAGGGGCGATATTCCAATTCTTACCGGGTCATGTCCCGCGATCCAAAGCCTGGGCCCTTCATCTATTCAAGCTCAGTAATGAGTTTTTCGATAATAAGGTTAGGAATGGGGGATGATGTTGAAAGTCGCTAGCTGGAATTTGAATTCTGTTCGCTCTCGGTTGACCCATGTCACGACGTGGCTGAAAGCTCGCGAACCGGATGTGTTGTTGCTCCAAGAATTAAAGGGAACCGAATTCCCGTCCGAAGTCTTCACGTCGCTCGGCTATGAGAGTTTCGCGGTGACGCAGAAAGCCTATAACGGGGTTGCCATTCTGTCGCGATATCCGATGGAGACGATTGCTAAGACTCTCGCTGGGGACGAGTCCGATAGCCATGCGCGGTTCTTGGAGGTAATCATCAAGGGCATCCGCATCGTCAATATTTATCTTCCCAATGGCAATCCGGTGGGGAGTGACAAGTTTGCCTACAAGTTAGCTTGGATGGATCGACTGAATCAGCAAATGGTTCGATGGATGCCGGATGATATGCCTACGCTAATCGGCGGCGACTTCAACGTAATTCCTGAGGACATCGACTGTCACAAGCCGTCATCATGGGAGCACGATGCTTTATTTCAGCCGGAGCCGCGAGCTCGATATCGTGCGATGTTGGGTATGGGCTATACGGATGCGTTCCGGTCGTTGCACATGGGCGAAATTGGACACTTCACGTTTTGGGATTACTTTCGGCAGGCGTTCCAAAACAATCGAGGCATACGAATCGATCACTTCTTATTATCCCCAAAGCTGGCAGATCGACTCGAGAGCTGCGAAATCGATAAGGGACCTCGGGCGCAGGAAAAGCCCTCTGACCACACCCCGATAATCGTGACGCTATCCGATCTGCCCGGAGGAAGATCGCGGCGGGACGGTGGGCGAGATGGGCACGAGTGAAGGCCGCGAAGAAGAAGGGGGCGTAGTATCTCGGAGAGCCTGCTGCGGCGAGTTCGCAGTAGGCTTTTCTATTTGGGTCAGTCGCTCCACTCTCGGTGGTTGCCAAAGTTGCCGGAATCGTAATATCTCCCAACCCGTGGCGGCTAATTGCGACTATTGATCTTCGATAGCAGGCGCAGAATTTCCAGATAAAGCCAAACCAACGTGACGATCAGGCCGAATGCCCCGTACCACTCCATGTACTTCGGAGCACCCGCGCTGACGCCACTTTCGATGAAGTCAAAATCG
>Ga0182015_10007903_pt1 | contig 10279 bp, 8 predicted proteins | sample 712P3MmetaG_FD_120478 | JGI IMG/M metagenome (GOLD analysis project Ga0182015, IMG submission 120478) | Permafrost microbial communities from Stordalen Mire, Sweden - 712P3M metaG | ecosystem: Environmental > Terrestrial > Soil > Wetlands > Permafrost | place: Sweden: Stordalen | collected... | reverse complement strand
GTGGGTGTCATCGCCGCTCCTCTGGGCGCGCCACCTGTCACCCAGCGCGGTCTCGCGGTGATCGGGCAGGTGTCGGGGCACCGTGGGTTGTGTGCCCCTGATCACCGGCTGTGGGCGCGTTATCCGATCGCTCGGGTGACAGGGTGCTAACGACTGCAAGCGTCATAGTGGGGCACCCCGAGTGGTAGCTGTTGGCTGGTCTTCCCACCAATAGGAGGAAGACCATGTCCATTCTCGACTCGCCCTCGGCCGCACTCACCATCATTATCGAGGACCCACTCTTCGACGAAGCCCAGGTGGCGGCAGCGGCCTTCCTCGCCAGGTACAGCGGCCGGACCTTGGACGCCTACCGCTATGACCTACGGACCTTCTTCCAGTGGGCCTCGGATTCCCATGTGGCAGTTCTCGAGGCCACACGCCCCCACATCGAGCTCTACCGCACCTCGATGGAACAGAGGAATCTCGCGCCGTCGACGATCGACCGTCGGTTGTCGACGGTCTGTGGCTTCTACCGATTCGCCCACATCGACGGCCGGGTTGGTGCCAATCCGGCCCAGTACGTCCGACGGCCCAAGGTTCACCCCTCGGAGGGCCGAGGCCTCGACCGCCGGGAGCTCGGGACGTTCCTCTTCACCGCCGAGCGGTTCGATCGGGACCACGCCGCCCTCGCCGTGCGCTCGGGCTGAATGGCCTCCGGGTGAGCGAGGCCTGTGGGACCAACATCGAGGACCTTTCCTTCGACCGCGGGCACCGGACCCTCAGGATCATGGGCAAGGGAAGCAAGCCGGCGGTCATCCCCCTGGTTCCGAGGGCAGCCAGGACCATCGACCTGGTAATCGGGGAGCGGTCAGACGGTCCGATCCTTCGACGACAGGACGGGAGCCGCTTGGATCGGCGCACCGCACACCGCTGGGTTCGGTCCATCGGTAAGCGGGCCGGGCTCGGGATCGTCTATCCCCACATGCTCCGGTCAGCCTTCATCATGGCCGCCCTCGACGCCGGAGTTCCCCTTCGCGACGTCCAGATCGCGGCTCGCCACGCCGATCCCAGGACGACAACGATCTATGACCGGAGGCGGGAGAACTTCGACCGCCATGCCGCTTACGTCGTGGTGGCCTTCGTGGCAGGCGGATAGAAGGGTCTCAGCCTTCGGTCGGCACCAACCGGACGAGCCGACGATCGGCAATCGAGGAAGCAACCTCCTCGACCGAGCGCCCCGTCCGTTCGGCGGCAGCTCTTATGAAGATCAGCAGGGCATAGAACGAATAGATCCAGAGATCATCGGTCTGCCACCAAGCGGCATCAGCCAGCAGGTCGGGATAGACGCCACCATGGATCATGGCGGCCGCGGAGATGGCGTACTTGCTCTTGTAGTGCTGATTCTTTCCGGAGAATTGGTGCTCCGGAAGGAATCGATCCCGGATGTTCTCGAAATCGATCGGTTCAGCCGTGGTGGCCCCGGACTCATCGATGGCATCGGAAGCGAGCTCGAGGAGCTCTTCGGCCGGAAACGTGTTGTGTCGAATGTGTGACGCCCCGAGCTTCTCGAGTATCGGATCAACGTCCTGGCCAGAAGCCAGGCCGGCGAGGACGAGCTGAACGGCATCACTTCGATCCTCCGGCGTGGGCTGCTTCCTCGGCGCCATCACTGCAAGGCTAGATCCAAGGATTCAAATCTGCAGATATCGACCCCGAGCCGGTGATCGGGGATACACCTCAGCGTGTCGCCCCTACTCCCCAAGTGCCGCTCCCAGTACCCGTTCGATCTCGCCCAGTTCTAGGTCGATGGACTTGTCGACCGCCTTCATCGCATCGAGGAACTCACTCATAGCCCCCATCGGGGCGTCTCGATATCGGCTGAAGGTCGAGCCACAGAGGGCAAAGTTCATGTTGATGGCCCCGTGCATACCTTTCAGCCCCTCAAAATCTTCGGGGTCGATCGGGAACTCGTCCTCGTTGTGCCGGAGCCGCACAAGAACACGAGCAATCGCAAAGTTGTCCGATAGCGCTCGGTACATATTCCGAAACGCCCAGGCTGTCGCAATCGAGCTAGTGCTGTCTCTGTGCTTGGCCTTATGCGGGGGGTAGCGGTCAATGAACCTATTGACCGTCTCCTCGGCGGACAGCCTCAGAGCGCGGGCGGGGTCGTAGACGGGCGCGATGATGGCCTTGTCATGTTCCCCCTCAGCGAGGAGGATCACAGCGTCGTTCACAGCCGAATTCGCTGCCAGGAGCTGCTCAAAGATCTCGGCCGCTTCGGCTTTCCAGTCTCCCTGCTTCGCACGACGCGCCATGTCTCACCCTCCGGGTCTTTCGGCGAGAGCCATTGGAGCATAAAAGCGCTCCCCTAACCGGGTGTCACAGTCGGTCGGGGGCAGGACATATCCGGCGTTATCTGGGACAGGTGCCCAGATAACTTTGCTCTGAGTCAAAGCCTGCTCCAAGCGGCAAGCCATCCGGATGGGCAAACAGAACTGGCCAGCAAGCAGGGCACACGGCGAAGGTGGTACGCCGAAAAAGGAGAGAGTTGCTCGGAAGTCGGCCTTGATGGACCTGCGAAGTGCCTGGCCGCCACCCCTTCTCGGATTCGCATGGTCGCAATGCCCTCAACCAGAGGGGGAGCCAGCCTGATTCTGGGTGCAAGGGAACCGACTCCAGGCACAGCTTGAGGCCACCCACTACTGTCATCGGCGGCCAACCGAGATGATCGCCCCGAACGCTGGGCGAGATTGCCTGTTGGCCAGGCTGGAGAGCGCGGCGCAATGGATTCCAACCAATTGGTCGGAGATAGGGACTCGTTGCAAGCTGATTTCACCGAGCCCGCGCCTTCGGAGGTTCCACCGACCGTATTTGTCAATCGATTCCGGATCACTCCCCAAAGAGCGCTCCTGCTGCTGATTGCCGGTCTGGCCGGCCTCTCGTACGCCTGGGGCATCAGCCAGGATGCTCTCGAGCCGTTCTATGCGGCAGCCGTGCGGAGCATGGCCGCCAACTGGCACAACTTCTTCTTCGGCTCGTTTGATCCAGCGGGGACAGTCACCTTGGACAAGCTCCCCGGTGCGTTCTGGATCCAGGCACTGTCTGTTCGGATCTTCGGCTATCAGACCTGGGCGATTGTCCTGCCCCAGGTCATCGAAGGTGTCCTGAGCGTCCTCTTCCTCTATCGCGCGGTGAACCGGATCAGGGGGACGACAGCGGCCCTTGTCGCTGCATTCATCCTCGCCGCCAGTCCCGCAGCCGTCGGGCTTAACCGCGGCAACATTGCCGACACCGCCATGACGCTCTTCCTCGTGCTGGCGGCTGATGCCATTTCGGCGGCCCTGGTGTCAGGCCGACAGCGGCATCTCGTGTATGCCGGGGTGTGGGTGGGGATCGCCTTCCAGGCGAAGATGCTCGAGGCGTGGTTGGTGTTGCCGGCATTTGGGCTTGCCTACCTATTCGGGCGAAACGATCGGTGGGCCGACAAGCTGCGTAAGGTCATTGTCGCCGGCTTGGTCGCCGCAGTCGTGTCTCTTTCGTGGATGACCGTTGTGACCCTTACTCCGGCTCACGACCGTCCTTACGTGGACGGGAGCCAAAACAACTCTGTCTACGAGCAGGTGTTCGTCTATGACGGCTTTGGCCGCAGCGGCCAGCAGCCGGCATTTCAGCAGTTTCTCGGTGGGATCCACCTGAGTCCCGAGGTGCTCAACGGACCGTCACCCGCGTGGAACAGGCTTGTGCAAGGTGAGATTGGGCGCGATACCGGGTGGCTGCTGCCCGCCGCGTTGGCGATCGGGGTGGGCGGGTTCTTCACCCGCCGACGGAGTTACTTCATCCTCTGGACCGGGTGGCTGGTCCCGATGGTGCTGGTCTTTTCGGACGTCTTCATCATGCACGCCTATTACACCGCGGCACTCGCGCCACCGATCGCGGCGATCCTGGGCGCCGGGGTCGCCAGCCTGTGGGAATCCGGAACCGAGGTGCGATCGGTGGCCATGCGGCGTTGTGGAGCGGCCGGCCTAGTTGTGGTGGGAACGGTCGGCTACGGCATCTGGTTGACCCGCTCGTCGGGGGCGAATGCGCCAACCTGGCTGGGGCCCCTGGCGGCATCAATAGGGGTAGCAGCTGTCCTGCTCCTCGTGGCCTCGGCCGCCGCCTGGTCCCGCCGATGGCTCCTCGCCGTGGCGCTCATCACGGGCACCGTCGCCATCCTGATGATTCCGGCTTCTGGCGCTGTCCTCCTCGCAGGCGATCATCAGGGGTTCACCAATACCCCCTTCGAGTCGGAGAAGACGACAGCTCAATACGAAGCGCTGCTCGGGGTGTCATTGGCGAAGGGGATCGCGTCGATCATCCCGACCTTCGAGAAACTCCAAATGGGATCTCCTTACGTGATGGCCGTCTACACGTCGGCGGTTGCGTCGGAGTTCATCTCGGCCAGCGGGAAGGAGTTCCTTCCCATCGGCGGCTTCACCGGGTCTATCCCTGAACCAACCATCAACCAGCTTGAGGGCATGATTCGAGCGAGGAAGTTCCACCTCGTACTTCTGACCGGGGGTCAGGATCCTCGTCTCACATGGATCGCCCATCACTGTCAGCATCTCGGACCAGGCGGTGGCTCGGTCGGTCTGTTCACCTGTCAGCCGGCTGATGCGCCGGCCGGTGGCGGCTGACGGTTCGAGACTTCGGTGCAGGGCACGGGTGCGTCGAGGCTCGCTTGCTACCGCGAGTCTTCGAAGGCGTCGCCACCCTCGGCAGAGCGGATCCGATCGAAGGCAGCTTCAACCCTGGAACGCCGAACGCGAAGACCTAGGCAGTTTTCCTCACGCCCGGAAGTGCCGATCAAGGGCAGTTCGCGGACCGCGAACACCGGGGCCTCTATAACGCCCCCAACCACTGTTGTTGGATACCCCGTGCCAGTCATTCGGTAGGCCTGAGGGCGCTGCAGTCGGGCGGAGGAGTGTGGCCGACATGCTTGTAGACGCTATAGCCGGTACTGAGTAGCACGGTCGAAAAATGTGCGCTTGTTGAGTTGAGAAAGACAGGGCACAAAGTTACATCGGGCTCAGGCCGGGGCATAGCCGCCTGCCCTGAGAGATGTAGCGGGCGGCACACAGACCGAGTAGCCTGCTTGCATTGGCTGTTGTGGCAACCTTCGAAACGAGGGATGACTGCGACGGGAGGATGGATTCACTCTCGTGCGGGATCTTGCTGTAGCAGTTCTTTTGGCCATGGCCGTGAGCAAAGCCGGTCCTGACGGCGCACAACTGCCCGTCCTCATCGCGTCCCCCTGTCCGCTCGCCTATGGCGTTTCCGCCAATGCCGTGGTCCGAGATCGCTGTGGTGGGCCCAAACCCAACCGGACCCCCCGCCGGACAGGGGGCGCGCCTTGACTGACATCGTCGATGATTACGAAGTACCCGGTCAAGGAGGTACGTAGATGCCACAGCCGGTAGTGCACTTTGAGGTGGTTGGGAAGGACCCGACGAATCTACGGAAATACTTCGGCGAACTATTTGGCTGGGAGTTCGAGGTCCCCTCACCGGTGTCACAGGAAGTGTCGGAGTCTGAGAGCTATGGGTTTTTGAACACCATCACTTCCGAAGACGGGACCGGGATCCCCGGTGGCATCGGAGGCGGTTCACATTATGAGAGCCACGCGGTGTTCTACGTTGGCGTGCCAAATGTCGAAGCTGCGTTGCAGCGGGCCGAAGAACTCGGAGGGGCCCGGGTCATGGGTCCAGCCACATCACCGAATGGTCTTGTCGTCGGTCATTTCAGGGATCCCGAAGGCACGCTCATGGGTGTTGCTGGAGTCGCATGAATCTCGGCACCCAAAGCTCTGAAAGTGGGTTCCTCGAACCGCATAGTCCAAGCATAAGGAGTCACTATGACCGCCACGACTCAAACCACCAACCGAACTGCCGACCTCCTCGCACTCATGAAAAGGGGGGATGACGCCTTCAACTCCCACGATTTCGAGGGAATGAATGCTGTCCACCATCCGGACATGGTCGTTCACATGCCGGGCGACGGGCAGCCGATACAGGGACGGGAAGCACACGCCCAGGCCATGGAGGGCATGTTCCACATCTTCCCGGACGTTCACGTGGTCAATGACCCTTACCCGATTCAGTTCGGGAGTGATAACTGGATCACGGTGATCACTCGTTGCACGGGGACCTTTAGTGGAGAGATGCCGGGGGCCGACGGTGCGGTGATCGCCCCGACGGGTAAGGCCTTCGATCTCGACTTCACCACTACTGCCAGGTGGGAAGGTAAGCTGCTCATCGAAGAGTATGTCTCTTGGGACTCTGCTTTGCAGGCGCAGCAGATTGGCCTTGCATAGTCGACGAACAGCGGCGGCAAGAATCATCCAGCAAAGGAGGCACAGTGGGGACTCCGTCAACGGTCGATCTCAATGCACCGGTTTTATCCAAGCATGAAATCGTCATCAATGCACCTCTCGACGTCGTTTGGAAGCTTCACACTGATGTGAACGGATGGACGGCGTGGCAAAAGGACATCACAGAGGCACATATCGACGGACGTATGGAACCGGGTAACTCTTTCGACTGGAGTAGCTACAATTTTCCTGTCAGGTCAACGGTCTACGAAGTAACTGACCAGAGGCGTGTTCTGTGGAGTGGGATCGCCGATGGAATCACCGGCATCCATGAGTGGCTCTTTATGGACACCCCGAACGGCGTACAAGTTACGACGACCGAATCGTTTGCGGGCGACCCGGTCGATGCCGACCCTGGCGCAATGAAGGGAATGCTGGATACGTCACTGAGCGCCTGGCTGGACAACCTCAAGGTGGCTGCGGAGGCGAGCGGTCACTAGGGGCCTGTACCAAGCGGAAGAGGGTATGGCCAAAGTGCCGTTGGGGGTCACTTTCACCCGTATAACCGCGTTATTGGGGCGGTCGCGATTGATCGCAGCTCAGCGGTCTTTCAATGGGCCGACTCGCCCTCGATCCAACGTCACCCTCCGACGTCACCCTCCCAGCTGAAGCCGCCTTTTCTTGTTCTGAGATGGAAGACTCTCTGGCGGTGACAGAGGTGATCATGGCAATGCCTAGGTGTAGTGCGATCCGGCTTCCCAACGCCAGGGCAACGCATGATTGGGTCAGCATCGCCGGCCGACTGCCCCGCCCTCCTCGTCGTGCGAATATCCACCTCCCCCAAGGGCTGCTCCCGGGCTTTGCTCGCTTGTACAACGCGATGCTGCCATCCATCTCTTTTTCTATCCGAGTCCGATCTGTAGCTCTCCGACGACGGCGCGTCACACCCCCCGAATACCTTGAACACGATTGCAAGGGGTGCCCCTTGCCGGTGAGAGGGAGTCGGCGTGGCCTGGATGCGGATGATGGGGGCGGACTCTGTTGCTTATCACCGCGAGACCATCATCGAGCGCGGCGACGACTTCCCCGGCGCCGGACTCGAGTACTACGCCTCCCGGGGTGAGACCCCGCTTCTCTGGGGCGGGATGGGTGCCGAGTCCCTCGGCCTTGTCGGCCCCGTCGACAACCCTTCCTACGACGCCATCTACGGCCCCGGCGGAGCCTGCGACCCGGCGGCCGGCGAGCGAATGGTCAACTCCCGGCGACCGGGCATGGAGCTGGTGATCGCCGCCCACAAGTCGGTGGCCGAGTTGGGGGTCCTCGGTCAGGTCGAGAACATGCACGCCATCATGGATGCCGAGCGGGACGCCACGCTTGCCTACCTGGATGAGATGACCAGGGAGCGGGGCGGCAGACGAGGGGTGGCCGCCGTCCCCACAGCGACCACCGGCCTCGTCTACGCCCACGCCCGGCACGCTACGACGCGAGCCGGAGACCCCGGCCCCCACGACCACGTGCTCATCGCCAATATGATCGAGATGCTGGATGAGAAGGGCGGCACCAAGGCCCCCGACACCACCCTCTGGCGGGAGCACCTCCACGCCGCCACCATGATCGGACGGGTGGAATCCGCTGCCAGAGCCGTCGAGCTTGGCTACGGCATCGAGGCCGATCCCGGACCATCGGGCAAGCTTGGTCACTGGAAGATCGCCGGAATCCCTGACAAGGCCCTGGCCGTGCACTCCAAACGCTCTGCCGAGATCAATGAGGCCGTGGCCGAAAAGGGCTTCGACTCCTACCAGGCCCGCCAGGTGGCCGCCCGTGAGACCAGGAAGACCAAGCGCCACACCCCGGTCGACGAGCTGTTGCCCCGGTGGCGAACCGAGCTAACCGAGGCCGGCTTCCCACCCGAGCAGCTGGTCGCCGACATCAAGCGGGCCGATCTCGAATACCGGCTTGAGCACTCGCCCACCAAGGTCCTCTGGGACAAGGAGCTGGCCGAGTTGACCAACGACGTGCTGGGACCTGATGGGACGCTGTCGGCCGGGAAGGTCTTCTCCAAGCGCGACGTGATCGTGGCCGTTGCGCCCAAGATCTTCGGATTGCCCGCCCGTGAGTTGGAGAAAGCCACTGAACGTGTGCTCCGAGATCCGGATGCCATCCCGCTGGTCGGTGTGCCTCGGGCCAGCGAGAGGGCTTTTGCCACCGCTCACGTGCTGGCCACCGAACAGGCCATCGAACGGGCGGTGGAACGGGGTGTGGAGAACCTGGGGGCAGCCAGAGTGACCCCCGAGGTGGCAGCGGATGCGATGGGCCGCCAGAGCGCTGTCCTGGGGTCTCCACTGACCCCCGGCCAGCAGGCGGCAGTGCTCGGGATCGCCACCTCGGGTCGGGGAGTGGAGCTGGTTGAAGGGGTGGCCGGATCGGGCAAGACAACCGTCATGGCCGCCGTCCGGGACGCCTTCGAATCCGGAGGGTTCACGGTCATCGGCACCTCGACCTCCGGCCAGGCGGCCAGGACGCTCGGTCGGGAAGCAGGGCTCGAGGAGTCGAGGACCCTCGCCTCACTCCGGTGGCGCATCCAACACGATCGGATGCACCTAACCGAAGGCCACGTCCTCGTCCTCGACGAGGCGGGGATGGCCGGAGATCGGGACATCGCCTTCCTCCTCGACCATGCCCGGATGCGCGGAGCCAAGGTGGTCATGGTGGGTGACGATCGCCAGTTGGGTGCCGTGTCGGTCGGCGGAGCCGTGGGGGCCCTGGTCGAGCGCCACGGAGGGATCGTCCACGTCCTCGAACAGAATGTCCGTCAGCACAACCAGGCCGAACGAGAAGCGCTCGGCCAGCTTCGGGCCGGCGACGTCACCCGGGCCGTCGAGTTCTATCTGGTAGAGGATCGGGTGACAACCGAGCGGACCCGGGACGAGGCGCTGGCAAAACTGGTCGACCAGTGGGCCAAGGACGCGCTTGATGGTCGGGACGCCGCCATGTTCGCCTGGAGGCGGGCCAACGTCACCGAGTTGAACCGAATGGCCAGGGAGCGGATGGTGGCCGAGGGACGGGTCGGAGGGCCGGAGTTGGTGGCTCCCGGGGGGACCCGCTTCGCTGCCGGTGATCGCATCGTCACCCTGGCCGCTCTGGCCCACGGTCAGATCGTCACCTCGGAGCGCGGAGTTGTCACTGCCGTGGGGCAGGACCAGGACCATCTGATGGTCCGCCTGCAGGACGGCCGCCAGCACCGCTTGGAGCGCGAGGAGATCGGAGCAGACCAGCTGGCCCACGGGTACGCCGCCACCGTCCACCGCAGCCAGGGGGCCACCCACGACCTGGCCCACGTCTATGAGGACGGGGGTGGCAGGGAGTTGGCCTATGTGGCCATGAGCCGGGCCCGAGACGAGACCCACGTCTACCTGTGTGCCGACGATGTAGACCAGGCCCGAGAGGACCTCTGCCACAGCTGGGCCACCGAGCGGCGGTGGAAGTGGGCCATCGACACGGGTACACCCGAGGTGGCCGGACGGGAGTCTCAGCCCAAGGCGCTGATCTCCCTCGAGCGGGAAGCCCTCAAGCAGGAACAGGCCGGACTCTACGCCGCCCTGCCCAGGTATCTACGCGACGACATCCGGGCAGCCAGGGACCATTCTCGTGACGCCGAAGCCCAGCTTTCCAGGCTGCAGAGCCACAACGGGACCCACTGGGGCGGCGCCATCAGGGAGGCAGGCGACGAGCTGTACGCAGCGCACCGGGTCCATAGCGATCACCAGTGGTACGCCCACTCGTTTATAGCCCGCGTGCAGGCCCGTCTGTCCAAATCGGCCGACCTTGAACGGATCGCCGATGCCCAACACAAGCTGGACAAGCTCCGCCAACCCGAGGAGCCTCGGCTACTGCAGGCATGTGAGGGGGCGGAGAAGAAGCTCACCGATCTACTCCATGAGGCCACCGACG
>Ga0182015_10007902_pt1 | contig 10281 bp, 8 predicted proteins | sample 712P3MmetaG_FD_120478 | JGI IMG/M metagenome (GOLD analysis project Ga0182015, IMG submission 120478) | Permafrost microbial communities from Stordalen Mire, Sweden - 712P3M metaG | ecosystem: Environmental > Terrestrial > Soil > Wetlands > Permafrost | place: Sweden: Stordalen | collected... | reverse complement strand
TCACGGATATACAGGCCCAGGCGATATTGGACATGCGCCTCAATCGCCTGACCGGTCTCGAACAGGACAAAATCATCGCCGAATTCCAGGAACTGTTGGTGCTCATCCGCGATCTGAGCGACATTCTCGCGCGGCCGGAGCGGCTGCTCGAGGTGATCCGCAAGGAACTCGAATACATCCGCGACACCTTTGCGGACCCGCGCCGCACCGAGATCATCACCAATCACGAGGACCTGAGCATCGAGGATCTGATCACGCCGCAGGACGTGGTGGTGACGCTGTCGCACGGCGGCTATGCCAAGGCGCAGCCGGTGTCGGACTACCAGGCGCAGCGCCGGGGCGGCCGCGGCAAGGCGGCCACGAGTGTGAAGGACGAGGATTTCGTCGACAAGCTGTTCGTGGCCAACACGCACGACACGCTGTTGTGCTTTTCGGATCACGGCAAGCTGTATTGGCTCAAGGTGTATCAGCTGCCGCAGGCGAGCCGCGGTTCGCGCGGCAAGCCGATCGTGAATCTTTTGCCGCTGCAGGAAGGCGAGCGGATCAGCGCGATGCTGGCCATCAAGGATTTCGACGAGGGCAAGTTCGTGTTCATGGCGACCAGCCTGGGCACGGTCAAGAAGACCCCGCTGGGACTGTTCTCCAGGCCGCGCGCCAACGGCATCATCGCCGTCGCGCTCGATGACGGGGACAAGCTGGTCGGCGCCGCCATCACGGATGGCATCAAGGACATTCTATTGTTCACGACCGGCGGCAAGGCGATCCGTTTCGCCGAGGACGAGGTGCGGCCGATGGGCCGCGAGGCCGCGGGGATGCGCGGGGTGAAGCTCGCCGACGCTCAGCGGGTGAACGCGTTGATCGTCGCCGACCAGGGCTACATTCTGACGGCGTCCGAGAACGGCTTCGGCAAACTCACCCCGCTGGAGGACTTTCCGAGGCACGGCCGCGGCGGCCAGGGGGTGATCGCATTGCAGGTCACCGATCGCAATGGACGCATGATCGGCGCGCTGCAGGTGAGCGTCGACGACGAGATCATGCTCATGAGCCAGGCCGGCGTCTTGGTGCGAACCCCGGTCAAGGACATATCGGTCGTCGGCCGCAACACCCAGGGCGTGCGATTGATCCGGCTGGAGGAGGGCGATCAATTGTCCGGCCTGGAGCGCATAGACGGGATCGCGGAGGGCGACGCCGCCATGCCCGGCGCGGATGAGCCGGACGGCGAGTCCGGAACCGGCGGCCCGGCGACACCGGGTTCGTTCGGCGATGGCGGACCGTCGGACCTCTAGGGGTCCAACACGCCATGCGTGCGTTCAATTTCTCTCCGGGACCGGCGGTGCTGCCGCTCGAGGTTTTGGAGCAGGCGCGTGATGAGATGCTCGACTGGAACCGAAGTGGCATGTCCGTCATGGAGGTCGGTCACCGCGGCAAGGCATTCATGGAGCTGGCTTCCGAGGCCGAGGCGGATCTGCGCGAGTTGATGGCCGTTCCGCGAGATTACGACGTGCTGTTCATGCAGGGCGGGGCGACGGCCCAGTTCGCCATCGTGCCGATGAATCTGACGGCGGCCGGGTCGACCACCGATTACCTCAACACCGGGCATTGGTCGCGCAAGGCCATCTCAGAGGCGCGGCGCTACTGCAGGGTACACGTGGCTGGCGATGCCGGCGGGAGGTACATGCGCGCGCCGCCGCAGAGTGAGCTCACGTTGAGCGGCGATGCCTCCTACCTGCACTACACGCCGAACGAGACCATCAGCGGCGTCGAATTCGGCTATGTGCCGCAGACCCGCGGCGCGCCGCTGGTCGCCGACATGTCATCCAGCATCCTGTCCCGGCCGATCGATGTGTCGAAGTTCGGCCTCATCTACGCCGGCGCGCAAAAAAACATCGGTCCGTCCGGGCTGACGGTCGTGATCGTGCGCAAGGATCTGGTCGGGGGTGCGCGAGTCGACACGCCCCTCGTGTTCGACTACAAGGCGGTTGCCGGAGATCATTCACTGTTGAATACGCCGCCGACCTTCGCCTGGTACATGGCGGGCCTGGTCTTCAAGTGGGTGAAGAAGAACGGCGGCGTCGCCGCGATGGGCGAGCGCAATCGGATCAAGGCGCAGACACTGTACGCCGCCATCGACGGATCCCGTTTTTTCCGCAATTCGGTGGACCGCGATTCGCGCTCATGGATGAACGTCACATTCACGCTGGCGAATCCGGAACTGGACGACCGCTTTCTCGAGGAAGCGGCGGCGGCGGGCTTGAAGAACCTCAAGGGGCACCGCGTCTTCGGGGGCATGCGCGCCAGCCTGTACAACGCCATGCCGCTCGCGGGCGTCGATGCATTGATCCAATTCATGCGCGAGTTCGAGCGCAGCCGCGCGTGAGGTGGTGAATGGCTCGCCGTAAGGTCAAATCGAAGAAGCCCACGCGAGGGCGGCGGGGCGGCAAGCCCGGGTCCGCAGCTGCGGATGCCGGCGCGCAATCGCCTCTCCCTGGAACGGCGGCGCCGATCGACCTTTCGCACATCAGGGAAAGCATCGACTCCGTCGACGCCAGAATTCACGCTCTGCTCAACGAGCGGGCGAGATTCGCGCAGCTCGTCGGGATCTCGAAGACCACCTCGGGCAGGGCGGTAGACTTCTATCGCCCCGAGCGGGAGGCGGAGGTGCTGCGCATGGCTCTCAAGCGCAACAAGGGGCCGCTGCGCGACGAAGAGATCGCGAGGCTGTTTCGCGAAATCATGTCCGCATGCCTCGCGCAGCAGGAGCCGCTCAAGGTCGCATTTCTGGGCCCCGAGGGCACGTTCACCCAGGCTGCGGTACTGAAACATTTCGGCTCATCGGTTCGGGCGCTGCCGATGGCCGCCATCGACGAGGTGTTCCACGAGGTCGAAGGCGGAATCGCCGATTTCGGCGTCGTGCCCATCGAAAATTCGAGTGAAGGCACGGTCAATCACACACTCGACATGTTCCTGAAGTCGGGGCTCAAGATCTGCGGCGAGGTGGAGCTGCGCATTCACCACTGCCTGATGGGCCGCATGGTCGGCATGACCGAGGTCAAGCGCGTCTGTGCGCATCCGCAGGCATTGGCGCAATGCCGCGCATGGCTGGACGACCAGCTGCCGGACGTGGAGCGGGTGCCCGTGGCCAGCAATGCGGAAGGCGCCCGCCGCGCGCGCGACGAGCGCGGAACGGCCGCCATCGCCAGCCGGGCGGCCGCGGAGATCTACGGACTTACGCTGCTCGCCAACGAGATCGAGGATCGTGCCGACAATACGACGCGCTTTCTGGTGGTCGGGCGCAAGCTCTTCAGCCCAAGCGGCGCCGACCGGACCACGCTCTTGGTGTCGGCGAGCGACACCGACGATGCCGGTGCGCTGTTCAGGCTGTTGCAGCCGCTGTCGGAGCACCGCGTCAACATGACGCGGATCGAATCGCGGCCGTCGCGCAAGCGCAAGTGGGACTACGTGTTCTTCATCGACATCGAGGGCCACGTCAGCGACCCGGCGGTGGCGAAGGCGCTCGCCTCCCTGGAGGAGCGCGCATCGCTGTTCAAGGTTCTGGGATCCTACCCAAGGGCGGTGCTGTGATGCGCGGGCATCCCTAAGATGCGCAATTTCGCGGCGCAGCCGGCGAGCGGTGTCCACGGCGCCATTGCCGTTCCCGGTGACAAGTCGATTTCGCACCGCTCGCTGATGCTCTCGGGACTCGCCGACGGCACCAGCGAGGTGACGGGTTTTCTGGCCGGAGAGGATTGTCTGGCGACGCTGCATGCGATGCGCGCCCTGGGCGTTCGCATCGAGCAGCCGAGCGCCGCTCATGTGATCGTTCATGGCTGCGGACTCCATGGTCTCTCGGGCGCCGGGCGCGCGCTGGACATGGGCAATGCGGGCACCGCCATGCGGCTGTTCACCGGCCTGCTGGCGGCACAGGCATTTTCCTCGACATTGATCGGGGACGCCTCGCTGATGAAGCGGCCCATGGAGCGCGTCGCCAAGCCGTTGCGCGAGATGGGCGCCGACGTCAGGACCCATGACGGCAAACCGCCCGTGGAGATCGGCGCGTCGCGGGGGCTCCACGGCATCGACTACACCATGCCGGTGGCGAGCGCCCAGGTGAAGTCGGCCATATTGCTCGCGGGGCTCTATGCGGAAGGCGACACCAACGTGACCTCCCCGGCGGTGTGCCGCGATCACAGCGAGCGAATGCTGTTGAGTTGCGGCGTACGGTTGACGACGGTGGGGCTCCGCACCACTCTGTCGCCGCCGCGGCGGCTCATGGGCCAACGGCTGTCCGTGCCGGGGGATTTCTCGTCGGCGGCATTCTTCATCGTGGCCGGCTTGTTGGGCGCCGCGGGCGACGGCCTGTTGATCGAGAACGTCGGCCTGAATCCGACCCGCACCGGGCTGCTCGACATCTTGCGCAGCATGGGCGGCGATATCGAGATCAGCGAACCGCGCGAAAGCGGCGCCGAACCGGTGGCGGATTTGCGGGTGCGCGCATCCGCACTCAGGGGCATCCCGGTGCCGGCGTCGTTGGTTCCGCTCGCCATAGACGAGTTTCCAGTCTTGTTCATTGCGGCGGCCTGCGCACGGGGCGAGACCATCATCACGGGAGCGGAGGAATTGCGGGTCAAGGAGAGCGACCGGATCGCAGCCATGAGCGCCGGACTTCGCACCCTCGGCGTCGCACACGAGGCCCTGCCCGATGGCATGCGCATCGAGGGCCGCCCCGATTTCCACTCCTTCGGCGGGGGCGTAATCGACAGCCACGGCGATCATCGTGTGGCCATGTCATTTGCCATTGCCAGCCTGCGGGCTGCGAAACCCATTCGTATCCTCGATGTGGCCAATGTGGCCACTTCATTTCCCGGCTTCGTCCCGCTGGTGCGGCGCGTCGGCCTCGATGTAACCGAGTCGGAGGACTGAGGCCGCCATGAAGGCCGTTCCCGTCGTCGCCATTGACGGCCCTTCCGGCTCCGGAAAGGGCACGGTTAGCCGCGTTGCAGCAAAATCCCTGGGGTGGACCCTGCTCGACAGTGGTGCGCTCTACCGACTGGTCGCGCTGGCCGGACGGCGGTCGATGATCGACCTGGATGATGCAGCGGGATTGGCCCGGCTGGCCGAAGGGTTGGATATCCGCTTCGGATCCACGCCGGCGGGCGAGGAAATCGTCTGGTTGGGCGGCCGGGACGTGACCCATGACATCCGCACGGAATCCGCGGGGAGCGATGCGTCAAAGGTGGCCGCGCTGCCTGCCGTGCGCGCCGCCCTCCTGGAGCGCCAGCGGCGCTTCGCCGTCGCCCCTGGTTTGGTGGCCGACGGGCGGGATATGGGCAGCGTGGTATTCCCGGACGCCCCGGTGAAAATTTTTCTCACCGCCAGCGCGGATGAGCGGGCGGCCAGGCGCTATAAGCAGTTGAAAGAAAAGGGGGTTGCTGCTACCCTTGCCGCCCTTTCGAGAGAGATCGCAGAGCGTGACCGGCGCGACATTACACGCTCCGCTGCGCCTCTTGTCGCGAGCGAAGACGCCGTCTTGCTGGATTCGACCGGTATGTCAGTCGATGCAGTGGTCGAGCGCGTCTTGGATATCGTTCGCGAGCGTATTTCGGTGTAGATTTTTTGCAGTGGGGCGCGGCGTCAAGGATGATCGCCGCTATTTTTCGGTAACCCCTAATGGCACATGGGATCCGTGCTAGGGCCAAAGGCTTATCAGAGAAAACATGACAGAAAGTTTTGCGGAACTGTTCGAACAAAGCATCGCGAGCCAGCGTATTCGTCCTGGCACCATCCTCAACGGGTTGATCGTCGAAGTCGGTCAAGACTACGTCATCGTCAACGTCGGATTGAAGTCCGAAGCCGTGATTCCGGCCGATCAATTCAAGAACGAGAAGGGTGAGATCGAGGTTGCCGTCGGCGAGATCGTCGAGGTGGCATTGGACAGCGTGGAGGACGGCTCCGGCGAAACCCGCCTGTCCCGCGAGAAGGCCAAGCGCGCGCGCACCTGGACCCGTCTCGAGACCGCGTTCGAAAAACAGGAGATCGTGATCGGGATCATCACCGGCCGGGTCAAGGGCGGGTTCACCGTTGAGATCGACAATGTCCGCGCGTTCCTCCCGGGCTCCCTGGTCGATGTGCGTCCGGTGCGCGACCCGTCGTATCTCGAGAACAAGCCGCTCGAATTCAAGGTCATCAAGCTCGATCAGAAACGCAACAACGTCGTCGTGTCGCGGCGTGCCGTGGTCGAACAGGAGTACAGCGCCGAGCGCTCCGCGCTGCTCGACAATCTCCAGGAGGGCGCGGCCGTCAAGGGCGTCGTCAAGAACCTCACGGATTACGGCGCATTCGTCGATTTGGGCGGCATCGACGGATTGCTGCACATCACCGACATGGCATGGAAGCGCGTCAAGCATCCTTCCGAAGTGGTCAAGGTCGGCGAGGAGATCGACGTGCGCATCCTCAAGTTCGACCGCGAGCGCCAGCGCGTATCGCTGGGCTTGAAACAGCTCGGGGCGGATCCCTGGCAAAACATTGCACGCCGTTATCCCGCCAACACGCGCCTGTTCGGCAAGGTTACCAACATCGCCGACTATGGCTGTTTCGTGGAAATCGAGGAAGGCGTCGAGGGCCTGGTCCACGTGTCGGAAATGGATTGGACCAACAAGAACGTCAATCCCGCGAAAGTCGTGCACGTCGGCCAGGAAGTCGAAGTCATGGTGCTCGACATCGACGAGGAGCGGCGGCGCATCAGCCTCGGCGTGAAACAATGCAAGACCAACCCGTGGAAGGAATTCGCCGAGAACTACAACCGCGGCGACAAGGTCAGCGGCCAGATCAAGTCGATCACCGACTTCGGCATCTTCATCGGCCTCGCCGGCGGAATCGACGGCCTGGTGCATCTGTCCGACATTTCTTGGGACATGCCGGGCGAGGAGGCGGTTCGCAGCTACCAGAAGGCTCAGCAGGTCGATGCCATGGTGCTGTCGATCGATCCGGAGCGCGAACGAATCAGTTTGGGGATCAAGCAGCTCGCGAAGGATCCCTTCTCGGCCTACATCGCGGAACATCCCAAGGGCAGCATCGTCACCGGCATCGTGCGCGAAGTGGACGCCAAGGGTGCGATCATCGATCTGGGCAATGGCGTCGACGGCCAGCTGCGGGCATCCGAACTCTCGCGGGACCGCGTCGAGGACGCCCGCCTGCTCCTGAAGGTTGGCGAGGAAGTCGAGGCCAAATTCACCGGCGTGGACCGCAAGGGTAGAAGCATATCGCTGTCGATCAAGGCCAAGGACATCCACGAGGAACAGGAAGCGATGCAAAACTATCGGACCGATTCGCCGACCGGGACCAGTCTGGGAGATCTCCTCAAAGAGCAGATCTCGGGTCAGGATTAAGGGAGACAAAGGCATGCGCGGCGGCCCGGCGGCCGCCGCGCTCGCTGTTAAGTATGCCTAGCGATGTTCACGGATCGATAATGACGAAATCGGAACTCATTGAGATCATTTCGGCCAAACAAAAGCACCTGCCGGCGAAGGATGTCGAACTTGCCGTCAAACAGTTGCTGGAAATCATGAGCGATGCGCTGGCCACCGGCGAGCGCATCGAGATCCGTGGATTTGGGAGTTTTTCCCTGCATTTTCGCCCGCCGCGGCAGGGCCGCAATCCCAAGACCGGGGAGGCCGTGGCTCTCGCCGGAAAGCACGTGCCACACTTCAAGCCGGGCAAGGACTTGCGCGAGCGCGTCAATGACGGCGCGGATCAGCCGATTCGTGACTGATCCGCAGGCGCCGGCGGTCATGCCTCTCGAGCCGAGTGCCGCTTAAGGCAGGACCTCATGCCGGAAATTTCGCTGTTGACCTGGGCCGTGGGAATTGCGGCGCTCGTCATCGGCATTCTTGCCGGACACTTTGGCTGGGGCAAGCGCTGGACCGGGTCGCTATCGAAGCTTCACCCCGACTATCTCACTGGATTGGATTATCTGGTGACCGAGCAGCCCGACCGCGCGCTCGACATGTTCTTGAAGCTGATGGAGGCCAACGCGGACACCATCGAGACTCACTTCTCCTTGGGATCGCTTTATAGACGGCGCGGCGAGGTGGAGCGCGCCATCCGCATTCATCAGAACCTCCTGGCGCGCGAGGCGCTCGCCCCGGAACACCGGGAACAGGCGCTCCTCGCGCTGGCGCAGGATTATCTGCGCGCCGGGCTTTTGGACCGGGCGGAGGGATTGTTGCAGCAGGTCAGCGAAGTCCCGCGCCTGCGGGCCAATGCGCTCGATTCGCTGCGACGCGTATACGAAGGGCAGCACGAGTGGCAGCAGGCGCTGGATGTCCATCGGCTGCTGGCCCGCATCAAGTCGGCGCCGCCGCGCCTGGTGTCAGGCCATTATCTGTGCGAGCTGGCGGCGATGGCGATCGCGCGCGGCGAGACCGATGCCGCGCGGCGCCTGCTGCGCGCGGCGCGCGATGAAGTCTCCCCGTTCCCGCGCGCCGCGGTGCTGCGCGCGCAAATCGCCGAGGGCGACGGCGATCCGGAACTGGCGTTTCGATTGCTGCGCACGGCGCTCCACGAGGCGCCCAAACTGATGCAGGAGGAACTCCCGCATCTTCTGCGGCTCGCTGCCCCCGATGCTCGCGATGCGGTGCTCGCCGATCTGGTGGCGCGGGCCGAGTCGCGCGATCCGGATGATTTGAAGCGCCTGGTATTCGCGGCGATCCTGGCGGGCCTGACCGACGCGGGCCCGCTGCGCGAGGCCATCATAAAAGTGTTTTCTGAAGATGCGACGCTGCGGGCCGTCTGGCAGTCGGCGTCCGCGCCGGTCGACGACCCGCGTGTCGACACCCGGCGCGTTGCGCGCGAGATTGGCGCACTGCTGTCCAACGCCGAGAGGTACCGGTGCATCGAATGCGGATTTGCCGGCCGCAATTTTTATTGGCACTGTCCGGCGTGTCACGCTTGGGATAGTTTTGAAGCCTGCGCTATCGTTAAATTGGGTTGAAATCCGTTATCATTTGTCCATGTCAACCAGAACCATCAAAACCGCGGTGTTTCCCGTTGCCGGGCGCGGAACTCGCTTTCTTCCGGTCACCAAGGCGAGCCCGAAGGAGATGCTGCCCATCGTCGACAAGCCGCTCATCCAATACGCGGTGGATGAAGCTTTGTCGGCCGGCGCCGATACGCTGGTGTTCATCACGGGCAGTTCCAAGCGGGCCATCGAGGACCATTTCGACGGCGACCCGGAACTGGAGGCCGTTCTTCAGGCACAGGGCAAACAGGAGTTGCTGGACGCACTGCACGGCATTCTGCCGACCTGGGCCTCATGCGTATACATTCGGCAACAGGCGCCATTGGGTCTCGGTCATGCAGTGCTGTGCGCACGTCCGGTGGTGGGCGAAGGGCCCTTCATGGTGCATCTCGCCGACGACTTGATCGATGCCGCGGTGCCCTGCCTCAAACAAATGGCGGCGGTGCACGCGACCTACGGCGGAAGCGTTCTCGGTGTGCAGACGGTTCCGCGGGAGGACACGGACAAGTACGGCATCGTTTCGCTGGAGCGCACGATTGCTCCGCGGGTGGGCAAGATGTCGCACATCGTCGAGAAGCCGAAGCCCGACAAGGCATCGTCCACGTTGGCGGTGGTCGGCCGGTACCTGCTGTCGGCGTCCATATTCGACGACTTGGCGAAGATCGGCAAAGGCGCGGGCGGTGAAATCCAACTCACCGACGGCATCGCGCGCTTGATGCAACGCGAGCCTGTGTATGCCTTCGAGTTCGAAGGCAAACGCTACGATTGCGGCAGCAAGCTCGGCTATTTGCAGGCCACCGTCGAGTTCGGCCTGAAGCACCCCAGTTTGGGCATCGAATTCGCAGCCTACCTCAAGCGTTTCGTGGCCACGCTGTAGCCGCCGACGACACATTTGCTGCTTGGCGGAAGACGCCCCGGCGCAACCGGGGGCGGGTGTTCGCCCACCCCCGTTGATCTATCAGGTCAACGCGGATTCACGTCAATGCGACCGGCCGCGCTGCGGCTGTCCGTAGCTGCGCGTGCCGGAACCCGGGCTGCGCCGCCCGTCGTCGCGCCGATCCGTGCTGCGATTGCCGTGAGAGTTGCCCGACTGGTGGCCGGGCCGGGCCGCACTCGGGCGCGCCGCGCCAGGCCGACCCCCGCCGGACCGGGTTTGCGAGTGGGGCCGATCGGCGCCGAAGCGCTCTGTCGATCGGTTGCCGTGACCCGTGGGTTGCGGCGCCGACTCGGTGATCTTGAATACCGGCGTCGGCACGACCGGGATG
>Ga0182015_10007900_pt1 | contig 10282 bp, 7 predicted proteins | sample 712P3MmetaG_FD_120478 | JGI IMG/M metagenome (GOLD analysis project Ga0182015, IMG submission 120478) | Permafrost microbial communities from Stordalen Mire, Sweden - 712P3M metaG | ecosystem: Environmental > Terrestrial > Soil > Wetlands > Permafrost | place: Sweden: Stordalen | collected... | reverse complement strand
GGCGGTGGCGCGCGCGAGCCAGGATTGGCATCGCACGGCGGCGCGAACGCTCTATCTGGGGACGCTGTGCGCGGCGTTCGCGGTGCTGACAGGCTGGCGGGCGGAGCGCTCGGTGCCGCCGCTTGGCCCGGCGCACGACGCGATGAGTCTGCATGAAACGCTGATGCTTTTCGCGACGACGCTGGCGGTGTGGCTGTGTCTTGTGGCGCTTTTTAAGCCGCCGATTTCAGGCGCGGCGCAGAGATGGTTTCTGGCGGGCTTGGTGCTGCTGATGATTTTGGTGACGGTTGGCGCGGATCGCGGCGCGGAGTTGGTTTATCGCTACGCGACTTCCGTGAATCTGCCGACGGCGGCGCCTTAACCGCCGCGATGCTGCAAATTTTATTCACGGTGCTGATCGCGTTGCAGTTTCTCGTCGTGGTTTTACACGATTGGTTGAACATCCCCGGATGGACGCATGGGCGGCAGCTGCAAGCGGCGCTGGGACGAAACAAGATGCTGATTGGAACGCTGATTAGCGCGATCTTTCCCGGCGTGGCCGTAGCCTTCGCGCTTTACTATTGGGAAAAGCCCAAGCCGGGATTCGCGTTGGACTATTGGGTGATCTATTGCGCCGTGACTGTGGCCAGCGCGATCGCGTCCTGGTGGATCCCGTACATCCGGGGAACGGACGAGAAGACGAAGCTGCTTTACTCCCAAATGTACGCCGGCACGCGAAATGTCCTCCCACCGCGCGGCGACAATCCGCGCCCCAACGTGCTGCATCTTTATTTTCACGCGTTGTTTCTAATTAATTTGGCGCTGGCGCTGGCGATCGCGTTGAGGTTTGGAATTAAATAGACGCCGGCGACGCGAAGGATTTCTACAGGTAGTCGCCCGAAGCGCCTTCAAGGAACGCCCGCAGTTTGTGCGAGCGCGAAGGGTGGCGCAATTTGCGCAGGGCTTTGGCTTCGATTTGGCGGATGCGCTCGCGGGTGACGGCGAAAGATTGGCCGACTTCTTCGAGAGTGTGCTCGGAACCGTCATCCAGGCCGAAGCGCATCTTGATCACTTTTTCTTCGCGCGGCGTGAGCGTCTTGAGCACGGAATTGGTCTGATCTTTTAGATTCAGGTTGATTACGGCGTCGGACGGCGAGACCACGGCTTTATCTTCGATGAAATCTCCGAGATGCGAATCTTCTTCTTCGCCGATGGGCGTTTCGAGCGAGATGGGTTCTTGCGCGATTTTCAGAATCTTGCGCACTTTGGAGACCGCGATTTCCATGCGCCGTGCGATTTCTTCGGAAGTGGGCTGGCGGCCGAATTCCTGGACGAGCTGACGCGTGGTGCGGATGAGCTTGTTGATGGTCTCGATCATGTGCACCGGGATGCGGATGGTGCGGGCCTGATCGGCGATGGCGCGGGTGATGGCCTGACGAATCCACCAGGTGGCGTAGGTTGAAAATTTGTAGCCGCGGCGCCACTCGAATTTATCCACCGCTTTCATCAGGCCGATATTTCCTTCCTGAATCAGATCGAGAAATTGCATGCCGCGATTGGTGTATTTTTTGGCGATGGAAACGACCAGGCGCAGATTGGCTTCGGTCAATTCCGTTTTGGCGTGTTCGGCCTCGGCTTCTCCGCGCAGGATCACTTGGAGCGTGCGCTTGAGGTCGGTGAGTCCGACTTCGCTGGTGATTTCGATTTCGCGCAGCTCCATGCGGCGGGCGCGGAGTTCCTTGCGCGCCTCGAGCGCGGTTTCTCCTTTGGAGAGTTCGGCGCGGCGCTCGAGCCGGGCAGCTTCGCGTTCGAGCGATTGCAGCCGCTCGACGGTGCGGCGAATGCCGTTGATCAGGCGCTTGCGCTCGAGCGGATGAAATTCGATGGAGCGCGCGAGATCGGACATCCGGATGCGCGTGCGAGCCACGGCGTAGCGCGCATGCAGGTAGGCGCGTTTTTTTGAACGCGGAGTGCGCTCGAGTTTCGCGGCTTGCTTCAGGGCTTCGAGATAGAGGTTGCCGATGCGCTCGAATTGCTTCAGCGTCTTCTTGGTTTTGGCTTCGATTTTTTCGTCGGTCAGTTCCTCTTCGTCGAACTGCACGATCTCTTTGATCGAACGCGTGCCTTTGCGCAGATCCTCGCCGATCGAAAGCAATTCCTTGAGGACGATGGGCGAGCGCGTGATGGTTTTGAGAACGAGATTTTGTCCGCGCTCGATGCGCTTGGCGATGGCGACTTCGCCCTGGCGATTGAGCAGTGGGACCGTGCCCATCTCGCGCAGATAGGTGCGCACGGGGTCGTTGGTTTTTTCGCCCGTGCCGGGCGTCAGATCGAGTTCGCTCTCTTCGCGCGCTTCGCTGAGGGTTTCGCCTTTGGTTTCCAGTTCGGGAGCGTCGGTGGGATCGAGCATGGCGCGCGCGGCTTTGGCCGCCGCGGCGTCTTCGTAAACGTCGATTCCGTAACGTTCAAACGTGGAGAGCAGATCGTCGATTTCTTCGGAGGAGTGCACTTCGGCGGGAAGCGTATCGTTTACTTCGTCGTAGAGCAGGTAGCCGCGCTCTTTGCCCAGGAGGATGAGCTGGCGCACCTGATCGTATTTCTCTTCGATCGCCACCGGCATGGGGACCTCCCCAGATTAATGCTTCGCGTGCAATGGCGCGCGAACGGACGCGGCCGCTGGGGCGGCACGTCCGCGAAGTGAACCGGGATATACCCGGAGACCAGCAACTCCCTCCGGGGAAAAGTACCGAATGAATGACTGCGTTCGCGGGGCTGGCTTCGTTTTCGTGCTTCCGGCCCGAACCGGAATCGTCCCGATTGACGATCGGGGTTGCCTCGCCCAATGCATTGGATGCACGTAGCGCAAGGACAGTCTCGCGTGAAACTTCGTCACGTTACACGCCGAAATGCGGCTTCGTCAACACCCTGTGTCCAACGAATTCCCGGTCGGATGGCCAGCCGCGCGCGTCAGTGCGCGGCATCGGAGCGGCGGCGGCTGAGAGCTTGTTTGCGTTCGAGCAATTGGCGCAAGGCCTCCGCGCTCTCCGCCGATTTCGATTTTACGTGGAGTTCGATTTCTTGCTGGATCGCGGCCAGTTCGGTCTCAAAGCGCAAGCGGCGCAACGTGCCCAGGCAACTTTCGGCTTCGTCCCAGGTGGAATCGCCACCGCCGGCCTCAAACGCGATCTGGAAGAGCAGGCGGCGATCGCGCTCTTCCAGCGCGGCGCCGAGCGCGACGGCGTCTGGCCGCTCGCCTGATGCGCCGGCGGCGAGGATGGATTCGACGAGCGCTTCGAGGATGCGCTCGGTTTCAAGGCCGCGATGCAAATTTTCGGTGCGAATGGCTTCAGCGAGTTGGTGGCGGAAACCTTCGGCCTCGAACAGGAGCTGGATCAGGCGGCGCTCGACGGGTTTGCCGGGACGCGCGACAAGGTCGGGATGGGTTTGCACTTTGTCGCGGCGCTCGGCGGCGGCGCGCTTCAGCGATTCGCGCAGGACCGGTTCTTCGACGCGCAATTGTTGCGCGATTTGGCCGGCCCATTCCGAACGCAGAAGGCGGTTCGGGCTGCGCTGCACGTAGGGCAGAAGAAAATTTACGGCGCGCAATTTTCCTTCGGCGGTGGAGAGATCCATTTGTCGCGCGCGCCCGATCAGATAATCGAGGTAGGTGGGCGCGGCATCGAGAAGTTTGGTGTACGCGGCCGCGCCGTTGGCGCGCAGAAACGAATCGGGATCCTTGCCGCCGGGCAATTGCAGTACGCGAATCTCGAAGCCTTGCTCGAGAAGCAGCGTGAGCGAACGCTCGGTGGCGGCCTGGCCCGCGGAATCGGGATCGTAATTGACGACGACGCGATGCGTGAAGCGGCCGAGCAGGCGCGCTTGCGGCTCGGTGAGGCTGGTGCCGCAACTGGCGACGACGTTGGCGATGCCGGCGCGCGCGACGGCGATGGTGTCCATATAGCCTTCGACCAGGATGGCGAAATCGCGCTGGCGCAATCCTTCTTTGGCGCGATCGAGATGGTAGAGGACGGAACTTTTGGAATAGATCGGCGTTTCCGGGGAGTTCAGATATTTCGGTTGTTCATCGCCCAGAGCGCGGCCGCCGAAGGCGATCACTTTTCCGGATTCATTCGCGATGGGGAAAATAATGCGGCGGCGAAATTTATCGTAGAGCCGGCCGGAGGCGTCACTACTGACGAGACCGGAGAGCGCGAGCAATTTTTCCGGATATTTCGCGCGGAGGACGCGCAGCAACGCATCGCCGCCGGAGGGAGCGTAGCCCAGGCCGAAGCGCGCGATGGCCGGCGCGTCCAGGCCGCGATCTTCCAGATAGGCGCGGGCGGCTTTGCCTTCAGGCGTGGATTCGAGCTGGCGCGAAAAAAATGTTTGCGCCTCGCGCTGCATATCGACCAGCGCTGTGCGCTGCTGATTTTCCTGGCGTTCTTCAGGCGAGCGTTCGCGCGGGCGCGGCACGGCGATGCCGCATTTTTCCGCCACGGTGCGCACCGCTTCCGGGAAACTGGACTTTTCCATTTCCATCACGAATTGAAAAATATCGCCGCCCACGCCGCAGCCGAAGCAGTGATAAATCTGCTTCACCGGATGCACGGCGAACGAGGGCGTTTTTTCGGAATGGAAGGGACAGAGACCGGTGAAATTCTGGCCGGATTTTTTCAGGCGCACGTATTCGCCGATTACGCGAACGATGTCCGCCTGCTGCTTGACCTTGTCTGCGAATGAACCTGCTTCAGCCATGGGTCAGGATTCCAGTTTACTCGCTTTCAGTCCTTCAGCTCGACGACGGTGATGGCCGTGCCGCCGCGCTCCGCGGCTTCGGCTTCGATGCGCTCGACGAGCGGATGCGTGGCCAGAAATTCGGCCAGGCCGCGGCGCAAGGCTCCGGTGCCGTGGCCGTGGATCAAGCGGACGCGCGGTTTGCCGGCGATGGCGGCTTGATCGATGAATTTATCGGCGCGGCGCGTGGCTTCTTCGACGGTGCAGCCAATGAGATTGATTTCGTCCACGGCGGCGTCTTCATTCTCTTCCGGCTCCGGTTTGGAGCGCACGGTCACCGCGGCGCGCGCGGCGTCGCGGGACGGCGACGGAGCGGCGGCGGGCAGGACAGCAGTGATGTCGTCAAGCGCGATTTTCATGCGCAGCGAGCCGGCATCCACTTCTGCTGTGGAACTATCCACGCGGCGCAGCGTGGCGAGAGCGGGCCAGCCGCGCACGCGGACACGCGCGCCGGGAACGAGTTGATCCGCGTGCGGCGCCGAATCCGCATGCGGCGCGCCGGTGCCGAGGTCAGATTGCGAAGCGGAAAGTTGCTGCAGGACGGCGGCGTCTGCCGCGGCTTTGGCGTCGGCGCGAATGCCGGAGAGTTTCTTGCCGGTTTGTTTTTCGAGTTGGGCGCGCAACTCGCGGTCTTTTACGGCTTCGATGGTTTTCGCGATCTGCTGTTCGTGCAGCTTCATGGCTTCGCCGAATTCGCGTTCGAGTTCGGAAATGCGGCGGCGCTGGCGATCGATCCATTCGCTGCGAAGTTGTTGGCGCTCTGCGTCGAGTTCGCGCGCTTGGGTTGCGGCATCGCGCTGGGCTTGTTCGAGATCGTCGCGCACGCGATGCAGATAGGCGATCAGTTGCGCGGCTTCGCGCGCGGCGGGCTCGAGCAGGGCGCGGGCGCGCTCGACGATTTCGCGCGGCAGACCAAGGCGCTCGGCGATATCGAGGCCGCTGGAGCCGCCGGGAACGCCGACGCGCAGGCGATAGGTGGGGCGAAGCGCGACGGCGTCAAATTCCACCGAGGCGTTCACGACGCCGGGCGTGGCCGCGGCGTAGGATTTCAAGCGATCGTGATGCGTGGTGGCGAGCGTGAGCGCGCCGCGGGCGCGAAAGGCGTCGAGCAGTGCGACGGCGAGCGCGGCGCCTTCCTCGGGAGCTGTGCCGGTGCCCATTTCGTCTGCGAGGACGAGCGAAGCCGGACCGGCGATTTCGAGCATGGCGCGGAGATTCAGGACGTGAGCGGAGAACGTGGAGAGATCCGCGGCGATGGATTGCTCATCGCCGATATCGGCGAGGATGAGATCAAAGATGGGAAGTTCGGCAGATTCGGCGGCCACGGGAATTGCGCATTGCGCGGCGAGCGCGGCGAGGCCGACGGTCTTGAGCGCGACGGTTTTTCCGCCGGTGTTGGGGCCGCTGATTACGAGGATGGTTTCGGCGCCGCCGAGTTCGAGCGTGATGGGCACGGCGGCGGAGCCTTTGCGGCGCAGCGCGTCGTCAAGAACGGGATGGCGCGCGGAGCGCAGCGCGAGGCGGGCCGCGGCCGGTGGAGCGGGCGAAAAAATGGGGCGCGCGCAATCGAGTCGGCGGCTGAAGCGCGCGCGAGCGAATAGCGAATCGAATTCGGCGACGGCGGCCGCTGCGGCGCGCAGAGGACCGAGCGCTTCCTGCACGCGGTGCGTGAGCTCGGCGAGCAGGCGCGCGATTTCGGCGGCTTCTTCGTCGGAGAGCTCGACCAGGCGATTATTCAGCTCGACGGTCTCGAAGGGCTCGACGAAAAGCGTTTGGCCGGTGGCGCTCGAGGCGTGGACCACGCCGGGGACGGTGCGGCGTTCGGCGGCACGCACGGGCAGCACGAAGCGATCGTTGCGGCGCGTGACGTAATCTTCGCCGGGCGGCAGGCCGCGTTCGCGCAGGATGCGTTCGAGCGCTTTTTCGATGGAGACGCGTGTGCGGCCGAGCGCGGTGCGCGCGCGCTTCAATTCCGGAGAAGCGTCGTCGGCAATGGCGCCATCGGGCAGAATCACGCGGCGGATTTCGCGCGCGAGAAAACGCGAATCGGCGAGCGCTGCGGCGCGCGCGGCGAGCAGCGGAAACTTTGGCGCTTCGCCGCGAAATGTTTGGCGCAGAGATTCGGCGGTTTCGATGAGCGAGGCAACATCAAGCAATTCGAGCGGCGTGAAAATGTCGCCGGGAGCTTCGGCTTTTGCCAGCCACGATTCGGGATCGGGCAACGCGCCGAAGCCGAGATCGCTGCCGGCGCGCAGATAGGCGACGGCTTCGGCGATCAGATCGAATTGCATTTCGAGATGCGCGCGATCGGTGGAAAAATCCAGCGCGTCAACCGCGCGGCGGCCGAGCGCGCAGGTGGATTGGCCGCGGACGAGATCGCGCAGGCGATCGAGTTCGAGAACGTCTTGGGCTGTGCGCGACACGGGCGGTTTTGCGGCGCGTTCGGCTAGCGCCGATTTTCCTTCATGCTTTGCGGCGCGGCGCCGGCCGATTTCGCGTGCGCAGCGGCAGGCGCGGGGCCAAGTTCTTCGACCATGGCGATGGCGATCGCGTCGAGGATGGCTTCGGCGTCAGCGGTGCGCACCGGGTGGTCGTCGCTCAAGAAAGAAAAAACCAGATGCTCGCCGCGAACTGTGGTTGCGTAACCCGAAAGCGAGCTCACGTGCTCGTGCGTGCCGGTCTTGGCCTGGATGCGTCCATCGGCGGGCGTGGCCTTCATGCGATCGGAGAGCGTGCCGTCTTCGCCGGCAATCGGCAGCGACGAGCGGAATAAGTCTCCCCAGGATTGGCGCGACGCGTATTCCAGCAGGGCGACGACGGCACGCGGCGTCACAAGATCCTGGCGCGAAAGGCCGGAGCCGTCGGTGAACAACGCGCCATTTTTGGGCAAGCCGGCGGAATTGCGCCAGGATTCGGCGAAGGGCAAAGCGTCTTCCAAAGTTGTGGCGCCGATTTTTTCGCGCGCGGCGATGCGCAGGAGCAATTCGGCGTGCAGATTCGCGCTGATTTTGTTGAGCAGGCGCACGTCGTCGGCGAGCGGCGGCGAAATGTGCTCGGCCAAAACGATTGGCGCGGGTTCGGCGGCTGGCGCTGGCGCAGCGATTGGCGGTGCCGCTTTCGCGTCGGGTGAATTCGGCGCGCTTATCGCGTTGGGTTCGGGCGATCCGGGTTCCGCCGAAAGCACGGCCATATCGCGCACAGGCAAGGCTTCGGCCGGCGGCTCTGCGTGCAGCGCGCGGGATTGACCGAAAATTTTCACTCCGCGCGCTTCAAGCAATTGCGCGAGCAGAGCGGCGGCGTATTCGGCGGGCTCTTCGATGGCGATGGTCAGCGCGCGCGGCGGGGCGCCGAGCGGAATCGAACCGAGCAGGCGAATCGTGCGCGAGCCGGGTTCGCGCGCGACGCGCAGTGTTTCCACCGAGCCGCGTGCGCCGGTGACGATGTGATTCTCGATGGTGTAGAAACCGGCCCAGGGTTCGGCGTCGAACGAAGCGGGATCGCCTTCGCGCGCGGCGGGCCGCAGTTCAAGCGTGAAGGTATTGTCGTTCACGGCGATGGCGGAGACGGCGGCGCCATCGCTCCAGAGCATGTCGTCGATGGCCCAGCCTGTGGGGAAACGCTCGTTGGCGAGGTAGGTGTCGTCGGCGACTACGTCGCCGGAGATTTCGCGCACGCCGCGCGCGACAACCTGATCGGCCAAATCAGCCAGGGCTTTTTCCGGCGGACCGTCGCGCTCGGCTTCTTTATCGTAGGGAAATTTGCGGTTCGAGAGATTGGCGTCGCCGCGGCCGACCAAAACAAGATCGCCGGTGAGCCGGCCTTCGGGCGAGAGCGCGCCGCGAGTTTCGATTGTGGTGCGAATGCGGAATTCGGGTCCGAGCGTTGCGAGCGCAAGCGCCGAGGTGAAAAGTTTGGCATTCGAGGCCGGGACGAAATATTTATCGGCGTCATTCTCGTAGAGCACGCCGCCGGTATCGGCATCAGCGATTAGAATGCCCCAGGAACCGCCGGCGCCGCGCGCGGCCAGCACGGCTTCGGCGCGCGCGGCGAACCTCTGCACGTCGCCGCGCATCTGTGTGTGAGTGGCCGCGGCAGCGTGCGCGGAATGGCGGGACGGCGTGGCGACTTGCGCGGCGGCCGAGAGCCCCGCGAGCAGCGGCAACAGCGCGGCCGCGAAGAAACGCAGGGTGCGTGCGGCGCTCTCCCGCGAGCGATCGAAATTTGTAAACGGAAACATGGCGGTCGCGCAATTATATGCCAACGCGGATGCGCGCGCCGGTCGCGGCCGCTGTTGCGGCGCGTTGCAACGTGTTGTACGAAGTCCTATGATGATTACGACCAGCCCAAAGGAGAATTCTGGATGAAAAAATTATGCGCTGTTTTGATTTCGCTAGGCCTGGCCGCCGCGCCGCTTGTGACGTACGCGGCTCAGGACAACGATACCAGGAGCTCCGACCGGCTGAGGATGTGCGGCGAAGTGATGAGCGACGTGATCACTATGCCGGATAGCATCCCGCAGAAACTTCTGGACAAGTCCGTGTGCATCGCCGTAATTCCCTCGGTGATCAAGGCGGCATTTATGGGCGGAGGCTTGTACGGCCGGGGCGCGATGAGCTGCCGGTCCGGTGAGAATTTTAGCGGGCCGTGGAGCGCGCCGACCATGATGCGAATGGAAGGCGGCAGCTTCGGCGCGCAAATCGGGGTGCAGGCCACGGATTTGGTGTTGCTGATTATGCCCGGGTCCGGCGCGGATTCGATTCTCACGAGCAAGGTGAAGGTCGGCGCGGATGCTTCGGCGGCCGCGGGCCCGGTGGGCCGCAACGCCGAAGCCGATAGCGACGCGTACATGCGCGCTGAGATTCTTTCTTACTCGCGCGCGCGCGGCTTGTTCGCCGGCGTGGCGCTGGTGGGCTCAACGCTGCGTCAGGACGAAGACGCGAACCTGGAAATTTACGGCAAAAAACTTTCCGCGATTCACATCGTGCGCGACGGAGACATACTCCCTACGCCCGAGGCGCATCAATTGCTGGACGTACTCAATAAATACGCGCCGTCACCCGTGATGGCGCCACCGCCTCCAGCGGCGCAAACAGCACCGCCGGCGCCGGCGACGCCACCACCGCCCTCGAATTAGACGCGCGACTCCTGGCGGCTCGAGCTAAAAAAGCGTCCGCTCCGCTGCGGGGCGCGCATCGCGCTCGGGCCGCGAATTCAAATTATATTTCTGGCGCAGCGCAGCCACGCGTGCGGAAAGTTTTTGGCGATACTCTTCGGGCGCGTAGGAATTGTGCGCGTACCAATCGCGATAGCTGCGGGCGAGTTTGGGCCAGCGTTTTTCCAGGAACGGAAAAAACTGCTTCTGCGCCGAAGGCATCAGGAAAACCGCGCTGGCGGCGAACCATTGCGCGCCGGCGCGGGCCGCGGCCTGGGCCAGCGCGTCGAGATCGGCTTCGCGGTCGGTGATGCCGGGCAACACGGGCATGGCTAAAACTCCGGCGGACAATCCGGC
>Ga0182015_10007899_pt1 | contig 10283 bp, 8 predicted proteins | sample 712P3MmetaG_FD_120478 | JGI IMG/M metagenome (GOLD analysis project Ga0182015, IMG submission 120478) | Permafrost microbial communities from Stordalen Mire, Sweden - 712P3M metaG | ecosystem: Environmental > Terrestrial > Soil > Wetlands > Permafrost | place: Sweden: Stordalen | collected... | reverse complement strand
GCGGCACGGTCGGCTGATCGCGCCGGTCCACGGGCACGTCGACGCACAGCTGCAGTACCCACTTCCCGACGCTGACGAGCCATGATCCCTCGTCAAGGCGCACCGGCAAGGTCTCATAAGGCGCCGGGACTACCGGCAGCACGTGCTGGGCCGCCGCCTGCACGGCCTGGTAGTCGGCCGCGGCGTCGGCGGAGCGCGGCGCGAGGTACACCTTGTAGCTGGTATCGCGGCTGAACAGCTCCCACCGGAAGTGCACGTACCGCAGGCCGGCGCAGCGGGGAGCCCGGTGCAGGGTGGCGTCCTTGCCGACGCTCAGCAGGTTCCGGTCCAGCCAGGTGATCTCATCCGGCGGGCAGTCCAGCCAGGTGCGCTGCCCGGGGGACCAGATAACGAGCTGACCCTTCGCCACTTACTCACCGCCCCGAAAATGGCGTGCCTTCGCCCGTGCCCATCCGGTCCTGCGATGTCTGCGACGACAAGCACTTATCCGGCCTCGCGATGCTTGTGACGATAACACTCATCCGGCAGCGCTCATCCGGACCCGTTCGCTCCCGGGATCAAGGTGGCCGGATCCGTGAAGCCAGGCATCCCGCTGGCGTCGAAGCCAGGCATCCCGGTGGCGTCGTCAGGGACTTCCGCCAGGGTGCTAGCGAACCTGGCAGTCCCCGCCCTCGCCGTCGCATGCTGCGGGAACCCGCGCCGCCACCGGGCGCGCAGCTCGCCGAACTCTGGCTCCTGCGTCATCCGGGGACCGGCCGGGTAGCCGGCCTCGCCGCTGGCGTGCACCTGACCGAAGATCGCGGCCGACTCGATCCAGACTCGCTCGGCCATGGTCTCCGGGTTACCCGGGCTGCGCAGCTGGGGATCGATCCGCAGCCACGCCTGCACGAGCATGTCGAGATCGGCCGGCATGCAGCCGATGAGCTCGGCGACCGGAACCGGCTCTACCGAGCGGACCAGCCTCGTCATGTCGTAGTACGCGGACGCCTCGTCGGCGAGCCAGCGTCCCGACGGGTCGACCAGGCCCAGTGCCCGGGCTTCCCGGAACATCGGCGGGTACCCGGTCAGCATCCGGTAGATCACCGCGCCCAGGGCGCGGAGGTCGGCCTTCCTGCTAATCCAGCTGGCGTCCCGGCGCTCCATCTGCTCGGGCGGCGCGTAGAACATCGTGAAGCGGGCCGCCGTGGTCGTGTTGTTACCGCCGTTGGCCTGCTGATACTGCTGCGCCAGGCCGAAATCGATGAGCTTGACCGTCCCGTCGGCGGTGAGTGCCACGTTGGCCGGCTTGAGGTCCAGGTGGACGAAGCCCAGGTCCCAGGCGGCCCGGAGCCCGGCCAGGATCTGGGTGCCGAAATCCAGCACCTGGCCGATGGTCAGCGCGTCCTGGTTTCCCGGGTCGGCCAGGTACTGCTCCAGCGTCGCCGGGTACAGGCGAGTGACGATGTAGTAGCCGTGCTCCGGGTCGACGTCGCAGTCCAGCACCTCGGCGATGTTGTCGTGCAGGTGCCCCTGCGGCAGCGACATCTCCATCTGGGCATGACGGCGTTCCCTGGCCGCCTGCCAGCCGGCCACCCCCGGCGGCGGCGCGACGATCTTGACGACGACCTCGAAGGGGTACTGCCGGCTGGCGTCGACGGCCACGAACGGCACCCGGCCCGAGTTCGGCACGTCCGACAGCGGCCGCTGGACCTGCCAGCGCTGCCCGATCCGCCAGCCGGCGTCGGCCGTGCCCGCGGCGTCCCCCGTGCCCGCGGCGCCGGCCGTGCCCGCGGCCTCCCCCGTGCCGCCGGCCGCGCGGTGATACTCCGCGCGGTGCGCCTGGAGGTCACGCTCGCGGTCTACCGTCCGCTTCGAGCTTTCGTGATCGCTGTCGGCCGCCGCCTCGGCCAGGGCGTTGCGGCCGATCCGGACGGCGGCACTGCGCTGCAGCAGTTCGTAAAGGGTGGGCGGGGAGAAGGTCTTCAGCAGCACCGGCACCAGGTCGATGAACATCAGCGCCAGCCAGACCAGCACGCGGCGCAGCAGGAAGCCCGGGTTCTGCCTGGTCAGGGTTCCGAGCGCGCGCTCACGGGCCAGCAGGCCGTTGTCAGCGTCGATCTTCTGCGTCGCCGCGGCGATCTTCGCGTTCGTCTGGGTTCGCAGGGCAGCGGCGGCGGCTCGCTCGTTCGCGCTGGCTTTGTTGAAGATCTTCTGGGCGGCATTCGCTGCCCGCAGGTCCCGCAGCAGGGCGGCGTGGTCCTGCGCGGTCTGCGGTCCCTGGCCCGCGATTCCGGTGACCTCGCCGGGGGGAAGGCGGCAGTTGCCGGTCAGCTCGCAGATGTAGATCTTGTGCTCGCCGGCCGCCGTGCGGTTGGCCGCGGCCAGCGCGCTGCGGGCGGAGTTCACCGGCTCCTTCAGGATTGCGGCCTGCTGCTTCTCGGCGGCGTTCAGCTGGGCGGTCTGCTGGCTGGTATCCGCGACATGCTGGACCGTGAGCTGCTGGCTGATCTCCGGGCCGAAGATGGTCAGCACGATCGGCTCGCTGATCACCACGCCGACGAGCGCGGCCAGGATGAAGCGGACGCCGAAGTGCACCACCTTCGATGCCGACCGGGACCACTGGCTGCGCTCGGCGTCCCCGGCGGTGATTGGCCCGTAGTCGATGCTGCTCACGATCCAGCGGTCGAAGTTGAGCACGATGGTGCCCCACAGCAGGCCGACCGGCAGGTACCCGAGCCAGCTATGGCGGGGGAAGACCAGGGACAGCGCGGTGGTCAGCGAAGCCGTGGCGGCCATCGCGGTCAGCAGCACGATGGCGCCCATCGAGCTGTAGCGGACGCGGTCCGGCACGGTCCGGATGTACTGCGGGTCCACTCCGGCGACGCGCAGCAGGAAATCCGTCCTGGAGAGCCAGCCTGCCAGCAGGATCAGCGCCAGCACGGCGCCGGCGGCCAGGACTACTCCCGGCATGGGCGCCCCTTCCGCGTCGTTGCGGGCACTAGCCGATCTCGACCCTGGACACCATCGCGTCGGATCGCCGTCCCCACCAGATGGAGTCGCCGTTGGTGAGCACCTGCTCGCTGTCGAGCGGCTGCCCGTTTAGCGCCATGCCGTTGCGCCCCAGGCTGGTGATCCGCCACTGGCCGCCGGTGAAGGTGAACTCGGCATGCACCCGGGACACCGTGGGCTCGTCCGGCAGCCGGAGCTCCACCGCCTCGCCGCGGCCCGCGCGGGCGCCAGAGACGCGGGTCTGCGCGGTCGAACCCCTGGTCACCAGCCGCAGCAGCGGAGCAGGCACCGCCTCGGTGACCGTCAGCTGCCCAGTCAGGATGGTCCGTGCCTCCGGCGCGCTGGTGGTTCGCCCGTCGTGCGCGTAGGGGAAGGCGGTGCCGTTCGGATACGCGAGGTCCCCGTCCGGCGGCGCGTGATACGCGGCTGACGGCGCAGGGTAATCGGCCGGGCGCGCGATATAAGCGTCGGCGGGCGCAAGCTGATCTACTGGTGGCGCGCTATAGGCACTGGCCGGCGCGAGGTGACTGCCCGACGGCGCGCGGTACGCGTCCGGGGGCGGGTAGGCCGGCAGCCGGCCCTGCCGGAAGCGGTAGCGGCCCGCCGGAACCGCCGGGTCGCCGGTCACGCTCGCCGCCACCGGGCCGATGCTGGCGAGGCGGGCGCCGCGCGCCGTGACCTGCGCCGAGTACAGCTCGGTGGCGCTGGCGTTGATCACTTCGAGGTCCATCGTCTCGGTCAGCAAGGCCAGGTCGCCGGTGTTCATCAGCAACTCGATGGCGTTCGGCGCGAGCAGCGAGCCGGTCGGCGTGACGATGAACACCTCTGCCACGTGCCGCAGGCCCAGCCGCAGGACGTCACTCCCGTCCCGCCATGGCCGGGTTGCCAGCTGCCGCACCCACGGGTGATCACCATTGATGCCGAGGCTCCGCAACGCCACCGCGCACACGACGCCGACGGCCGCGAACAGCATGAGCAGCGCGGTGCCGACGACCAGCGACCCCGTGCCGGCCAGCAGCAGCGCCCACAGGCCGGCTACTCCGGCCGCGATCGCCCACCGCCGCCGGCTCCGCGGCCGCAGCGGAGCACGGGGCGGACGCCGCATGACATCGCTGCGATCAGCCATTGCGACACCTTCCTCACTGTGCGCTCGTTCCCCTTGCAGCCCGGCTGGCCTGACGAGAATGCTGCGCAGCGGGCCGGCTGGTCAACGGATTCAGCCCAGTTCCCAGGTATCTGGAAAACGGCTGCCAGCGCTGCACGTGCTGCCCGGCAGCGTGGCCTCACCAGTCCCACCCGAACCACACTCAACGGCGCATCAGTGAGCGGTTAGGATCCAGCCGGTAAAAACCGGCCAAATCTTAACCACTATCTGGGGGGCGGCGCATTGGGCACCGAGCACCCTGCGGAATTACCGTCCCGGGCCATTTATCCACAGCTACGGGAGTGTTATCCACAGGTTTGACGGCCGCGTACCTGCCGGGGAGCGACGCGGCGGCGAGCGCCTTTCCCTGTGCCCAGGCCGCATGCCGGCCGCTGCCGCGGCACTGGCCAGGCGGGCTGCGTTAAAAATTATGCACAGTTAGGGGGAACGGAGCATCCGTGGCATAGGACACCGGAATACCGGACGTTTCTTCCGGCGCCAGCCTTCACCGATGCTGCGGGCGGCCGTCGCCGGCCTGCACCCGCAGTTCCAGTCCCCGCATCGGCTCGCCGGTGACCGCCGCCAGCAAGGGCACGAACGCGCTTCTGACCCCGGCCGGGCCGGCCAGCCCGGCAGCCAGGACCGCGGGGCCGGCCGCACGGATGACGTCCGCGGATTCCGGGCTGTCGTTGATCCACGTCCCGGTCGCCGCGCGGTGGCTGCCCGGTGGCCGCCTGGTGAACGCAGGCCGGCCGGCGGACTGCATGACGAAGGGGCGGCGCCGAGGCGCCGCCCCTTCGTTATTCATCCCCCCGGACCTGTGAGGACTAGGTCATGCTTGCCGGCGTTCTTGTCGGCGGGGGCGACCCCTGCGGCCCGCACAGGTTGCGGTCGGCGCTTGCCGGGGAGAGACGCTACTGTGAACGTCTTTCCGCGGGTGCAATCGCGAGGATTGTGCCCCATGCCTCCAGCGTCAGATTACCGACTACTTGTCGCATGACTGTCGCACGACGCAGAAGACCCCTGATGCCCCAGAACGAACGACACGCGCGCGGCCAGCGGGCCGCTGGCCTGCACCTCCGGCAGCTCATTCTCCGCCCCGGACCGTACCGGGACGAATGGGAGCAGCATGCCCGCGATGTCGGGCCGGACGAGATCCGGCAGGAGGCCGTCTGCAAGGTCATCGCGGAGCACCTGTACGAGACTGGCGCGCACGACGAGGCGGATACCGGGCTTGCCCGGGCGCTCAAGGACCGGGTGAGCCGGGCGCTCAGCGGCAGCGGGCTCAGCCTGGAGACGCTGCGCTGGTTCGAGGCGGCGTTCCGGCTGTCCCGCCATGACGCCCAGCGGGTTCATGAGCTGTACCGGGGCGATCTTCGTCCCACCGTCATCGCCGGCAAGCTGCCGCCGCCGCCAGCGGGCGCGATGATGTCCGGTTATGAGACGACGCTGCTGTTCGAGCATCACTCCATCGGCCGGGACGGCATGCCGGCCCGGCATCACACGCAGCAGACCATCCGGGCGCTTGCTGATGGCATGACGAGCTATCAGTACCGGATTGACACGCCCGAGGCCGACGTGCGGCTTGTCCGGGGCGGGCAGGTCAGCCCGGTTTATCAGCTCAGCGAGCAACTCTGGGCGGTGGACATCTCCTTCCACCATCCATTGCGCTACGGCGAAGAAGCGTATTTTGACTACTGGACGATCTTCCGTTATTCGCAGCCGCCCGCGGCCGAATTCCGCCGGGGAAGCCACCGGCGGGTAGAGCACATCGACCTGCGGCTGGAATTTCACGCCGACCGGCTGCCGAGGAAGCTCTGGTGGGCCGAATGGGCGGACTACCGAAGGCCGGATGAGGCAATCGTGGAGCGGGAGGCAGTCACCCTGGATGAGGAATGCTCCGCGCACCGGTACCTGGAAGCCCTGGAGCGCACCGTAGTGGGGTATTACTGGGAGTGGTAACGAGCGCGCTACCTGCAGCGCGCGATGGCGGGGCCGTGAACGCGGGGTTACCGGCAAACGGCGCGGCCGGGTCGCGCGGGCCATTCTTACCGTGGTGACGGTGCCGGTGCCGGAGTGGCCGCGGGCGCGTGCCGCCGGAGGCGGCGGACTTCGGGCACGCACAGGAGGGCGAGTGTGCTCGCCACGATGATGCCACCGCCGCCGGCCAGCACGGCGGTCACGCCGATCGCGATCGCCAGCGGGCCGGCCAGGATGGTGCCGACCGGGCTGAGCCCGATGGATCCCAGGATGTCGTAGGCGGACACCCGGGACAGCAGCGCCGCCGGGATCTGCTGCTGCATCGCGGTAATCCAGTTCACCTCGAACACCTCGGCGGCGACTCCCGCGACCAGGGCGGCGGCGGCGATGACGGGGACGCTCAGCGGTACCGCCAGCGCAAGCAGGGGCAGCGCGAGGGCAGGGACGGCGAGGCTGGCGGCGAGCAGCAGCCGGGCCGGCCGGTACCTGACCATGATGGTGGCACCCAGGACTGCCCCGGCGGCCTCAGCGGCCAGAATGAGCCCCCAGCTGCGTGCCCCGCCGAGGTGATCATCGGCGATGACCGGGCCGAGCACGCCGAGCGCTCCGGCGAAGATCGCGTTGACCAGGCTGAACTGGACCACGACCGTCCACAGCCAGCGCCGTGAGGTGAACGCGCGCCAGCCTTCGCGCAGCTCCTGCAGCATGGATGTGCCGGCCATGGCCGGCCGGCGGGGGAAGCGCATTCCGGCGCGCATCGAGCCGGCGATCACGTAGCTGGCCGCGTCCGCCGCCAGTCCCCAGCCCGGGCCGGCCAGACCGACGACGATGCCGCCGAGGGCCGCGCCGGTGATCTGCGCGCCGTTCAGGCCCAGACGGCGGCCGGCGTTGGCGGAGGCCAGCAGGTCAGCCGTCACGGTCTGGGGCAGCAGCCCCTGCGCGGCCGGCATGTAGAAGCCGAACGCGCAGGATCGTGCCGCGTTCAGGGCCATCATCTCCCACAGCCGGGCGTGGCCGGTCAGCACCAGGACCGCGAATCCCGCCTGTGCCAGCGCCTGCGCGACGTTGGCGGCCATCATGACCTGGTGCCGCGGGAACCGGTCGGCCAGGACACCGCCGAGGAGCAAGAACGCGGCCGTGGGCACCAGTCCGGCGGCCAGGACATATCCCACGTCCGCGGCGGACCCGCCGATGCTGAGCACGGCGAACGGGATCGCCACCGAGGCCATCGACGAGCCCAGCATGGAGGTCACGTCACAGGCCACCAGCAGCCGGTAGTTGCGGCTGGCGAGCGAGCCGCGCAGCCTGCTCGCGGCCGGTCGCCCGCCGTGCCCGGCGCAGCCGGGTCCGGCGCTTCCTGGTCCGGCGCGGGCGGGCCCTGCTGGCCGACCGCGAACAGCAGGGCAGTCGCGCTGACGTGCACCGAACCGGGCGTGCGGGGCGCCAGGGCAGCCGCATGCAGCTCCTCGACCGCCCTGCCCATCCGGCCTGCCACGTCGTCCCAGACCTGCGGGGTGATCCACAGCTCGGCGTCACCGAACAGCCGCCAGTTGTCCGCCGGGGTATCCGCCAGCCGGCGCAGCAGTTCCTTCGACAATGCGCTGACCGCGAGCCGCGCGTCCTCCGACTGCCACTGCGAGCGGCCGCCTATCACAGACCGGTACCGGCGTTCCTGACCGCCGCGCACGGACCGGGTTTCGGCCAGCTCAAGGTAACCGGCCGCTACTAGGGTGCGGACATGGAAGCTGACGGCAGCGTGGCTCATGCCCAGCTCCCTGGCGAGCTCCGCGCTCGACATCGCCGTCCCGGTCAGCAGCGACAGGATCCGCAGCCGGACGGGGTGGGACAGCGCCCGCAACTGCTGGCGGGAGTCAACCTCCAAGGACATGCTTGGGAGTCTACGAACGGCCCCGGCTAACCGTCAAGCAGTTCTTTGGAGGTAGCGACGGCGGGGCTGGATGGCAGGTCGCGGAGTCTCGGCAGCGGGCCGAGCAGCAGCACCCACGAGCTCAGTACCAGGCCGGCCAGCATGATCCACAGCGTCGGCCGGACGCCGATGTGATCCGCGGTCAGGCCGGCCAGGATCGCGCCGGCCGGGATTGCCCCGTAGTTGAGGACCTGGACGCTCGTCGAGATGCGCCCGAGCAGGTCGGCCGGGTAGTAGGTCTGGACCCACCCGGACCAGATGACGTTGCCGGCCACGATGCCGGCGATGATCACGATGCTGCCCAGCAGGAACAGGGCGAGCCCGGGACCGCGGTCCGCCAGCGGGATGAGCAGCCCGAATGGCGCGAGGCCGACCTTGCAGAAGAGCACGGCCCGCGCGGCGCCGACGCGGGCGGCGAGCCGTCGCGCCACCAGCGCGCCGAGGACTCCGCCGAGGCTGGTCAGTGCCAGCATGATGCCCGCCAGGCCCGGGCTCAGCCCGACCACGCTGACGAGGTAGAAGACGAGCACCGCCTGGTAGCCGGTGAGCACCAGGTTCGACAGGCACCCGAAGACCGCGTTCAGCCGGAGCAGCGGATCACCGGCGACGACGGCCAGGCCGTCGGCAATCTCCCGGCGCAGATGCCGTCGAACCGCGGCCGGCCGCGGTTCGGTGACCCGGATCCGGGACAGGCAGATCGCCGAGACCGCGAAGCTAGCGGCATCGACGATCACGCCGCCCACCGCGCTGGCCGCCTGCGCGATCAGCCCGGCAGCGCCGGGACCCGCGACGTGCGTGACCTGCTCGCTGCCCTGCAGCTTGGCATTGCCCTCCAGCAGGTCGTCCCCTTCGAGCAGCGCGGGCAGGAACGCGCGGTACGCCGTCGCGAAGAAGACCGTGGCGGTCCCCGCCAGCAGCGCCACGATGATCAGCTGCGTAATCGTCAGCCAGCCAGCCGCCGCCGCGACCGGCACGCTGGCGAAGACCGCGAGCGATACCAGGTCGGCGCTCATCATGATGCGCCGGCGTGGCAGCCGGTCCACCCAGGCACCGGCGGGCAGGCCAACGATCAGCCAGGGCAGCCACGCCGCGGCGGTCAGCACGCTGATCGCGAACACGCCAGCATGCAGCAGGGTCAGCGCGACCAGCGGCAGCGCCACGCTGGAGACGCTGCTGCCGAAGCTGCTGGTTGTCTCGCCGATCCAGAGCAGCCGGAAGTTGCGCATGGCCAGCAGGCCCAGCGCCCCCGGGCGCCGCGGCTGGTCGCGGGCCGCGCTCATGGGTGGCCCGGGATGCCGCGGCCGAACACGAAGACGGGATCGCGCCGCTGGCCGTCAGCGGGCAGCTCCCGATCAGCCCACCGCCTGATCAGCGCGATCATCTCCGCCCCCAGCTCGGCGAGCTCGGCGTCCGTCAGGCGCATCCAGCTGTCCGTGCTGAACGGCCCGGCCGGCCAGCGCGCGTGCTCTTCGTCGTCCGCCTGGGCCCACTGCCGAAGCAGCGAGACCTGGTAGTCAAGGTTGAGCGATTCGGCGGCACGGAAGACCAGGTCGGACGCTGCCTCGTCGGCGAAGTCGGCCGAGGACCAGCGCAGCGTGCCCGCGGTCCGCCGCCACCAGCGCTCTCGCCGGTCACGCGCCAGCTCCGGCACCTCCTCGATCAGGCCGGCGCCGGCCAGCGCGCGCAGGTGGTGGCTGATGTTGCCCACCGCCTGGCCGGTGCGCTGCGCCAGCAGGCTCGCGGTCGCCGGGCCGTCGAGCTTCAGCAGGCTGAGCAGTCGCCGGCGCAGCGGGTGCGTCATGGCGGCGAGCACCTTGGTGTCCGTTACCTGGCGGAAATCATCATCGGTCATACGCACAAGAGTAGTTGTACAAGTAGTATTGTGCAATATCTCTTGTGTATTTTTCCTGCCAGTCCCTGCGTGCTGCCCGGCATGCGACGGGCATCCAGCGGGAAGAGTCCTGCCAGGCCGAGTTGCGTGAACCCGTTAGCCGTGCAAACCTTTGTTTGGTTGATTAAGCAACCAAATTAGCTAGGCGCGGGCCGCGACGTGATCGGCACGACTTCGTCACCGCCGAGTCGCCACCGAACAGGGAGACCAGCGCATGAGTGCCCCAGCCACGGCCGCCGTGCATCCGGCAGAGGAGGCTGGCTTCACCCACCGGCAGATCCTGGCGATCATGTCCGGGCTGATGCTGGGAATGTTCCTGGCCGCGCTCGACCAGACCATCGTGTCGACGGCGC
>Ga0182015_10007898_pt1 | contig 10285 bp, 9 predicted proteins | sample 712P3MmetaG_FD_120478 | JGI IMG/M metagenome (GOLD analysis project Ga0182015, IMG submission 120478) | Permafrost microbial communities from Stordalen Mire, Sweden - 712P3M metaG | ecosystem: Environmental > Terrestrial > Soil > Wetlands > Permafrost | place: Sweden: Stordalen | collected... | reverse complement strand
GTGTCACCGAGAAGGCCGGCTGAGGCGATCGCTTGCTGCACTTGAACGTTCATTCCGAGACTTAAGGCGTCATGGGAAAGAGGCATCGGGCGGTCGAACAGGTGCCCGCCGCCGTTTTCTCAGAAGAAGCCGTGCACTTCAAGGAAGTAGAGCCGTACGTGCTCGGCATCATCCTGCGGGATGCCGTCCGAGTAACGCACACCCGCTCGCAGCTGCAGGAACTGAATCGGCGTCAGCTCGTACACCAAACTCCAGCGCGTCTGCTCGTTTTCAGCCACATTGCGGTCGGGATCCAAGAATTCACTCGTGATTTTCAAATTGTTGCCGCGGGCGATGAGCCAGTTGGCCTCGAGCAGGGTGGCCAGCATCTTGCCACCGTCGTTTGGAATACTCTTGTCGTCCACCAATTCGGCTTGCGCGAGCCACGCAATCGGCCCGGTCTTCAGCCCTCCGAATAGCGCAAGAGCACTCTTACTGCCCGCAGCCGCGTCATTGACATTCAACCCCAGTCCCAGCCGCCACTGCGGTTCGACGTAGATCAACTGGCCGCTGTACTGCTTGCCGTGATCGATTTCGGGACCGCCCGCCGTGCCGTTGCTCACGGCAAATTGCGCATCCCACGCATTGTGCTCCCAACCAAGCTCAGCACCCTGGTCCGGCGTCGTCATGTTGATGCCCGAGGCCGTTTGAATGAAGGCGGTCTGGTCCTGCAGCCGCAGACCAAAGGGCAGATACAGCTGTCCGGCCTTCAGATACCACTCGTGGGAGGCCGACCAGTACATGCCGTACGCCTCGCGGTTGAGGGCTCCGCCGGGAGCCACTTGCTCATCCACATACACTGCCAGCCGGTTGGGGATGACCGTTCCATTGAGGTAGATGCGTGCCTGTTCCAGGGCGAAGGAGTCGACTGAGGGGCTGCCGGGAGTCGTTTCATACTCGCCGTCGAAACGCAGGTCGCCGCCGACTGACACGAAGCGGTTGAGTTCCCCCACCCAGGTGTCCGCACCGGTATCCAGATGCTGGTGCGGCATGACGCTCTGCGCGAACGCATCCCCGAAGGGGGTGCGCAACCCGCCACCGGTTGGATTGACGTGGCACTGACCGCACTTCAGGCCCATTTGGACCGCAAGATACGGCTCCGCATGCGCCGGGCATGTGAGGAACAAGAGCGCTATCAGCAGGCTACCGAGCGTCGCTCGAAAATAACCGCTATTCATGGACCGGGTTCGACGGCAAATGCAAAGGCATGATCGCCGGCAAGCGCCGTGGCATCGACATCCGCGAGGCCCCCCCCGCCCGTGCCGCGCACGCTGACACGGTACGCTCCCGGCCCGAGGGCGGCGCGCGGCAGGATGACGATGACGCTTGGATTGCCGGTCGCGAGTGCAGCGTGGATGGGCAGTGGCTGCATCGTTGTCGTATCGGTCATATCGATTTGCTCAAGTGCGATGTTCGTGTCATTAACGAGCGATGCGTCAACTTCATGATTGAAGGCGACCACGATCTGCCGCAGGGGTGCTGACAGGTGCGCGCCGTCAACCGGCGCAGTGCCGACGATGGCGAAAGCCCGGGCGGATTCGCGGCTCGAGCTCACCTCCATCGACGCCGAATTTGGCGCGCCATTCGTAATCCATTGGCGGATCGCATCGATGGTGGATTGCGGCAGATAAGGGCCCCCAAGCGGCATCTGGCCGCCGACGATCCCCGCGCTGCCCTGGAGCTTCAAGACGAGATAACTCTCATCCGGATCTCCTGGCATGACCCGCAACAGACTCGGGACTTCTGCGCTCGGCACGCCGACGAGCAGGTTGTAGCTATCGGCCGCATCCAGGCGCAGCCCCTCCGGCGCGCTGGCTCCGATATGGCAGCGCGTGCAAATGGGCGTGAATACATTGGCCTGGATCGATTGCAGTTCGGCAGTCAGTGGGCCACTCGCGCCGCTGGACTCGGAGCCTATGGGTTGTCCGTTCTGATCCAAACCCGCCCCGTTGCCCGCGCAACCCGCGCATGCCAGGAGCGCAAGCAGTGCAAGACCTCGCGATCGTCCGGTCCACCGCATCCCAATAGCTCGCGCAATGTGAAATCTGCGGGTAAGTACCCGCCGCCCTGAGTCGGGGTTTCCACTCCACAAAAAGATAATTCTGCCGGCGCGTGCCGCCATGCTCGCGCATGGAATTCTCTGCCCAAGGCGGCGCGCTGCAGCACGCCGCGAAAACCCCGGGCTCGGTTGAACCTAATCCGCCGCCGCAGGAACTGACCCCAGAAGACACTCATTAGACTGCGCCCTTCGCCTCTGGAACAGCGCGAGCGTGTCTGCGGACGTCGCACCTGTAAGGGACCGGAGCGCTCAAGAGCATGCTGTCGATCTTGGTTGGCCACTCGTATTTCCTCCGGTTCGATCAGAAGCAATGGGAGCGCGCCAAGCCCTATCCGCCGTTGGCCACACTGCAGGTGGCCACAAGCCTGCGTCGTGCGGGGCATACAGTGACCCTCTTCGATGCGATGCTCGCGCCGGGCACTGCGGACTACGACGCTCAATTGCGCCGCGACGCCCCGCAGATCGCACTGCTGTACGAGGACAACTACAACTTCCTCAGCAAAATGTGTTTGAGCACGATGCGCGCGGCTGCCTGTCGCATGGTCGCAAGCGCGCATCGCGCAGGCGCACGAGTCATCGTGGCCGGATCCGACGCATCCGATGCGCCGCAGCCCTATTTGGCAGCAGGCGCCGAAGTGGTGCTCATCGGCGAGGGCCTGGCCACCCTGCGTATCCTTATGGAGAGGCTCGATGCTTGCCCACAACTGCCTACGCAGGAGCTCATAGCGGGTCTTACGGGTATTGCCTCGACAGTCGACAACACGCTCACCGCCGCAAACCTCAATGCGCTGCCCCTGCATGCCCCTGCCGCAGAACTGCCCGCTTGGGACTTGATCGACGTGGAACAGTATCGCGCGCTGTGGTACGCCGCCCACGGTTATTTCAGCCTCAACATCGCGGCATCGCGCGGCTGCCCGTTCCGCTGTAACTGGTGCGCCAAACCGATCTGGGGAAACCGCTACTTGCAACGCCCGGCGGCGGACGTGGCCGCCGAAATGACCTATTTGAAGCACACGTTCCACCCCGAGCACATATGGTTTGCCGACGATATATTCGGCTTTCGCGTTGATTGGGTAACGGAATTCTCCGCCGCGGTGCACGCGTCGCATGGATCCATTCCCTTTACGATTCAAACGCGCGCGGACCTCATGAGCGAGGCCATGGCGCTCGCGCTCAAGAGCGCGCAGTGCCGCGAGGTCTGGCTCGGAGCGGAGAGCGGCAGCCAGAGGATCCTCGATGCCATGAACAAAGGCACGCGGGTCGAAGACATCCCGGTCGCCCGCGCACGGCTTGCGGCACAGAACATTCGCGTTGGGCTCTTTATCCAGTTGGGCTATCTCGGGGAGGACCTGCAGGATATTCTCGCGACTCGCAGCCTGCTCGAACACGCCCGCCCTGACGAGATCGGCGTCAGCGTCTCGTATCCACTGCCGGGAACGAAGTTCTACGAGCTCGTCAAGGAGCAGCTGCAGGAGAAAACCCATTGGCAGGAGAGCAATGATCTGGAGATGATGTTTGAGGGTACCTATGCCTCAGACTTCTACCGCACCATTCGCGACCTGCTGCACGATCAGGTCGCCATCGAGAAGCTGAACCTATATAAGCGTAAGGTCGACTACCAACGCGAGCGACGCTCGCTCGAACACCGCTGGGCGCACCTGATCTCAAGCGAGCAACGCTATCGCGTGCGCACGAGCGCGAGCACCCCAGCGGCCATGAATTGATGCGCCCGCGATACGTGCAGCGCTGAGCGCGCGCGCTCATAAGCCGACTCGCCAAACACAGCGCGCTGTGAGTGCAATCTCGACATCGCCAAGAGCGGCCATCGAACCCGCACGCCGTGCCGTGCAGGCCGCGTTGCGCAAGACGACTGAGACTCTCGCCGATGAGCTTGCACAGCCGCGCCCCGCTGCGCCGCAGTGGTCCGGTTTCGAGTGGCGCATCGCCCGCGCGGTCGCAACCATGCACGGCGTCTCGTCGCTGCTGTCGAGCGCCTTGCGCTGGCAAGGTCCGGCCGGCTGGGTGCAGTTCCTGAGCGAGCAGCGCGAGCATACGGCACGGCGCTATCAGCGCACGAGCGAACTACTGCAGCTCATCGACGAGCACGCCTGCGCTTGCGGGATCGCTCTCATCGGTCTGAAGGGCGCAGCGCTGCATGCCATCGGCCTCTATGCCGGCGGTGAGCGGCCCATGGCAGATATCGATCTGCTCGCGCATGAGGAGGATTCGGTGCGCACGGCGCAGCTCCTCGGGACGCTTGGGTTTCGCGAAACCTATGCGACGTGGAAGCACCGCGTCTTCGAGCCTCAGGAGATGCGCGCATCGGCGGCGTTTGGCGAGCACGCCGATAACGCGATGAAGATCGAGCTGCATACACGCATCCAAGAGATCCTGCCGCTGCGCGCCGTGGACGTATCGGAGCAGATGTTCGCGCAGCCCCTGCGGCCGGGCCTCAACGGCTATCCGTCGAGAGCGGCGCTCATGATGCATCTGCTCTTGCACGCATCCGGCGCCATGGTGTTTCGGGCGCTGCGCCTCCTCAATCTGCACGATATTGCACGCCTGGCGGCGCTCATGAGCGATCAGGATTGGGACGAGCTCCTGCTTCGCGGCAATGCGCACGGCAAACGCATGTGGTGGGCATTGCCGCCTCTTGCGCTCACCGCACGCTACTATCGGTGCATAGCGCAGAGGATTCTCGTGTCTGTCGGCGCCGGGTGTCCCTGGCTCCTGCAGCAGGCGTGTCAGCGCCGCAGCCTCACGGAAGTGTCGTTCTCGCATCTTTGGATCAGTGCCTTTCCCGGAATAGAGTGGGCGCAGTCGATACGCGAAATGCTCGCCTATGTCGGGCGGCGCCTGCTGCCGGATGCCGAAGCGCGCGCGATGCGCGAAGTAATCACCGCCGCCCAGCCGTTTGCGGCGGAAGATCCCTGGGCGCGCATGTCTCAAGGACGGCGCATAGTGCGGTGGCTGATCGCGCGTCAAGTGAGAGCGGAAACGTTGCGCCCGGTGCGCATGGCTCTTGCAGAACCGCGCTGAGCGCGCGCGAGCTACCGTGCCGCCGCGAGCCCGTCATAGAGCGCCTGAAAACGCCGCGCCGTGTGGTCGGCATCCTCGCGCGTGGCGCGCCGCAGAGCCTCGTGCGCCATGCGCAGACGCTGTTCCTCATCGCCTAGCAGCGTGCCGATCGCGCACGCCAGCGCCGCCGCGTCGCCGACGGGTACACACCTGGCGGCGATGGGCGCCCATTCGAGGATATGGCCCACGGCAGTCCCCACCGTGGGCACACCGACCGCGGCGGCCTCCAGCATCACGATGGGACCTGCCTCGTGGCGCGACGACATGATCATGAGGTCGGCCGCCGCGACCAGCGCTCGCAAGTGTCGCTGCGGTACGAAGCCGCGGAAATTTATGCTGCCGGCAATCCCTAAGCGATGGGCGAGCGCCTGTACTTCGCCGCCCAAGGTATCCTCACCGACGATGTCCATCTCAAAGCGAGTGCCCGATTTTGCAAGCTCCGCAAGCGCAAACAGCAGGGTCTGTTGGTCCTTCACGCGGTTGAGACTTGCAACGTGGATTAACCGCGCGCACGCGCCCTGACGGCGCAGCCTGGGCTCGCGCGGCGGCCAAGCGCATAGATCAACACCAAGCGCCACACGCTGCGCCGTCACGCCAAGCTGCCGCAGCGCCTGTATCACCGGAGCGCTCGCCGCGGTAACTACGGATGCCGCGCGCAGCACCTGCTTCTCGCGTACTCGGCTGCGCCATCGCAAGCTTCCGCCGTAGCCGATCTCCGGCAGGCAAACGAGTTCACCCCCGCCGATGTGAATGAGACTCGGAACGCCGAGTATCTTCGCGGCCGTGACCGCCACGAGGCCGCACGACCCCGACCATATGGCATGCACGAGATCGAACCGGGAGGACCAAGGCGGGTTATAGAGCGCCCAGAGCGCCCGCAGGCGCGTGTAGGGCAAACCAATGTTGTGCACGCGCGCACCCGCCAGATCCCAGCTGTCCGCGCGCGCTCCCTGGCGCAGGGCGAAGACTTGGACATCATGCTGAAGCGCGAGCCGCCCTATCAGCGCGAGGAGCGCCGGAATCACCCGATATTCGCCCGAACGGTCCACTCCGCCAGGCACGACCAGTGCAACTCTCATGAGATTTGTACAGGCAATAGCTGCCCTGTTTGTGCCCGCTCGCACGCTTCAGGTTCCATGGCCGCCAGCCGTCGGGCAAATCTCGTCGCGACCGGACAGATGCCGGGCGTGGGCCGCCGCGGTCCGCGCGATTCGGGCAGCGGCGAGGCCGAAAGTCCTCGAAACGCATACGCCATGCACGCGCATCCGTTGGCGGGTGCTGCGCGACTTGCCCTGAGGAGGGTGCCTTGGAATATCGCAGGCCCTTCTAACGGTCGCGCCTGCCCGTGAGGTCCTCCAATGCGGCAACGGCCTCCTGCGGATGCCGCCCTCTGCGCAGCTCAAATGCCTCGAGCAGCGCGGCGTTCCGTTTGAAGGCACGCCACTCGCTAAGGCTCGCGGCATAGGGCTGACTCGCCACCAGATATTCCCGCACGCGGGACTTACCCAGAGGCGCGAGGAGCGGCCGAGTCCCCGCACTTTCCTTCGACAGGAAGATGAGCGCATCGAGCTTGAGTGGCGCTGTCGCGAGCGGGTAGCCCATGCGTCGAAGATCCACCTCGAACTTCTCGACACCGCTGCGGCGTCGAATGACCGGTGACTTGCGGATCATCGTCGCCGCGGCGCCCCGTGCAAGGAACCTGAGCGAATTCGCCCGGACGTGCAGAAAATTAGCCACCCCGGTTGCGCGCATCGAATCCGCCGCGACAAATGTGCTGTCCTCCGAGAGGAAATCAAAGCCTGCCAACAGGCAATGCAGCGCCAAGGTAGACTTGCCCGCGCCGCTGCCACCCATTAATAAGAGCCCGCGCCCGGCGTGGCCGACACACGCCGCATGCAGCGGAACGAGTCCCTGCACCCGTTGCGCCAGGGTAAAGACAGCAAACTCGATGAGCTCGTAGCGGGTGGCGTAGGCATTTCCCAGCATCTCCTGCGCCACCACGACGAGTGCGCTGCCCTCGAGCGGCGAGAGCACGGCGAAGCTCGATCGGGCCGTGGCACCGCACAGGAAGCCCGCGCCGGAAAGCATGCCGAGCGGCGGCGGGCGTGCCCTGCCCGCATGTTCGCTCGAGGCCAACTCCAGCCTGACACGCAGCTTAGGTACCGGTCCGCCCAGCCGGTGCTGCGGCAGGCGCGAGTATGCCGCATCGACGAGACGCAGCAGACGCCGGCTGTTGCTCTCGAAATCGAATTGCGCTCCAAGGATCTGCATGCGCCGGCGCGCGCGCGGCGCTGATCTTTCCTGAAACGGATCGATCGCGATGTCGGGTCGGAGCGAGTCGGTCGTGCGAGTCATGGGCTCAAGCGCCGTGTCAATGGCGGCAGGTTACGATATGCTGGAATTTACTCGACTATGACCAGCCCATGCCGCCCATGTCCAGCGCAGGTATCCCCGGGCGCGCCGCAGCTTCGTGAAACGCAGCAGGCGTTTGACAGCGTTGCCGCCGACTATGACGGTCCGCGCGGCAACAACCCGCTGATCCAGGATATGCGCAATGAGATGTGGCGCTCCTTGGATGCGGCATTTGCCAAGAGCAGCCGCTTGATCGACCTGGGCTGCGGGACGGGACTCGATGCCGTGCGCATGGCGCATAGTGGGCATCGCGTGACGGCGACCGACTGGTCGTCGCAAATGGTCGAGCGCACGCGCAATCGCGCCGCGCGCGAACATGTGAGCGAGAGCGTTCAGGCGCTCGCCGTCGGCGCGCACGAACTGCATCGCCTGGAAGACGATCAGGCATTTGACGGCGCGTACTCCAATCTCGGTGCACTCAATTGCGTACCTGATCTGTCTGGCGTGGCGCAGGAATGTGCGCGCCTGCTCAAGCCCGGCGGCAGGCTTGTGTTCTCGGTCATCGGGCGTGTCTGCCCGTGGGAGATTGCGTATTACCTGAGCCAGCGTCGCTGGGCACGAGTGAAGGTGCGGTATGCGCGCACGTTCGTGCCGGTGGGGATGAACAACCACACCATCTGGACCCGCTATTTCCAGCCGCGCGAGTTCTATCGTGCGTTCCGCAGGCAATTCACGCTGACCCACTATCGCGGGCTGTGCGTGTTTGCGCCACCGCCGTACCTGACGTGGATGCGCGAACGCCATGCAACGGCCTACGATCGATTGTGGCGTCTCGACCGACGGATATCGGGTTGGCCCTTGCTGCGCGCGATGGGCGATCATTTTCTGATGGTGATGAAGAAACGATGACGCAACAGGGCGGCGATCCACTCAAAACTCCGATCAAGCGGGAAGCCACGCACACGCTCTTCATGGCACGGCCTATTCCAAACACGCGCCGCGGTCTAACCCATGCCTTCCGCCGCGGCGTTGCCCCCTAAGCGCGCGGGGCACTCCGAATCGGATCCAACGAACCCACCACCACCCAGTCCATGGGGACATCATGCGGCTGAGGATAGATGGTCGACAGCGCCGCGCCGGGATAGCCCACACCGATGGCCACAGGTTTTGGCAGGAGCATCGCAAGAGTCCGATCAAAAAAACCGCCCCCGTAGCCGAGGCGATAGCACAGGGGGTCAAACCCGACTAAGGGCGCAATGACAACGCTCGGTACAACTTCGGCGCCATCGGCGGGGTAGGGAATGTTCCAAAGACCGCGTGCGAGCCTCGCGTGCGGACGCCACTCGCGAAAGACGAGCGGCTGGCCGAGCGCGATCGCGACCGGTAACGCGATGCGCATTCCCTGCTGCGAGAGCGTGCCCATCCACGGGCGCAGATCCGGCTCGCCGCGTATCGGCCAGTAGACACTCAAAGTGGGCAACGCAAGGGTTGCGAGAATCTTCTCGACGGCACGCGCAGTGGCGAGCGTCTGCTCTCGCCGATACTCTTCTGTCAGAGCGCAGCGCGCCGCGATCAAGCGCTCGCGCTCGACGGTGCGCCAGCGAGCGACGTCCCGCGCCTGCTCCGGATCCACGCGCGCCCTGCCGTCCGGGCCGAGTTCGTGGAGCGCGCAGGGCGAGGATGCCGGACGAGCGGGGCCGGGTTCTGCATCTTTGAGGGTTGCCACTTGGGACCTCCTCTTGCGGCCTGAATCGTAGCCCAAATCGATGCGCGCCGAACGGCGCGCCTGAAGTGGCGGATGCGCGAGACTTAGGTTGCACCGTCGTCAGCGCCCGAGCGACGGCCTCACTTGCGGCGCCACGTCGTTGCCCCGCCGGGGACGTCCTCAAGGATAACCCCCGCCTGCGCAAGCTCATCGCGGATGCGATCCGCTGCGCCAAAGTCCTTGCGCTTGCGCGCTTCGAGGCGCCGCGCGATCAACTCGTCGATTTCCGCATCCGCCGTCGCCGTGGATCCTGCTGCAAGCGCCTGCGCGGGCTTCGACTTCTGCAGCCATGCTTCCGCATCGACTCCCAGGAAGCCGAGGATCCCGCCGAGAGTGCGCAGTTCCGCCGCGAGCGACGCCGCCTCCTCTTCGCGACCATTGGCGTGCGCGAAATTGAGTGCGCGCGCGAGACTCTTAAGCTCGGCGAGTGCCAGAGGGGTATTGAAGTCGTCATCCATCGCCGCGGTGAAGGCGCGCGTATATTCGCTCGCGCGCGCCCGCTCATCCGAATGCCGGCCGCGCAAAGCGGTGTAGATTCCGGTGAGCGCGGCATCGGCCTGGTCGAGCTGCTCAAGCGAATAGTTGATCGGCCCGCGGTAGTGGCTCGAGAGAACGAAATAGCGGATCACCTCTGGATCGCGCACCACCTGCAAAGCCTCGCGGACCGTGAAGAAGTTGCCGAGCGACTTCGACATCTTCTCATCGTCGATCGTGAGAAAGCCGTTGTGCATCCACAGGCGCGCAAAGGTGTCGCCGCTCGCCGCGCAGCTCTGGGCAATTTCGTTCTCGTGATGCGGAAATTTGAGGTCGAGGCCGCCGCCATGAATGTCAAAGCGCGTGCCGAGAAACTCCTCGGCCATGACGGAGCATTCGATATGCCAGCCGGGCCGCCCGAACCCCCAGGGCGAGGGCCACGCGGGCTCGCCCGGCTTCGAATGTTTCCACAGTACAAAATCCAGCGGATCGCGTTTCGCCTCGTCAATTTCGACGCG
>Ga0182015_10007897_pt1 | contig 10286 bp, 8 predicted proteins | sample 712P3MmetaG_FD_120478 | JGI IMG/M metagenome (GOLD analysis project Ga0182015, IMG submission 120478) | Permafrost microbial communities from Stordalen Mire, Sweden - 712P3M metaG | ecosystem: Environmental > Terrestrial > Soil > Wetlands > Permafrost | place: Sweden: Stordalen | collected... | reverse complement strand
CTACGATCTGGTCCTGGGTCAAGGCGTTTTCTTCGCCAAACCGGCGCTCGACATCACCGCCAATGTACTGGCCGTGCTCACCAGCAAGCCCGGGATGCCGGCACCGGCTCAAAAGACTCCGGCCCCGGCGAAGCCGACCGGAAGCAACAAATAGCCTGTTGATCCTTTCGCACGGGATGTGCGCAAGTGCCGGAGGAGTGTAGCTTAGGGGAGTTGGCGGTTCGCTTCGGCATGGTGCTCGAGGGAGATCCCGACATCCGGGTGTCGCACGTCGCGACTCTGTCGCAGGCGACGCCCGGAGCCTTGAGCTTCCTGGCGAATTCGAGATACCGCAGAGATCTCCTGACGACCCGTGCCGGCGCGGTGGTGTTGTCGGCGGAGGATGCACAGAAGTGCCCCGTGGCCGCGCTGATCTCCCCGAACCCCTATTTGAGCTATGCGCGCATCGCCGAGCTCCTTCACCCGGAGTCCAAGGCTGCCCCGGGAGTGCATCCGGCGGCGGTAGTGTCTCCTGCCGCTCGCGTCGCCGCTTCGGCCACGGTGGGGCCGCTGGCGGTGATCGAGGAGGACGTCGAGATCGGCGAGCGCGCCGTGGTGGGCCCCGGATGCGTGGTCCAGAAGGGAGCACGCGTCGGCGCCGATACGCGTCTCGTCGCCAGGGTCAATTTGTATCCCGGGGTCGTGCTCGGCTCGCGCGGGCTGGTGCATGCCGGGGCGGTCATCGGCGCAGACGGCTTCGGCTTTGCTCTGGACCGCGGGACTTGGTTCAAGGTGCCGCAGGTCGGGAGCGTGCGCATCGGGGATGATGTCGAGATCGGCGCCAATACGACCATCGATCGCGGCGCGATCGACGATACGGTGGTCGAGGACGGTGCCAAGCTGGATAATCAAATCCAAGTCGGGCACAACGTGACCATCGGTGCGCACACGGCGATTGCCGCCTGTACCGGAATTTCAGGCAGCACCGTCATCGGTCAGCGCTGCCTGATCGGGGGCATGGTCGGATTCGCGGGTCATTTGCATATCGCGGACGACGTGATGATCACCGGCTGCAGCCTGGTGAGCGCCTCGATCCGGGAGTCTGGCAGTTATTCGAGCGGCATGCCGGCCGTGCCTACGCGCGCGTGGCGGAGAATGGTGGCGCATTTGCGACGATTCGCTGAAAAGGAGCGATGATGGCGGAACCCTGCAAACTCGATATCGAAGCGATCATGCGGCAGCTACCGCACCGGTATCCGTTTTTGCTGGTGGATCGCGTGCTCGACTACCAGCCGGGACAGTATGTCCACGCGATCAAAAACGTGACCTTCAACGAGCCGTTTTTCCCGGGGCATTTTCCGCATCGCCCCGTGATGCCGGGCGTGATGATCATCGAGGCGCTTGCACAGGCCTGCGGCATCCTCGCGTTCAAGACCGTGGAGGTGGTGCCGGATTCGGACACGCGTTTCTATTTCGTCGCGATCGACAATGCACGCTTTCGGAAGCCCGTCGAGCCGGGCGATCAGCTGCTGCTCAAGGTGACGCTGAAGCGCTCGTTCAAAGGCATCTGGAAGTTCGACTGCCGGGCGGAAGTGGACGGCGCGTTGGTGGCGTCGGCGGAGATCATGGTCGCACCCGAGACCAAAGCGCCGGCCGCGAAAACCTCCTCAGCCAAGACTCCGGATGCGCGGGGAGAAGAGGGATGATCGATGCGCGCGCGGTGATCTCGCCGCAGGCGGAGATTGCTGCGGATGCAGAAATCGGGCCGTTCAGCGTCATCGGAGCCGGCGTCGTCATCGGCGCTCGGACCTGGGTGGGCCCGCATGCCGTCATCAACGGTCCGACACGCATCGGCACCGATAACAAGATCTACCAATTCGCCTCGATCGGCGATGCGCCGCAGGACAAGAAGTACAAGGGCGAGGCCACCCGGCTGGAAATCGGCGACCGCAACGTGTTCCGCGAATCGGTCACCGTGAACCGCGGCACGGTGACGGGAAATGGGGTGACCCGGATCGGCAGCGACAATCTGCTGATGGCCTATTCCCACGTGGCGCACGACTGTACGCTGGGCGATCAGATCGTCATGGCGAATTGCGCGACGCTTGGGGGGCACGTGGAACTCGGTAACTGGGTGATCATGGGCGGGCTGTCCGCAGTGCATCAGTTCACCAAAGTGGGCGATCATGCATTTCTCGCGCACAACGCGATGGTGACGCGCGACGTGCCTCCGTTCGTGATGGCAGTGGGACGCCCGGCGGTCCCGCACAGCGTGAACTCCGAGGGACTGAAGCGCCGGGGCTTCACGGAAGCGCAGATCCGTAATATCCGGCGCGCATACCGCGTGCTCTACCGTTCGGGCCTCAAATTGCAGGCCGCGGTGGAAGAGCTCGAGCGCGCCGCGGGCTCAGCGTCCGAGGTCCGGCCGTTCGTCGATTTCATCAAACGCAGCTCACGCAGCCTCGTGCGGTAGGCTCCATGGGATCGACCATGCCGGCGCCGCTGCGGGTCGGGCTCGTCGCGGGGGAGGCGTCGGGAGACACGCTCGGGGCCGGGTTGATAGAAGCGCTGCGGCGAGTCGAGCCGGACGCGCAGTTCTTCGGCGTCGCCGGCCCCAAGATGCGCGCCGCCGGCTGCGAGGTCTGGGAACCAGCCGAGTCGCTCGCGGTCATGGGACTCTTCGAGATACTCAAGGAGCTGCCGCGCCTGTTGAGTCTCCTGTCGCGTTTGCGCCGCTCGTTCATCGCCGCCCGGCCCGACGTGTTCGTCGGGATCGATGCGCCCGACACCAATCTCAGGCTCGCGGCCAAGCTTCATGCCGCGGGAATTCCGACGGTGCAATACGTCAGCCCGCAGGTGTGGGCCTGGCGGCAAGGCCGTGTACGGCACATCCACGAATCGGTCGATCTGGTGCTCTGCCTGTTGCCTTTCGAGAAGCGGTTCTACGACGGGCAGGGCGTGGCCGCGGAGTTCGTGGGGCATCCGCTCGCCGATGCCATTCCGATCGAGGTGGACCGCGCCGCCGCCCGCGTGGAGCTCGATCTGCCCGCCGAGGCCGAGATCGTCGCGCTGCTGCCCGGCAGCCGCCGCGGTGAAGTGTCCCGGCTGGCGGAGGATTTCGCCGCGACCGCGGCTTGGCTCCTCGAGCGGCGCCCGGGAATTCGGTTCATCGCACCCATGGCGAGCGCCGCAACCCGGGACATCTTCTCGCGTGTGCTCCACCGGGTCGCGCCGCAGGTGCGGGTTGACCTGATCGAGGGCCGCGCCCAGCAGGCGCTGATTGCGGCCAACGCCGTGCTGGTCGCCTCCGGGACCGCCAGCCTGGAGGCGGCGCTCTGCAAGCGGCCCATGGTGGTGGTCTACCGGCTGGGTGCGTTGTCCGCCTGGGTCATTCGCCGTTTGAATCTGGTCAAATCCAAGTTTTTCGCGCAACCTAATCTACTTGCGGATCGTCGCGTGGTCGGCGAATATTTTCAGGAACAGATCGATCCGGAGTCGTTGGGGGCCGAGCTCCTGGCATGGCTCGACGATCCCGGACGACGCGCCCAGCTGGAGAGTGAGTTCGTGGGGCTACACGTCAATCTCAAACGTGACGCCAGCGCCCGCGCCGCGCAGGCCATTCTCGAGCTGCTGCGGCGAGCCAAGCTGTCGGCGGTGCCGTCCCCGTGAGCTCGCATATCGCGGGTATCGATGAGGCGGGACGGGGCCCTTTGGCAGGGCCGGTGGTCGCCGCGGCGGTCATTCTCGGGCGCGGCCGTGGTATCGCCGGCCTGGCGGATTCCAAGATACTCCCCGCGGCGGAGCGCGCACGCCTGAGCGCCGAGATCCGCCGCCGGGCACTCTGCTTCGGCATCGGCTGGGCGGATCCCGCCGAGATCGATGCCCTCAACATTCTGCACGCGACGTTCCTCGCCATGCGCCGTGCAGTGCTCGCGATGAATCTCTGCCCGCATCGCCTCATCGTGGACGGCAATCGATTGCCGCGCCTCGAGGGGCTAGGTGTCGCCCTCACCGCGCGCGCCATCATCGGCGGGGATGCCACGGAGCCGGCCATCAGCGCCGCCTCGATCCTCGCGAAAACGGCGAGAGATCAGTATATGGATCAGATGGATACCGTATATCCTCAATATGCTTTCGCAAGCCACAAGGGCTACGCCACGCGAAAGCATAGAACGCTCCTCGCCGAGCATGGTCCCTGTCCGCTGCACCGGCGAAGCTTCGCTCCCGTCTTGAGTCTTCTCAACGGGACGCCCTGTGCCCAAGAATGGGATGCCGACATGGAATGGATCCCCGACGTGGAAGACGATCCCGAACTCGAGATCTATTGCGAGCGCTCCGCGCCGTGACCCAGTTCGTGCATCTACGCCTGCATACCGAGTACTCGTTGCTCGACGGCATCGTGCGCGTGCCCGAGTTGATGGCCGCGGTCGCCGCGGCAGGCATGCCCGCGATCGCGCTCACCGACCAGAGCAACCTCTTCGCGATGGTGAAGTTCTACAAGGAAGGGCAAGCCGCGGGCATCAAGCCATTGATCGGCGTCGATGCCTGGATCCGGGAGGCGGGCGAGCGCACACCGCCCTCGCGCATCGTGTTCCTATGCCAAAATCTCATCGGCTATCGCCACCTCACGCAGCTTGTCACCCGGTCGTTCCTCGAGGGCCAGTCCCGCGGCGTGCCGCTCATGGACCGCGCGTGGCTCACCGCCTCGGCTCTTCAAGGGCTGATCGTGCTGTCCGGTGGAGCGGAGGGGGACATCGGTCAGGCGCTGGTGCGCGGCAAGCTCGACGAGGCCGCGCGAGCCCTGGCGCGCTGGCAGGGCTTGTGCGGGGACCGCTTCTACCTGGAAATTCAGCGCACCGGACGTGCCGGCGAGGCGGCCTCGAGCGACGCCGTCCTGGATCTGGCACGCGCCCATGGCGCGCCCGCGGTGGCGACCAACGACGTTCGCTTTCTGACGCGCGGGGAGTTCGAGGCGCACGAAGCGCGAGTCTGCATCCGCGAAGGCGCGCTCCTGGCCGATTCCAGCCGGTCGCGGCGCTATTCCGAGGAGCAATATCTCAAGACCCCGACCGAGATGGCCGAGCTTTTCGCGGACGCGCCGGAGCTGCTCGCCAACAGCGTCGAGATCGCCAAGCGATGCTCTCTGGAGATCAAGCTGGGCTCTTCCATGCTGCCGGCTTATCCCGTGCCCGCGGGCAGCACGACCGAGGATTTCCTGCGCGTGGAGGCCGAACGCGGGCTTAGGCAGAGGCTCGAGGAGGCCAGATCGAAGGGCGGGAAACCACCCGATGACGAAGGCTATGCGGCGAGATTGAGGCTCGAACTCGGCGTGATCTGCAGCATGGGATTCGCGGGCTACTTCCTGATCGTCGCCGATTTCATCCGCTGGGCGCGCGACAACGGCGTACCGGTCGGACCGGGCCGCGGCTCCGGCGCAGGCTCCTTGGTGGCGTTCTCGCTCGGCATCACGGACCTGGATCCGATCGAGCACGATCTTCTTTTCGAACGATTCTTGAATCCCGAACGCGTCTCGATGCCGGACTTCGATGTCGACTTCTGCATGGAGGGACGCGACCGGGTGATCGAGTACGTTGCCAACAAATACGGGCGGGAGCGCGTTTCACAGATCATCACCTACGGAACGCTGGCGGCGAAGGCCGTGATCCGCGACGTGGGCCGCGTGCTGGGCCACAACTACGGCTACGTCGACAAGATCGCCAAGCTGGTTCCCTTCGAGATCGGCATCACTCTCGACAAGGCGCTCGAGCAGGAGGAAGAGCTCCGGCGGCTGTACGCGGGCGATGCGGAGGTCCGCGAGCTCATCGACCTCGCACGCGCTCTCGAAGGTCTCGCGCGAAACGCGGGAACCCACGCCGGTGGCGTGGTCATCGCACCTTCCGTGCTCACGGATTTCACGCCGCTCTACTGCGAAGAGGGCGGCTCCGCCCCGGTCACCCAGTTCGACAAGGACGACGTCGAGGCCGCCGGTCTCGTCAAGTTCGACTTCCTCGGTCTGCGCACCCTCACCATCATCGATTGGGCGGTGCGCGACATCAACGCGATACGCGCCGCCGCTGCCGAACCGCCGCTTTCCATGGGGGCTCTGCCCATGGACGACCCCGACACCTACCAGCTATTGAAGAGCTGCAAGACCACGGCGGTGTTTCAGCTGGAATCGCGCGGCATGAAGGACCTCATCCGCCGTCTGCAGCCCGACCGCTTCGGCGACATCGTCGCCCTGGTCGCCCTGTTCCGCCCGGGTCCCCTGCAGTCGGGCATGGTCGATGATTTTATCGCGCGCAAGCACGACACCACCGGCGCCACCATCGATTATCTGCATCCGGATCTGAAGCCGGCGCTGGAGGCGACCTACGGTGTGATCCTGTACCAGGAACAGGTCATGCAGATCGCCCAGACCCTGGCCGGCTACACGCTGGGCGGCGCGGATCTTTTGCGCCGCGCCATGGGCAAGAAGAAACCGGAGGAAATGGCGAAGCAGCGCTCCGTGTTCGTGAGCGGCGCGGTGGCGCGCGGCGTGCGCGAGGCGCAGGCCACCATGATCTTCGATTTGATGGAGAAGTTCGCGGGCTACGGCTTCAACAAGTCGCACTCGGCCGCCTATGCGCTTCTGTCCTATCAGACCGCGTGGCTCAAGGCGCACTACCCGGCGGCGTTCATGGCGGCGGCCCTGTCCTCGGACATGGACAAGACCGACAAGGTCGTCACGCTCATCGACGAGTGCGTGAGCATGAAGCTCACCGTTCATCCGCCGGATGTGAACGAGTCGCAGTACGCGTTTCGCGTCGCCGGGCCGACGAGCATTCGCTTCGGGCTGGGTGCGATCAAGGGCGTGGGTGAAGCGGCCGTGCAGGGCCTCGTCGATGAACGCTCCGCCAACGGCCCGTATCGAAGCTTGCCCGATTTATGCAGGCGCATCGATCTGCAACGCATGAACAAGCGGGTGTTCGAGGCACTGATCAAATCCGGCAGCCTCGATCATCTCGGCCCGAACCGCGCCACGCTCACGGCGGAACTCGAGCGTGCGATGCATCTGGGCGAGCAAAACTCGCGTGCGATGAGCGTGGGGCAGGTGGACTTGTTCGGTCTCGCCGCGGCCGAGAACACCGCCGTGGCCGATTGGAGCGATGCGCAGCGCCTGGCCGGCGAGCGCGAGACCTTGGGCTTGTTCCTGAGCGGTCATCCGATCAGTCCCTATGAGCCGGACCTCAAGTTCCTGGTCAGCGCGCGGCTGGTGGATGTGGGCGGCGCGCGGCCGTCGGCGCCGATGGGCGAGCGCGGATGGAGTCAGGGCAAGCCGGCGACCGTCGCCGGCTTGGTGCTCGAGATCCGACGCCGGCCCAACCGGGTGACGCTGATCCTGGATGATCGCAGCGCTCGCCTCGAGGTCAGCTTGTTCGAAGAAACCTTCCAGCAGTACCGAGACATCATCGTCAAGGACGCGATCCTGATCGTGGACGGCATGCTGCGGTTCGATGATTTCATCGAGGCGTGGCGCCTGCAGGCGAAAACCTTGATGGATATAGACCGGGCGCGCGAGCGCTTCGCGCGCCGGCTGTGGTTGCGGTGGCCCGTGGAATTCGACGGTCCCGCAGGACTGAAATGCTTCGAGGACCTGCTCAAGCCCTACCTCAAGGGACCGTGCGGGGTGAGTGTGGCGGTCAGCCGGGCCGAGTACACGGGCCGGATGAATCTGGCCGATACTTGGTCGGTCCGGCCTTCGCGCGAGCTTCTGGATAAACTGTCCGCATTGATCGGCCGCGAGGGCTGGTATTTGGTGTATGGTCCGCGAAACGACGTCCGCGGCGAGGAAACTTCTTCATGGCGCTGAATTTCTTGGAATTTGAACAACCGATCGCTGAGTTGGAAGCGAAGATCGAAGAACTCAAATTCTTGGGCTCCGATGCGAGCATCAATATCGCCGAGGAGGTAAAGCGCCTGCAGTCGAAGAGCCGGGCGCTCACCAGCAGCATCTTTTCCAATCTGTCTCCGTGGCAGATCACGCAGCTCGCGAGGCATCCCCAGCGCCCCTATACGCTGGACTACGTGTCGCTGATCTTCACCGATTGGCACGAGCTGCACGGCGACCGCATGTACAGCGACGATCTGGCCATCGTCGGCGGATTGGCGAGATTGGAGGGCCAGCCGGTGATGCTGATTGGCCACCAGAAAGGCCGCGACACCAAGGAGCGCGTGCGCCGCAATTACGGAATGCCGAAGCCCGAGGGTTATCGAAAGGCGCTGCGCCTGATGCGCATGGCAGAGCGTTTTCGCATTCCGATCATCACCTTGATCGATACGCCGGGAGCTTATCCCGGCATCGGCTCCGAAGAGCGCGGTCAGAGCGAGGCCATTGCCCGGAATTTGTTCGAGATGTCGCATCTCGCAGCGCCGATCCTGTCGGTCGTGATCGGCGAGGGGGGCTCCGGCGGGGCGCTCGCCATCGGCGTGTGCGATCGGCTGGTGATGTTGCAGTTCAGCGTGTATTCCGTCATCTCTCCTGAAAGCTGTGCGTCCATCCTATGGAAGAGCACGGATAAGAAGGAGATCGCCGCCGACGCCATGGGAGGCACGGCCGAACGGCTCAAGAAGTTGGGCCTGGTGGATGAGGTCCTGAAGGAGCCGCACGGCGCGGCCCATCGCGATCCGCAGGCCATGGCCGAGACCGTGAAGCAAAGCCTGATCAAGCACTTGACGGAGCTTTCCAAACAACCCATCACCACCCTTCTGGATGCCCGCCAGGCGAGGCTGCGCAATTTCGGCGTATTCGGCGGCGGGTAGCCGCTCCGGATACCCATTCCGAAGGAGAATCGCATGGGAGGCCCCGCGTGAGATTCGGCGCGGCCGAGCTCGATGCCTTACTCGAGGATCATCTTCCGCCCCATGTCGCGGGATTCGTGGTCGGGGTCAGCGGCGGCGGCGATTCCGCCTGTCTGTTGAGCGCGCTCGCGGAGCTTCGCGGCAAGCGCCTCTTGCCCCTTCGCGCGATCCACGTCGATCACGGATTGCAAGCCGCCTCCGGCGCGCTGCGGGCCTCCTCGAGCGCGCTCTGCGAGCGGCTCGAGGTTCCGCTCACGGTGATCGAGGTGACGATCGATGCGGCGGGCGAGTCCCTCGAGGCGCTGGCGCGCGAGGCACGGTACCGGGCCTTTGCACATGATCTCGCGCCGAGCGAATGCCTGTTGACGGCGCATCATGCCGACGATCAGGCGGAGACTCTGCTGCTACAGCTGTTTCGGGGCGCAGGCATCAGGGGATTGTCGGCCATGCCGGTATCTCGCCGACTCGGGGCCGGCTGGCATCTGCGGCCGCTGCTTCGGGTGACGCGGCGGGATCTCGAGGCGTACGGCAAGGCGCACGGAGTCCACGCGGTCGTGGATCCCATGAACCTCGACCGGCGTTTCGATCGCACATTTTTGCGCACGGAGATCTGGCCGTCGATCATCGCGCGTTGGCCGGGCGCCGCGACGGCGCTCGGGCGGGCCGCACGCCACGCCGCAGACGCGCAGGCCTTGTTGGAACGCGCCGCGGACTCCGCGCTGTTTCACCTCCGGGACGGCGGCGCTTTGTCCGTCACCCGCTTGCGCGCATTACCCGGGCGCGAGCGCGTGAATGTGCTCCGGCGCTGGCTCGCCGAATCGGGACAGCCGCCGCCATCCTCGGCTCGGCTCGCGGAGGGTCTGCGCCAGATGCTCACCGCCGATGCCGACCATGTCCCCGCAGTCGTCTGGGGTGAACAGGCATTGCGACGTTACCGCGATCGTCTGTTCCTGACTCCTGCGACGCTTCCCTCGCTGGGTACCCGCCTCGAATGGCCGATCCGTTCCGGATCGCGGCTCGAGCTCGGCCACGGCTTGGGTGCGCTTTGCTGGGTCCCTCAGTTCGGCGGGCTGGACGCGGGCCGGCTGCCGGCCGCGTTGAACGTCCGGCGCCGCAGCGGCGGAGAAACGCTGAAGCTCGGCGCTGATGCAAGTACGCAGAGCGTCCAACATCTTTGCCAGGCCATGGGCATCCTGCCCTGGATGCGCGACGCTCTGCCCATGATTCACGCGGACGACTCGCTGATTGCGATCGGCGACATCTGGCGGGATGCGCGGTGGCTGGCGGGACGCGATGAGCCGGGGTTTGAGTGTGTATGGGAGGGGGCGCCGGAGTTGTGCTGATCCGCACGCTGATAGCTCTCTCGTGCTAAGAGGCCGGATGGGACGAGCGGGACTCCCGTACACGGGCGGTTCAGCTCAATGGTCTTGCGGTGGGAAGAGGGGCAGAGCGCAGGAAACGGGAGCGCG
>Ga0182015_10007895_pt1 | contig 10287 bp, 7 predicted proteins | sample 712P3MmetaG_FD_120478 | JGI IMG/M metagenome (GOLD analysis project Ga0182015, IMG submission 120478) | Permafrost microbial communities from Stordalen Mire, Sweden - 712P3M metaG | ecosystem: Environmental > Terrestrial > Soil > Wetlands > Permafrost | place: Sweden: Stordalen | collected... | reverse complement strand
GGCCCGGATTTCTTTGATGTGAAGAACTCTCCGGCTATGACCTATCGCGGCCGTGGTATTCGGAGGAGCGCAGATGGCGCGTGGGTAATGGATGGTTCGCTGACCATTCGTGGCGTGACAAAAGAAGTGCCGTTGACATTCCGGTTCAAGGGAATGTTCCCCGACACGCCGGCGGGACAGCCCGCGCGCGCTTCGTTCCACGCAACGGCAGCCGTGAAGCGCGGCGATTTCGGAATGACGCGCGACAATTTGATGGAACTCGGGCCGAACGCGAAGGGACCGGACGTGGAGATCGAAATCGACGTGGAGGCGAACGCGAGTACGCCGGCAAAGTGATTTGCTGGTTCTTGCCTTCGACGCAATATGCCAGCGTTTAAATTGAGGGGGGTAGCGATGTGGGACCGGAGTTCGTTAGAGATTTTGTGGCAGGACATCCGCCAAGCCGTCCGCACCCTGCGCAAGGATCCAGGGTTTACCTTGGTAGCGCTTACCGCCCTCACCATCGGCATCGGCGCAAATACCAGCATTTTCAGTGTCGTCGACAAGGTCCTGGTACAGCCCCTCCCCTACCGGGACCCGGACAGCATCGTGCAACTGGGCCGGCAGTTTCCCCTTGGCGTCTCACACCCGGCCTCAATTCCCAAGTACATGATCTGGCGGGATAACGATGTCTTCTCATCCATGGCGTTGTACGATCTGGAAGGTCCGGGTTTCAACATCGACAGCGGCGATTTTCCCGAGCAGGTCAAGGGTGCTCATGTGTCAGCCGACTACTTTACGGTCTTCGGCGTCCCACCCGTGATCGGCCGCGCCTTTAACCAGGCAGAAGATCTTCCCAACGGCCCCAAAGCCGCTCTGATCTCAGAAAAACTCTGGCGATCCCACTTCGGCTCCGATGCCCAGATCCTCACCCGCACCATCAATCTCAACTCTTCGCCCTACCCTATCGTCGGCGTTATCCCATCGCGGTTCGCCGCAAAACCAGACGCCGAAGTATGGATACCGCTGCAAGCTGATCCGCACAGCATCAACCAAGGCCATTTCCTGCAGATCGCCGCGCGTCTGAAACCTGGTGTTTCCATCTCGCAGGCGCAAGCCGAAATGCGTGCGGTCGGCGAGCGCTTCCGCCACCTTTATCCGAAGTATATGGACAAGACCGAGAGCGTCGCGGTGGTACCTATGCGCGAGTCCATTGTGGGTGACATCAGAAAAACTCTTTACGTTCTGTTCGGGGCGGTCGCCTTCGTGCTGCTCATCGCTTGCGCCAATGTTGCCAATCTGCTGCTCGCACGTTCCGGCAGCCGCCACCGTGAACTGGCGATTCGAGCCGCCCTGGGCGCCAGCCGCTGGCGAGTCATCCGCCAATTGCTCACCGAAAACGTATTGCTCTCCACGGTGGGTGGTTTCCTCGGCCTAATTCTCGGAGCTCTGGGCGTTCGCATGCTCCTGCTTCTCATCCCGGGCGACATCCCGCTTGTCGATCCGGCTCAACTCAGAAACCCATTCGAGTTCCTCAACTGGCGAATTCTTGTCTTCACCATCGGCGTCTCCCTCCTCACCGCCATTCTGTTCGGCCTCATCCCGGCGCTTCAGATTTCAAAGCAAGATATCGCTTCGACCTTAAATGAGGCGGGCACACGATCCTCCACCAGCCGGCATCAGAATTTCACCAGCGAGACTCTGGTCGCCCTCGAGATGGGCCTCGCGCTTATGCTTCTCATCTCCGCCGCCCTCCTCATCCGCACCTTCGCCGCCCTCAGTTCTGCCGAATCCGGCATCGACTCGCATCACGTCTATACGATGCTTACGTCCCTCGCCGACAATCGATATCAAACTACTGAGGCCACGGCGCGTCTTACTCACCAAGCACTTCAGAATATCGAGTCGATTGCAGGGGTGGAGACCGCTTCCACTTCTCTCGTTATCCCCGCGACGAGCAGCGTCGGGGCACTCGCCTTTGACATTCCCGGGAAAGCCATTCCTTCCGGCAAGGAGCATAACGGACCCGAACAATGGCGCACAGTTTCGCCGCACTTCTTCAAAGTGTTCCGCATCCCTCTGATGAGCGGCCGGGTCTTCACTGAACATGACGACATGGGAGGCGCCCCAGTCGTCATCGTCAGCGCGGCGTTTGCCAGGAAGTACTTCGCCAATGAGAACCCGATCGGCAGGATGCTTGACATTGGGAAAGGTATCGGTCCCACCTATGCCGATTACGCGCTGCGACAGATCGTAGGGGTTGTGGGTGATACCTGTGAGACCGGACTTGTTGCCGGCAAAGTTCCCGTCATGTACATACCTCAGGCCCAACAACCGCAGGGCATGACCAAAATATTCAACAGCTCAGTCCCACTGGCCTGGGAAGTGCGGTCCAGCCTTGACGAAAATTCGCTCATCGCCGCCGTCGCCAAAGCAATTCGTGAAGTGGACGGCCGGTTGCCTCTGGGGGAGGTGCGCCCCATGGACAAGATTTTTGCTGACAGCATCTCGCGGCAGAATTTCAACATGCTTCTACTCTCGATTTTCGCCACCTCGGCCCTGCTGCTCGCTGCGATTGGTATCTACGGCGTAATGTCCTACTCGGTTCAGCAACGAACAAAGGAAATCGGAGTTCGCATGGCTTTCGGAGCGGGCCAAAACACAATCCTCGTGATGATCCTGCGGCAGGGCCTCGCGCCCGCGCTCATTGGCGTCGCCGTGGGCCTTGGCGGAGCTTTCGGTCTGACGAGACTTATGGAAAGCCTGCTTTACGGAGTGAAACCGGGTGACCCGATCAGCTTCTTCGGCGTAGCCGCAATCCTATTGATGGTCGCCCTCCTCGCGGTTCTCATTCCGGCGCGGCGCGCCATTTCCTTCAACCCTATCGAGGCCCTCCGCAATGAATAATAGCCGCGGATTGCCGTGCTCGATTCGCGACCGGCTTCGGCAATGCCGACTTTTGCCAATGAGTCAGGATGCGCCGGAAGGTGGGGCACTGCATGTGGCTGGGCGCTGGACAAGCTGCCGCGTGTCGAAGGCCGTCACGCATGGCGCTTAGTTGACGGATCGTCCTGTCCAGTTCCTCCGCCTTGGTCGTCAACATCTGTCTGTCAATGCGTGGCTGCCCGTCTGGCGCGAACATCCGTGCGATCTCATCCAGTGAAAACCCGGCGGCGCGGCCAAGCGCAATCAGCACAAGGCGTTCGAGTACTCCGGGATCGAAGAGACGACGCAGCCCTCGCCTGCCGATAGACGAGATCAGCCCCTTTTCCTCATAGAAGCGCAGCGTGGAAGCAGGGACGCCAGAGCGCTGTACTACTTCACCGATGTCCATTTGTCTCACCTCTTGACTTCAAGTCAACTTGAAGTTGCAGAATAGAGTTTCCGTGTCTTGACGGCAAGTAGAGGGAGACAATTATGGATCTGACGCATTCGACGGATGACGAGCAGGCGACACTTTGGAATGGCCCCTCCGGGCGCGCCTGGGTGGCAATTCAAGATTTGCTTGACCAATTACTCAAGCCGTTCGAAGATCTGCTCGTCGAAGCGGTCACTACCAAATCCAGATGCCGGTTGCTGGACGTGGGCTGCGGCACGGGCAGCACAACACTCGCCATCGCCCGTCGGCTGGGAGCGAAGGGCTGCGCCACAGGTATCGATATTTCGGGTCCGATGATCGCCGCTGCCCGGACCCGCGCCGAACGGGAGGGCACTCCGGCAACCTTTATCTGCGGCAACGCGCAGATTCACGCGTTCGAGCCTGCACAATTCGATGCGGTCATTTCGCGTTTCGGTGTGATGTTTTTCACCAACCCTGTCCAGGCGTTTCGAAACCTGCGGCGGTCTGCGAGCGAAGGGGCTGAACTCCGGTTCATCGCGTGGCGAAGTGCCGAAGAAAATCCATTCATGACACAGGCGGAGCGTGCTGCGGCACCGCTCTTACCGATGCTTCCAGCGCGAAAGTCAAATGGGCCGGGACAGTTTGCCTTTGCTGACCAGCATCGGGTTTACAGCATCCTGGAGCAGAGCAATTGGACCGAGATCGCGATCCGGCCCATCGATGTCGCGTGCTCCATGCCAGAGAAGGAGTTGACCCGTTACCTGACGCAGCTCGGTCCCGTTGGCACGGTCCTTCAAGAGGCTGACAAAGAGACACGCACACGGATTATTGAGACAATTCGCCCCGCTTTTGATCCCTACGTACACGGCACGGAAGTACGCTTTAGCGCTGCCTGTTGGATGATTAGCGCTCATGTCGCCGCATAGTTGAATAGGCGAGGTCATCGACTCCCCATCGCTACTGCAAATCAGATTGAACCGTCACTTCCGGAGCAGGGTCGATTCGAGGCTCTTGCTAGCTCAACGCTTTCGCGAGGCGAACTAGTCCTTGCCCAATCGCGGGCTCATCGTAGGCGGCGAAGCCGAGGACCAATGCCTTGGGGTCAGGACGTCTCAACGTATATCGATCAACAGCGAGAACTTCAATGCCCTGGGCCGCCGCCAGCGTCTCCGCTTGCCGTGAGGTCATCCCATTTTTGAGGAACCCAATGGTGTAAAGTCCGGCCCGGACGTTGGAAAGTTCAAGCAACCCACTTAGATGTTGCTTACCTCCTTCGATCAGTGCTGCGAGGCGGCCGGCGTAAAGATTGCGCATCCGTCGCAGATGACGTGCCAAATGCCCGTCCACGATGAAGTCGCAGAGCACCGCCTGATCGAGAGTTGAATTCCGGAAATCAGTTCGAAAGCGGAAGGATAAAAAATAGTCTACCAACGATGGGGGTAATACCACGTAGCCCAGGCGTAAGGATGGGAACAACGTCTTGCTGAATGATCCGATGAAGATCACGTTTGCATGATTGTCCAGACTTTGCAGGGCCGGCACAGGCTGTCCTTCGAATCGGTACTCGCTGTCATAGTCATCTTCGATCACAAAAGCGCCAGCGCGTGAGGCCCAGTTGAGAACGGCCATCCGCCGCTTGAGGGACATCGTCACACCCAGCGGAAACTGGTGCGCCGGGGTCAGATATACCCCCCTGGCATGCGGACAAATTTTCGTTCCGGCGGAGACGGACAGGCCTTCTTCGTCCACGGGCACAGCGATGATCTTAGCCCCGACATTGCCAAACGCGACGGTGGCCCCGAAATATCCAGGATCCTCCATCCATACGGGATCGTTCTTCTTCAGGATAAGACGTGACAACAGGTCGAGCGCCTGTTGTATTCCGGAAACCATGATGATCTGTTCCGAACTGCATCGGACGCCGCGCGACGCGCGCAAATAGTCGGCAATCGCATCGCGCAATGGCCGATATCCACGCCCATCATCCTCCGTCTTCAACCATGACCTGAAGTTTCGTGCGCGGTCGGCCGAAATACGTCCCCAAAGCTCGGACGGGAATTCGGTGACGGCCGGATTCCCCACGCGAAACGGGCGGACGCCCTCAGGAAAAGCCAGGCCGACGAAAGGCTTTGGCCGCTTGTATGTCGAAATGACGCGGCGAATGTTAGCCGGAGGAGTCGAGGTCACGTGGCGGGTTGGTGGAGGCGCCGCTACGTGATTCACCCACGTACCAAATCCAACCCGGCAGGATACGTAACCCTCGGCTTGCAAACGTTCGAGAACGCTGACGACTGTTCCCCGCGAGAGCCCATACTGGCTGGCGAAGTCTCTGGAGGCCGGCAGCCTGGCGCCAGGCACAAGCCGGCTTTCAAGAATGGCAAGGCGGAGCTCTTCGTATAACCAACTGGTTAGAGTTTGATGCTGCGGACGGCTATTGAGAGTTAGCTCGAAGGAGCTGACAGCCTTTGGCACCGGTTCCTCCTTGGTCCAACGATATTAGCCCAAAATGGATCTGGTCGATGTACCAATGCTGCCCGTACTATCAGTTCTGAAATTCGAGAACGCCTGCTCCCGCTCGCCCGACGGGCTTGCAGTTTGAGGTACTCAAAAGGAGATGGAACAAATGAGAGTCGGAGTTTGGTTCTACGGCCTAGCAACGGTAGCCACCGGGATCCTGGATATTGTTTGGGGAGGATTCGAGGGTTCCCATCAACCAATAAAATCTTTCGGCCAGCATATTCCCGGCCAGCGGGTACTCGCGTATGTCGCCGGTGTCTGGTTAGTCGCGGCCGGCCTGGCGATCTTGTGGCGACGGACCGCACGCATAGGCGCAGCGGGATCAGCCGTGATCTATCTTATCTTTGCCCTGTTCTGGTTGCCTCGATTCTATGTTGTGCCTCACACGCTCGGTTTTCACATCAATATCTTAATCTTCATCGTGAGCGGGCTTGCTCAACAGCTACTCTTAGCCGCGCCTGGAGTCATGGTTTACGCTGAGACTGCATCTGATCCGGTATGGCGAGAGAGACAAGTGATCGCCGCTCGTTGGATGTTGGGACTGTCTCCCATCGTCTTCGGCTTGGGGCACCTCATCAACGTGCCGGTGATCGTACGCTTCGTCCCGCATTGGGTTCCGTTTGGAAATTTTTGGACAGTGCTCACCGGCATCGCTTTCGTGCTTGCAGGCAGTGCTATCGTCTCGGGAATTCGCGACCTTCTGGCCGCGAAGCTCCTTATGCTGATGCTGTTCCTGTTTGAGCTTATGGTCGAAATACCTCCTGTCTTTGTTCAACCGCACAACCAGGTAGCTTGAGGCGGGGCGATGTACAACCTGACTGCTATCGGAGCGTGCTGGATTTTCGTCGAATCTGTCGCAAGCCGCCGCCAGGCAGATCAAAGACAAGTCGAGGTTGCCGGACATGTCGCCACGTCCCATCCGGATTCGGTCATCGCGTGAACGAGGAGCGTAGACCTTAACTGCGATGGCGCCTTGGGGGCCGTTGGACTCGTCGTAAGCGGGCTGGTTTCGGTTGATATCATGAGCGGCCTGTGCGGCGTCCGTATCTCACGCACAAGCGACGAGCCTGATCATCTGTACACAGCACACCCTCTGGCCTCAAGATCTTCGATCCAACAAGGGAGCTCCAGTGGGGTGATCCAACGCAGATCCAGCTTTTCAAGCCTGGGGAGATCGATTAGCGCCGGAGGCAGAGACGTAAGGGGATTACCGCGGAGATCGATCTGACGAACCTGTGACAGGCCTCGGATGGACTCCGGCAGAGTGGCAAGCTGATTGTTGCGTAAATGGAGTTCCCGTAACCGCGACAGGTTCGCAACGCAACTGGGAAGGCTTGTCAATTGATTATCCGTGGCCCTGAGCTCAATCAGACCTTCCATACTGCAAACGGCTTCGGGAAAGTGTTGGAAGGCGTTTGCGCTGATGTTCAGGTAGCGCAGCGCCTTTAAACGATGGAGGGAAGTTGGAAGACGAGACAGGCGATTGTCGTGCAGGTAGAGAAAGTCGCGCAACCCCGTCAACTCTCCAAGTTCCTCCGGTAGCTGGGTTAGAGCATTGTGGCCCAGGTCAAGCATGCGCAGATGTTTTAGATCGGCGATCCTGGCCGGTATTTCAGTCAAGTCATTTTCGGCCAGCACCAGGGTCTCCATCTCAAGGTGCTCCCAAATCGAATCAGGTATGTAACCGAGATGTTTCTTCCAGAGGCTCACGTTCGAATCATGAAGCATATACGATATGCTACGCTGCCGAAGTCGAGGTAACAGGCGCCCTGACACGTCTCTGTGCAGGGCACGGCTGAAGGTATCCGGGATTGCGTCGCGGCCTATTCTCAGCCGTCCCTGCGGGACTGGGTCGTCCTTTCAAATCCAACCCCTATATGTCTTGAAAAGCGTACCTCAGCGGCTAAAGCCGTCAAGCGCGCGGGCCATTTACGGCACGGCTGAAGCCGTGCCCTGATACAAAACCTAGTTTTTCAGCAGCCTGTGCAGCCGTACCCGTCGTTCCACAGTCTCTTCCCCAGCCTCTTAGGGTCAGTAAAGACTTCATGTGCTCATTGGCCAGCTGAAATATCTAATTTGGACAAGACTGAAGTTCAGCCGTCCCTCCGGGACTGAGCTTGGAAATGGAGTTATCACACGCTCTTACAACCCCTGAGGTACTTCTTTGCAGTCTTTGGCGAACCCCGTCACAGAAAGAGATAACTTGGCCCTATGTCACTTTGCCAAAGACGCGGAAGAAGTTTCCACCCTTCGGCGTTCACTCTTCGCGCAGCAGGACCAGCGGGTTGACCGACAGAGCGCGCTGCGCAGGAATCCACGTCGCCGCGAGGCCGAGCAGGGCCATCGCCACCACCACACCTGCCAGGACCACGGGATCGCGTGGCGTGGCCTGATAGACGATGAAAGCCAGGATGCGTGTTGCCAGAATCCCCAGTCCAAGCCCGGCAGCCGAACCGATCGCCAATAGCTTGCATGCGCGCCCAAGCGCTACCTGCAGCACTTCTTTGCGCCGCGCGCCCAGGGCCACGCGAATTCCCAATTCCTTGAGCCGCCTGCTGACCGAATAAGCCGCCATGCCGAAGATTCCGGTAATGGAAAGAAGCGCACCCATCAGCCCCAGCACACCCAGCGACAACGTCGCCATCCGCGAGGCAAACAGTGCGCCGTTCATTTCTTCGCTCCAGCTCTGGACAAAGCATGGCAGCCCGGAATCGAGATCGCGCAGCTTGCTCCGAATAGAGGCACCGAGTCGCCCCACGCCGCCAACGGAGCGCACGACCAGCCAGGTGTCAGAACGCGGATTCTGTAGGATCGGCACGAACATTGCGTTCTGCGGATCCTCGGCGAGGTTCGCCGTATATTTTCCGTCTTCGACAACGCCCACCACCTGCATGCGTCCCCCGTCCTTCGTCCTAAAATAGCGTCCGATTGCGTTGGCTGCGGAACCAAACATCCTGCGCGCAAATTCCTGGTTGATCACCACGACGTGCTGGGCCTTCACATCGTCATGCCATGTGAATGCCCTTCCGGATAACAACCCAGTCCGGGCCGCCTGGAAATATTCGGCAGAGACGGAGAAGGAGATGGCATTGGCTGCTGCATTGGAGGGCCTGAGGTCCATCGTTTGATCCGTAAATACATCAACGGTGTCCCATCCCATATACAAAGGTGGACTGCTGACAAGGCCCACCTGCGCGACTCCCGGAAGTGTTTTTAGTGCGTCAATCATGCGCCGCTGCATGGCGGGAACCTGGTCGCCTTTATACCCGGCCATATGCGGGTCTGTTTCCACGAGCATGGTCTCGTGCGGATCGATGCCGAGCTTGCTGTGCATTGAACGGGCCAGACCGCGAACCGCCACAATAGAGGAAGTAATCAGCACTGCGCAAACGGCGATTTGGATTACGAGCAGCGAGTCCCGCAGCCGCAGCTTTCCTCCCGGCGCGGCGCTCGTCGACCCTGCCGATGCCGATTTGACGATCTGATAAGGATCTGTGCGCAAAACCTGACGAACGGGAACAATGCCGAAGAGGAATCCGCTCACCACAGCGAGCAGCAGGGCAAGCGCGTAAACCTTAGCGTCGGGGTTTAACGGTAGGTTCATCGGAAACTGGGGGAATGGCCGCCATGCACAGATGGTTCGCAAAAGGACCACGCTTCCCCAAAGCCCCACAGCGCCGCCGGCGAGGGAAATGAGCATGGCTTCAGTAAGAAGCTGCCGCAGGATGCGTGCGCGGCGTGCTCCCAGCGCAAGCCGCAGGGCAACTTCGCGGGAGCGATCGGCAGCGCGCGCGGCGAAGAGGCCGCCCAAATTCGCGCATGCTGCCAGCAGGATCAATCCAGCAAGCAACATCAATCCCGCAAAGAATGCCTTGACCGCGCCACCGAAGGCACTGGCCAGGCCCGGGCGCTGCAATTTGAATGTGAGCAAAAGCGGGTCCACGTCGCTTGGATAGGTCTTCCCCAGATATGAGCCGATTGAATCGAGGTCGGCAACCGCTTGGGCCTGGGTTACCCCCGGTCTCAGGTGTCCGAAGACCTCGCCCATCCACCGGCTTCCGCGCTGGTTCAACAAATCATCGCCATCCACCAGTGCGCGGTTCACAATCGGCACAAAGAAATCGGGAGAAAAGGCGACGAATGTGCCGACAAATCCGGGCGGGGCAACACCGATGATGGTAAAGGGATGTTTGTTGAGAAGAACCGTACGCCCGACGGCGCCGCGTTCATCCTGAAAATGATCATGCCAATATGCGTAGCTCAAGACGATATACGGCGCGCTGTTCGGCCCATGTTCATCCGTCGCGTGAAAGAATCGGCCGAGATACGGCTGCAGGCCCAATACATCGAAATAGTTACCGGTGGCTTCAATGAGCCAGGCTGGCGAAGGATCTTTGCCGGCGTCCAAACCCGCCTGCGTGATGTCGTCTGCCGCAAGGCCGTCAAAGCTG
>Ga0182015_10007893_pt1 | contig 10288 bp, 7 predicted proteins | sample 712P3MmetaG_FD_120478 | JGI IMG/M metagenome (GOLD analysis project Ga0182015, IMG submission 120478) | Permafrost microbial communities from Stordalen Mire, Sweden - 712P3M metaG | ecosystem: Environmental > Terrestrial > Soil > Wetlands > Permafrost | place: Sweden: Stordalen | collected... | reverse complement strand
TGCACAGCTCGATCAACAACTTCACGCCCAATGAATTCCACGATCTACAATCAAAAGAAACCCAGACCGAACTCGCATAAACGTGGACCGGCGTTTGGGGTTCAGGTCAATTAGTGCCCCCGGCAGGATTCGAACCTGCGCACACGGTTTAGGAAACCATTGCTCTATCCCCTGAGCTACGGGAGCATTACTGGCTTTTCGTCATCGTTATGAAGGTCGTGCCATGTCCAGCACCACCTCAGCACCACCTTGACAGAAAGCAGCACAACATTTACTTACTGTCCACCACCATTCAAACACGATTCACAGGACTCCACGCTACGAGGGACCCCGCGGGATTCGAGTGACCTTGGCAATCGGCACTAACCAACGGCCTTCGTCAACCCAGTTAGAGACCACCGTCACCGTGGTCGACGCGGATGGTGTAATTGTCCTCGATGGCTAACCTGTCAAACGCATGGCGATCCTCATTGACTTACAACAAATCTCCCTTGAAGGAGCAGATCGAACCCTCCTAAAGGATCTTTCGCTCACGATCTCGTCGGGAGACCGAATTGGGGTCGTGGGCATCAACGGCGTAGGCAAGTCAACGTTGCTGAGGATCATTGCCGGCGATTTGCAGCCCGACTCAGGCGCTGTCCGTCGAGGTCGAGAGGTCAACGTCGGATTCCTTGAACAGATTCCCCACGTTCCCGATGGAACCGTCCGAGACGCGTTGGGTTCGGGGTGGCAAGTTGACGCCGCACTTGATCGATTAGGAATGCTCGGAGCGGCCGACGTCAAAACCGAATACTTGTCTGGTGGGCAACTCAAGCGCGTTGCCTTGGCCCGTCTCTTTGCTCAACCCAATGACGTCCTCATCCTTGACGAACCCACCAACCACTTGGACCTGGGCGCCATCCAGTGGTTGGAACAGCAAATCCTCAATTTTCGCGGCGCCATCATCTTGGTGAGCCACGACCGATTCCTGCTCGACCAGGTCACGACACGAATGGTTGAGATTGACCGAGGCGCCACGTACATCCACGCCGGTGGATACTCGCGTCTGCTCGAAGCCCAAGCCGAGCGCGAAGAGCAGGCAGCCTCGGCCGAACAAACGCGGCGAAATCTCGCGCGAACGGAGTTGGCCTGGTTGCGTCGTGGCGTCAAGGCCCGATCCACGAAGCCGCAAGCACGAATTGACGCCGCACAACGTCTGCTCAATAGTCGTCCGCAATCTGCGGCCCGAGTCGGACCACTCGATTTGAGCGTGACGATGCCGCGCTTGGGCACCACGGTGATCAAGGCGCACAATGTCTCGTTCTCGTATGACAACGGCCGCGAGGTATTGCACAAGGTGAACCTCGAACTAGGACCGGGCGACCGCATCGGCATCGTCGGGCCCAACGGCGCGGGCAAGTCGACATTCGTGAATTTGCTCTCCCAGCACATGGAACCGTCCGCGGGAACGATCAAACGTGGGCCCACAATCGTGACGGCGTACTTCGAACAGAACGGGGGTCGCTTCGACCTGGAGTCAACCGTCCAGGAACTCGTCGCCGGCCCCCACGGCATCCCTGGATCAATGGCGGACATCGCATTAATGAAACGCTTCTGGTTCACCGGCGCGCTGCCGATGACGAAGGCCAAGGATCTCTCCGGTGGCGAGCGGCGGCGCTTGCAGTTGCTCCTGACCTTGGCGCTACGACCCAACGTGCTGTTCTTGGACGAACCAACCAATGATCTGGACTTAGAAACCATCCGACTCATTGAAGACTTCTTGAGCCAGTGGCCCGGCACGTTGATCGTGGTATCCCACGACCGGACCTTTCTCAGCCGCACCACCGACCGGCTGTTAGAAGTCCACCAGGACGGCACGATTACAGACGTTCCCGGTGGTATCGACGCCTGGATTGCCCGAGCCGCGGGTGTTGTCACGATTCCCTTTTCTAGCGAGGAGAATTCCGGCACGTCAGGCGCCGCATCGCCAGTACCACTGGGTCGACAGGTACGCGACGCGGAGAAAGAGATGTCGCGACTCGATCGACGACGTAATTCCCTCAACGCGAAAATTTTGGCGAGCAGTGACCGCGAAGAACAGGCCCGCCTCGGATCCGAATTAGAGAACGTCCAGCGCGAGCTGACCACCGCCGAGGAATACTGGCTCACACTGGTTGAATAGTTCAAATGTGAGATCGACGAGGCACCACGCTTCACCGCGGCCCTCTCTTTTGGGGCAAGCATCACAACGATGAGTTCGGCCCCAGTCCCAGACACCCTCCATTAATCAATTGGAGATACTGGTTTTTGTGGTCGCTACACCAAATTTGGCTCAATTCTCCATATTTTCCTATGTTTTCCCTCGTCACACTGCTACGTTTTTTCCAGAAATGGTGGCGCTAGACACTAGTCATCGAGATGTGATGTGGCCGGAGCCGGTGAACTCAATTCACGGCACGGTCTGAAGGGGAGGCCAGCATGAAGAAGTCGAATTGGATGATTTTCTCGGTCGGCGCGGTCATCGCGTCGCTGACGTTGGCGGCCTGCGGAGCCACCGCAACTCTCAACTCGGCCATCTCTTCGGTCAGCGCGTCGCAGTACCTACAGGTTCACTTCACGGCTTCGATTTCGGGTGCGGACTCCCAAAAGGCGGAGCCGATACTCTCCACCCTTTCCTACGACGTCATTGAATCGAGCACGTCGGGTCAGTCGCTCGCCCAGTCGACGGGCCACGTCAACGCCGAAATCGATGTCAACGTGGGCAGTCAAGCCCTCGCGACCGTTCGCGTTGTCGGCACGAACTTCTACTTTGAAGTCAATGCTCAGGCGCTCGCCAGTTTGCCCAGCGTGAATTTGCCCTCGCAGACAATCGCCGCGATTGAATTATTGCTCGACAATCGCTGGTTCGAAGTACCCGCCAGCCTCATTGCTGCCAACGAGCCAACGCCGCCCACGAAGGCGCAGACCGCGAAATATCAGGCGATCGTCCAGCAGATAATCACTGATTTGACTGGGGTCATCGAAGCCAACAACTACACGACACTGCCCGGCGGCGGGTTCTCACAGACTGGCACCCTGCAGTCGATCGTGACCGCGATACTGCCCACTGTAGAAAAGCTCGACAGCAGCACGCCCAACCCGGGCAAGGTGCCCGGCACGTATACGGTCGCGATAAAGATGTCCGGTTCGAACGCCACTGGTGCCTCAATCTCGATTACGGCACCAAATGGCAGTTTGGGCAACTCAACGGTGGAAATCGATGCGACCATCGCGCACGCCGCGATAGCGGTGTCCGCACCCACTGACGCGACGACGATCACGCCAGCGATAATCGCTCAACTCGAAGGTTCGGTGGCCGCGGCGTAATCACGGCATTCGCGGATTACAAGGTCACGGGTAAGGACAATCTCACGCCAACACTGAGCGCAGTTCGCCCTCGAGTGAGGTCGCGTTGCGCGTGGCGAGCACTACGTTGAGGTCCATGACGTCCAGGATCTGCGCCACTTGCTGTTGGCCGATCTCTAGGGGATGTGATTCGTGGAACGCTCTGATCTCCGCGGCAAATTCTTCGTCGGCCACCAACAACGCCAGTCCGGACGCCATCGCCACCGGCGACCCCGCAGGGAAACGCTCGATCGCTTCGCTCCATCGTTTCGTCATGGCGCGCCAAATCTGAGGACCGGCCACTCGGCTGCGCATCAATGCTCCAACGAGATACGGCGCGTCCTGCGTACGAATGGTGGTGAAGCAATGCTCGAAGGCCTCCTGTAGCACCGCTGGATCACTGGAACTCGCCGGGGCGAAGAGGTAGCGCTGCTCGTCCTGGGGATTCGTCGCCGCTTCGCGGCGTTGCTCACAGGTCTCAGGATCGCCCGGGCGCTGCTGGAGCATCGTGATGGACACGATCGCATTAGCAAGGTCACCGCTGACCGCCCCCGCGTCAAAACGCGCTGTCGCTTCGGCGATGACCTGTGCGTCATGACCTACGGCACCGAGGATTGAGATGACAATCGCGCGCAGTTCGCCGGCCTGCGTTGACTCACCTTCCACCGGATCCCAGCCCAGTCGTGCCAGCACCGGTGCGCAGAGTTGCTGGACAACGACATCTAACGCCGCTCGCCCCGCGTCATTGGCGATGCGGTTGGCCATATCGATGGCCCGTACCACCACGCTCCAGGTGGCTGGCTCGTCGAGGTCCTTCATGCCCTTCGCCAAGATAAAGATGTCCTTGAACGTGGACCTGCCAACCATGATCGCGGCCCAGGTATCGGAGAACAACACCGCCCGTTCCAGTTCGTCGAGCTCTCCCAGTCGCGCGGCGATGGCGGTTAATTGATCCGTCGCGTAGGCCGTGCGGTAGAAGCCCGAGCCTCCGGCGTTCACGACACTCACGCCTTCGGACGCGATTCTCGTAGACGGTCCATCTAAGAGATGGCTCGACGTCTCGCCGCCGTCGAGGGAGCGAACCAGGATAGGGACTTTCCAGTTTGAGCCGATGTTTGACGGACCCACCGCCACGGCGTAGGTGAATGGTTCTTGCGAGACGGTGTCGCCGTCAACCGACAGCAGCGGGTAACCACCCTGGAGGATCCAGGTGTCCATGATGTTCCCGACCGGCTGACCAGAGGCGGCCTCGAGGGCTGCCCAGAGATCAGCGGTGACGGTGTTGGCGTACGCGTGGCGCTGTAAGTAGATCCGTATGCCATCGCGAAACGTTGATTCTCCCAAGTACTGCTCGAGCATTCTCAGTACGGCGCAGCCCTTTATGTAGGTCAAGACGTCGAACATCCCGGCGCAGTCATCGGGCGACACGACGTCATATTCAATCGCCCGTGTCGAGTGCTGGCCGTCAACGGTAAACGCAATGTCTCGGGACGGATTGAAACTGACCCACTTCTGCCACTCCGGGCGGAAGTGGTCCGTGCACAGCGACTCCATGAAGGTGGCGAAGGCTTCGTTGAGCCATATCCCCTCCCACCAGTCCATGGTCACGAGGTCGCCGAACCACATGTGGGCCAACTCGTGGTTGATCACGAGCGCCACGCGTTCTAATTCGGCGTGCGAGGCCGTCACCGGATCGATGAGCAGTTCTGACTCGCGGCAGGTCACGCAGCCCAGATTCTCCATGGCGCCCTGCGCAAAGTCCGGTATTGCGACCAAGTCAAGTTTGTCCCCGGGATAGGGAATCGCGAAATAGTCGGTGAAGTATTCGAGCGCGTGCACCGCGAGTTCCATGGCCCACGCAGTGAGGTGGCCCTTACCAATCGGATAGATCACCCGCACGGGAACCCCGTCGACCACCGTGATGGGCGACGCTTCGAAAGGCCCGACGACGAACGCAACGAGGTACGTCGACATGATCATCGTCTCGGCGAAGCACACTTCACGGCGACCGTCACCAAGGGGCCTCGAGGACACCTGGGTCGTATTTGAGTAGGCCGCAGACTCTTCGGGAATCACCAACGTCACCTGGTACGTGGCCTTGACGGCGGGATCGTCCCAGCACGGAAACGCTCGGCGAGCGTCGGTTGATTCAAATTGCGTCGTGGCGATGACGTGCGTCGTGCCATCCTCACCCACGAACGTCGAGCGATAGAAACCCTTTAGCTGATCATTCAGAGTTCCGTTGAAGTCGATCGAGAGCGTGGCGTGACCCACGGGCAACGCGTCGTCGAAAGTGAACGTGGCGGTCTCGAACGTTCCGTCGAGGGTTGCGGCCTGCGAGACAACTGTTGTTCCTTCGAGGTGCACGGTGACGGGCGACACCTCGAGATCGATGGCGTTGAGCGCAAAGGAGTTGACGCCGTCTTTGATGTCCACGTCAATATCTACAGAACCTTCGAATGTCGCGCCGTCGAGGTCGACATCGATGCGAAGTCGGTAGGCCGACGGAACCACGGTGTGTGGTAGGCGGTACGGGTTTGACGACGTGTCGATTTCATTTGAATTGCTCATGTCTCGAATGCTATTGGACGACCCCATCTCGATCTCAATTTGCCCGTCGCGGCCCAGACGCTCGTCTGGCCAACCCCGATGGTTGGTCCACAGTTCTGGAAGAAACGCGCGTCACAACCTATACTTCGCACTTGGCCACGCAGCGTTTCTATGTGCGAATGTCCGCTCACGGGCGGCGTTCGTTCGCTGCAGATCACGCACTGGATGGGAACTGACAACTATGGCAGTTTGGATACGAGTGCTCGCGGGACTCATTGGTTTGTTTCTTCAATTGCTGGTGCTGGACGCGGCCATTCGAACCTTCCTGCTGCCCCGAGTAGCAAACGTCCGTTTGAGTCGCCTGGTTTCGAAAGTTGTCGGCGCCGTTTTCCGCGTGGTGGCGGGCCCCCGTCGCTCCTATCCGGTGCGAGATCAGATCCTCTCGCTCTACGCGTCCATTGTCCTACTCTCCTACCAGGCGCTGTGGCTCGCCATGAGCGTCATCGCGTTCGGATTCGGATTCGTTGCCGCCGGTGTACCGAGTTATGGCCGAGCGTTCGAAATGTCGGGCTCGTCACTCTTCACGCTCGGCGAAATATCCGGCAAGGGCGGCGCGCAACTCACGATTGGCTTCATCGAGGCGGCGATTGGCCTGACCCTCTTGGCGCTGTTGATCGCGTTCATACCCACGCTGTACACGGCCTTTCAGCGTCGCGAACTCTCCGTCGCGCGCCTCGCCGTGCGCGCCGGTGTGCCGGCCACACCCTGGGGCGTACTCGAAGTCGCCCAGAGCGTCAAGTCCTTCGATGCACTCGACAAGCTGTGGCTCGAGTGGGAGCAGTGGTTCATCGACGTGGGTGAAACCCACACCACCCTCACCATCCTCAACTTCTACCGGTCACCCAACCCCAATCAGACGTGGGTCGGTGCCGCCGCCACCGTGCTCGACGCCGCCGCCATATTTAACGCCGCGGTGGACGTTCCACCATCACCCACTGCGGGACTCTGCATCCGTTCGGGATGGATCTCGCTTCGACGCCTGGCCGATTATTTTCGTATCCCCTATCCAGTGCACCCTCAACCAACCGATCCAATCTCGATTTCGCGCCACGAGTTCGATCTAGTGCTCCAACACCTTGAGAAGAGCGGTGTGCCGCTGGTGGCCGACCACGACGCCGCGTGGCGGGACTTTCAAGGATGGCGAGTCAACTACGACGCCATCATTGAAGCGGCCTACGGACGCTTCACCTGTCCGCGCATTGAATGGAGCCTGGTGGCAGATCAGCCATTACTTCCACCATCGAACGTCCGCGGTCTTCACCAATAATTGAGCGAGACAGTAGCCGCTCCAGTGGGTCAGTCGTGTTCGGAGAGAAAAGACTCCACAACACTGAGGTAGTGCTCAGGTTCTTCGACGAAGGGCATGTGACTGGACTGTTCAAATATCTCCCAACGAACATCGGGGATGTTGTCAAAGAACGGTTGCACGGTCGCCGGTGTTGCCTCGTCGAATCGACCCGAACACAGCAGCGTTGGTGCCGTGATGCTCTTCACGCGGTCAACGACCGACCAATTTCGCAACGTCCCAATACAGAAGAACTCATTCGGTCCGTTCATCGTGTTGTAGACCGTTGGGTCCTGGGTCAGGTATTCGAACGTGCGCACCACCTCGGGCGGATTGGGTACCACGCGACAGACGTGCTCGTCGTAGTAGACGGTGGTCGCCGCGATATATTCGGGGTCATCCGTGGTTCCGTCCGCCTCGTGTCGATCCAGGGCCGCTTCGACCTCGGGGTCCAATAACGCGCGCAACTTCTTCGCTTCACTGGCCCACAGTTCCATCGACGCGGGCGAATTACTCAGCACCAACGCCTGCAATCCTGCGGGCTGGCGAATGCCGTGCTCAGCACCGAGCATCCCGCCCCACGACTGACCGAGCAAGTGGTATCGGTCAATGACGCCCAACGCGCTAAGCAGATTGTCCATCTCTTCCAAGAAGAGGTCAACGGTCCAGAAGTCGCCGCCCTTTTCCGGCAAGTGCGTCGAACGGCCCCCGCCAAGCTGGTCGTAGTGGATCACCGGACGTCCATCCTTAGCGAGTTCCGCGAGCGCCAGCACGTAGTCGTGCGTGCATCCCGGTCCGCCGTGGGCGACGAGCAAGGGAACTTTTGACGACGACAAGTCGCCCGTGATGCGGTACCACGTCTCCCAGTCGTGGAATGGCACAACACCGGTCAGTACGTTTGGTGAGCTCATGGCACAACTATATGTTGGGTGGTTGGCTAGGCGATCGGGCCCGTTCAGGACCGCGACGGTCTGTTCGGTGCTCTGCAACACGTCAGTGAGGGTTAGCGGTACGTGGCAAAGCGTTCACGAAGCAGCGCGACGAACTTCTCATTGTCGACGTGCACGCCAATTTTCACCGGGCTATCCGCGTGAATGCGTCGCCGGTCAACCCATGTCGCGCCCCGTGAATGCTCGCCCCCGGTTTCGACCGAAATGACCACGCCCTGTTTGGCGATCGCCGACGGATCCAGCACTTCGTAGACCGCCATCGCGTCGTGCATGACGAGGTCCCGGTTGCCGTACCACTCGTCGTGGAACTTGGCATAGGGCTCAAGAATGTCCGCCGTGCGACGGCCGACGTCGCTGCCCAGCCCACGCAGAAAGACCAAATCATCGTCATTGAGATAGGCCTGATGCGTGAGGTCGAGCGGCATGACAGTGACCGGCCAATTGGCGGCCAGGACACGCTGCGCCGCTTCGGGATCGGCCCAGATGTTGAACTCGGCCGCGGGAGTGACGTTGCCCTCAAAAGAGGCACCACCCATGATGACGACGCGCTCGACGTCTCTTTCGACACCCGGGTGACGCGCTAGCAACGTGGCCAGATTCGTCAGCGGCCCGATGGCGACGATCGTGAGCGGGCCTTGGCCAATCAATTGAGCCAACAACTCCGTCGCGTGCAACTGAGAGAGCTCGATGTTCGGCTCTTCCCACGTGATGTCGCCGAGCCCGTCACTGCCGTGAACCTCACTGGCGTCGCCTGCCAGTCCCTCCAGTGGCTGTGCGCAACCGGCCGCCACAATCACGTCTTGTCGCCCCGCCAACTCGAGCAGGCGTCGAGCATTGAGTGTTGTTTTTTCGAGGCTGACGTTGCCCGCCACCGTCGTCAGCGCCACCACGTCGATCTCGGGACTCGCGAGCGCCAGCAATATCGCGACCGCGTCGTCAACGCCTGGATCAGTGTCGATCACTACCCGCGTTCGAGCCACGTCATCACCTCTTCATCAGTTGGCAGCGCGCCCTGCGCGCCGAGGGCCAAGGTGGCCAGAGATCCGGCCGTGACGGCGTAGCGCAACGTGTCATCGGCCGGTGAACCCTTCGCCCACATCAACGCGTACGCCGCGCAGAAGACATCGCCGGCGCCTACGGTGTCGACCGGTTCGATCTCGAGCGCGGCCGCTCGAGCCACCTCGCGGCCACGTTGGTACTGGACTGCTCCCCCGGCGCCCAGGGTCACTACGCAGTGTTCGAGGGACGCGAGATCAAACGACTCGGCTTCAACTTCATTGGCGATGACCACCTTGCAGCGCGCCAGGGTCTCGGCACTCACCGGTGCGGCCGGCGCGACGTTCAGGATGAAGTTGCGGCTGCGTCGCGCGGCGTCATCAAGCACCGACGTCGAGATTTCCATTTGTGCGAGCACGACGTCGAAGTCTTCAAGATTGAAGTCCCCGAGATCCAGATCAGCGTTGGCGCCGGTGGAGACCACGATTTCATTTTCGCCCAAGTCGTCCACCGTAATGAAGGCAGTGCCCGTGGGTCGCGAAGAACGTCGGATGAGTTCGTCGTTGACACCGTGGTGACGAAGAACATCGATCAACCACTCGCCGCTCTCATCGCTTCCCAGCGTCGCCATTAGCGAGACGTTGGCACCAAGTCTCGCGGCCGCGGCAGCCTGGTTCGCGCCCTTTCCGCCACTCATACGCACGACGTCATCACCGAGCACTGTCTCGCCGGGTCTGGCTAAGCGTCGACAACGAACGACAAGATCGACGTTGCACGTACCCACGACCCCAATCCGAGGCGCGCCCACACCGGTCACGGCTACGGCAGAAACTTGTTGGTGTAGTAGGTCGATGGTGAGGGCACCGACGAGATCAGGTTGATGCTCTTGAGCGCCTTGGCCATCGTGGTCCACTGGGCGTTGGTCTGGGTGAAGTACTGACCCGAACTATTGGCCATGAAAGGAATCGTCAACTTCCAGCCATCCAAGTTATACGGATTGGTGTAGCCGCTCTTGGGGTAGGCCTTGTCGAACTCGACCGCCGCTTTGGTGGGATTGGCAATTGCCCAGAGCGTGCCCTTCTTC
>Ga0182015_10007892_pt1 | contig 10292 bp, 7 predicted proteins | sample 712P3MmetaG_FD_120478 | JGI IMG/M metagenome (GOLD analysis project Ga0182015, IMG submission 120478) | Permafrost microbial communities from Stordalen Mire, Sweden - 712P3M metaG | ecosystem: Environmental > Terrestrial > Soil > Wetlands > Permafrost | place: Sweden: Stordalen | collected... | reverse complement strand
GGCCGGGCGGGGAGCGCGCCGGTACCGGTTCCGCGACAGCGGAACCTGATTTAAGGCGTGTGTTTGACGAGAAACGCCTTCACCTTCGCCGTCGCCATGGTCAGTGCCGGTTCGGTCTTCCACTCGGGCACGAACTCGACGTTCGGCAAGAGCTTCGACAGCTCTTCCGAGATCGGCCAGGGATGCGCTTCGTCGTTGCCGGCGAGCACCATGCAGGGCGTCTTCACGCTTTTCACGAAATCGCGGTCGGCGCAGTAGACGAAGCCCGCCGCGTAGAGATTCTGGCAGAACGCATTCAGCACCGGCTTGGTCGCTTCCGGGTGATCCTTCAGCGTCTCGGCCCAACCGTTGAAGCGGGCGGGGCGGCCGGGCGCCATCGGGCCGACGCGGCCGATCGGCTGCGCCAGCACCGCGCTCTGCACGCGTTCCGGATGATGCTTCAGCATGTTGATGATGAACGATCCGCCGATGCACTGCCCGTAGAGATGGCATTTATCGACGCGCAGATGGTCGAGCAGGGCGATATGGTCGGCGGTGTAGCTGTCCCAGCCGTCCGCGGCGGTGATCGGCGCGCGCGACTTGCCGCCGGCGTTGCGCTGGTCCATCGCGATGACCCGGTAGCTGGCCGCGAATTCGGTCGTCGGGTTGATCGGCGCGGAAGGCTGGCTCCAGACGTCGATCACCGATTGCAGCCCCGCGGGCGCGAAGGTGAGGATCGGAAAGCCCTGGCCGTATTCCTCGTAATAAAGGCTGGCGCCGTGGTGTTGGAAACTCGGCATGGCGGGGGTCCTTTTCGTGCGGGAAGCGGAAAGCCGGAAATCACCCGAGAGTATACGCCATCACCGCAGACGAGCCAGTCCGCACGCCCGGCCGGCCTCGGGCTGCGTTGACGGCAAAAGTCGGTTAATCTGTGCGCGGTAGATTCCGGGCGATGGCGCTTGTGGCGTCGGCGCCCGACGCGCCGCGATCTGAGGAAATATTGGTGGACGGTTTGGTCGAATTTCCGTTGGTGAACCCCGATGAGATAGCGGTCCAAGCCTGGGCGGCGATGACCCGGCAGGATGCGGACGAGGCGCTGCGCCTGTGGGAAGCCCTGCGCCAGGATTTTCCCGAGCGCCCCGACGGGTTCATTTGGCCAATCCAGATCATGTGGCAGAACGGCCGGCTTGAGGAAGCCGACGTGATGGCCGCCGCGGCATTCGCACGCTTTCCCGAAAACCCCAACGTTCTGGTGCAGCACGCCTGGATCGCGATGGCGCGGCAGCGCTGGGACGAGGCGCTGCAATGGTGGACGGCGGTGCGGACGCACGCGCCGGAGCAGCTTGAGGGCTACCTCTGGGCGGCGCGCGCACTGTGGCAGGCGGCGCGGCTCGACGAGGCCGACGCGATGGCCGCCGAAGCGCTCGAGCGCTTTCCCGGCAACACCAACGTCCAGGCCGAATGCGCCTGGATCGCGGTCAATCGGGGCGACTGGGAAGGCGCGTTGCTGCGCTGGCGGCTGGTGCTGGAGGCTGAGCCCGAGCGACGCGACGCGCAGATCGGGCTCATCCAGGCGATGCGCTGGACCGGCCAGATTGACGAGGCGGAGGCCCTGGCGGCCGAGCTGCTCGACCGCCGCCCCGACGACCCGGATCTGCTGATCGAGCATCTCTGGGCGGCGGTAAATCGCGGCGACCAGCCGGTGGCGGCGGCGCGGCTCGCGGCGGCGCGCGACAGGCTGCAGGCGGTCGGACGGTTCGAGGAGACCCGCCGCGCCATCGCGCCGCAAATGCCGACCGTCGCCGAGGCGACAAATCGCGAAACCGCGCCGCCCCGGCGCCGCATGGCCGAGGCCCTGGCCGCGCCCGCCACCGCCGATCTGATGCTGGCGTTCGAAAGCCTGGGCGAGCGCTGCGATTTCGGCGCGGTGCAGCGGCATTACGGGGTCGAGCCGCTAGGCCTGTTGCGCTTCGCTTACAGCCCCTTCGACGCGCTGATCGCGGCGCTCGAAGACAGGCTCGCGGCGGTCGGCACCGTGGAGGACACCGGCTTCGAGAAGTGGCAGGACGAAACCATCCTGATCATGAAGAAATACGGGTTGGTGTTTCACACCTTCGTCTCCGATAAGAATCTGGCGACGCCCGAGAAGCGCGACGCGTTCCGCGAGCAGCAGCGTCGCCGACTGATGTTCCTCAAGCGCAAGCTGGTCACCGATCTCGAGGAGCCGCAAAAGATCTATATCTACGCGACCGGCGAGCGTACCGCCGACGAAGACGCCGCCCGACTGTTCGCGGCGCTGCGCGGCTATGGGCCCAATTCGCTGCTCTACGTGCGGCCGGCCGCTGAGCCGCTCAGGCTGGGCAGGGTCGAGAGACTGAAGGACGGCCTCTACGCTGGCTACTATCCCGGGCTGGTGGACTTCCTCAAGGAGGAGCAACCGCCGTTCGAGCTGTGGCGGCAACTCTGCGAGCGCACCTATCGCCTCGTCCAGAGCCGCTCGCGCCGCCCGCGGCCGCGTCGATGATCGACCTTTACTGGCTGCCCAAGATCGACCAGTGGCGCGAGCGGCTTCGCCGCCTCGGCGAGCATGGCGGCGCCGTTTGGGACGAAGCGGTGGCGCTGGCCGGCGCCCGCATCGACGCGGTGCAAACCAATGCGCTCGACACGATGCTGCAGCGCTGCCTGACTGGACCGCCAAAGCCGCTGAACGAGAAACCGGTGCGCCTGGCGCTGCTCGGATCGAGCACGTTGGTGCATCTGCACCCGGCAATTCGCGTCGCCGGCCTGCGGCGACGCCTGTGGGTCGAAACCTACGAGAACGATTACGGCCAGTATTGGCAGGAGCTTTCCGACGCGGCATCGGGCCTCTATCGCTTCAAGCCGACGGCGATCCTCTTCGCTCTTGATGCGCACCATCTCGCCGGGGGTGTCGGCGCCGGAGCGAGCGCGGCGGAGGCCGATGCCGCGCTCGCCGAGATTTGCGAGCGCATCCGCACCTGCTGGCGGCTGGCGCGCGACAATTTCCGCTGCATGGTCATCCATCAGCTGGCGCTCCCGGTGCACCCGCCGCTGCTCGGCGGCAACGAGCATCGGCTCGCGGGTTCGCGCGCCGGCTTTATCGCCCGGGTCAACGCCGGGCTGCGCCGGATCGCGGACGAGGAAGGTGTGGCGCTGCTGGCACTCGACGACCGCGCGGCGCGCGACGGGCTGCTCGCCTGGCACAACCCCCAGCTTTGGCACCGGGCCAAGCAGGAGGTGACGCTGGCGGCGGCGCCGATGTACGGCGAGCTGGCGATGCGCCTCGTCGCGGCCGAGCGCGGGCGCTCGTATAAGGCGCTGGTGCTCGACCTCGACAATACGATCTGGGGTGGGGTGGTCGGCGACGACGGCGTCGAGGGGCTGGTGCTCGGCCAGGGCAGCCCGCTTGGCGAGGCCTTCGCCGATTTCCAGCACTACGCCCGGGAATTGTCGCGGCGCGGCGTGATCCTGGGCGTGGTCTCGAAAAACGACGAGGCGAACGCGCTCGGGGCGTTCGAGCGGCACCCCGAGATGGTGCTGAAGCGCGGCGACATCGCCAGTTTCGTCGCCAATTGGCGCGACAAACCGGCGAATTTGCGCGCGGTCGCCGACGAGCTCAACATCGGCCTCGACGCGCTGGTTTTCGTCGATGACAACCCGTTCGAGCGCGAGCTGGTGCGGCGCGAATTGCCGATGGTCGCGGTACCGGAAATCTCCGACGACCCGACGGGCTACGCGCGGACCATTGCAGACGCGGGCTATTTCGAGGCGGTGACGGTCACCGAGGAGGATCGCGCCCGCTCCGGGCTGTACCAGGAGAACCGCCAGCGCGACCGGCTGAAGGCGTCGGCCACCGACCTCGATTCATATTTGCGCGGCCTGGAGATGCGCCTCCTATGGCGGCGCTTCGACGGCGTCGGCCTCGCGCGCACCGTGCAGCTCATCAACAAGACCAACCAGTTCAACCTGACGACGCGGCGCTACAGCGAATCCGAAATCGTCGACATCATGCAGGACGAGCGCGCGTTCGGCGTGCAGCTGCGCCTCGTCGACAGGTTCGGGGACAACGGCATCATCGCGATCGTGATCGGCCGGTTGCAGGGCGAGGGCGATCTGCTGATCGACACCTGGCTGATGAGCTGCCGCGTTCTCGGTCGGCAGGTCGAGCCGACGACGCTCAACCTGGTCGCCGCGCTGGCGACAAAGCTCGGCGCGCGGCGGCTGGTCGGCGAATACATCCCGACCGCCAAGAACGGCATGGTCAGGGACCATTACGCCCGGCTGGGCTTCTGCGCCATCGGGGGGGCGGGTGAAGCGACGCGCCACGCGCTCGACCTCGCCGCTTTCCTTCCGCGCGATACCTTCGTTGAGATTGAGGAAGAGGAGGAACATGTCTGAAGACGAAGTCTACGAAGCGCTGACGATGATTTTTCGCGACGTGTTCTTGCGCGACGATATGGAACTGACCCCCGGGCTCAGCGCCAAGGACGTCGACGATTGGGATTCCTTCAAGCAGATCGAGATCATCATTGCGGTCGAGGAGAATTTCGGCATCAAGTTTCGCACCCGCGAAATGGACGGCCTCAACAATGTGGGCGATCTGGCGCGGCTGATTACCAAAAAAACGTGAAGAGGGCAGGCAATGCAGCTCATCAAGCCGGTTGATTGGATTTCCGAAACCAGCTTTGTCGTCGATGGGCTGGCGTTTGGCGGCGACCTGAAATCGTTCCGCGAGATGACGACGCGCGACCGCGTCGTCATCCTCAAGGATTCGCGGCTGCTGCGGCAATATCTCGATTTCTTCGCGCCCCACCGAGTCGAGAACCTGTTCGAGCTTGGGATATGGCAGGGCGGCAGCCCGCTCTTCTATGCCCTGGCGACGGACGCGCGAAAGGTTGTCGCGCTTGACATCGTCAACCCGGGCCCGGCGCCGGATTCGGGAGATCAGGATCCCGCCGCGGCGCTTGCCTATAAAAACCCGGCGATCGAGGAGATCATCGAGCGTCACGGCATGGGCGACAAGGTAAAGCTCAATTTTGGCGTGTCGCAGGACGATCGCGCCGCCGTCACCGCGATCATGGATCGCGAGTTCGCAGACCAGGCGATCGATGTGGTGATCGACGACGCCTCGCACCAGTACGGGTTCAGCCGGAGAAGCTTCGAAATCATTTTCCCGCGGCTGCGCGAAGGTGGCTTCTACATCATCGAAGACTGGCAATGGGCGCATATCGACAGCCCCCTCTATCAAAACGGCGAGGCATTCGGCGACCAGCCGGCGCTCAGCAATTTCATCTTCGAATTGCTGATCGCCTATGGCGGCCACCCCGATCTGTTCTGGAACATCGTGGTGCGCGACTGGTTTGTCGCGGTGCAAAAGGGATCGCGGCAGCTGGCCGGCGATTTCAAGCTCGATGATTTGCTGCGGATGCGCGGCAGGACGCTGTCGCTGATCTGAGACAAGCCGGTGCCGGTGCGAATTGGCGCAAACGAAAAGCGCGGGATCGTCGTCCCGCACTCGCGTTTACGGCCGAGTTCGCTAGAGCGGCATTCGATAAGTTGAATCGCGTCTCAATCTGTCACGGCTGGGCCTGTCCCGGCCATCCCGTGGATCACAAGCCCCGGGATGGGAAGGAGAAATCCCTCAACCCTAGCCAGATCGTGCGCTAGCTGAAGAAGCTCGAGTCGATGTGGGTGATGCCCTTCAAGAGGATCGTCGAGCTGTCGGTCAGGGTGATCAGTGTATCCTGGCCGCCGTTTACCTGGGTCTGGCTCGCGACCGCGCCCGATACGGTGTTGCCCGAGCCGGTCAGATCGATGCGATCGCCCGCGCTCTGCGAGAACCCGACCACCGTGTCGGCATAGGCGTTCGGGCCGTCGACCAGCAGCATATTGGCGCCATTGAACGCGATCTGATGCTGGTTGCTGCCGGCGACGGCTCCGGTCGCCACGGTGTCGTTCAGGCCGCTGAAGCCGATCGTGTCGTCGCCCGATCCGGTATTGACCAGGTTGTTGGAACCCTGCGCGCCGATGGTGTCCGGACCCGATCCGCCGTTGACGGTGTCGAAGCCGCTGAAGAGCCCGATCGAGTCGGCGCCGCTGCCGCCATTGATCGTGTCGCCCATGCCGAACACGGTGATCGTATCCGGGCCCGAGCCGCCGTTGATTGTATCATTCGCACCGTACACGTTGACCGTGTCGGCGCCCGAGCCGAGGTTGATGGCGTCGAAATTGTTGAAGCCGTTGATCAGGTCGTTGCCGCTGCCGGCGTTGACCGTGTTGGCGCCGCCATAGATCGCGATGTCGGCGTTGCCCGGGCCGCCATTGGCGACGTCGTTGTCGCCAAAGACCATCAGCGTGACGGGCGCGTTGCCGCCGGAAATCGTCTCGTTGCCGCCATAGGCGCTCAGCGTGTCAAGGCCGGTGCCGTTATCGGTCGCGGCGAACGCCCCGCCGATCAGGTCGAGTTCGAGCCCGCTCGGGCTGATCACCGCGAGCCCTTGGTACCCCTCGCCTTGCACCGTGGCTAAGGACTGCGCGTCGGCGCCGGCGTCGAAGACCGCGAGGTTGAAGTCGCCGCTGACGGGCGCGGATAGCGCACCGCCCATGTCGAACCCGACGTTGACGGGGGTCGATCCGTCGGTCGCGACGAATTGCGAACCAAAAATCGTCGCCATCTACTCTCCTCGACGCACTTGGGGGCCTCCATCGACGCTTAAACTATGCGATCGCCGCAAAGTTGCATTAAATTTCGCGTTCATTCGGCGCAGATTTTATACACCGGTTCGCACGCCGCAGGTACGGCGTCTCATATCAAGATGTTACGACCTATTTCGACGGGGTGTGATCAGGGGGCGTCGCGCCGCCCGGCGCCGCCAGCCCGTAGTAGTCGGCGAGAATGTCCTGAAAGTGCCGGCCGACACGCACCGTTTCCGGCCAATGCTCGGCGCGGCCGACCTCGGCGAGGATCGCGGCATTGATCTGCGCCGGAGTGCTGGCCAGCGGCAAGAGCGCACCGACATTGCTCGCCGCGATCCGCTCCTCGAGCGCGCCGAAGCGCAGCGCAATCGGATAGAGGCCCGCCGCGTAGGCGTCCGTCAGCGCAAAGCAGAAGGTCTCCGGCCAGATGCTGAGGAACAACGCGGCATCGCATGGGTTTTGGGAAAAGAGCAGCGGCAGGTCGCCGCGCGCGTATTCGCCGATCACCCGCACGTTCGCGAGCTCTTGCAGCGGCGCGTTGTCGACGGCATAACCGAACAGGCAGAACTGCAGCGGCAGGCCCCGCTTCAACGCGTCGCGCGCGCAGCCCAGAAGCAGGTCGTAACCTTTGTTCGGTCCGATCGCGCCAATCACCGCGACGCGAACGACGCCGCTCGTCGCCGGCCGGTGGATGGCGACGGTTTGCAGCGGTTCGGGATGATACCGCACCTCGTATTTGACGCCCGAGATGTGGCGCTCCATGCGCGCGGCCACATCGCGGCTGGGCGTGAATACCCGCCGCGCACCGCTCAATATCGCGCCGTGGAGACGCAGCCACGCGGTCATGTCGCCATGGTCGCGGAATGCATCCCTGAGCTGCGGATGCGGCTTATTGAGCGCGACGCAGCGTTCGCAAACGGCGAATTCCGGCTCGCCGCAATAGAGCGTCCGCTCGTCGATCAGATCGATCCGCGGACAGAACCACGCGTAGTCGTGCACCGTCACGTCGTAGGAGCAGCCCAGCCACGCCGGCAGCGCCGCCCATTGTTCGCCGCCCATGATCTGATGGAGATGGACGTGCCAGATCCCGCAGGCACGCAAATCGGCGATTAACGCCTCAGCCTCGCTTGGCAGCCTATAGGCGCTGAGCGTGCCGAGCGACAGGTTGCGGATCGCCGCCGTCCCGCGCCGGTCGGAATTGGCTTCGAGGATCAGCGCGTGATGGCCGCGCTCCGCCAGGAGCCTCGCCATTTCCTCGACATGCGTCGCCGTGCCGCCGCCATAGCGATGCGAGACCAAGAGCATGAACCGACTGCTTAGCCGCCGCAGGCGCGCCCAGTCGACCGCCCGCCGGGCCGCCGCCGCCGGATCCTCCCGGACGAATTCCATGACCCGCGGGAGATAGTCCGGATAGAGCCCGTTGAGGGTTCCGAGATTGGCCTCGATCAGCGCCTTGCGGCCGGCGCCGAACGATACCGCGCCGTGATGCACGACGAAGAGGTTGGGCGCCAGCACATGCTTCCAGCCATGCGCGGCGGCGAGAATGCAAAGCTCGTTCTCCTCGCCGTAGCCGCGCCGCCAGCGCTCGGTATTGAACAACCCCACCTCGCGCAGCATCGCGCGCCGCAGATAGGCGCAAAACCCGACCGCGGTCGGGATTTCCACCGCGACCTCGTGGTTGACCCCGGCGCAGAGCTGGTCGAGCGCCTCCCAGGCGATGTCCGCCGGCAGGTCGTTGTCTTTGTTCATCACCGGATAGGAGCAGATCGTCGCCCGGTTCGAGAGCGGCGTCACCGTGCCGATGTTGCCGGCGCGATAGGCCGCTTCCCGCAGCCGGTCGATCCAACCCGGCGGCACCAGCGTGTCGGCGTTCAACAGGATCACATCGCGATCGGGATGCAGCGCCATCCCGGCATTGGCGGCGCCGGGGAAACCGAGATTGGCCGAATTCACGACCAGCGTGATCGCGCCGGCCCGCTCGTAGGCGACGAGCGCCTCGCGCAATTTCAGGTCGGGGCCGCGATCGTCAACGACGACGATCTCGCGCCGCGTCGCGTCGACCGAGCGGATGACCGACTCGATGCACGCGATGGTCTCGTCATAGCCGGAATAGACCGGGATCACGACATCGACGATAGCGGCGACAGCCGCCGTTGGCGCCTGGAGTTTCGAGAGGTCGAGCTGGAGGGAAACCTCGAGCGGTCCCGTGCGGCGCTGATGGGAACGAAGCGCAGCGACGAGGCCAGGGACGATGGCCCCGCGGATGACCGAATAGGCGCGCTCGCCGCCGCTCGCCGGACCGGCGGTTTTGTCATCGACGACCGCGGCGGCGACCGCTTCAAGCTGTTCGATGATCCGCGACACCGGTGTGAAGCCGAATCGGCCCGGAATTGCCGGATTGTCGGTGCCGGCCACGAACACGTCGACCTCGAGATCGCGATGGCGCGATGCCGGGCCGGGAATGCGGAATTCGAAACCGCAATTCGCGATGCCGCGCGCCGCCCGTACATCGAGCCGCCGCCGATCGGCGACGACGCCGATCCGCTCGCCATTGACGACGATGTCGAGGCCGACCGGCCGTGCCGGCGCTTCGCGGCAATAGACCCAGCCGCCGCCGCCATACTGGTCGAGACGCTCCAGCACGCCGTCGAAACGGGCGCGAAAGCGGCGCGGCCCGGGGGCGACGACAGCGCCCGAGGCGCGGTGACGGAATTCGATCAGGTGCTCGCTGCCGTCCAGACACTCGGCGGGAAGCGCCTCGGCGAACCCGAAGCAGCCGTCGCCAACGCCGTGCGTCTTTAACTCGGGGCGCAGCCGGTCGGCGATCACCGGACACGCCAGGCGGCCATCAACTAACATGTCGAGCATCGCGCGCGCCGGCTCGCGGACGCGTTCGCGCACCCAGCCGTTCGCCACCGCGTTCTCGATCGGCTCGAAAATGCCGTCGAACTGCTGCGGTCCCAACACCAACGGCTGGCGTGTCAGTTCGGCCCCGTCGCCGAAGACCCGGATTGTCGCGCCGGGAGCGAACCTCTCGGGCGGGATCGAGCAGACAAAGCCGCTGAAGCCGTCGTGCCCGCCGGCGCCGATCAGTTCGCGGCGCAAGCCGTTCGCCATGGTCTCGGCGGCCAATTTATCGTTGACGTACATCGAGATCTTGACCCGCCGCCGCCCATGGTCGCGGTCGTAGGCCCAGCCGAAGACGGCGCTGCCGAGCAGCCCGTCGATCGCGCCGATCGTATTGGGACGCTCCGCCGGGGCGGATTCGCCCCTGCTGATGTCGGCCGCGGCGTGCGTGGCCGGCGGTTCGGCTGGACGCGGCCGGTTCGGCTGGCGAACCAGCGAATTGGTGCGGGCCGCCTCGTCCTTTTCGAGGCGCGTCCCGCGTTCACGCATCGTGGGTTTCGATCGACCGGCGCTTGCGGTCGCGGTCGCGCGCGACCGCGCGGCGTCGGTCGGCGCTCACCAGCCGAACGTGGAAGTCGGACCAGGTGTAGACGGCCTTGAGGTTGTTTTTCATGCCGGCGCCAAGTCGATAGACGCCGGGTGGCACCTTCGACACCGAGAACAGCGAGCCGAAACCGCTATTCATCGTGTAG
>Ga0182015_10007891_pt1 | contig 10292 bp, 12 predicted proteins | sample 712P3MmetaG_FD_120478 | JGI IMG/M metagenome (GOLD analysis project Ga0182015, IMG submission 120478) | Permafrost microbial communities from Stordalen Mire, Sweden - 712P3M metaG | ecosystem: Environmental > Terrestrial > Soil > Wetlands > Permafrost | place: Sweden: Stordalen | collected... | reverse complement strand
CTAGCTATTCGGCACTAGCCCACGACTATGTGCTAGATGCTGTTGGAGTGAACTACTGTCACTTTGGCGGCCACTTGAAGCAGCATTGTTCTGTTCTTCGTCAGGCTTCTTTACTCGGCTTCAGCCATAGCACGACGACCGCTCATCGACCCAATGTCGATCCGAAAGAACACAGGCTCAATCGACAGATCACTGGTTTGTTCGCGTCTTGCTGCTAGTGGATTTCGCCACCATTCAGAATACTGCGCGAGCTGTGCCAATGCGTGTTCCCGCTCAGCAGTATGTTCCGGTCGTTGGAGTTCCAAGTACGTTCCAGTCACGATCACGCTGAGCCAGGTCGACCGACTCCCTATTTCGTCGGCTTGCAGACAAACCTTGGGATTATGCCGCATCCACTCAATCTTTTTCCCGAAGGTCGAAAAGACGTAGATGCAATTCGGCTCGTAGGAAAAGGCAACCGGCACGACATAGGGTTGGCCGTCCAACGAACACGCCAGCCTTCCGACAGACACGCGTTTCAACAGCTCAGTGCACTCTTGTTGGGATATGGCAATGATCCGCATGATCACTTCTCTCCTCGACATGCCGCCATTGACTACCGACCAGTCTAAACTACTTCGCGGACAGTATTCAGTTAGGATCAATTAAGGGGAGCGGCTGCTCTGAATCGGACATTGGTGGAGATGCCTGCCTGGCACCATCTCGGGGCACGAGCTTGGGCCACATTCAGCCGAATGGCTGATCTCGGGAATGGTGAGATTCTGTATCCGCTCGTGGGCATCGGTGGAACTTCTTCGATCTTGGCGCCGGCAATTGTTTTTCGCTTCAGTTCGAGAAGACCTTGGTTCGTGGCCCTTCCTCTTTATGGAACGGCCCTGATGGCGATCTGTGGCTTGCTGATTACCACTCAAGCTGCTCCCAGCATGCTGAGTCTGCATCGAATCGGCGACGATGCTGCCGCGCTTAGGCAAGCCTTTGAAGAATTTTATAGATGGGATTCGATCCGCGCTGTTTTTGGAGCATTGGCTACTGCGCGGAGATATGGGCGCTGGTAGCACTTCTTTCCCTACCGGTTGGGAGCCAGGCGCCTGCCGCAGGCCAAAACATTGTCGCATCTGAGAAGTCATAAATAGCAGGCGTTTCGATCACTGGGGCTAGGGCGAACTATGCCGCAAACTCTGTTGGAAGTCGACGGGACCGGGATGCTCTTCGGATCGTCCGCTTTCTTCCCGGTATTGGGAGTCCATATTCTCACCGGACTGGTCTGTGTAGTCACGGGGATTATGAGCATGGTTCCCGTAGATACCTGATTAGCCGAGAGCTCCGGGCGCATCGTAAACTTCCTCACGCGACGGGCGTCGGTGCTACTTTGACTATGCCCGGTTACACGTGGGGACGATCCCCCGAGGCGCTTTATCTCAGGCCTAGGGCCGTCGGATGCCTCGGTTGATAAAGGCCGACCTCGCCTCCACTGGGAAGCCGCATCTTCGTAATGGAACCCCATCGCGCTTCCTGAACCTCAGAGCACTCAACGTTCTTCTTCGCTAGGGAAGCCATTTCGGTTTTCAGATCGACTTCCTGGGTGCCACTCTCATCTGATGGGTAGACTGCGGCTTCTGCTGGCGGCAATGCGAAGATCAGCCAGCCGTGACCCGCATCCACAGATGCGAATTGGAGAACGTCGCGGAAAAATGCTCGGTCCGCCTCGGCGTTTTTACTGTAGACAATTACGTGAGCACCAGAAATCATTTGCCTGCTCCTTAGAAATGCCTGCTGAAGGTCGTAAGGACCAACAGGTGTGGTGGGACGCTACCCCGTGTAAACGGTTCCCTCTTCGACGAAACAAAGGGGATTTCCCCATGGGTCCTCGGCATAGAACGATAGCTCGCCCCACGGGCGCACGACGATGCCACCTCCCGGCGCATCGTGAACTTCCTCACGCGATAGACAGCTCAGCGCCTTTGCACGGTCGAATGCTGCCTCTAGATTCTTGACACTAAAGTACAAAGCCTTTGCCGCTGGGTGCGGCAGGCTGTTCGAGGACACATCTAGCACTTGTAGGGCAACTGGGCCACAATCGAAGTAGCATCGGTGCCCCGGCTGCTTCCGCCCATGTACGCCGAGTAGCTTCGTATAGAACGAGGTCGCCGCGTCCAGATCACCGACCTCGACGTTGAGCCTGAAGAACTGCGGTACGTCAGGCGCTTCGCGCTTTGGCGGCATCGCCTTGATGCCTGTTGGTTGTTTTGTTGAGGACATCTTGTCTTCCTCCTCTTCTGTGTTTCAGCGGGTCTTTAAAGTGCGCCAGCCAATCGCTCACCAGCGCCAATTGCTTTCGCTCGATGCGATAAATACGCATCCTGCCCTGCCTCTCGTGCGTGAGCAGACCAGCGGCCTCAAGAACCTGAAGGTGCCGGGTTGTGGTCTGCCATGCATGCGCAAACATCGCCGCAATCTCTCCGGCAGTCATCGCGCCTCCATTGAAATAGACCGCGAGCAGCACGCGGCGTCGAGCAGCGTGGGCCAGCGCCCCGAAGACATCCTTATACGCATCTCGCCGCACTGTCGAAGTAGGCTTAGGCATCAATAATATTCAGCCATATTGCTGAATATTAGTCAACATGTATTCGCTGCAAACGTTGCGTTTACTTCGAGTCCGCCTAAATGCTGACCTGCTCAGGAGACTACCCAAAACGTCTGCTGCGCCCCGAATCACGCTCCACCGCACAGGGTGCAGTGCCCGCAGTTCCAGCTCTAAGCTCCGATTCCGGGGTTGCATTTCAAATCGTTCCCGGCGCGACGGCCGCGTATACCGCTGGCAATCAGATGCTTACGCGAACTTCACCCACTTTTCCCCGGACAGCAGTGTATTACTTTATTGAATACCATCGCGCAAAACTAAACTACTCTGGCTTCAATCCTCAGCCCCTGTGTCGCTGGTTACTCCTTCTCATTCTTCATTTTTGCGACGGAAAGTAGCTAGTCGCAGCATGTGCGTTTCTCCTTGGATGCAAGTCGGCCACAAGTGTTTTCGATGGGAACGAACCCATCCCATCCACGCGAGCCTAAGGGAAGGGATGCTCGCAGTCTGATCAATAACGCTTACCGGACGGGTGCTAGATTGCTTCCTCATTAACTCGGCCGGGTAATATCGACATTGCTAGCGTCGAAGACTATCCGTGTGGAGTCGGCATGAGCTGGCCGAGGGTCAGAAGTGACGCCCTTGCGGAAGGGCTCCACCGAGATCGCTAGCGGTCGACTGTCCCCGATCCTATTTGAAGACGTCATCCAACCAGTCGAATATGATCTGGTGCTCAAGGCCCGCGTTATTCACTCCGCAGTGGGCGTTGCCGCCCTCCTTCGTGGTGATGATGTGCTGCGCCTTGGGACAGGTCAGCTTGTCGTAAAACTTCTGACCGTCAACAGCCAGTTGTCCCTCGCCTTGGCCACCAATATTGAAATACGGACAGGTAATCTTGTCCTCCAATCCCCACAAGTTGTAGTTGGTCACGAAGTGTCCGGCATCAAAGTGTGCGCGGCGCGGGCAATGCTCATGAATATCGCGGTCGTAAGCGAACTTCGGGCGCCTCTCAGCGTCCATTTCGGGTAGCGTCTTGGAGTCGGCAAATTGCAGGAGCACACCCAGCAGCGTGTGAGGATTCGGCGGACAGCCGGGCAGATTGACAATCGTCTGATTGGGTAGCAGATCTGCAACGCCGACCGCGCCGGTAGGATCGGGATCGGCCGACGGAATGCCTCCCCAGGCCGCACACGATCCGATGGCGACAATTGCGGCAGCCTTTCCGCCTACATCGGCGAGCACCTCCATGGCAGGCCGTCCGGCCAGCTTCATGTAAACGCCCTTATCACGAGTGGGAATCGAACCCTCGACTACGCATACATACTTGCCGGAATATTTCGTCACGGCCTCCGCAAGAGCTTCTTGCGCCTGAAGGCCCGAACCTGCCATTAACGTTTCGTGATATTCGAGCGAGATGACGTTCATTATTAGATCACCCAAGTCTGGATGCGAAGTGCGGAGAAGTGTCTCAGTGCAGCCCGTGCAGTCTTGAAAGGCCAGCCAGATCACAGGCGGACGCATCACTTTTCCTAGGCCCGCGACTACTTCTTCGGGAGTTTTCTTGTCAGTGATAGCCAATCCAAATGGCGCCGCGATCATCAGAGAGGAACAGAACTAGACGAAGGCACGGCGACTGATGCCGCAGCGCAGCAAGCGTTCGTCGATGCTTCCGAGACTATCGAGAACTCTGGCGGAAGCTGCGAGCGGATTTAATGTGAGGTCGCTGAGAGCATGTCACCCTACTTCAATCCGAGGTCGGTGAGGATCTTGGGATTTGTTTCGCTCGAGGCCAGGATCTGATGACAGGCGGAGCAGTCATTGGTGATCGTTTGGCCATCGGCGCTGGTGTGGTTGCCGTCATGGCAGCGGAAGCAACCCGGCGAGTCGTTGTGCCCAAGATTGTTCGGGTGCGTGCCCCAGGTCACGTTCATGTCGGGAAAGATGTTGCGCGCGTAGATATTCGCCACTTCCTGGCCCGCTTGCTGCACGATTGTTCGCTTGGCGCGATCGATCTCCGGGTAGTTAGTCTGATAAAAAGCGGTGATTTCGCTCGTGATCGTCTGCTGGGCTACCGCACGGGAGGTGTAATTCACCTTGAGCACCTCAACCGCCTTTTTTCGGACGTAGGGAAGATCGGGGCTGATCCCCCCGATCGACATTTGCTTGTCCACCGCGTTTTCCGGCAGATCGGCTGCGTGCGCCGGCCGGTTGTGGCAATCCAGGCAATCCATCGCGCGATGCTCACCCCGGTCCAACTGCTCTTTAGTCGGCTTGGCATCACTGGAAATGAATTCGATGGTCTTTCCTTGATCGTCGGTATAGTACACGGCCGGAATCGTCTGCCGCTGTGGGTCGGTCGAAATGTAGCGTATCCGGGCCGTGTCGGCGAGATGATGCCCGTGGATTCCGGTCGCCCCCTGCCCGTTACTTCCTCCCACTTTCAGCATTACAACGTCTGTCTGAGGCGTGTTTTTCTCATCATCCGTGTAGCTGGTGCGAACCAGTAATTTATCACCCACAAACCGCTGGGGCCAGTGACACTGCCCACAGGTTTGGCTCGCCGGCCGAAGATCCTTTACAGGCGAAGGAATGGGGCGCGGATAGGTGTGGGTCGCTACCATAAAAACCTGCCGCAAGCCGTTCACTTTGGCTCGCACCATCCAGGGCAGCCCGGGGCCAATGTGGCAGTCCACACAAGCCACGTGCGCGTGCGGAGAGAGGTGGTAAGCAGTATCCTCCGGAAGCATGACGTGACAAGTCGTTCCGCAGAAATTCGTCGAATCCAGGTACTCCACGCCGCGGTAGGATGCCGTTCCAATGATAAGAAGATTGAGCCCGGTGGCCACGACCACCCACTCCAAGGTGCGCCGCACCACGGGCAGGCGCAAGTCAACGGCGGGGAAAACCTCCGGCAGTTGCCCACTTCCGTGCAGGCTTCGGCGCCTAAGCCAGATGCCGACTGGAATCAGCAGCAGGCCCAGTACAAAAATGGCAGGGAGGGTAAGAAAGACCAGGATGCCGATATACGGATGAGGTGGTCCCGGTAGGAAGATCTCATAGAACCAGAAGGCGATCGTGGTAAGCGCTGTGCTGGTCGTGATCACCGCACCCGTGAGCGAGACGGGATTCTGACCGAGGAAATAGATGGGCTGTGACCAGTCTCGGATGCGTTCCCACAGATTCATTGGAATGCGCGTCTCTCCTTCTTTCCAGCTCGATGCGGCTCGGCGCACACACTTTATGTGTCGCGGCGGATCATCTCCGCCGCCTTGAAACAATTCTTCACAATCTTGATGCCACGAACCGGCCAGTGACTATTTTTTCAGTGTGCGGATATAAGCCACCAGCCCTTTAACGTCTTCCGCCTTCAAAGACTTTCCGTACGCGGGCATCTTGTTCTTGCCGTTCGTAATGATAGTAGAGAGCTCCGTGTCCGACATTCCCTGCACGTCGGGCGTTGTGAAATCGTGGGCCCCCATTTTCTTCCCCATCGCCGAACCGCTTCCGTCGGCACCATGGCAGCCGGCACATTTTGATTTGTAAAGCGTCCCCGACGCGTCTTGCGCGCGCGCCGACAAGGAAAGAAAAAACATGACAGCGATCGCTGTCACAGTGGAGAACAATTGCATCCGTATTGTTTTCATATTCACGCTCCCCTTTGATTGTGGTCATATTTGCGTTTTCAATTTACAGATCCAGCGTTATGAATCGCGTTTTACGATGCAGGTCGCCGTAAACAACCCGCAACCGCACGACAACTGCAACATCAGAATGCGTAACGCAGCGACTCGGTCAGCGAGTTGGCGTGAAAATAGCGCGGCGCTGTCGGGCCGACGAATGAACCCTCGCCGTACTGGTAATAATTCCAGCCCATGTTGAATGCCAACTTGTGGCCAATATCCACGCTCAGATTGGCTACGGGCTGCTGGTACTTGTATTGCAATGTGCCGAGAGGCTGTAGAACGTTGAACTGCGGAACATTGCCGTCAACGCTGGTGATACTGTAGCCGACGTTAGCCATCACTCGCTTAGCTGGCGTGAACCTGACAGTGGCCATTCCGAAATTAGTGTGGTTGGTGTAGTACGAATTGGCCATCAAGTTGTTGGCCGTGTCGTTCCCTGCACAATTGTTGTTGTCGGCATTGGCCACGAAGGGCAGGATCACTCCGGTGGGCGGCGTGTCGGCGAAGCAGATCAGGGCATTCTGCATCACACTGTTGAAGTTGTATGCCAGATCCATGCCGAAGCGTTCGCGCGGCGCCAGCGATGCGGTCAGTCCGTAGTTCTGATTGTGGCCCACGTACTGGGTCTGTGCGTCGGCATTGGATTCTTGCCGGATGTTGATGGAACCACCCAGGGTTGCCCACGGGCGCGGCGTGTAGGTGGTCTGAAAGCGATAGCGAGCATCCTTGCGCGGCGACAGGCGGACGAACACAGCGTTGTAGTTCGTGTGCTCCAAGTCGAAATTCAGTCGCAAAGTGTGGGTGGGCCGTGCCCAGAGTCCGAAGAGCGCCGTTTTTTCCAGGCCCACGAAATGGTCCAAGTCGCCGGGCAGAAAATCATTGAAATGGTTGAAGTCCCGGTCGCCATAGCGGTAGCCGACCCGTGCCCCAACTTTTTTCGAAATGTCCCAGGCCAGTTCAATCTGATTTCTCGTCCAGGTCTGGTTGAAGGATGACTGGATAACGGTGGGGATGGCCGTGGGCGTGGTCGCGCTCAGCGGAGTCAACAGTGTGCACGGTGTCGGTGGCGTGGTGGTTGGACAGTCACTGTCGACTTCGTTTAAATTGCCATTCTGCGGGATGCGATAGGCCCAGAAATAGAATTTCTCGATCAGACGCAGATGCTGGGTCAGGTGCAGTGTGGCCCCGAGATCGGCCACGTCAGAAATGCGGTTCGCCGCGGCAGTCCCAGAGCCGGTGAAGGCGAGAGTGCTGGTGCGCGTGATCAAGCCGCTGAAAGACTCGTCCAACGGCGTGCTCGAAACCGCGGAACTATAGGAATAAGAACCAACCAGCTCTAACTTCCGGAAGTAATTGCTGCGCAAGCTGATGCGCTCGGTGGGCGTGGACGTGCGAATCCGCTGGTTCCGCGAGTAGCTGAAGTACGCGCTGCATGTAGTATTGGTGAGGAACCCGCCGGAATTGATCAGACTGGTTTGCCCGGTCGGCACGGCGCAGGGCTCCTTGTTCACCGTGTCGATGGACAAGCCCAACGAAACGGAGCTTACCGGCGTTGTGGGCAAGAGCGCCTCATTGATTGGATTCAGTTGGTAGTCTGTATCCCCTTTGTAGTAGTCGAGGAATTGGTCGTAGCTGAGGACGGTTCGCGGTGCGATTCTAAAGTCGACCCCTAAGCGGTAGGAGTTCATTGTTGTGTTCCAATCCTGCAGAAGCGAAGCTTCCGTACCCTCGTGGATGCTGCTGTACGAGGGCCCGGTCATGTTGTTATGCGAATATCCCAAACGGAAGCTCACAACGGACTGCGGAAGCAGCGTAAGATCGACGTCGCTCATGCGTCGCGTCGTATCAATTTCGTGGGGTGAGTTCAATATCGGGATCGACGGAGTAGAGCCCCCAGGAGCAGGTGGAGGCGGGGGGTTCAGTGGGTTCGCCCACAAGTCATAATCAGAGAAATACTGATCGCGACGGAAACTGCTCTGCAGGTTGTACCACTTGTTCTTGTCCGCGCGCAGGCGAAGGTAATTGTTCGGGTCACCTCCCCATCCCACACTGTTGAGATAAAGATTGTCGAACAGCAACCCCTGGTGATCGACCGACTGCATCGTAAGCGTCTGGTCCAGTACTCGCGGTCCGGTTTGCAGATTGACCAGCGTGTCGTACATATCGCCACTGCCGGTCACGTCGGTAGTCCGGTAGCCTAGTTCGATGGACTGGTGAATCTGGTAACCGCCGTGGGTCATCCCATCGGGTTCAGCGGGCGGGGCCGGAGCCGGACTCGCCGTCGGCACTGGGGCCGGGATCGCAGTGGGAGTCTGCGCGACAACTATTTTTGGCGACGGCACGATCATTATGATTGTCCACAAGAGCGCCGCTAGTGCCGTGCCTATTCGACGCTTGCCGGAACCCCAGACGGCTTCCGGACTGCGCTTGGCATGCGCCGGAAGGGACGCCCGTCTCAGTACTTGCAAAGATTGCGAGAATCGGACGAATTTTGGGGGCGGCTGCATCGATGCTCCTATTTGAAGAACACGTCGCTGAAATTGGAGCCATGAATCTGTGTGTGACACATGGTGCAGGCTTGATATTTTGCCGACTGATTGTGCACCGGACCGATGGGCCCCCCGGCCGTCAACGTGGTCGAGAAGGTATGGCACTGCAGACACAGCATGTTCACCGGCATCACGTTGAGTAGCTTCGGATTGGTAGATCCGTGGGGCGAATGGCAACTGCTACAGCCCTCGGTCTTCACCGGCACATGCTCGTAGACGAACGGACCCTGCTTGTCGACGTGGCACTTGTAGCAGATGGCGTCGCCACTCGGCAGGCTTCGTAGCTGCCGCACGGTGGCCGTCCCATGCGGGTTGTGGCAGTCCACGCATTGCACTAAGCCCTCATTGACGCGGTGGTGATACGGTTTGGCGAAATCTGCCTTGGCGGAGGTGTGGCATCCGTAACACAGCTGGGGTTGCTCCCGCACCAGCAGAAACTCTTTCTCCTTGGCGTGATGTGGTGAGTGGCAATCGAGACATCCGACATCGCTGCTGGAGTGGGCGGATTGCGCAAAATGCGATTGCTCGTGTGCTTCCCCGTGGCAAGTTAGACAGCGAGCGCTAGTCTCTTGCCGTGACTTCCTCTCAAACACGAATATCTTGGTTTTGTCGCCGCCGCCCGCCACATGGTCGGCACCCGGACCATGGCAGCCCTCGCAACCTTGCTTTGAGGGGCCGCCCTTTGTGTTCAGTGTGGTCTTCCAGTGCGGCGTTTTCTCCCATGCGTTATAAACTTCCTCGTGACAGGTTTTGCAGGTCTCGGCTCCCACATATTTGGAGGCTCCGGAAGAAGGAGCGCTGGGTGCGGGTGCGACGGCGGCTTGAGCGCTACTGGATTGGCCACTCTTGTCGGCGATCTGGTGCTCAGGCTGGCCTAAAGCAGAGGCAGCGACGAAAAGATATAAGACCGCGAACGGAAGCGCGCGAGAGGCCTTAGAGTTTGATGTCATTCGGATATTTTGCCTGAGGGTAATCAACTTACCGCGATTCGCAATTCCCTAACTGTTCAATATTGCTCACTTTTAAGAAAATCAAAGAGAGACAGCCGTGTCGTACACATTGATCTCCGGCTGCCGGTACATGCATACAGCAGGGCAAAAGAATGAACCGCAACTCACACCGTGCCACCCCACGGATCGAGGTTGAGCAGCATCGTGGGACCGGAAGCTCTGGAGGCTTGAAGAGCATCTCGACATTCGCCGATAATCTGTCCATGACTGGCAGCTTTGCCGCGACAATGTTGAGGGCTGAGGAGCTTTTATGGGTTCGACCGAGGCTGGTCTACTGGGACCTCCGAATGAAGAGAAACAGACACCCCCAGAGAAATACGGCCTGGACGCAATGTTCGCTCCAGGCTCGGTGGCCGTCATCGGCGCGACCGGTCGTCCCAGCACTGTAGGCCGGACCGTTCTTGAGAACCTGCTGCGTGGCAGCTATCACGGGAAAGTGTATGCCGTTAACGCGAAGCATCAGGAGGTG
>Ga0182015_10007890_pt1 | contig 10292 bp, 10 predicted proteins | sample 712P3MmetaG_FD_120478 | JGI IMG/M metagenome (GOLD analysis project Ga0182015, IMG submission 120478) | Permafrost microbial communities from Stordalen Mire, Sweden - 712P3M metaG | ecosystem: Environmental > Terrestrial > Soil > Wetlands > Permafrost | place: Sweden: Stordalen | collected... | reverse complement strand
TGGCCGCCGCCGGGTCCGGCATCCAGGTGCCGCTCACGCCTCATATTCGCCTCAACACTGGCGACTCGATTGCCGTTGCGGTGCGCCGCGACGACATAGAATTGATCAGACCCGGCCACAAAACGTCCGACGGCACGGCATCGCTGTCGAGCCGCGTCACCGCGATCGAGTATCAAGGCTATTTCGTCAAAGTCATGCTCGACGCCGGGAGCAACGCCGATTTCGTGGTCTACGTGTCGGAGCGGAAGTTCTTCAGTAATCCGGTCGGAGTGGGCGACGTAGTGCTCGCGACCTGGCCGGTCGAGCACGCACGCGTCCTCGCTTGAGGGTTCTATCAATTCCAAGCCGATGATGGTGATCAACTTCGCAACTAAACCTAAGGAGCGCTCCCGTGGCAGATTATGAGATTTTCGAACTTGGCGACGTCGTTCTTCAGTGCAAGGCGACGCTGCGCAACGCGAAGATGGCTTATAAAACTTTTGGAACGCTCAACGCCAAGCGGGACAACGTCATTGTCTATCCCACCTGGTATTCGGGGCAGCATTATGAGAACGAGTGGCTCGTTGGAAACGGGATGGCGCTCGATCCTTCGAAATATTTCATCATTATTCCGAACCTGTTCGGCAACGGCCTGTCGACGTCTCCGAGCAATACGCCTGCGCCCTGGAACGGACCGCGGTTCCCGAATGTCACCGCGTATGACAACGTTCGCCAGCAGCATCGGCTGGTGACGGAGAAATTTGGGATCGAGAAGGTCAAGCTGGTCACCGGCTGGTCGATGGGTGCGTTGCAGACCTACCATTGGGGCGCACTCTACCCAGACATGGTCGAACGCATTTTGCCGTTCCAGGGGTCGGCGAAATGCTCACGCCACAACTTCGTCTTTCTTGAGGGTGCCAAGGCGGCCCTCATGGCGGACGCGGCCTTCAACAACGGCTGGTATGAAAAGCCCCCCTACAAGGGGCTGCGCGCTTTCGGTCGTGTCTATGCCGGCTGGGGCTTCTCCCAGACATTTTACCGCGTCAAGGCCGATATCGAGAAAATGGGATACGCGTCGCTCGAGGACTTCCTCGTCGGCTTCTGGGAGGGGCTGTTCCTCGCGAGGGATGCCAACAACCTGCTGACGATGCTGTGGACATGGCAAAACGGAGACGTTAGCGCCAATGAGGTCTTTCATGGCGATCTGGTCAAGGCGCTGTCTGCAATCAAGGCAAAAGCGATTGTCATGCCGGCTTCGACGGACCTCTACTTTCCTCCTGCGGACAATGCCATCGAAGTCAAGTGCATGCCGAATGCCGAGCTGCGAATTGTCGACACCTATTGGGGGCATTTCGCCGGCGGCCCGGGCACCAGCCCCGACGATATCGCCATACTTGACGCCGCCCTTAAGGAACTACTGGCGAGCTAATTCAAGGATTCCCTTCTTACCCTTTTGGGAGGTCGTGCAATGCCGAAGACCCTGATCAAGATTGACCTTTCTGAATCGCCCTACAAGAATCCGTCGATCCACAATCGCTGGCATCCCGACATCCCGATGATCGCGTGGGTCAAGCCGCACGACGATTTCGTCATCGAGACCTACGACTGGACCGGCGGCTTCATCAAGAACAACGATTCGGCCGACGACGTACGCGACATCGATCTGTCGATCGTGCATTTCCTTTCCGGCCCGATCGGCGTGGAGGGCGCCGAGCCCGGCGATCTCCTGGTGGTCGATCTGCTTGACGTTGGCGCGCTGCCGGAGAGCTTGTGGGGCTTCAACGGGTTCTTCTCAAAAAAGAACGGCGGCGGCTTCCTCACCGACCATTTTCCGCTGGCGCAGAAGTCGATCTGGGATATCTCTGGCCTTTACACCCATTCGCGGCACGTGCCCGGCGTGAAATTCGCCGGCCTCATCCATCCCGGGCTCATCGGCTGCCTGCCGGACCAGAAGCTGCTCGATACCTGGAACAAGCGCGAGGTGGACTTCATCGCCACTAATCCGTTGCGGGTACCGCCGCTCGCCAATCCGCCGTTTCCCGCGACGACGCACGCCGGCACCGCCAAAGGCGACGTCAAGGCTAAGATCGCAGCCGAAGGCGCCCGCACCGTGCCGCCGCGTGAGCATGGCGGCAATTGCGACATCAAAGATCTGTCGCGCGGGTCGAAGATCTACTTCCCGGTCTACGTCAAGGGAGGCGGCCTTTCGATGGGGGATCTGCACTTCAGTCAGGGCGATGGCGAAATTACCTTCTGCGGCGCCATCGAGATGGCGGGCTGGCTGCACATCCAGGTCGACCTCATCAAGGGCGGCATGTCCAAATACGGAATAAAAAACCCGATCTTCAAGCCCTCGCCGATCACGCCGACTTACAACGACTACCTGATATTCGAAGGCATTTCGGTGGACGAGTGGGGCAAGCAATACTATCTGGACGTCCACATCGCCTATCGGCAGGCCTGCCTGAACGCGATCGAATATCTGACCAAGTTCGGATACACGAAAGCGCAGGCTTACGCGATATTGGGCACCGCACCGGTGCAAGGCCATATCTCGGGCGTTGTCGACATCCCAAACGCCTGCGCGACGCTGTGGTTGCCGACCGACATCTTCGACTTCGACATTATGCCGAACGCGGCAGGTCCGATCAAACATATCAAGGCCGGGGTCGATATTCCCATGTCGCCAGACAAGTAACGTCGTTCACAAACCTGTTGGGCCGACAACAACGGAGTGGTCATGCCCGTCTATGAATATCTCTGCGAAGGTTGCGGTCCGTTCACACAGATGCGGCCGATGGCGGAAAGCGACTTGCCATCCGAGTGTCCCAACTGTGCCGCCACGGCGCCGCGCGTCACACTGACGGCGCCGTATTGCTCCAACCTCTCCGGGGAAGCGCGCACTGCGCACGCCAGGAACGAGCGCAGCGCCAATGCGCCGCGCTCGTTGTCGTCGCTTGGGAAAACGCATGGCACCGGTTGTGACTGTTGCTCAAGCCGATCGAAGCGTTTCACCAGGAGAGGAAAAGGAGGATCGAAGAGCTTCCCGACCAGCCGGCCCTGGATGATCTCTCATTAGCATCGGGGAGTACCGGTCATCTCCGCCACACGGGGAGCTGCCGGTCGAGGACCGGGCCTTTTGTCGTCTTGGATACGATATCAGGCTGCAGCGCCGGCTTGCTTCGCGGTCTCGGCAAAAGATTTTTGTTTCGCGTCGGCGTCTGTAGAGTATAGCCCAACGTATTGGGCGAGGTAGTCATGTAGAGCATCAACGGCGGGCGACGTCACCCCCGGCGCCTTATAAAGCAATAGATCGACCTTGGGCAGCGGCAAGAAACCATCGGCTGGCGTAAGCTCGCGCATCCCTGCCACGAGAGCGCAACGTCCGAGCACCGTGACCGCCGTGCCGGCGAATACCGCAGCCTGCAGGCCACTCACGCTCTCGCTCACGCAGGTGATCTGCCATTTGCGTCCGGCGCGTTCAACGTGCTCGATCGCATACTCTCGATAGATGTTACCGGGCGGGAGCAACGCAAGTGGCACCGGATTCTCGAACTGAGCTTGTGAGCGGTCGCTGACCATCCATACGAGTTGCTCCTGGTGCACCACGAGACCACGGGTGAAATCGTTCATGCGCGTCACCAGCGCGATGTCTACTTCGCCCCGCCGCAGGCGATCCACCGTCGGTGTCGAAAGCGCGCAACGCAATTCGACCTGGATACGCGGGAATGCTTCCCTAAAAACCGAAAGTACTGATGGCAGCATGAACGCGGCGTACAGGTCGGGGACACCGAGAACAACGTGGCCTTGAACCTCTGGTGACGAAAGACGCGAAAGCAACTCGTCATGCAACCGCAGGATGGACTTCGCGTAAGCCAGCACCATGTCGCCATCGGGCGTGAGGTGCATGCGCCGTCCCCCGTGATGAAAAAGCATTTTGCCTGTAATATCCTCAAGACGCTGAATTTGTAGGCTGATAGCCGGCTGGGTACGCCCAAGCCTGCGCGCCGTCTCGGTAATGCTGCCAGTATCGACGACCGATATCAGCGAGCGAAGCATCCGAATATCTAAACTGACGAAGTTCATGGAAACCTATTCGGCTATAGATCAGGCCTTACCCAAATCCTACGCAAGCCTCATGCAAGCAGTGACCGGGGTGATGACCGATTTCAGTTTCGGTGCCTTGGCGGTTCGTTGCGCCTTCGGGTAAACCGGCCAAAACGGCCACGATTTTGGCGATTCCGGCATCCGGACCGGCTTCACGACGGGCTTATGCCCCTGACTTTCAAGGAATTCGCGCAACGGACGCCGCTTCGACGAGATGGGGATAGGCAAGGTGTACATTCACGATACGTCCTCAAATAATCTAAATCGTATCGCTCGCTCGGATTCGTTATATTCCGTAGGATACAGCGAGTGTGTCCGAGAATGGTAGCGATGGGAAGGGCGGACTACAGTAAGAATTCGCAGCTGGAGAGGCCGGAATGCCGCCGAACAGAAATAAAATGTGTGGGGCTAGCATCCACGCCGACGTAATGTGACGTTGGATCGCGTTTCTCGCCTGTCCGCCCCTTGGACTCCGTCGGCACCAACGTTGTATGGGCCGGGACTGCCGAGGCAGTATCCCAATATAGCGAGCAGCCGTAAAAAAGTTCGCACTGAGGAGACGCCGCCGCGAACAAGTGTCCATTGCGCGTAGCCTTGACGGCGTGTTTCCAGTCATCTCGGAACAAGCGCACGCCGAGGCATCGGCCGCGATAGCGAGCGACAACGGGGAGGATAAAATGGACCGGCGCAAGTTTCTTGCCACTGCCGCGGCGATGCCCGTGGCAGCAATGCTCGGCGGCAAACTCGCCCGAGCGGAAGATCACCTCAAATGGGCGGTTTTCACTCCCGACAGCGAAGTGACGTTCCGCACCGTGATGAAGCCGTTTGCCGAGACGGTTCAGCGCGAATCCGACAACGCCGTGGTCTTCGATCTGTTTCCGAATGGCGCGCTCGGCCGCAATCCCGGGCAGCAACCGCAGATGATCATTGACGGCGTTGCCGACGTGGCTTGGGTGGTTCAGTCCTACTCGCCGGGCCGCTTCCCCGACACTGAAGTCCTCGAGCTTCCCGGGTTGTTCAAGGACCTGCGCGAGTCGTCTCTTGTGGCGACGCGGCTGGGTCGGCGCAAAGTGTTGAACGATTACGGCGACTTCTACGTCATCGGATTGTGGGGTACCGCGCCTTATTCAATCCATACCAACTATCCTGTCAATTCAATCGCGGATCTCAAGGGCAAGACGATCCGCGCATCGAGCAAGAACGAAAGCGCCGCGCTACGCGCGTTCGGCGCCGTACCGATTGGCATGCCGGTGACCGAAATTCCGGAAGCCATCAGCCGCGGCACCATCAGCGGCACGACCTCGCATTTGTCGCCGTTCTTCGATTTCGGGCTCGATCGGGTCACCAACAATCATTTTTTTATCGGCCTTGGAATCGTTCCGCTTGCAGTTCTTATGAACAAGAAGAAATTCGACGCGCTGCCGGAAGCGGCGCGTGCAGCAATCGAGCGCAACGCGGGGGACGCGCTCACCAAGAAGTGGATCGAGTCTATCACCAGTTACAACGCGGCCAATCTCGAGAAGCTGAAGGGCAACCCAAAGAACAAGGTGGTGTTTCCTTCCCAGGCCGAACTTGATGAAGCGCAAAGACTGCTCGCACCGGTCCGCGATGAGTGGGTTGCGGTGAGCGAGCGGCACAGGGAATTGAAAGCCGCGCTCGACAGCGAACTCGCCGCGGTGCGGGGAGAGGGGAAGGGCTGAACAGGGCATTGCCGGCTTCCCGCGTTCAACCCGGAAAAGACGCGCGCCTTTTCAAGTCAATCATGCGCAACCGAATGCGCGCCGGCATGGCCTTGAAGCATGCCGGCGTTTTTGCGCCTGAATGTTGTTGCCGAACGGCGCGGATGGCGGGACGATAGCGGCGATGGCGAGGATCGATTGGGCTACCAAAGTTTTGGCACGGGCGCTCGTGGTATTGGGTCTCGGCGCTCTGCTGTGTTTTGCCGCGATGACGATCGCGGACGGGTTGCTGCGATTTTTTTTCGCTCGCCCGATCGATGCCGTCCGTGATGCCGGCGCGCTCGTAGCCGCCTTTGCGGTCGCCTGCTGCCTCCCGGTGGCTATCGTCGAACGCAGCAACATCACCATTCGCTTCCTTTCGAGCATCGTCGGCCCACGCGCCGGACGAATGGCCGACTTGGCCGCGGCCGTCTTGGTCGAAATCATCTTGATCCTGATGACCTGGCAATTCGTTGTATTCGCCAACCAGGCGCGGCTGACCGGCACCGCGACGTGGATGCTGCGCATTCCGGCAGCCCCGGTGTGGGCGGCGGTCGCGCTGATTCTCGGTATCAGCGCGTTGCTGCAGATCGTTGTGGGCATCAAGACGGCGCACGGCGACTATCTGGACGGACATCCGACAAGCGCCGACTGAAGGTCGAGGAGGGCGATTTGCAACCGGCGGTGATTGGCGCATTGGGGATTGCCGCGCTGTTTGCACTGATATTGCTGCAGGTGCCTATCGGTTTCGCGATGATGACGGTCGGAGTCGTCGGTTTCGCGCTCGATGGCGGCGGATGGATGCCAGCTTTCTCGTTCCTAGCTCAGGAGCCGTCCTACGTGCTTTCCAGCACCGACCTCGCCGCGGTGCCGCTTTTTCTCTTGATGGGCGTGTTCGCAGGCATGGCCGGCTTTTCCGAGGACGTGTACCGCGCCGCGGCGGCATTCATTGGACATCGTCGCGGCGGGCTCGCTTACGCCACGATCAGCGGCTCCGCCGCTTTCGGCGCAATCTGCGGGTCGAGTACGGCGACCGCGGCGACATTCGGCAAAGTCGCGCTGCCGCAGATGCTCGACCGCGGCTATTCGCCGGCCTTTTCGACCGGCGTTATTGCCGCTGGCGGAACCCTCAAATCGCTCATCCCGCCTTCGCTAGTGATGATCATCTACTGCGTCGTCGCCAAGACCTTCATTCTCGACATGTTCGTTGCCGCCATCGTGCCCGCGTTGATCACGATTGCGTTCAACCTCATCGCCATCGCCATCGTCGTGCGTCTTTGGCCGCGGATAGCGCCCGTGAGCGCGCGGCTGCCGTGGAAGGAGCGTCTCGAAGCGGCATGGCGCGCGGCGCCTTCGCTCGCGCTGCTTCTCGGAGTCTTTCTTGGCATCTATAGCGGCGTTTTTACCGTCAATGAGGCGGCTTCGGCCGCGGCTATCCTCGCACTTTTGTTCGCATTGGCGCGACGCAGGCTGAATTGGGACGGGCTTGTTCGCGGCATGTACGAGGCGGGCTCAGTCACCGCCATGCTGTATTTGATCCTCATGGCCGCTCCCATTTTCACCTATTTCATCAATCTGGCGCACGTGCCGGATGCTTTGGTCCATTGGATCGATGGCCATCACTTCCCGCCGCTCGGCGTGATCTTTACCCTGACGGCCGTTTACATCTTGCTCGGAACGTTCTTCGAAGAGATGTCTTCGATCCTCATCACCTTGCCGCTGATCTTGCCGATCGTCGTCAACCTCGGATATGACCCGCTTTGGTGGGGAGTGATCTGTCTGATCCAGGTCGAAATGGCCCTGATCCATCCGCCGATGGGGATCATCGTGTTTTTGCTGCACGCGATCGCCCCGAAGATCTCGATGGGCACGATCTATCGCGGCGTGGTTCCGTTTCTGCTCGCGGACTTTGCAGTGCTGATCATTCTGATTCTATTGCCCGGAATCGTTCTGTGGCTGCCGCATGTGCTGGTGCATTGAAACGTTTAGGCGCCGGCAAGTAGCGGCTCCATCAGAGCGCGCTCGCGCACCGCGTCCGCGATGCTGCTGGCCGTCGATGTCAGCAACGGCAAAAATTCGTTCTCCGCCTGTTCGATGGTAAGCGCGGATGATATCCAGATGAGGGACATGCTTCCGAGCATCCGCGTCCCGAGGCGAATGGGCACGGCGATGCCTGTCGTCTTCGGATTGATTTCGCGATCCTGAATTGCATAGCCCTTTGCGCGGATCGCATCCAACAACTTGGTCAACCGCTGCGTCTCGCGCGCGCCGCGGTCCTCCGGCGCCTTCGATCGCGACAGCATCTCGAGGATGGTGCGTCTCTCCTTACCGGGACAAAGCGCAAGATAACAGCGGCCGGCGGCGGTGCGGAGCAGCGGTAGCGATCGTCCAACCATACCGTGATCGATCGACAGGGTGCTGGCTTCGTGGGTGGTCTCGCGCACGAGCATGCGGCCTGCCTCGAACGTCATCAGGGCCACCGGCCAGACAAGCTGACGCGTCAATTGAGTCATCAGCGGTGCCGCGATGTCGGCAATCCAATCGTCCTCAGCGAAGCCATCGCTTAAGGCGCGCACTTGGCTTGTGAGGCAGTAGCGGTCCAGCGGCCGGCTTCGGGTGACAAATCCAGCGCGGCTCAACGTTTCCAGGAGGCGATATACGGTCGGCCGCGGCAGACGCGTGTCGCGGGCGAGTTCGACGACAGACGGGAGCTTGCGGCGATTCATGGCGAGCAGCAACGCAAGGCCGCGTTCGAGCGAACGCACGCTCGCGCCTCGCGCTTTGCTCCCGCCTTGCGCCATCGTCTCCGTCTCTATCGCCTCATTGTCCACTGTGCGGACAGCCAGTCAAGACTGCTGGCCGCAGCGGTTCGCCGGCTTTAGCTTTTGCGACAAAATTGCAGGGAGGAATTGATCATGCCCGCGGCAGCATCTCACAATGAGCCGGCGCGACGGGTGCCGTTGAGCATGAGCCATATCGGGCTCTACGTTCACGACCTGCCGACGATGGAGGATTTCTACACCCGCGTCCTCGGGTTCACCGTCACCGACCGTGGCAAAGTACGCGGCGCCGACATCGTATTCACAAGCTGGGACCCCAAAGATCACCACCAGGTCGCCCTGGTCAGCGGACGACCGAAGGATCTCGGCTTTAATCACATCAACCAGATTTCCTTCCGCGTCGCGGCGGTTGAGGATCTGCAGGCGATTTGGCGGCGTGTGAAGAACGAGCCCGGCGTCAGCGACATGCGGCCGATGGACCACGGCAACGCTTGGTCGCTGTATTTTCGCGACCCCGAAGGCAACCGCCTCGAAGTGTTCTGCGACACCCAATGGTACATCGAGCAACCGTGTATTGAGGATCTCGATCTTTCCCAGCCGGCAGAGCAAATTCGGGCGAAGTCCGACGCCTTCTGCCGCGCCGCGCCTGGCTTTAGGCCGATCGCCGAATACCAGGCGGAAATTGCCGCGAAAATTGGATTGAACCAATCCTGATGGCGATGTGAGCCGGTCATGGCATCGCCCGACTTCGACGTTTGCATCATCGGCTATGGGCCGGTCGGCGCGAGCCTGGCGAACCTGCTCGGGCAGAGTGGCCTGAAAACTGTCGTGCTTGAGCGCGAGCCGTCTGCGTATCACCTGCCGCGCGCGGTTGCCCTCGACGGCGAGGGCATGCGTCTCATTCAGACCATGGGGCTGGCGGACGAATTGCTGCCTCGCCTCGACGTCAGCCGCAACATTCGTCACGTCAGCGCCGACGGCAAGCTGCTACTGTTGTTAACCCGCAGCGGGATCGGGCCCGAAGGCTGGAACAACGCCTATCGCTTTTATCAGCCGGAACTCGAGTCCGTTCTCCGCGGCGGCGTATCGCGTTTCCCGTCGGTCGACGTGCGGGCGCGGAGCGACGTTTACGCGCTCGATGAGCGCGACGACGACGTCCGCGTGCGTTACGAAAATCTCGCGTTAGGAACCCTGGCGGAGGTAACCGGCCGTTACGTCATCGGCTGCGACGGCGCACGCTCGACGGTGCGGCGCTTCATGGGCGCGGCGCTGCAAGACCTGCGATCGCACGAGCGCTGGATCGTGCTCGACATGGTCCTTGAGCAGCCGCCTGCCGGCGTTCCCGAAGCCGCCGATGAGACCGGTCGTGTCATCGATGCGATCCAGTATTGCGATCCGGCCCGGCCGACAACCTTCATCCCGATGCCCGGCAAACGCCATCGCTGGGAATTCATGCTGATGCCGCACGACGACCCCGCGACGATCATTCAGCCAGAGCGCATCTACGAACTGCTGAAGCCGTGGAACATCGATCCCGCCAAATCGACGATTGAACGCGCGGTGGTTTACACCTTCCATTCTGCGCTCTCGACGAAATGGCGTCGCGGCCGTTTGCTGCTCGCAGGTGATTCCGCGCACCAGATGCCGCCATTCCTGGGCCAAGGCATGTGCTCGGGCTTGCGGGACGCGGGCAACCTGGCGTGGAAGC
>Ga0182015_10007889_pt1 | contig 10292 bp, 12 predicted proteins | sample 712P3MmetaG_FD_120478 | JGI IMG/M metagenome (GOLD analysis project Ga0182015, IMG submission 120478) | Permafrost microbial communities from Stordalen Mire, Sweden - 712P3M metaG | ecosystem: Environmental > Terrestrial > Soil > Wetlands > Permafrost | place: Sweden: Stordalen | collected... | reverse complement strand
GGTCCGATGGACGGAGTCATTGGGATGGAACAGGGAGCCGTGCTCGACCGGTTTCTTACCGGTCTTTCGGAGCGGTTCAGCGTCCAAAAAAGCGGGATGAAACAGTTCAACGCCGCGGTAGTTTCGATCGATCGCGCCACCGGAAAGGCCACCGAGATCAAGCGCATCTTTCTGCGAGGGATCGCATGACGGCCGCCGGAGTTACCTTGAAGGTCTCGGCTAAAAGCAATCCCAACGCGGTGGCCGGCGCACTAGCAGCCGTGCTTCGCGAGCGCGAGACCGCCGAAGTTCAGGCCGTAGGTGCGGGCGCAATCAATCAAGCGATCAAAGCGGTCGCGATTGCGCGAGGCTACCTCAAGGGCGCAAAGCTCGATGTCGTTTGCGCGCCGTCATTCGTGCTCGTGGCGATTGATGAGAGCGAGCGCACCGCGATTTCGCTGCAGGTCGAGCGGCGCAAGTTGGAAGAGAAAGCAGTCGAAGTTGAAAGTTGATCTGCATTCGCATACGAGCATGAGCGACGGCACGCTCAGCCCGCAAGAGCTTTCCGACTTCATGGGCGAGCGAGGGGTCGAAGTCTTTTCGATTTCCGATCACGACACGCTGGCGGCGTACGGTGCGTTCACGCCGCCGCCCGGAGCGCGCGTGATTACCGCAATCGAGATCAACACGACCTGGCGTGAGAACGAAGTTCACGTTCTGGGATACGGCGTGCCTCTGGGGCCGTCGCCGATCAACGAGTTGCTCGAATACAATCAGGTCCAGCGGCGGATTCGAGCTGAGACGATGGTCGAACGACTGCGCCAAGCCGGCTACACCTTGACCCTCGAGGACGTCCTGCGGGAATCCGGCGGCGCGCTCGCCATCGGCCGGCCGCACGTGGCCAAGGCCTTGGTGCGACTCGGAGTCGTGGATAGCGTGGACGCCGCCTTCAGGCAGGCGCTAAGCCGCGGCAAACCGGGTTACGTTCCGCAGCTCTACACGACCCCCGAGCAAGCGATTCAAAAGATCACGGCAGCCGGCGGCATTCCGGTGCTGGCCCATCCGGGGCGGCTCAAAGATCGAATCCTCATCGACGAACTTGCAGACCGCGGCTTACGAGGTCTCGAGGTTTTCTATCCGCTGCACGACGCCGCCGATACGGCAGAGTTTCGGGAGACCGCGCGGCGTTACGGGCTGGTCATGACGGCGGGCATGGATTTCCACGACATTCGCTACCATACGCGGGGCGTGGGCATGGAAGTCGACGCGCAGGATCTGGCTCCGTTCTTCGATTTGGTCGGAGCGATCGCCTAAGGGCTGTCCCCGCTCGCGTGTCCGAGTTGGACCCGCACGCGCGCGAGGATCACCTGCGCCGCGGCCTCGCGCTCGCATAAGGCGTCCTCTTGCCATGCGACGACCTCTGGGTCGTGCATGAAGTGATGGTTGATTCGCACGTTGTAGGCACAGCTCGCCAGCGCCGCGCTCGCAAACTCTGCCGCGGAGCCGACGTCGCTGCGCAGCGCCTGGATCGGAAACTCGAGCAACTTCTCGAGCAGCTCGAGAACGTTCAGGCTAAGTGCCGTCGCGCGCAAGGGTTCTGCGGCGGCCCGCGCCAGGGCATCGTCCACGGCTTGCCGGCGGATCGTTTTGTCGGTCTCCGTCTGCTTGGGCGCAGCCTGTGCGGCGACGACGGCGGCAAAGGCCGCTTCGTCGCGAAGGCGCGCGTCGGCAAGCTCGACGCGCAGCTCATCGCTTCGCTCGACGATCGCATCCAGCGCCTCGATCGAGCTCGAATTCTTGGGGTTGCGACGTGCAATTCGCGCGACCATGCCGGTCAGCGCCGCAGAGAAGGAAGCGACCAATGCCGCCGCGCTTCCGCCCCCCGGCACCGCAGCATCGGACGCAAGGCGTTCGAGGTATGCATCCAGCGTCTCCACGCACGCTGGGTTGGCCGCTCGGTGCGTGCGACCTTCGTCGGTCGCTCCTGCGGCGGAGGTAGCGCACGATGCGACGAAACGTTTTCCGACCTTCCCAAGATCGTAGGAGTTCTCAACGTGCCTCTTTTAGATTCAGCCCCCGGCGACGTCAAGGATCTGGCCCGTGCCGAGGCGGGACGCTCCCGCATCGGCTGGGCTGCGGCGTACATGCCGGTGCTCGCGCAAATTCACGACCGCTTCGAGGTGGACAAACCGCTGGCCGGCATTCGGATCGGCGCCTGCCTTCACGTGACCACGGAGACCGCGAATCTGATGCTCGCGCTGCAAGCCGGCGGTGCGAAAATCGCTCTATGCGCGAGCAATCCGCTCTCCACGCAAGACGACGTCGCCGCCGCTCTGTGCGAATACGGGATCGCGACGTACGCAATCAAAGGGGAAGACCACGCTACATATTATTCGCACATCGAGTCCGTCATTGCGACCAAACCGGACATCTCGATGGACGATGGTTGCGACCTCCTTACGACAATCTTTACCAAGCACCCCGAGCAACTCGCGGAGATGCTCGGCGGCTGCGAGGAGACGACGACCGGCATCATCCGGTTGCGGGCGATGCAGCGTGACGGCGTGCTGCCCTATCCCGTGATCGCGGTGAACAACGCTCTCACCAAGCACATGTTCGACAATCGCTACGGCACCGGGCAATCCACGCTTGACGGCATCATTCGAGCCACTAACGTTTTGCTGGCAGGCCGGACGCTCGTCGTCGCCGGCTACGGCTGGTGCGGGCGAGGAATCGCGTCGCGCGCGGCCGGCATGGGCGCGCACGTCGTCGTGACGGAGGTCGATCCGCGCAAGGCGATCGAGGCCGTCATGGACGGGTACCGCGTAATGCTGATGACGGAGGCCGCCAAGATAGGCGACATTTTCGTGACGGTTACCGGAAACTACCACGTCATCGGCGACGAGCACTTCAAATTGATGAAGGATGGCGCGATCGTCTGCAACTCAGGCCACTTCAACGACGAGCTCGATCTCGACGCGATTCGGCGGCTGGCAAAGGGCAAGGCCGAACCGCGCGAATTCGTGGAACAGTACGAGATGCACGACGGCCGAAAGATCTGCATTCTTGCCGACGGCCGGCTCGTGAATCTGGCAGCGGCCGAAGGTCACCCCGCCGCCGTGATGGATATGTCGTTTTCGAATCAAGCGCTGGCAACGGCCTACCTCGTCGAGCATTACCGGGAGCTCTCAAAGCGGGTCTACGACGTGCCGCTTGCAATCGACGAAGAGGTTGCGCGGCTCAAGCTTGCCTCCATGGGCGTCGATATCGACGCGCTCACGCCCGAGCAAGTCAAGTACGCCGAGTCGTGGAGTGAGGGCACCTAATGCCGTACAGGCGGCTCTTCACGAGCGAGTCGGTGACCGAAGGACATCCCGATAAGCTCGCCGATCAAATTTCCGACGCCGTGCTCGACGCGCTGATCAAAGACGATCCGTTCTCACGAGTGGCCGTCGAAACTTTTGCCATAACGGGTCAGATCCACATCGCCGGCGAGGTAACCACGAGAACGTACGTGGACATCCCGCGTTTGGCGCGAGAGGTCGTCCGCGAGGTTGGATACACGAGATCCGCGATCGGTTTCGATGCCGAAACGTGCGGCGTGAGTGTATCGATCGACGAGCAATCACCCGACATCGCGCTTGGCGTAGACCGCTCGCAGGAGTCGCGGGCCGGCGATGACGACGAGTTCGAGCAAATCGGCGCCGGCGATCAGGGGATGATGTTCGGGTACGCGTGCCGCGACACCGAGGAGCTGATGCCGCTGCCGATCGTACTGGCGCACAATCTGACGCGACACCTTGCCGCGGTACGCAAGAACGGCGACATTCCGTATCTGCGGCCCGACGGCAAATCGCAGGTGACGGTGGAGTACGAAGGCGATCGTCCGGTTCGCGTGGAGGCTGTCGTGCTTTCGACGCAGCACGACCCCGAGATTCCGCTCGAAGAGATTCGTCGCGAGATCACCGAAAGAGTGATCGACCACGTCATTCCGGCGGCGATGTACGATGCGCGCACGCGCGTCTTCGTTAATCCGACCGGCCGTTTCGTCATCGGCGGTCCGAAAGGCGACGCCGGGCTCACCGGCCGCAAGATCATCGCCGACACGTACGGCGGAATGGCGCGCCATGGCGGCGGCGCGTTTTCGGGCAAGGACCCGACGAAGGTGGACCGCTCGGCTGCCTATGCGGCTCGCTGGGTGGCCAAAAATGTGGTCGCGGCCGGACTCGCCGATCGTTGCGAACTGCAGGTTGCCTATGCAATCGGTGTCGCGCATCCGGTAAGCGTCTTTGTCGAGACCTTCGGCACGGGAAGAATTCCCGAAGAGCAGATCGCTAAAGCCGTGACCGAGATCTTCGATCTGCGCCCGGCGGCGATCATCCATCACCTGAACCTGCGACGACCCATCTATAAGCAGACCGCGGCGTACGGACACTTCGGCCGTCCCGACCTCGATCTGCCGTGGGAACGCGTCGATCGCGCCGACGCGCTTCGCTCTGCCGCTGCCTTCAATGGAGAACAACTACGTGTACCGCACTTCGCTAATTAAGGTCGCCGCGATCCTTCTGGCGACATCGATCTTTCCGGTTCAGGCCGGCTCCGTCACGCTCGTCCCTTCGCAAACGTACAAAGCGGGGACGAGAATCGCGTGCGTGCTTGACGAGCACCTCGACTCCTCGAAACTCGCCTATGGCGACAAGTTCAAACTGCAGGTGGTCGACCCCAACTTCCCCGCGCTGCGCGGAGCGAAGATCGTCGGCTACATTACGGACGTGCGCCAGCCGCACGGCGTAGATCGGGCGAGGGTCGGCTTCATGCTGACGTCGATCCATCTGTCCAACGGGGAGAAGAAGAGCATTAGCGCCACCGTTGTCAGTAAACGCGTGGTTCCGATGAATCCCAGCGCGCAATACGCGTCGCGTCAGCAGCTCTCGCCGATGGCCGGAGTGCCGTACGGAACCGTAACGCCGGGGCCTATCGCATGGCAGATGCGTATCGGGAACGGCCCGTCGAGCGTGCAGAGTCCCGCTTCCCAGAATCTTGGCGGATACGTCTACGCTACGAGCAACGGCGAGCCGATTGTCGTCAATGCCGGGACGGCTGTCACGGTGGAGCTTTCTGCAAACCTGACGGTTCCGTAGGATTGATCAGTTGGTCCATCGTGCATTGACCGGGCGCCTTATCGAGCCGCCAGCGTAGAAGCCGCGCCGCATGCCGGAAGCGCCGGGCGGTCACATGATCGAACGAGATTTCGACGACGATTTTCGGTTTGACCGGAAACCACTGTGCATTCTCGGCGCGCCGCCAGCGGCTCGGACCGCCCGGTGCGGCGCCGGTGAATCCGGGCTCTTCGACGAGCGGTTTGAGGAGCTCGGCCGCGCGCGTGCGTTCCTGCGCGCTCATCGAACCCACGAAGCCGACGTGGTGGAGCAGACCGCCGTCGTCATAGAGACCGAGCAACAGCGACGCGATCGAGCCGTCGCTCGACGTGCGAAAGCCGCCGATCGCGCAGTCGGCGGTATACCGCCGCTTCACCTTAACGGCCGCATCGCGGCTGCCGAATGCATACGACAGATCCTTTTTCGCGATGACGCCGTCGAGGCGAGCTAAGCTTCCGGAAAGCCAGTGCGCAGCGAGGCCCGGGTCCTCGGTTGCGGGCGAGAGCGTGATCGTCGAATCCGTCGCGAAGTTTCGGTGCACGAACGTTTTCAGGCGTGCGCGACGTTCGCGTAGTTTGCGCCTGAAAACTTCGCCTCGATCTTGCACGAGTAAGTCGAACAGCACGTAGATCGCGGGTGTCTCCGCCGCGAGCCTGCGAACGCGGCTCTCGGCCGGGTGGATGCGTTGGAGAAGCGCGTCGAAATCGGAGATTTCACCTTCGACGATCATCAGCTCCCCGTCCACGACGAAACGCTGCGCCGTCGCTTCGAGCAGCGCCGAGACGATCTCGGGAAAATAGCGCGTTAGCGTTTCGCCGGATTTGGACTGCAACTCGACGTTCTTTCCATCGCGAAAAGCGATGCAGCGAAAACCGTCCCACTTGGGCTCGTACGTCCAGTCGTCGCCCTCGGGAATGTGCCGCGCGTGTCGCGCCTCCATCGGCTCGATCGGCGGACGGAGAGGGAGTCCTTCAAAGCTTGGCATTGAGGTCGAAGCGGCCGCGATTGCTCAGCAGTGGCTTCCAGAGATCGCCGATTTTTGCGACGCGTTGCGGTACGTTGAAAATCGTGAAGTCCGTCAGCTCGCAGCCGGCATCGAGCTCTTCCCAGGTGACCGGCGTCGAGACGGTCGCCGCTTCATTTGCGCGCACCGAATAGATCGAGGCTAAGGTCTTGCCGAACGCATTCTGATTGTAGTCGACGAGAACGCGGCCCGGCGGCCTCTTCGCGACGCGGTATTCGGCGGTGAGAACGTCGGGATGGGCGTTGGCGATTTGCTGCCCGATCGCTTTGGATATCTCCCAAACCTCGTGCTGCGTCGGACCGACGCGGATCGCGACATAGATATGAACTCCACGACTGCCGGTGGTCTTGACGTACGGCGTCATCCCGATGCCGCGAAGAACGTCGCGGACAATGAACGCGCCCTCACGCACGACGGAGAACGGTGTCCCTTCCACCGGATCGAGATCAAAATGCAAGTAGAGGGGACGATTCGCGTCGTCGCACAGCGAGTACCATGGATTGAGATCGATGCAGCCCAGGTTAATCAGCCACAAAAGCGACGGACGGTCGTCGATTAGTGGAAAGTCGATCGTATTGCCCGAGCGATGCTCGATCGGACAGGTTCGTATCCAAGGCGGTCGCGGCGACGGCGTGCGTTTCATGTAAAAGAACTCGCCGGTTACCCCGTGCGGATAGCGCTTCATAACCATCGCGCGGCCGGTAACGTGGGGCAGAAGAGCTCCGGCGATGCTGACGTAGTAGCGAAGCAGGTCGCCTTTTGTCAGCCCAAGCTTCGGAAAGTAAACCTTGCGCAGGTTGGTCAATGCGACGCGCCGCCCGTCGATCTCGAGCGTTACGTTGTCGACGGCGCTAGGTATCTCGGCGGTCACGAGGACCACGTTTCTTTATCGATTGCGTAGCGAACGCTCGCGAGGCCGTTCGGCGAAAGGGTCTCGGTCTCGAAAATCATCCCGCACTTTTCCATGACGCGCCTCGATGGCGCATTGGCCGGTTGCGCGATCGCAATAATCCGCTGCAGACCGAGCGATTCAAAGCCCACCTTGAGCGCGGCCATGGTTATCTCCGTCGCCAGGCCGCGGCCCCAATACGCCGGCTTGATGACGTAGCCCACCTCGACCTCTCCGGCTTCGCGAGGCGAGTTGAACAGGCCGCCGTGACCGACGATGCATCGATCGGAATCTTGAAAAATCCAGAATCCTTTGCCGGTCTCTTCCCACATCCGTACCCATCGGCCCAAGCGTGCTCGCGACTGCTCTGTGCTCCGAATCTCGCCGGACAGCCACTGCGCGATGCGCATGTCGCTATCCACTTCCAGCAAGTAGTCGAGGTGGTCGGTGCTTACGCGATATCCGGTGAGCCGGCGGGTCACGATCGCATCCGGAACTGCCGTTGACTCTTGCATGACGGCGAGTAGAATACGAATCCAGGCCCGCTTCGCCTCTCGCCCGGGCCGTGGAGGCGCCGCGCACGCAGGCGCCGACAAGGGACCAGGAGGGACCCGTGGAACCAGGCTCCCCGGCCTTGTCTGAGCGCCGACCTCGTTCCGGATTAGCTCAGTTGGTAGAGCAGCTGACTGTTAATCAGCGGGTCGTTGGTTCGAGTCCAACATCCGGAGAGTTCCCAAAGCCTTACAGAATATAATGTTTTGTGGGGCTTTCGTTTTTGCGGCTGGGCGTCATGTCCGGCAACGACTATGCCGCCTTGAGGTGTTTCTTGCAGCGGGTTAGGCGTCCGAAGACCCCAGTCATCGCCTCGGCGGCCTTCGCTTGCAGGCTTGGTATCCAGGCGCTGTAGGTGTCCAGGGTGATTACGACGGAAGCGTGGCCGAGACGGTCTGAAACGATTTCGGGTGAACATCCGCCTTCAGTTACAGCACGGCGGCGGTGTGGCGCAAGTTGTGAAATTTCAGGCCCGGCAGCTTTGCCGCGTTTCGTATGGGTTCCCAAACGCGCCGCACGAAGTTAGACTTCCGCATGACCTGGCAGCGCTCAGAGGCTTCCGGTGAGTGGGGTCGGCACGATGAGTGACTTACTCAAGCCTACACGCCAAGCAATGCGGCAGGAAGAGTACGTCAATCGTTACGGGAAACGCGACGGCCAATGAGGCCCGTCCCCCGTGCCCGATTTGAGTCGAAATATTGGCGCGCTGACTCCTCGGATAAATTTCTCAATTTTGCGAGCAAGTTGTTAGCAAGCCACCTTTTTGTGGACCGGCCTTCTCATCTCATCTAAACTGCCGCGATGCGAAGCGCTCGCGGATGCAGTGCGAGCAAAGCTGCGAGGTAACAACGGCCTTGCAAGCGCGAATGCCGTGGGCAGGGCACCGATATGCGGCGTGGGTGAGCCTAACGAGACGGCGCGACCGATACAGTCGCGCTAAACACGCGATCGTGCCTATCCTTGCTAAGCGTCCGAATCACCTCGTAAGCCCTTCCGCCGCCGGGGTAGTGCCAGAAGCCAACCCATCTGCCGTTATGGGGGCGGTCTGAAATGTGAGGACCAATGACCGTATCGCCTTGGATCCAAAAGTCGCCATCACCCCAGGCCAGGATCAGTTTCGTTTGCCCGACGATGGTTGCGGTCGATCCAGAGATTTGCAAACGGTAAATCGAGGCTCCGTTCATGATCGTGATATAGTTGCCATCCCACTGTATGGCTCCGGCGTTCGTGATCGTTCCATCGACGGTGAGGGCGACAAACGCTTTGCCGCCTTTGGGCAGCTCGGCCAGCACAAAGTTGGTGTTGCTGCTTGCGCCGTCAACGAACATCGTCGCCCTGCAGCTGGCTCCGGTTGATGCCTGTATCTCCGTTTGCGCAACGCAATGGCGCGATGGCGGTGCACCCCGACCACGGCCGTTCATGGATGGCACCTCAGGCGAAGCGCGATAGCCTGCTGTACATCACCGATGTAGGGACCAATGCCGTGTATGCGTACTCGTACCCGAAGGGCACGCTCCTGGGAACGCTGACGGGCTTCGACGCGCCTTTCGGCGAGTGCGTCGACAACAAGGGCGACGTTTTCATCGCGAACATTGAAGCGTCGAATATCCTCGAATACGCGCACGGCGGCACGAGCCCGATCGCCACCCTGAGCGATCCGGCTACAAGCCCGTCGGCTGCTCCGTCGATCCGACGACCGGAAATCTCGCCGTTACAAACTCCATGGCTACTACTGGCGGCGGCCAGGGAAGCGTTGCGATCTACAAGGATGCCAAGGGTAAGCCTAAGGCGTACTACACCGCTCCGTTCATCTTCACGATGGCCTTCTGCAGCTACGACAAAGCGGGCAACCTTTTCGTCGACGGTGGAACCTCAGGCAGTGGTGCGTTCGCGTTCGGCGAGATTCCCAAAGGCAGCCCGTCGTTCAAGAAAATCTGAACCAGCATATCGGAACTGCTGCCGGGGTTCAGTGGGACGGCACGCATATGGCGGTCGAAGATGGGAGTATCGGCGTGATCTATCGGTTCACATAAGTGGAACGAAGGGAAAGGAAGTCGGCTACACTCCGCTCGTCGGTAGTTCTAACGTCATTGATTTCTGGATCGACGGGTTAAAGGTTATCGGGCCGAATGCCAACGGAGGGACCGTCACGTTCTGGAACTACCCGGCCGGCGGTTCGGGCACCAAGACCATAGGTGGGTTCGACGAGCCCGTCGGCGCAACGGTCAGCACGGGCGAGTAAACCTTGAGCCTCTGCACGGCTTCGCGATCGCGAGGCCGTTTCGCGTTATGGGCTTAGCGGTATAGATCGGCGCGCGTAGCTCGCATTGCAGCTGCGAGACTGCGAGGCGTTGCGAGCGCAAGTGCGAGGCTGCGATCTTGTTGCGATCGGCGTCGGCGCCGTGTCCGCAGCTGCGAGGCTGAGCTACGCTGCAGGCATCGAATCCCACGCTTGATTGAAGACTCGAAGCCCGGCCTGAGCGAAGGATTTCTCAGAGGGTTTCAGTCGCGATGGACGCCAGGCGAGTGACTAGTTCCCGCGGCTGATTGTAGCGCCAAACGGAAGGTTCAATCCGCGGATCGTGCGAACCGGTGCGCCACCGCCCGGGTATGGAAAGATTTGAACTTTCCCGGTTTCATGTTCCGGAGCGACGATGCGATCTCCGGAGATGAAGAATTCGAAAACGGT
>Ga0182015_10007887_pt1 | contig 10296 bp, 6 predicted proteins | sample 712P3MmetaG_FD_120478 | JGI IMG/M metagenome (GOLD analysis project Ga0182015, IMG submission 120478) | Permafrost microbial communities from Stordalen Mire, Sweden - 712P3M metaG | ecosystem: Environmental > Terrestrial > Soil > Wetlands > Permafrost | place: Sweden: Stordalen | collected... | reverse complement strand
GCGCTCCGACCGTCGATCCGAACGCGAGTAGGAGTGCGGCGCATGTGATCGGTCGCAACAACGTGCGCAAGAGCGGCATAGATTGATTCCCTCTCACGATCGTGAGCGGACCGGCCGGCAATATCGCGGGTCGACCCGACGTTCGCCGCAAATTTGATTTCCTCCGGCAGAGGGCCGGTTCACCGCACAGAACATGATGGCTGCAGGAATCAAAGAAGGGTCCGCCGCGAGCGTTCGCGCGCTTCTCGACGAAGCAAGATCTCGCCGGAATTCAAGTCGTGTACGATGCAGCAGCTCGGCTACGCCCCTCCCGCATGGCCCAGGTATGAAAGGCCGGCGGCGGCGAGTTCCACGTCCCGGTTCTTCGCATTGCCGGTTACGCCGATGGCGCCGAGCGTGCTACCGTCGGTCCCTCGGATGACGACGCCCCCCGGCAACGCGGTAAACATCGAATCCCCGTAATACGCAATCTGGAAGCGCCGATTTTCGATGTCTTCTTGGAACACCGTGGTGTCGCGATCCATCAATGCGGCCGTGTACGCCTTGCGTTGCGTCATGCGCATCGACCGGGGCCGGCAACCGTCCATGCGGTGCGCGGCGATCAAGTCGCCGTGATCGTCGACGACGGCGATGGCCACGGCGAAGCCGGCCGCCTCACTCGCGCGGACGACCGCGCCGATGGCGGCTAGCGCTTGCGTAAGGGTAATCATGATGAAACTTCTCCAATTCAGTTGGTAGCAGCAATGACGAGCCGGCCGGGCGCCGTTTCGCGCAACACGAACGCGCGAAACGTGAATTCCGCCGGCGATAGATAGCGGCCTGAAATCCAGGCGAGACCGATATCGCGCGCCGCGCCGGGATCTTCGATTGCAAGCGACACGACGTCATGCGAAGCACCGGTGCCCGGAACGATCGAGATTCCGGACCCGGCCGCTACGAGTCCGAAGATCGACCCCGACTCGTCGCTTTCCGACACGATGACCGGTTTCACGCCTGCGGCTTCGAGTAAACCCACGATCTGTTTTCGGACGGGAATGCCTTCCCGGAACATGACCATCGGTTCGTTCTTGAGTTCGGTGAGCGCAACGCTCTTGCGCGTTGCCAAGCGATGATGAGGCGCAACGATCACGACGAGCTCTTGTTTTCCGATCGCGCGCCAGCCCACCCGCGGATCGTCACTGCGCACGGTGATACACAACGTCGACTGACTCGTGTGCAGACGTTCGAGTAATCCCTCGCGGCTATCTTCGCTGAAGGTAAAGCGTACCGTCGGGTTCTCGGCCGTGAATCGCCGCGCAAGATCCGGAACGAAACGCGGGCCAAGGGAACGCAAGAAGCCGAGCGCGATGGTTCCCGATTCCGAACTGTTCATCTCGGCGAGACGCGTCGTTCCGTTGTGAAGCTCATCGAGTGCCCGCTCGACGTGGGCCAAGAAAATCTCCCCATAATTTGATAGACCGACCGATCGGCCGAGCGGATGAAACAACGGAACCCCAAGTTCCGTTTCGAGACGCGCCATGGCTCGGCTCAACGTCGGCTGGGCAATTCCGATCTGCTCCGCTGCCCGCGTGACGTGCTGGAGCCGGCCGAGAACACGGAAATATTCCAACTGAAGCAACTCCAAACTCATAGCCTCCACGTCATGGAATACGATGGGGCCGGTCATCGTTCCCCGTCGCCGGCGAACCTATAGTTAACGAGATGAAACGTCGCCTTCGCGTCGCGGTGGACACCGGCGGCACGTTTACCGATTTTGTGGTTCTCGACGAAATCAGCGGGAACATCGAGGTTTTCAAGGTTCCCTCGACGCGCGGTGCCGAGGCCGACGGCATCGTCGGCGGTTTACGCGGATATCTCGAGCGAACGGGCGCGACGGGCGACGAAGTTGTCTACTTCTCCCACGGCACGACCGTCGGAACCAACGCCATCCTGGAGGAGACCGGCGCGAAAACCGGATTGCTCGTCACCGCGGGATTTCGCGGCATCTACGAAGTGGGCGAGCAGAGCCGCCCGTACGGCGCGACAACCTACGATCTCTTTTTCGAGCGCCCGCGGGCGCTCGTCCCTGCCCGGTTGACGGAAGAGATCCCGGAGCGGCTACTCTACGACGGTTCGGTTCTCGAGGAACTCGACGAAATCGCTGCGATTGAAGCGATTCGCACGCTCGTTCGGCACGGCGTCACGTCGATCGCGGTCGCGCTGCTCTTCTCGTTTCGAAACCCCGCGCACGAACGGCGCGTCGGCGAACTCATCGCCCGCGAAGCGCCGCACGTCAACGTGTCCCTTTCGAGCGACGTGGCGCCGCAAATTCGCGAATACTACCGTCTCTCGAGCACCGTCGTCAACGCGTATCTCAATCCGAAACTCGAACACTACATCGCGGAGCTCGAAGAGCGGCTCGATCGCGAAGGGTGCGAAAAGCGCCAGCGCTATATCATGCGTTCCAACGGCGGCGTGGCGACGTTCGGGTCGGCCGCTCAACGTAGCGTCCAGACGATCCTCAGCGGTCCGGCCGCGGGCGTCGTTGCGGCAAGCCGGCTCATTGCCGGAAGCGATGCGTTTCCGAACGTCGTCACCTTCGATATGGGTGGGACGAGCACCGACGTCGCCTTGATCGAAGGCGGCCGGCCGGTCCGGCGCACCGGCGGTAAAGTTCATGGGCGCGATGTGCTCGTTCCGATGCTCGACATTCACACGGTTGCCGCCGGCGGCGGTACGATTGCCTGGATCGATGCGGCCGGCGTGCTGCAAGTCGGACCGCAGAGCGCAGGTGCGAATCCCGGCCCGGTGGCGTACGGCACGGGCGGTACCGAACCCACGATTACCGATGCCAACCTCGTTCTCGGCGCGCTTTCAGAAGAAAGCCCGCTAGCGGGCGGCACACTGCGGCTCGATCGCGTTGCTGCGGAGAATGCGATCCGCGAACGCATTGCGGACCCGCTCGGCATTTCCGTTATCGCCGCTGCACGCGGTATCGTCGAAATCGTCGGCGTGAAAATGCAAGAAGCGATCAAGGTCGTCTCGTCAAACCGCGGCTACGATCTGCGCGACTTTCATCTTTTGGCGTTCGGCGGCGCCGGCGCGATTCACGCGGCGAAAATGGCGCGCGAACTGGGGATGCGGGGCGTTCTCGTACCGGCCTTTCCAGGCGTTACGAGCGCGCTCGGCTTGCTGCTCTCCGATGTCCGCTACGATTACGTCGTCTCGGAGCTCTCGCGAATCGATGAGACCGATCTCGCGCACATGCGAGCGATCTTCGAGCAGCTACGGGACCAGAGCGAACGGGAGCTTCTTTCACAAGGCTTCGCCGCGACGTCGTTACGTTACGAATTCGCACTCGATCTCCGCTACGTCGGGCAGGGATACGACCTAACGGTTTCGCTCGACGCCATCCCAGCCGATGCGGAATCACTGCGCACGACGCGGCTGCGTTTCGATGCGAATCATGCGCAGCTCACCGGACATTCCGCGCCCGACGAACACGTCGAGATCGTCAACTACCGGTTGACGGCCATTGCTGCCGTACCGCACGCGTCGATCACTTCGCCCTTCTCAAAGGATGGGACGGTCGCCGGCGCGCGCGTTGGGGAGCGGCAAACCTGGATCGAAAGCGAAGACGCGGTGACGACGGCCCTCTACGATCGCACGAGGCTACCACCGGACGCAGAGATCGACGGTCCGGCAATTTTGCTCCAGAACGACGCGACCACGTTTGTCGGCACGGGCCAGCGCGCACGCGTGGTCGAGCTGGGTCAGATCGAGATCGTCGAGCGGCCCGACCTCGCGCCGGTGCAAGCCCTCACGACGGCTGTGGCGGATAGCTCGCTGCACGGGCTCGATGCGGTGACTTTCCAGGTCGTGCAGAGCCGCCTATCGGGCATCGTTAGCGAGATGCAAGACAGCATCTTCCGCACCGGTTATTCGACGATCATTCGCGAATCGCAGGACGCTAGCTGTATGCTGATGGACGCCGACGGAAACGTCGTCGGCGAAAAGGTCATCTTGCCGTTGCACGTTAGCGCCTTGCCCGAAGTGGTGCGCACGGTGAAGCGGATGTTTGACGAGATCGTACCCGGGGATGTCTTCATCACGAACCATCCCTACATTGCCGGCGTGACCCACTCGATGGATATGGCCGTGATAACGCCGGTGTTTTACGACGGCGCCCTGGTCGCATTTTGCGGCAGCATCGCGCACAAGAGCGATCTCGGCGGCGTGGTGCCGGGAACGTCGTACGGCAGCGCGCGAGAACTCTTTCAAGAGGGCATCCAATATCCGCCGGTACGCTTCATCGCTGCCGGGGTGCCGCAGCGCGACATCGAGGCGATCCTGCGATGCAACAGCCGCACGCCGGAACTGGTGATCGGCGACATCCGCGGCCAAGTCGGCGTCGGGCGTCTCGGCGAACGGCGCCTGGCGGAGGTCATCGGGCGCTACGGCATCGCAGCGGTGCTCGCGACATTTGCGGCTTTGCAAGATGTTGCCGAGCGCCGCATCCGGGCGATTCTGGCGACCTGGCCCGACGGCGTGCACGAAGCGGAGACGTTCGTCGACAGCGACGGTATCACGCTCGGCCAGTCCATCCGTTATCACGTGCGGATCGAGAAGCGCGGCGATCGGATCGCGTTCGATTTCACGGGTTCGAACGATCAAACCCAAGGTCCGGTAAATATCAGCCCGTCGCTGGCGCGCGGTTGCTGCTACTACGCGCTGATCGCGACGATCGATCCGTCGCTGCCGAACAACGCGGGCGTCGCGCGCGTCGTTGAGACGACGTTTCGCAAAGGATCGGTTCTCGACCCGCACTTCCCGGCACCGTGTTGCACCTACATGGCGTCCACGACCGCGGTCGTCGAAGCGATGCTCGTTGCGTTGAGCGAATTCGCTCCGGAGCGGCGGATGGCCGGGAACGGCGGCGTCGGCGGAATCTCGATTACCGGCAGCCGCCCGTCCGGCGGGACCTTCGTTCAGTATGAGCCCAGCGGCTCGGCGTATGGAGGACGTGCGACCTCCGATGGCGTTAGCGGTATTGCCGTGCTTCTTTCCAACACGCGAACTGCGTCGATCGAGATCCTGGAGAGCGAGTTTCCGACGCGGGTGCGCCGCTTCGAACTCGTCCGCGATTCCGGCGGTCCCGGCCGCTTCCGCGGCGGCCTCTCGCCGCGGCGCGTTTGGGAAGTACTCGTCGACAATGCTCAACTGACGTGTCGCGGCGGCAAGCACACCATCCCACCGGCCGGCTCCGTTGGCGGAGAACCGGGCGCGCTCGGTTCGCTCACCCTCAATGCCGGGACGCCGGCCGAAAAGGCTCTTCCTAGTCGCTTCAGTGGAGTTCGAATGATGCGCGGTGATCTGTTACGTCTTGAACGAGCCGGCGGCGGCGGACTTGGAGATCCGCACGAGCGGCCGTTCGAGGCGATTTTATCGGACGTCCTCGACGGCTACGTTTCGCGGAGCGCCGCGATCGATCGATACGGCGCGGACGCGGCGCGCCTTGACGAGGCGCTGGCAGCCTGGCTCGCGCCTGCACCGGTGGCCGTTTGATGCGACGTTTCGTAGCGGCCATCAGCGTTGCCATGTTGTTCTCCGCGGCAATACCCGTGCGCGCGGACAACGCTCCTCTCACCCTGCGCGTTGCAGCGACGGCAAACGATACCTATGCCGAAGCCTACTACGCGCAAGAGCGCGGCGCGTTCGCGAAGGCCGGCTTGAACGTCGACCTCACGACCTTCGCGAACGGTGCGTCGGTCGCACAGGCCGTGGTCGGCGGAGCGGCAGACATCGGCGTCTCGAATGTCGTGCAGATCGCAACCGCGATCGAACACGGGGTTCCGATTCGCTATATTGCCGGCGGCGGCTTATATTCGAGCGACGAGCCGACGACCGCTCTGTGTGTGGCGCAAAATAGTTCGATTCACGAGGCGAAAGATTTTGAGGGCAAGACGATCGCCGTTTCGACCCTCAAAGATACGAGCTTTATTGCGACCGAAGCGTGGCTTTCCGATCACGGCGCGGACGTCACGAAGATTCGCTTCATCGAAATGCCCTTCCCGACGATGGGGCCGGCACTGGCGCGCGGAACCGTCGCCGGAGTGGTCGTCTCCGAACCATCGCTGTCCGCGGCAAAGTCGGACGGCGCGCAGATTTTTGCCAAGACCTACGATGGCATCGCGCGCAAGTTTATGATCAGCGGCTGGTTCGCGACGCAAGACTTTCAGAAGCAGAATCCCGAAGCGGTCAAGCGCTTCATTCAAGTGATCTACGCGACCGCGGCTTGGGCGAATACGCACCAGGCCGACTCGGGAAAAATGCTGGTCAAGTATGCGCAATTGGACCCCAGCGCCATTCACGGAATGGCACGCTGTCAGTATGCCGTAAATCTCGATCCGCGGCTCATCCAGCCTGCGATTGATGCGTCGGTCAAGCACGGCGTTTTAGATAAGCCGATTACGGCCGCCGAAATGACCGCGTCGAACTGATGCGCATAACGGTCAGTAAGCCGAGCGGCTCGGGCTTCGCGGTTCACTGGACCGCGCTGTTGGCGGATAGACTCGGCCTCTATGCCGAGGAGGGTCTCGAGGTCGAGATCGTCCAGCTCGATCAAGCCGAGGGAACCCGCACGCTTCTTTCGGGCGAGGTGCCGATCATGCGGCGCGGTCCCGACGAAACGATCGCCTTGATCGATCGGGGTGCCGAAATTCGCATCGTTGCCGGCCTCATGCGGCGTTCGCCGATCTATCTCTATGCCTCGGCCGACGTTCGAAGCGTCGCCGGCCTGCGCGGACGCGAGATCGCCGGGATCTCGGCGCAATTCGGCAGCTCGCTCGTTTTGCGCATGCTTCTCGAAGATGAAGGCTTAAGCCGCGACGACTACCGCATCGTCCACACCGGTGGCAGCTTCGCGCGGTTCGCGGCGATGAAGGATGGCCGGGCGACCGCTGCGGTTCTATCGCCGCCGACAAATTGGGACGCCGAGAAAGCCGGCTTTCGGCTTCTGGTCAGCTTCCCCGAACGCTATCCCGACTTCATGTTCACTGCGATTCAAGCGCAAAACTGCTTCGCAGAACAACATCCCGAGGTCATGGCCGCTCTTCTGCGCGCGGAACTCCGGGCGCAGCGCATTCTGGCCGATCCGCTGCGCAAGGATGAGTGCGTGGCGCTGCTCGCGGAAGCCGACGGTATCGATCGCAACGAAGCCGCTGCCGTGTACGACACGATGGTGCAAAACGATCGCGTCTATACCCTCGCGGGCGAGATCGAAGGCGCGGCGCTCGAGAACCTCTTGCAAACGATGATTCGCTTCGGGGAGGTCCGGCCCGCGATGCACGCATCCGATTGTTTCGACAGCCGTTATCTCGAAGCAGCGCAGCTTCAACTCAATGCTCGAATGGGGACATCATAGTGGCGGTTTCAACGATTAGCCGGCGGGCGGTCCTGGCGCAGTTCGCCGCGGCAACCGCCGCCTTGTCCGCATCGGGCGTTCGTGCCGCCGACCTGCAGACCGTTGCGGTCGCTTCGGCATTGCAAGACGACATTGCGCCGCTGCTCTACGGCATATCGTCCGGAATTTTTGCGAAACTCGGCCTCGACGTTCAGCTGCAACCCGTGAATAACGGTGCCGCCGCCGCGGCAGCCGTTCTCGGCGGCTCGTTGCAGCTTGCCAAATCCGGCACGATGGCGATCATCATCGCGCACAATCGCGGTTTGCCGCTGACGATCGTTTGGCCGGCGGCAATTTCGACCACCGCCGCACCGATGTGCGGTCTCGTCGTATCGCGCACGGGCGGCATCGCAAGCGGTAAAGACTGCAACGGCAAGACGTTTACCGGCGCCTCGCTTCAAGATCTCAATCAGCTCGCGGCCATGGCGTGGGTCGATGCGAACGGCGGCGATTCCAAAACCATGAAGTTTCTCGAGATCACATCATCGGCGACCATACCGGCGTTGGAATCGGGTCGCATCGACGGGGCGACCGTTCTCAATCCAACGCTTCAGATCGCCCTGCGAACGCCGAGCATAAAACTTCTCGCTAACCCGTTCGATACGATTTCAAAGCACTTCTGCTCGAGCACGTGGTTCACGACGCGCGACTACATCGAGAAGAATCCCGACATCGTCCGGCGCTTCGTGACGGGCCTCCAACAGGCAACGCGATATGAATATGCGCATCCCACCGAAATGGGCAAAGTGCTCGCGCCCTTTCTCAAACAGGATGAAGCGACGCTGGCGACATTTCCGCGTACCACCGACGGGCTCACGCTCGATACCGCCGACTACCAGCCGGTCATCGAACTCGCGGTACGTTACGGCACGATCCCGAAGTCGTTCCCGGCAAAAGACGTGGTTACCGCATTGGGCGGCGGTTGAGTGTCGACCGCGCAAAAGACCGCCGTACCTGCCGGCGCGATCTTCGAAACGAACGAAATTCGCGTTGAGGGGCGCGACAAGGTCAGCGGACGCACCAAATATACGGCGGACGTCAAACGGCCGAACGCACTCTGGGCGGCATTTGCGGTAAGCCCGTTTGCCCACGCAAACATCGTGAGCATCGATACCTCGGCAGCAAAGGTCGTGCCCGGGGTCAGAGCGGTACTCACCGGCGCGGACATCGGCGGCGTGCGTCACGGGCGTATGATTTCAGACTGGTCCGTTCTCGCCCACAAGAAAGTCGTTTACGTTGGGGATCGCGTCGCCGCCGTGGCGGCCGAAACCCGCGAAGCCGCCGAAGAAGCCGTCCGCTTGATCGAGGTCGAGTACGATGAATTGCCGGCCGTCCTGGACGCGCGCCGGGCATTTGACGACGATGCTCCGGTGATCCATGCGGACGTTGAGGCCTTTGCCTTCAACTCGAAAGTACGACCGCAGCGCCGCCACCCAAACCAGCAAGGCGGCAACACGATCGTCAGAGGCACCGCCGCGGAGCTCGACTCAATCTTCGCCGGTGCGTATCGCGTGTTCGAGCATTCCTATTCGACGCCGCGCCAACATTGCGGTTACCTCGAGCCGCGTTCGACCATGGTCTGGATCGATGACGACGGCACCATTCATGTCGTCACCCCGAATAAATCACCGTTCAAATTGCGCGACTTTATGGCGGCCGTCAGCGGGACCCCGAGCGGCAAGATCGTGGTCGAATCCGTTACCATCGGCGGCGACTTCGGCGGCAAAGGTCTCACGCTCGATGAATTTCCGTGTTACTTCCTGGCAAAGGCGACGGGACGACCCGTTCGCTACGTCTCGACCTACGTCGATGAATTGCGCAACGGGAGCGCCCGTCATCCGGCGCATCTCACGTTGAAAACGGCCGTCGACCGCGACGGTACGTTCCTCGGGCATTATTCCCACGTCATTTTCGACGGCGGCGCCTATGCCGGCGGCAAGCCCGGCAATCTGCTCACGCCGGGACAATTGGGCTACTCGACGGTCGGTTACCGGATTCCCAACGTGCATCTCGACATCGACGTCGCGTATACCAACAGCGTTCCGTCGGGCCACATGCGCGCTCCGGCGGACGTGCAGATCTTTTGGGCCTGGGAACAGCATGTCGAAGAGATCGCACGCGGCCTGGGCGTGGATTCGGTCGCGCTGCGGCTCCGCAACGTCGTCGATGGCGACGACAAAGCGGTGAGCGATGAGGGGCTCTACAAGCCTGCCGGACGCGCGGTGCTGCAAACGCTGCAAAGGGAGCTTGCGAAACAAGGTCCGCCCGCGCCCGGAGTCGGCCGCGGACTTTCGTTCGTGTGCCGCCATACCGGCGGTGGCAAGACCTCGATTAAAGCGTCCCTACAGCCATCCGGTGCAATCGACGTGGTCGTCGGCGTGCCGGATCAGGGTTCGGGCAGCTTTACCGTCGTTTGCCGCATCATTGCCGGCATTCTTGGAATTCCGCCCGAGCGGATTACCGTTCGTCGCGGGAACACGAACGAAGCCAACACCGATCCGGGAGCCGGGGCGAGTCGCGTTACGCATATTATCGGCCAAGCGTCCATCGTGGCGGCCAATGCAATCGTCGCAGAAGTTTCGGCGCGCACGGGAGCGACCTACCGCGACGGTTGCTTCAGCAATGCGAGCGGCACGGACGTTCCGTTCGAAGCGATTGCGGCGCAAGCATGTCGCGGCGCAGCAATCGACGTTGTCGGGGCGTACGATGGCTCCCATGAAGGGTCCGACCATCCTGCCGACTATAGCTTCTCGAGCTTCGCTTTTGATGTAGCGGTCGATCGCGACACGGGTGCATTCAAGATTCGCGACACGCTCTTCATCACCGACGTCGGCCAGATCATCAATCCGATCGCG
>Ga0182015_10007886_pt1 | contig 10297 bp, 5 predicted proteins | sample 712P3MmetaG_FD_120478 | JGI IMG/M metagenome (GOLD analysis project Ga0182015, IMG submission 120478) | Permafrost microbial communities from Stordalen Mire, Sweden - 712P3M metaG | ecosystem: Environmental > Terrestrial > Soil > Wetlands > Permafrost | place: Sweden: Stordalen | collected... | reverse complement strand
GCCGAAAATTCCGCCTCCGCCGCCCGCGCCAGAGATCAGCGCCGCTGGCGCCGCCGTCGAGCAGACGATCCAGGGCACGCGTGCCGCGCTTGAGCCGCTAGCCGGTTTTGACGGTCTGGGAGAAGGCTTTACCGGCCATGAGTTCCCCGGCGCGGCCAACGCAACCGAAGCCAACGCAGGCCCCGGCGGCGGGAGACGTGGCGGCATTGACATCAGCCTGGCGGTCGGTCCCAACCATATCTTCGAGATCCTGGATAGTAACATGGCCGTCTTCACGAAGAAGGGCAAGAAGTACGCCGCCACCGGTAAGCTGCTCTACGGCCCCGTGCCCAACAACACCGTTTTTGCCGGATTCGGCGTTCGCTGCGGGGTGAGCCGCAACAGCGACTCCGTCGTGCGCTACGACCAATTGGCCAACCGCTGGTTGATCGTGGTTCCGGTCTTCGCGCGGCCGCCAGACAATCCGCAAGGCCCTTATGCCATGTGCTATGCCGTGAGCGCGACGTCCGACCCGCTGGGGCCGTACTACCGTTATGAGTTCCAACGGCCGCTATTTCCGGATTATCCCCGTCCGGCGATCTGGCCCGACGGCTATTACAACCCCAGCAGCACAAGCGACGATCTGCTCCCCGGTGTGATCACGCAGAAGCACGACTGCATCGCCGACCGCAAAAAGATGCTCAAGGGTCTGCCGGCCACCGAGCAGTGCGTGGTCATTGACGGCGGCGTCTTCATGTTGAACACCGACGTGGATGGCAAGCGCCTGCCGCCTGCGGGTGCGCCCAACATCATGATGTCGACCGGCGGCACGCAACTCATGAAGATCTTCGAGGACGACGGCATATATTTTTACAAAGTGCACGTAGATTGGAAGAACGCCTCTAAGACCACCGTCTCGACGCCGCAGAAGATCGCCGTGGCGCCCTATCACTATCTCTGCGACGGCCAATTGAGCAGTTGCGTCTCGCAGCCGGGTACCGAACGCCGGCTCGATTCGCAAGGCGACAAGCTGATTCAACGGCTCGTGTACCGCAACTTCGGCGATCATGAGTCCATCCTGGCGGAGCACTCCGTGGCTACGGCTGCGCATGGCGGCGGTGTGCGCTGGTACGAGTTCAGGCTGAACAAACAGCGCGACCCGGTGTTGTACCAACAGGCGACTTATGCCCCCGACGGATTTTATCGTTGGTTGGGAAGCATGGCCATGGACGGCAAAGGCGATATCGGCATCGGCTATTCGTTCGGCGGCGATCCCAACTACCCCAGCCAGCGTTTCGCGGCGCGTATGGCTAATGACCCTAAGGGTCAACTTACTTTCCACGAGTCGGTGCTGGTGGAAGGCCAAGCCTCTCAGAGCAGCTTGCGCTGGGAGGACTACACCAACATCACCGTCGATCCCTGTGACGACTGTACCTTTTGGTTTGCCGGGAACTACCTTAAGAGCGGCGCTCGATCGTCCACTACACGCATCGGATCGTTTGTGCTCCCCGGCTGTAAGTGAGCCGGTGTCCATAGGCCTTGAAATGAGAACACAACTTGGTTTCTGGGCAGTCGAAAGCAGTCGTCAAGTTTTGATAGTTCTGGGCTCTGAAATGTGGTCGGATCTGTGACCACCAACCTGTCCCTCAGGTATGCCCGTCGACCAATCCCGTCCGTTTCTTGCATGCACTGAATGGACTGGTCCGAATCACCGGTTGCTGCACATTGGCGCTAACCGTTTCACCGGAAATTCTCCACGAGCATCAACTCGCTGCCGGCATGGTTAGTCTTCTCGTAAATCATCCATTGCTCGTCCGGCGAGATGCTCATCTCGTCGCCTATCGGACCGGGAACAGGAGCAATGCTCTTGATCGCATGCGTTTCAAAGTCGAAGAGCTTCAGATGTGCATCGTTTTCGTCGATGAAATACATGCCGTGCTTAGCCAGGGCAAAATTGTCTTTATAAACGGATATTGGAAGCTTGAATTCGTTTCCGCCACGAACGGGCACTCCCCGAATTTCGGGATCATGGCAGTAAAACAGAGTTTGGCTGTCTTCGGATTCGAACGGCACACTGCCGCCGTTCTTCGTTAGTTGGATCTCTTGGCCACCGCTTGCCGGAATCTTCCAGATCTGATCCACCCCGGTGCGGTTCGAGAAGAAATAGATCCACTTGCCGTCATGTGACCAGCTTGGCCTTGCATCCATTGCCGGGTTTGCCGTCAGCCGAACCGGCTTGCCGCCTTGAGAATCGATCACGTAGATATCCCAATTCCCAGTTGCATTGCAATCGAACGAGATTTTTCGACCATCCGGCGACCATCGCGGGCTGCCTGCCCACGCGCCAAAAAACGTGAGTTGTATAAGATTCGAGCCATCCGCGTCAGCACCCCATATCTCCTCACTACCGGAAAAGCTCGCTTCGAACGCGATGCGCTTCCCATCCGGCGAATATCTTGGATGGCCTTCTTCCCTTGTTGAAGGGACGAGATCCGCTGCCTCACCCGCCTGTTTGCCTTGCAGCGAAACGCGCCAAATATTTTCGTACCCGAACTTATGAGAGTAGACCAGCCGGTGGGTTTGGCGTGAAATGGCGGGATCGAACGGATCGTCGCCCGTCACGGCTATTTTGACCGGCTTACTAAGTGGCTTAGCCGCCGTGCGCCACAATTGCAGCCTGCCTCCGCGCATCGATGGAAATACCAGAGCTCGGCTGTCGGAGGTCCATGCCAGGCCAGTAATCTCCTTGCTGTCGGAAGTGACTCGTTGCGGTTCACTTGTGGGGAGCAGGTCCTCTGAGATCGGGACAATATAGATGTCGCTCACGGAATACGTGATCGTTCGCGTAAATGCCAGTGTTTTACCGTCGGGCGACACTGCGAGACTACCGTCCCCGAATATGGTCGGAGGCGGGGATGTCAAGGGTCGCTTTTCGCCCGATTGGGCGGAGATCCGGATAACGTGGCATTGGTCGAGTGCGAAAAGCCACTTGCTATCCGCAGACCAGGCAAGAAAAGGCGGAGGCAACGGCCATTCCCAGTCCGGGAGAAACATTTCCAGTTCAGCACTAAATTCGACGCGAGTTAATTCCCGTTCCTGACCACCCAGAGCTGGGATGGTCATGACTGCGGGTGCTCATCATCGCTAGCTCGCAGGAAAGCGATCAGCCGGCCGTCCGGAGACCAGGCTGGCGCGAAATCACCGCTGGCATTACTCGTTAATTGAACAGGCTCGCCAGGGCCGATCATCTTGACGTAAATGTTCGAGGGCCGCTTTCCCGGTTCGCCCCATGAAAAAGCAACACGCGTGCCCTCGGGCGAAAAGCTCGGAAACAATTGAAAACCCGCATAGCTGGTGAGAGGCACCGGCGGGGCGGGCGGTTGCGTACTCCCGTTTCGCGCGACCTGAATACTCAGCCCGATTGCTGCCAATACCGCGGCAGCGACCGCCGCCGGAACAGCCCACCGGGCACGGTGTTTCGGAACCGCTGGCTCGATTTGTTCTTCCGCGGTAACGGAGACGGTCTGGTTATGATCTGCAGGCGCAGACTGCGACACGGGTGCGATGAAACGGTATCCCCGGCGCGCCAAAGTCTCGATGAAACGCGGGTTCTCCGGGCTATCTCCCAAGGCATCGCGCAGCTTCCGCATGGCGCTGTTGATCGCGTTATCGAAATCGACATAGGTATTGTCGGGCCAGAGCCGTTTCTGAATTTCCTCGCGCGTGACGATTTCGCCAGGATGCTCCAGCAGAAGCACAAGAATGTGGAGCGGCTGATCCTGTACCTTGAGCTTCGTTCCGTGCTTTCGCAGTTCTCTGGTCCGCGGATTTAACTCGAAGACCCCGAATTGAAGCGCAGCCGGTCGTTGCTGCCCGATTTCCGGCATAGTGTCTGCCCACAGGGATCATAATCCTTTCCTGTCCGTTCGGCAAGTCAGATTGCTGTTCCCGGCGTCGGGCATGCGTCGCGGACGCGTTTTCACCCGAGACAGAGTTCGCCCGATCCCCTGTGCTTGCAATCGCTTCGGCGGACAGGAGCAAATCAGAGACTACCAACCTTCCATCCCTGGAGACCGCGCCTGACCTCGCCGAGACTGTTCCTGACCACGGGGGATCAGGGCATGAACGGCTGTCTACAGATCGCACGGTTCGCGGGTACGCTGGCACTGCTGGCTGGTTCCGCATCAGGCAAGCCCGGGTGCGCAGTCGCCCCGGAGCAGACGCTCTTGGTCCGCGTATACGATAAGGCCCAGGTACGCGGCGCAGACCTTCAGTACGCCACGATGGAAACGGCCCGCCTGTTCCGAGCAGCCGGGATCCGGATCAGTTGGGAGCACCTCTCGGCCGAATCGCTGGAGGACGAGGGAACCGATATGACCGCCGCAGCATTCCGGCAGCCGGACGAACGGCCCTATCTCGTGATCCGGTTGATTCCGCGCACCCCGACCACCGTCTTCCCGGACGCCTTGGGGTATTCTCTACCGTTCGCTCATCGCGGAGCGCATGTTGTGATTTTTTGTGACCGGGTTGAGGCATTGACGCAACGCGTGAATACAGCCGCCTACGTTATTCTTGGGCATGCGATGGCGCACGAGCTTGAGCACGTGGTTCTCGGCTCCACAGAACATACGAGCGGCGGTTTGATGCAGGCGCGCTGGACCCCAGCAAGTTGGCGTTTGGCATCGGCGGGTCTGATGGCCTTCGGCTGCGCAGAGATAAAACGGATGAGGGCAGGGTTGTCGAAATTCCAGGTTGCTGTGGAGGGAGTTCCGCTGCACGAGCTCGAACTCGCGTCATTTGCTCTTTGGCCCTCTCCTAAATAGCGGAGATCCGTCTCTCCGGGCCACGTTCGTACGGACGATCCAGTCAGTGAAGGCCTTCCTGCTCCTCTGGCCGGCAAACTGTCAGCCGCCACTGGAACGCTGTCCCTGAAAACCGGGACGTACTCAGGGCCTGCGGCGAGTTTGGGGCCAGTTTTGAGTTTGCTATGCAAAATTGCCCTTCCGATTACTTCCGCCATTCGGAAGCTATCCACATGGACGTGTATCCGCCACTCGCGAAAGTGCCTACGAGCGGCGCTCGCTCGTCCACTACACGCATCGGATCGTTTGTGCTGCCCGGCTGTAAGTGAGCAGCGCGCATCGGATCTGACTTACCTGACCTCCGTCGTCATCGACGCCCGATGCCCCGTGGTCGTCTCCCAATAGTCCATCCACCGCAATCGAATCCCATTCGCCCGCTTAAGTAACTCCGGGCTCGGCTTTTTTCCGTGCTCCACCATCACCACCATGCCCGTGTTGAACTTCTTCTGCGAATGATCCACGTCCGGCAACCGCGGCCCTTCCACTCGAATCACGTCCTGGACGGTGATCTTCGTCCTGTCTGCCTTGAAGAGGGGGTTCCCGCGGGCATCCTTTCCCGCCGCCACCATGTTCCTCAGGATGAAGAAATCCGGCACCTCAGACGGCGCGATCAGACCCATCAGATACAGATCCAGGTGCGACCAACCTGTCGCCGGCACATAGTAGTTGTCATCCAGTTGGGTGAATGTGCCGTCGAAATTGTCCTGCCACACCCCGCCTCCCATGGCCGAAGCCTCGGTTGGACGCTGATAGGGGAAGGCCGCCGGTGCTTGCAAACCCGCCACCCAGTGCGCCCCATCGCCCAGCGGGATCGTCTCGTTACCAACCTTCGCTGAGACGAACGCCGCCCACCTGTGCCCCATCTCGTGCGCGATCTGCGACATGGCATAGTCGTACGGAAGCAACCTGCCATCGGGCGACCGCTCGGCTATCTGATGAATATAGGTCACGATGTTATGCGTGTTCGTGTCCGTAAGCCCCTCCGGAGGATACTCCTGCATCTGGTTCGAACCAACATGCACCGGCTGTATGAACTCCCATTGGAACCTTCCCTGCGTGCAATAACCCGCCAGACCTTCTTGTGGTGCTCCGATCCCGGTCACGGCTTCGCCTGCCGGCCCACCACCCAATGGACCATCGCTAGGCGTGCCAGCCTCCTGGTTATCGATGCGGAAATCCGAGTAGTAAGCCAGCATATCGAACTTGTCCCCCAGCGCCTTGATTACCGTGCAGCTCAGATCCCGCATTTTCGGCAGGGACAGGTAATGAAACGATTCATAGATCAGAGGGAAGGGCCCATCGTCCTTCTTCAGCGCTGAGAGATGCAGTTCGGGGTCGCGAATCCCCGTCAGGGTCACCGCCTGCGGCGCTACTAGCTGCATCGCCGTTGTTCCCGACTTCCCACCCGTGGCGACGTCGGCGTACACCGCGACTTGCTGCCCTCCTTTGAGACCTTCCGGCAGCACTCCTTCGACCGAGATCATGTTCCCATCTATCTTCACCGTTCTGGAAACTCCCGACCCCGTCGCCACATACCGGTTCGCGCCGCCGTGTCCGCCGACGCCCCGGATGGTCCACACCGCGTCGTCGAAATGCACATGGTACGTCAAACCAACCATTTCTGGATCGCTCTCCGGCAGCGCCGGCCCTCGCGTTTCGAGGGTGACCTTCAAGAGCAGCCCATTCACCGCCGCCAGCTTCACATTCCTGATATCCAGATGCGGCGCAATCGCTGGGTGCTCTTCTCCCGACACTGTGCCAAGGAGCTTTTCGGTCCCTTCGGCCACCAAAGGGTAAAGCCCGACAATCGCGTCCTTGGCCGCCATTTGCTGGTAAGACATCTCCACCCGCCCGTCCTTCCCCAGCACCGCCTGAAACCGGTTCACCGTCGGCGTCCACGAAAAATCCTGAATGTTGCCGTAAGGCTCCGTGACACTCCACGTAACCACCACCCGGTCGGCCAGTTCTTTCACGAACCGCTGCCCCGACATCCGCGGCTTCATGAAGACGCAGATCGCCGGCTGCGCGTTCACCAGCCTCCGGGCTGCTTCGCGCAGTTGGTCAAACCGCCCAATCGTAGGCCGTCCTCCGAAAGCAATCGAGCCTGTGACGCCTACTGAAAACGAATCCCAGCTTTTGCCCGAAAATGGAAACGCGAAGTTCTTCAGGCTCACCTGCCCGCCGGTAAGTTCGCTGCCGAACTCTGCGTCCCATTTCAGCGCCCCCGTTTCCACGCGGTATCCCGCCCCATCCGGTGTGAACCGCACCGTGCGTCCCCCCAGATCGAACAGGTTGGCTTCTCCCAGCACTCCTTCATTGAGCGTGACCACGATAAGATTCCCATGCGTCGAAACGGAGCCGATCGACTTGCCCGGCTCCCGCGGCGGTTCTTGCGCGTGCGACAAAGCCCCCCAAGCAATCGCGCCCGCGATCATCGTGAACACTCGCGAAATTCTTTTCATACTGGCGGAGCCTTTCGACTTATAGCCGAACCTCAACAGGCCGGCCCTCAAACACAACTACTTTCGTGACGGCCTCGTTGGCGACCCGCACTTCAATGTCGCGCGTCATCGGAGGCAGCATCCGCGAGCCCTTCGCGAGTTGCATTTTCAAGGTGCGATCGCGATCGCTCCGAGTCAATTGCAGCCGCATGAATTCGCCCCGCCGGTAATTGAACGTCTTGCCATCATCCTCGTATAAAGTGAAGGCGCCGTCGCTACCCGGATAGACCCACAGCGTCAATGGCCCATCAACTTTCTCGCCCGTATACTGTCTTACAGGTCCCATGGGAATTACGGCGCCCGCGCGAACATACAAGGGCGTTGTGGCAAGATCGACGGGGCGGCTGATTTCCTTCCCGCCTTCGAGCTTTTCTTTTGTCCAAAAGTCATACCAGGCGCCCTGCGGCAAATACAGTTTTCTCTCGCGGGCGCCCTTCTCGACCACCGGGGCGACCAGGATGTCCCGGCCCCAAAGGTATTCGTCGCCGCGCGCCACGGCCGCCGGATCATCGGGATAGTGCAGCCACAAACTCCGCATCACAGGCAGCCCGCTATCATGGGCCTCGCGGACCGCCGTATAAAGGTAGGGCATGAGCCGGTAGCGCAATTCCAGGTACTGGCGGCAGATCGGCTCCACGGCAGCGTTGTGCAGTTCTTCCGGATCGGGATCGGCAGCTCCGTCGCGATACCCCGTCACCTCGCTGACACCCAATTCGCCGGTGTTCCAGCCCCAGGGCAGACGCAATTTCCAATCCCGTCCATGCGCGCGGAACAGCGGGCAGAATGCTCCGAACTGGAACCAGCGCACATACAATTCGCCGGTAAACTCCTTGGTCGGAACGAATCCCCCGATATCGGTACCCCAGTAGGGGATGCCGCTGAGGCCGGTGTTCACCGCGATGGGAATGTGCGTGCGCAGCGTCTCCCAAGTCGAGAAGACGTCGCCCGACCACAGGAATGCCGCATACCGCTGCATGCCCGCATAGCCGTTGCGATGCAGTGCAAACGGACGCTCACTCGGGCGATCGAGTTGCGGGCCCTCGTAGTACAGGCGATTGCGTACCAGCCGCGACTCGATGTTCAGCGGATCGCCTTCATCCGGCCACCAGCCGTCCACGCCGAGCGAAAACACCTTGCGATGCGCGTCCCACAGGCAGGCCGCCTGGCCTTCGTCGAATCGGTCCACGCGGCATGCGTCGTGGACGGACCCCTGCAGCTTGGGAGTCCAGATCACCGAATGCAACACGACGCGAAAATGTTCTTTGTGAAACTCATCGAGGATTTCTTTCGGATCCGGAAATACCCGCGGATTCCAGGCGAAGGAACCGTTAGCGGTGTTCCAGCCCGAAGGACAGAACCCAGTCCCAAGAAAAATCATCGTGTCGCAGGGCAGCTTTTTCTCGCGGAAGGTCCGCGCCTCGGCCAGAATTTCCTCGCGGCTCGTCAGCGTCCGATGCGACTGATGATATCCCAGAGACCAAAGCGGCGGCACTTCAGGATACCCGGTGAGCCGCGCGTATTCGGCCATGATAGAAGCCGGATCGGACGCGCCAATCACAAACAGGTCCAACGCACTGTCCGGCGAGGATGGCTCAAACCGGCCCACGCTTCCCGTGAAGTCGAACGTGCCGAACGGCTGATGGATGAACATGGCCCAGCCACCCGTTCCGATGATCCATGGAATTGGAACTCTCCCGCCATGGGTACGCAGCATATAGCCGCCCTGGCCGCTTTTCATGCGATCGGTTGAGCCGCGCCGGTCGAACTGCGGGCCGCCTTCGCCGAGTCCCAGCAGCGGCCCGCCGCCAAGTTCAAATGTCATTACTCCGGTCTGTGGATCGATACTAAGTTGCTGCACCAGCCTCCCGCTTTTGAGTACCTCAACGCGAACCGTCAGCGGGGCGGTCAGCTCGACTTTAAGATCTCCCGAAGCCAAGTGGGGCAGGCTTTCAGCCTGCGGACCGGCGTCCACGCCGGTCCTGGCGGGTCTGGAGACCCGCCGCAGACCTGGAGATCTGCCCCACGGCCACTGTTCTTCAATGGACCCATCGGCAGGTATCGGCCTTCCACGACTGATCCGCACCGTCTTCGCGCTGATGGGCGTGACCACGATCTTCGTGTCTTCGGCTTTTCCAAGTACCACCGCCGTGCCAGCGGTTATCACCTGTAAGGCGTCTCTGCGAGTCATCATTTTATGAGATTTGCGGATGTCTTTTATGCCAGTCCGTGTAATTTTGGTACATGCGGGCGGCCGCAATCACAGCGTGGTCGTTCGTCGCGCGGGCGATAAATTGAAGTCCATACGGGAGGTTCTGGCCGCTGAATCCGCAGGGCACGGACAGGGCAGGCAGCCCACAAAGGCTCGAGATGCCGTCCGGCTCCTTTTGATTCACGGTATCCTGAGGCGAATCCGGAGGCTCGACCAAGGGCTGTGCCGTCGAATCGCTGCCGGGCGCGGCCAGCACGTCGAAATCATCGAATAACTTGTCGATTCTCCGTTGCAGAATGCTCCGCACGCGTTGTACGTCCAGGTAATCCGCGGCCGAAAACTCCTCGCTGACATATCCGTTAATCTGGCCAAGCGGATCGCGCAGGTTGGCGCAAGAACCGGATCTAATCATATTTCTGAACGATGAAGCCGCTTCCATCAAGATCGTCAATTCCGCCGCATCCTCAAACGGTCCATCGGGAACTACGGCGTCGGATATTCTCGCGCCGTGCTTCTCCAGGGTTCGCAAGGCGGCATCCACCAGCGATTCGAGCTCCGGATCGGGACTCCCGGCATTCGTCAGTTTGCCAACCCGCAATGGTCCGCGCGGCTCATCGGCGAGCGATGGATAGGCGAAGTTCGCAAGAGCCGGGGCAGGGAATCGTGGTCCCTGGGGTCGTGGCCGGCGATTGCGGATAGCATGAGCCCGCAATCGTCGGCTGTCCGTGCCATCGGGCCGAGTTTGT
>Ga0182015_10007884_pt1 | contig 10299 bp, 12 predicted proteins | sample 712P3MmetaG_FD_120478 | JGI IMG/M metagenome (GOLD analysis project Ga0182015, IMG submission 120478) | Permafrost microbial communities from Stordalen Mire, Sweden - 712P3M metaG | ecosystem: Environmental > Terrestrial > Soil > Wetlands > Permafrost | place: Sweden: Stordalen | collected... | reverse complement strand
GTGAGCAGTCAAGTGATCTTCTTTGCCATGAGCGACAGCCGCAGCCGCGTGCGCGTGGGCCGCAAGGTTGTGCAGTTCCGCAGCTCGCTCGTGTGCTCTCTGTGACATGATGGTTCTCCTGGTCAGTTTGGATGTGCTTATCGCACGTGTCGTCCTTCGCTGCATCCCAACTAAGCGGCAGTCTTTTTATCAGCCGTTAGCTCGGAGCCGGGCGTAGCCAGGCCGTCCCACCTCTCGACATTTAGCTTTGCGGCGGCAACTTGGTGAAGAATTGCGTGCTGGCCATGCCCGTGGGCAAGGTACGCGCGGTGCGCAGCCTTTTCGTGCTCCTCGGTCTCGTGGTATTTCACGGCCTCTTTGAATTGGTAGCCCGCCCGCTCATGATCGTGTGCGGCACCCTGGTACTGCCCCCATGTTTTTGACATACGGTTCTCCTCGATTCAGTTTGCAAATTGCCTCGATTTCGGGAGCGATGGAGTTATGCAGCGCGCTAGTCGCCGTCCCTATACTCCTCCGGAACGTCGCCCTCCGGCGCTTGGCGGATCGTGACCTCTGAGACATCTGGATCTTTGGCGTTCTCCACGCCATCGACAATAGAGGCTTCAAAGGCGTTTCCCTCTTCTACTAATTCTTCTACGCTCTCAGAATCCGCTTCGGCCGGTCGCGACATGCCCTGAATGTCGCCAGACTGCCCGGCCGAATTCGTTTCACGTTCATCTTCGTCGCGCTGGTTGTAACGCCGATTATCTGCAACCATGGTTCTTGCCTCGTTGGGCGAGCTACGGCCTTTCTGCAGCTTTGAGTACTACGCGGCCACAGCTTTCGCGGTATGCAGTGTGTAATGTGCAGGATTCGTGCTTTCGATGATGTCCTTCGCCTTGGCCACTTCTGCAGCCGTTCCATGGGCGATCAGCAGAAACTGATCTGTCGTGAGCGCAGTTTGGTACTTCACAATGCTGTCCTTGGGGATGCCTATGCTGAAGAGACCGGCTCCCAAAGCGCCCAACGCTCCTACTTCTACGGCACCTTCCAATCCTGCTACGATCCATGCCACCAGAGGTCCCGCCACTAAGATTGGGCCGAGACCCGGAATCATGAACAGAGCAGATCCGAACAAAAGACCCCAAAAGCCTCCCCAGAATGCGCCAACCTTGCCCCAATATTTCATGCGGTCGCCGGTATTGTAGTAGCCGACCACTTGCTCATCTGTGTGGTAGCCCTTGCCGACGATCGACAATTTGTGCATGTCGACTCCGCCACGCTGAAGTTCCTTCACCGCTCGATCCGCATCCGTATGAGTGTGATAAATCGCGACAACTGAATTCTCCACAGACATTTCCAGCCTCCTCGGCGTCGCGCCGTCGTTCTCGGAACATTTAGGTTAAGTCCTAATTCGAATTTAAGAGCACTGTGATGAAAAACCTGTTCACTATTGCTCAGTATCGGTTGAGGATTGACGGTGATGGTCCGCGGCGATCATTGAGATCGAATGTCGTCACAACCGCATGAAACCTGGACGGGTATAAGGCAGAAGTTCAGATTTTTGCCGTTCTCTAAACGGAGCCAACGTGTTATCTACGCCGATCCAAAGTCCAACGTCATGAAAGCTGAGAGAAACGCTAAACAGGACATTCAGTGCGAAGCTATTTGAAAATTTTAGCTCGGTTCGAATCGTCCTATACCGACTTCGTCGTAGCCGACTTTTTAATCCCTGACTTGGCGGACAGACCACACGCATCCGGAGGATTTGTCATCTGCTTGGCGAATACACGGAAACTCGGCCCGTCCGGGTGCAACGTCGACCAGTATCCCGACCGGGTCAGCAAGGGTTTGTGCTGGATGATGGTCTGGTTGACCAGAATCTTCACTCCACATTCGAGATTGTTCTTCGGCTGGAGAATGGTTTTGGCCGGATCGTTCGCCTTTAACGCTCGGTCCAGTTGCCAATTGAAAATCGCAGCCGTAACGCTTGTGGTCTGCGTCGGCAAGCTGCAACAACCCTTCACTGCGCATGGCCTTTATGCCTTCCGGTTCGGTGTGACGAACGCTCGCATTCGGATTCAGTCCGGCTTCAGCTGCTGCAAGTGCCTGGAAGAAGTAAGCCCAAAATGTGCGTTTGTCGGTTTCGGCCATCTCGTAAAATCGTGGGCAGAATCGACGCACGCCCCGGGGGACCTGCGAAGAAAGCATTTCGGGCGGCAGCGCATTCTCGATGATCCGGTCCCATCGCGGATTCCAGGGCGTCCCGCCGAGTTCGACCTTTTTCAAGTCGATGGGGGTCGGCGGGACTGGTTGAATGGCCTGCGCATGCAAAGGTCTGACGATTCCCATGCACAATGCGAGACTCGCGAATAACCACCATGTATTCAGCACTGGGATAGCCTTGGTTTGGGCACTCGTCTTATCGCTCCGTTTAAGGGGCGAGCTCCGAGCGTTCTCACGCAGCGGGTTGATGGAGCCGAGGCTCTGCTACTTGTCGCCACTCTTCGACCGTCTCCTTTGCGAAGCCCTCGTATCGGCGGGGCGGATGGCCAAGCAGCTTCGTTAGAGTCTCAATATCTCCGTCCTCCGCCACGAAACCGCGCTCTAGATAGCCTTGGAACATCATGCGGATATCAAATGCCGACCAGGAAGGTGCACTCTTCCGCATCTGTTCTTCAAACGAGTCCAAGTCTTCTCCGGGGTATCGGATCTCTTTGCCAAGCAGCGCGCTCCAGATGGACGCAACCTTCTTGCCACTCAGAATCTCCGGACCGTTTAGGTTGTAAGTCTTGCCGAGGTGTCCGTCGCTCGTTAGCGCGATGGCGGCAGCTTCGGCGATATCACGCGTGTCAACAGCAGAAACACCAGGCCCCCCGAGAGGCATGGGATACATGCCGGCATTCATCAACGCGTCCTTCAGCGAAACGTCGTTCTGGTAGAAGTAATTCGGGCGAATGATGGTAAAGGGGAGATTGAACTCATGCAGGGCGCTCTCGATCGCAAGCTTTGCGGCAAAGTGAGGAACATCCTTGAACTCCTCCACCTTGAACACTGAGTGATACACGATCTGCTTGAGCTTCAGCTTCTTTGCAAGGTCGTAGGCGATCAGCCCCTGTGTCAGTTCGTCGGGAACGATAGCATTCAACAGGTAGAGCTTGTCGACACCATCGAGCGCTTTTCGCACCGCGACCGGTCGAGCAGCTCCGAGGAATGCCTCGACCCCTTCCGGCAGCGTTGTTGATGCATCCTGTTTGCGAATCAGAGCGCAGACGCTCACGTTGCGTTTAACCAGTTCCTTAATTACTTCCGACCCGACCTTGCCGGCACCACCTGTGACTAGAATCTTCATTGCAAAACTCCTTAGACTGTTGTCTGCCAATTGTGAATGGCGTCAGAACTCTGTGAATCGCCGGTATCAAACCCTGAAGTCGAACACTGGCCTGAATGATCGTCTTGTGAATCAGTGCTGAGACATCTAGCCGAGTGTTTGGGAGGCATGGAAAGGCAGAATCAGACTGGGCTTCTATGCTTGATGCCCAGACGTGAATTCTTCACAGTGCTTATGCGGCCTTACGCTGAGCGGGAACGCTCTTGCCCAGAGCCGTGGCCAGAGCAATTTGGTGGTCTTGTTCGTCGATCAAGATCTCGCGAATTTGTTCGCTCATGGCGTACTCGGCCAACTCCTCGCACTGGCGAACTCGCTCACGGTAATTTCGAATCGTTTCCGTTTCGTTTTCGAGATCGAACTGCAGCATCTCAGTCGCTTTTTCTGATGTCCGGACGGTTTTGGCTTCAACCGCAGGCATACCGCCAAGATAGTCAATCTGCTTGGCGATGATCAGGGCGTGGCTCAGTTCTTGCGCAGCGTGCTTTTCAAGTTCGCCGGCGATGTTCATGAACTCAGCACCCTTCAAGACCTGTGAATAGACGACGTACCCGATGATTGCTTGGTATTCGCGCGACAGATCCTGATTCAACAGATCGATCAGTTCAGGACGAGATACTTTCTTGAAGCCTCCAGCAGTCGTTTCATCTTTCAAAGTGCTTTCCTCCAAGATAGAGTGTGGTTTTTCCGACCGTCCAGTCCGTGCAGTGTGCAGGATCGGAGTCAGGCTCACGGTACCAAGGACATCCCCACCAAGACTGTGCAAAAAGGAACAGCGCGGCAACAGCAGATGCGAGTGACCGCGAATGGGCCGGCCTTGTGCCGATTAAATTTTCTTGAGCGACGGTTGGTGGATTCTTATTCGACCGTCATCATCCCATTTGACGAGTGCGTCCTCGTCGTTAGCCCGCTCAACTGTACCGAATTCTCCATTCGGCTTTCCGAAGTTGCCCAAACCTTCGACGCGATCTCCGGGGCTCAGTTCCTGACCGGTGGCGGCGGGCTCGGAGAGCGGTGGTCTCTTGGCACGGTCTGAGTCAGGGATCGCCCCAGCGTGTGACAGGGGTGATTGGGGAGCTTTACGCAGTTTGGGTATCGGCTTCTTGGTGCCATGGGACATAGTGTTTTCTTTCCCACGAGGCCGGAGCATCGCGCTTCGTCACGACTGTTGATCGGCTCGATAGATAGAAGATAGACCTGGAAAGAATGGCTTGGCCGTTCCAAACCGCACAGTTCTGACAACTAGTTTGGCTAAATGTGTGCCTCGTCCATCAACTCATCTCTTCTTCCCACTGCTTCCTACTCCGACCGTGTGATCGTTCTGCCTCTTTGCGCTCTCCCCCTCCCCGCGATCCTCGTTGTCGCCAGGGCACACCGCTTGTGCAATCCGAAACATCGTACCCCGCACTCCATTCAATTTGCATAATCACCGCGTCCATCGCACGAGCGGCTTCCTTCTGACGGCTTTATCGAACGCGCGCCCCCACACTCTGTTTCTCTCCACGCTTTTTGTCAGGGGCGCGCCTTCGATAAAGCACTAGCGTTACTCGCTTCCTAGCCGCGGCGCAAAGATTGACAAATATCAGAATGGAGCTTGCTGCGTTAGCTTCATCGTTGGCGCGCGGCTTCATGTTCCAGAAGCCAGGACTTGCGCTCGATACCGCCACCATAGCCGGTGAGCAAACCATTGGCTCCGATCACGCGATGACAAGGCACGACAACTCCAACCGGATTTGAACCATTGGCCAAGCCAACTGCCCTGACAGCGGCAGGTCGACCAACTTGCTCGGCAAGTTTCCCGTAAGAAACGGTGGTACCGCAGGGAATCTTTCGCAACGCACACCACACCTCGCGCTGAAAAGGCGTGCCACCGGTTTGTACCGGCAAGAAGTCGATTGCCGTAAGCCCTCCCGCAAAGTAGCTGCTGATCGCATACGTTAAGCCATTCGGATTGCGAGCCGGTTCGAGTCTGAATCCATTTTCGCCATAGTGAAGCCGCAGCAAGCGGCGCATGCGTGTCTCGTGGTCTGCCCAATCCACGGCGCGCAGGTTTCCTTGGCGATCCGCGACGATCAACATCTCGCCGATGGGCGTGTCGACTCGATCGATCAGCAGTGGCAGAACTTCACTCATGCGCGCTCCGGGATATCGGAATCGCAGTTGCATTTGCGGCCCAGAGATGCTGTGCAGCATAGGCTCGCCACGGCCGCCATGACTCGGCACGAATAAGAAGGCTGGACGAGGTCGAGCGTGTCCCATCGATCATTGCAGCGCCGCGAAGCAAGCCAATGTCTGATGCCGGAAACGCGTCCATCTCGCGAAGAGCGCGCAGCGCTATATATTGTGCCGTCCATTCGCCAACTCCGCGGATGGTGCGCAATCGCACGATCGCTTCTTCGATGGTTCCAAATGGCCGAAACAGATTCGGATCGGCCGCTGCAGCTTCCGCCAATGCCTTCAACGACCTTTGACGCGCAGCCGGCATCGCAAGACCGATGGATTTTACCAAGGTAAGACGCTGCGCTGTGGGGAACACATACGATAGGCCCGGATGACCGCCATAACCGGTCGATACAGGCTTGCCATGGAGTGCAACCAGCTGTCCCGCGAGCCGGCGTGCAGCGGCAACGCTAATCTGCTGGCCGAGAATCGCGCGCACCGCCAGCTCAAAGCCATCCCACCCGCCGGGTGCGCGCAGCCCGGGACGTCGCGCTATCAAAGGCGCAAGCAATGGGTCGCGAGAGAGGTGTTCGTCGATCGTCTCGATGTCTGCGCCAAGATCGAAGAGACGTCGCACGCGGCTTACAATCGCAGGTAAAGCTCTGACCTTGGGAAACCGGATCGTAACCCCCAGGCTCTGCCGTTGGGGCAGATGCGCGACTCCGACACTTCCAGTAAAGCCTTTGATCTCAACCGTGCGTCGATAACTTCCGTTCTGGACAACCTCAACGCCGGGGATCGCACGCGCCTGCAGATAGCTGAGCATGGACTCCCAGTCATAGGGAGGACGATAACGCAGCCGGAGCGTCACACCTCCTTCCGCACCCACAGGGTTCACGGAAGTTCTTCGCCGTAATGCGCTGGGAGGGCGATGAAAAACGTCCCGGAATATTTCATTGAATCGCCGAACGCTGCCGAATCCGGCTGCCAGCGCAACCTCAGTCATGGGCATTCGCGTTTCGTGAATAAGCTGTTTAGCAAAGAGCACACGCCTGGTTTGCGCTACCGAGACGGGCGAGGCTCCAAGATGCTGCATGAACAATCGCCGGAGCTGGCGCTCGCCCAGGCCTAGACGTTCTGCCAATCCTTCTACGCTTGTGCCGTTGCCATCAAGGGCGCCATCGGTGATGAGAGCCAGTGCGCGAGAAACCGTGTTCGAAGTGCCGCGCCATGAGGCCAGATCGGGAGCACTCTCCGGCCGGCAACGCAGACACGGGCGAAAACCCGCTTCCTGCGCCGCTGCCGCCGAACCAAAGAAACGGCAATTCTCGAACTTTGGAGTGCGGGCCGGACAGACCGGCCGGCAATAGATGCCGGTTGATGTGACACCTACGAAGAGCAAGCCGTCGAAACGGGCATCCCGGCTCTGCAAAGCGCGATAGCAAACCTCTCGATCAGGCAGTTCCATATGCAAATTCTCTCATTTATCAAGCAGCAAACTCGCGCTTTTCGGACATGGTCACTGAGCAGAAACGATGCGGCACGACGCCACTCCATAGGCCCACGAAGGTAGCGGACAAACTTTGCTGCATTCACAAACCGGCCACAGAGTGTGACTTAGTCGCCTCCGATGGGCTTAAGGGTCTATCGCCAAAGTAACTGCTTCACAGTCGAGTTGCTCGACGGTTCAAACCCCACGGCTCTAGAGACAGGGAAAGGCCCGCCGATCCGGCAGCTTCCCGGCAAGTTCGGGTAGGGGTAGGGGGTGCCCGCCAAGCGGTCCCGAAGTCAAAATCGAGGGAGTTAGACGCTGCAATGGCTTATTTGAGAAGGTGCACGGAGCCCGAACAGATGGCTCCTAATCAGGCAGCGTCCCTATCCCGTCCGTACTCTCGCTGTTTTCGGGTATCCAAAGCCTGTTTAGCGGCGAAGCCCAAGAAGGAGAGCGCGATCAGACCTCCGGCTACCTCGTCCAACCCGGCGAGGAAGAACGCTCTGTGCATTCCCACGAGAAACTTCGTCACGTCATGGCCGGCCCGCACTACGTGAGCACCAAAGATCGAGCCTGGTATTGCAACTCCCAGGGTGGCACCTACCATCCGCGCCACATTGACAAGGCCGGAAGACATTCCGGATCGCGAGTCATCCACGTTGGATACTGCAACGGTCATAATCGCGCCAAATGCAAGCCCATTGCCCAGCCCAATTGCAACCAGGGCAGGCACCATAGCAGCGAAGCTCGACTGGCCCGACACGAGCGTCAAAGCTAATAGCCCTGCGCCGAATAATCCCAGGCCAGCTGCAATCAGCGCTCTTGCCCCAACTCTGTGAAGCAGCCTCCCCGCGATCAGCGATACCAGGAAGAAGGTGATAGACAAGGGTAATAACTTGAGCCCTGTCACTACAGCGGAGTTTCCCCTTATTTCCTGTAGATATAAGGGGAAGATGAATAGCAAAGTGTAGAACCCAAAGGTCATCATTGCAGCATTCGCAATCGCTACGGAGAACGCTCGGTTGCGAAAGACCGCTGGCGAAAGCAATGCGCCCGGGGTTGCGCTCTCAACCTTTAACAGCGCTGCGAAACTCACAGCCGATCCAAAAACGCAGCCGAGTATCAGTGGAGATGACCAGCCGAGCGCCGGTGCCTGTATAAAGCCAAACGCCAGCAGACCGAGCGCCAGGATGGATAATACTTGACCGGAGAGATCGAGTCTGCGTCCCTTCGGACTTGCCGATTCAGAGACGCTCGTGAATGCAAGCACCAGCGCCGCAGCCCCGAACGGGACCACCAGATAAAAAATGCTGCGCCACCCGAAATAGTCAACCAGCAGCCCGCCAACCGTCGGGCCCACCGCCATCGCAAGCCCGTTGAAGCCACCCCATATCGCGATAGCGCGAGCACGCTCGGCTGGCTCGGGGAAGGTCACTGTCAAGATGGAGAGCGCTCCGGGAAGCTGGAGGGCTGCGCCCAATCCGGCGACGCCCCGCCCGCAGATCAACAGAGTTGCATTCGGGGCGAGAGCACAGATCAGAGAGCCAAAGGTGAACAGGGCGATGCCGATCGAGAACACTCGTCGTCGGCCAAACAGATCGCCCAGCACGCCCCCGGTCAGGATGAAGCCGGCATACACGAGATTGTAGATGTCCAATACCCACTGCAGCACGGTCAGACTTACGTGCAGATCGCCTTGTATAGCGTGTAAGCCGAGGTTGACAACTGTTGTGTCAAGAATCGCCATGAATGTGGCTATGCACATTGTGGCAAGTGTAAGTATCCTGCGTCTCGGTTCATCCATGGATTCACAACCAAGCTGGTCGGGAGGTCAATCGAGGTTTGATGCAACTTTCGACCACTCGGACTTTAAGACATTTGTCCGGCGAGTACTTTCGCTATGAAATGTGCCGTAGCCTCCCCGACCTCGTTTGGAGAGTCTTCTTGTAAGAAATGTGCGCCCTTCACGGTAATCTGTTGCTGATTCGGCCGTGCGCGACAGAACTCCCGCTGTGCACGAATCAGAAATCCGCCTGGATGCTCATCAATGAACAGCTTTGGTATCGGGCTGGTGGAAAGCCAGCGCGCATAGGAATCTACAATCTTGGTAACATCTTCGAGCTGTCCCTCTATCGGGAGCTCTCTCGTCCATGTCAGCATGGGTTCGCGCAAGAACCAGGGTTTCTATAGTGGCGGCGATAGACTTCCATTGCTTCCGGGGAAATACCTCGGAGAGGTAAGAAATATTCGATGAAAAGATTTTTCTGACGGATCAATTCTTCTCCGGCTGGCGTGCGCTGCGCCTTAAAGAATTCTTTCGTCGCCTCCGGCCATTCGTCCCAGGAAAGAAACGGCCTGACAATCGCTTCCATATAAACGATGGCTTTGACTCGCTCGGAATGGCGCTGAGCCCAGGAGAATCCAAGCGCCGATCCCCAGTCGTGGACGACCAGAACGACATTCTTTTTCAACCCCATCGCCTCGAACCAGGCATCGACGTAATGCTGATGATCTACAAATCGGTAACAGCCGTCCGGAGCAGCCCCTGAATTGCCCATCCCAACGTAATCGGGGGCGACACAACGTCCCAACGGCATTACGTGCGGAATGATGTTCCGCCAAAGATTAGGAGAAATGCGATGGCGAACAGCAAAGATGTCGTGGTCACCGGGGTCTCCACCGGAATTGGTTGGGGAACCACAAAGGTGCTTGTTTCAAAGGGATTTCGCGTGTTCGGTTCTGTTCGCACGCCGGCTGACGCCGATCGTTTGCAAAGAGAGTTCGGTAACGGCTTCGTGCCTCTCATGATGGACGTTACGGACGCCGACGCTGTACATCAAGCTGCCCAGAAGGTCGGCTCCATGATAGGCGACAGGAATCTGGTTGGCCTGGTGAACAATGCAGGAATTGTGGTGAGTGGGCCACTGCTTTATCTGAGGCCCAGCGAGTACAGGCGGCAGTTGGATGTCAACATAATCTCCCCGCTTGTCGTAATCCAAGCCTTCGCTCCTCTCTTGGGAACGGACAAGAAGAGGCAGGGTCCCACCGGCCGCATCGTGAACATCAGCTCTACCGGCGCAAAAGTTGCTATCCCGCTTCTCGGTGCTTATAGCTCCTCCAAAGCTGGTCTTGAAGGAATGTCGGACGCGCTGCGGCGAGAACTGATGTTATTTGGCATCGACGTCGTGATCATTGAACCGGGCACCGTGAACACGGCGATGTACGACAAGGGCGAAAAAGAAGATCTGAGTGAGTTCAAGCAGACCGAGTATTGGGAGGC
>Ga0182015_10007883_pt1 | contig 10300 bp, 9 predicted proteins | sample 712P3MmetaG_FD_120478 | JGI IMG/M metagenome (GOLD analysis project Ga0182015, IMG submission 120478) | Permafrost microbial communities from Stordalen Mire, Sweden - 712P3M metaG | ecosystem: Environmental > Terrestrial > Soil > Wetlands > Permafrost | place: Sweden: Stordalen | collected... | reverse complement strand
TCTAGACGAACAGGGAGAGACGACGGAAGCGGTCGTCCTCAGGCGCAAGCCACTTGCCTGGGCGAGGTGCGCTCAGCGAAACCTGTTCAATCCGTCATGTAGTCAGGCATAACCGGCATAAGGGCGCAACGGCTCGGGACGGGTCAGGTCCTCACCGCCCCGGCCGGCCGTCGGCGGACGTCCTCGATCGCCTCTACCAGCCACTGGCTAGCAGCCAGCCCGCTCACGACGGGGTTGGTGAGCGAGCCGACGTCCGCGATCTCGATCTCGACGACGTCGCCGACTCCGAGGCTGAACGGCAGCGCCGGAACGAGGCTCGTTCCCGTCGAGAGGACGACGCCGTCGGGGAACCGGTTGGCGAACAACAAGTACCTGACAAGTTCGCCAAGCTCTCTGTGCAGACCAGCTGTGCTCGCCGTTCCCTCCCAGGCGATGCCGCCACCTCTTTTGATCGCCAAGGAGATCTGGAGCGCGCACGGATCGGGGACCTCCCACACCGGACGGATCCCGAAACCGACGGCGCAGCTGGCCAGATAAACCTTCGCCTGGGGCAGATAGAGAGGGTTCTCCCCTTCGATGCTGCGCGAGCTCATGTCGTTGCTGACGCTGTAGCCGACGATGTCGCCTTCGGCGTTCACGACGAGGGCGAGCTCAGGCTCGGGGACGTTGATCGCCGAATCCTCCCTGACCGCAACCGGCTCGCCATCGCCGACCACGCACCAAGCAGCCGACTTCACGAACAGCTCGGGACGCTCGGCTGTGTAGACGCGGTCGTACACGCTCGCGGACTCTCGACTCTCCCGCATGCGCTCTAGCTGCGACGACTTGTAGGTGACGCCAGCCGCCCACACCTCCATCAATCCATCGACCGGCGGAAGTAGCCGCACCGCGTCGACCTCGTGCGTGGGACCATCCGCCGCGGTGCAGCGTCCGCGCAGCTCTTCGAGCGGGAGATGCAAGAGCTCGGAGATCGACGCGATACCGATCTCGACGACGTGCTGGTCGACTAGCAGCCCGACGCCTGCGCGCCGGTGTCCGGTCCCGAGAAAGCGGACGATGTGCATGGGGCCCTCCTTGCGGGCGGAGTCAACCGCCGAATGACGGGGCAGACATTCCTGCCACGCCTGGTGAACACACGAATGTCGCGCCCGCGAGGGGCTGTTTTGCGAGCTGGCCGGTACTGAGTCTGTTGGCAGCAGAGGTCACGTAAAGATCGGACAGCTCCGGGCCACCAAAAGTACAGCTCGACACCTGGCTCACCGGGAAGAGGACCTCGCCAAGCTGCACCCCCGTCGGCGAGTAGCAGCGCACGGCCCCTCCTCCCCAGCAGGCGACCCAGATGTTTCCCGCCTCGTCGATTGTCATCCCGTCAGGCATGCCGAGCGCTTTGTCGATGTTGACAACTCGTCTCCGGTTGCTGATCGCACCGGTCGAGATGTCGTAGTCGAACAGGTCGACACCCTGGGTAGCCGAATCGATGAAGTACATCTGACGGGCGTCGCGGCTCCAGGAAAGGCCATTCGAAATCGTGAGTCCGCCGACCACCTGCTCGTAGGACCAGTCCGCCTCGACGCGATAAAGGGCCGCGGCACCCGGGGTGAAGTCAAAGGCCATCGTCCCCGCGAAGAGACGCCCCGCGGGGTCGCACTTCGCGTCGTTCATCCGGTTCGCCAGGAGGTCGTGCTCGATCGGCACCACGAGCTCGAAGGCCTCGCCGGTGTCGGAAACCGTTCCGATCCCGTCCCGCACGGCGAGCACGAGTCCGCCGCCGCGCCGGGGGACGACGGCACCGACCTCCTGGCCTGTCGTAAACGAGCTGGTGGTCCCCAAAGAAGGGTCATAACGGAAGACCGCGCCCGCGCTCACGTCGACGAACAGCAGCGTCTGGCTCTGCTCGTCCCAATGCGGGCCCTCACCCACGTCGGCATGCACCTCGGCGACGACCTCGACCTCGACCCGGGCAAAGCTGGCCACGTGGCACCTCTCTCCGGCTGACCTGCGACGAAGGGCGATCGCTGGATCGTCAGCCAACTGGCGAACAGCCGGCGCCCGTGTCTGGGACCAGGCGAGCCACGGTCCGAGCCGATGGCGGACCGTACCAGGGCGCGCGCGGGGCATCAAGTGAGAGGTGCCACCGGCGCCGAGAAACGACCGCTCCGCAGCCCCTTTTCGCAAATGCGCTGGCAGCGAGCACGCTGGCGACGGCGCCTGAGCAGGCCCAATAGGGCGGGCTTGACACTCGGACCCCATTGCGAGAACGATGGTCTTACCGGTCCTGCCTGTCAGCAGCCGGCAGGCGGAGGTCCAGAATGCCGATGAGCTTGGATCTGGCTAGCGAACCGGGAGTACGACTTCGCACCCTCTGCCACTCAGGTGGTGGGGCTGCCCTGGGCGCTGGCGGATCGACAGCGACATGATGCTGGCGCCTCGCCATACGGTCGGGAGGCCCCGGTGCCGCTCGCTTTGACGACTGCGAGAGCGGTTTCCGGCTCCACGCTCACCCAGCTCATCGAGGACACCCTCGTCGAGTTCGAGCCCGGACAACGCCTGCCCTCTGAACGCGAGTTCGCGCAGAGCTTCTCCGTCGGGCGCCCCTTGGTGCGAGAGGCTCTGCGGACTCTGGTCGAGCGCGGCGTCGTCGAGGTGCAAGTCGGAAGAGGGACCTTCGTCCGTCGTGTGACGCCGAACGACGCCGCGCGGCCGGTCGACAATCTGCTGCGTCGCCAGGCGATCACGGCCCGCCAGCTCATCGAGGCGCGTTCGATGCTGGAGTCCGAGGCGTCTCAACTGGCGTGCCAACGGGCGACCACCTCCGAGATCGAGCACATGCGTGACCTCATAGCTGAAGCCGGCGAGGAGGGCGGATTGGCTACGAGACTCCGCAACGACCTCGAGTTCCATCTGAGCGTCGTGCGTGCTGCGCACAATCCGGTGATCGAGACCATGTTCGCGGCGATCCTTCTGCCAACGGCGGAGATGATGTTCCGCAGCCTGAGCGATCCGTATGTCTCTCGGGAGGGACTTCCCTACCACGAGCAGATGTTCCTGGCGATCGAGACCCGTGACGAGGAAGCTGCCGCAAGTGCGGCTCGCGGGCATCTGCTTGTCAGTGAGCGGATGTACGGGGACGACTTGGACATCGATCTCGACGTGCTCGTGCAGCGCCAGATCAGCGGGGCGAGACCAACGCTCGAGCGCGACGGACTCAGCTCCGACAATGTCCTTGCAAGCGTGCTGCGAGGCTTACTGCCGTCTGAAAGCCTGTGATCGTGCACGAGTTCGCGCCCATAGCCGTGGAGGGGTGCGGGGCGTGAGCGACCTGGACCTCAGCCGCGAGCTAGTCGTCATCTCCGGCGGTGCGGGCGCACTAGGTCGAGAGATTTGCGCCCGCCTCATGGCGAGCGGAGCAAGCGTGGTCTCAGTTGACCTGGCGGTACCGACCGAGGTTCCGGAGTCCGCCGCGCCCCAGCCTGCCCAGTTGCAAGCCGACGTCTCTGTCGTTGAGGAGGTTGAGCGAGTCTTCGACGAGGTGCAAGCCCGTTACGGACGCCAGGCGACGACGGTGTGCTGCCACGCTGGCATCGTCGCCAGCCATCCCATCCTCGACTATCCGCTCGAGGAGTTCGACGAGGTCTTCCGGGTGAACCTCAGGGGGGCGTTCGTCTTCGCGCAAGTGGCAGGGAGGCGATGGAGGAAGACCGGGGCTCGCGGACACCTCATCTTCACCAGCTCCTGGGTACAGGACCACCCCTGGCCGCACATCGCCCCTTACAGCGCAAGCAAGGCGGCCGTTTCGGCGCTGATGCGAAGCTTCGCGAGCGAGCTCGCGCAGTACGGGATTCGCGCCAACGCCGTGCTGCCGGGGATCGTGTCGACAGGCATGGCACGACGCCAATGGGACGAGGACCCCGATTATCGTCACCGGGCCGAGGAGACCATCGCCCTCGGTGAGCTACAGGATCCGAGCAGTGTCGCCGACTTGTTCCTGTTCTTGTGCAGCGACATGGCCTCGTACATGACCGGCTCCGCCTTGCTCGTAGACGGTGGCTGCTCGATAGGCAAGTCGTGACCGGCCCCGGGTCGATCTCGTGAAGATCACCAAGCTCGAGACGATAAGGGTCGGTGCGTACCCGAACCTGCTCTATGTAAGGATCCACACCGACGACGGCGTTGTCGGGCTCGGTGAGACCTTTTTCGGCGCTGCCGCGGTCGAGGCCTACCTGCACGAGACCGCCGCCGGGCGCCTCTTGGGAGCCGACCCCTTGGCACTCGAGGCGATCGGCCAGCGCCTCAAGCCCTATGTGGGCTCGACGAGCAGCGGCGCGGAGGTGCGGGGGAACTCGGCGGTCGACATCGCCCTTTGGGACATCTTCGGCAAGGTCACCGGCCAGCCCATCTTCCAGCTTCTCGGCGGCGCGAGCCGGGAGGACATCCCCATCTACAACACGTGCGCGGGGTACAGCTACATACGCGACCCCGCCGGCCAGGCAGTGTCCAACTGGGGGCTTCCGAGAAGCGGGCCCTCGGGACCATTCGAGGATCTCGACGCCTTTTTGCATCGCGCCGGCGAGCTCGCCACCGAGCTCCTCGACAGCGGCGTCAGCACCATGAAGATCTGGCCCTTCGACCCATATGCAGAGCGCTGGAACGGCCAGTACATCGAACAGGAGGAGCTCGAAGAAGGGCTCGTCCCGTTCCGCAAGATCCGCGACGCTGTCGGCGACAAGATGAACATCATGGTGGAGATGCACGGTCTTTGGAATCTCCCCGCGGCGAGACGCATCGTGCGCGCCCTCGACGAGTTCGAGCCTTTCTGGATAGAAGACCCCCTCAAGCCGCCGGTCGTGCCCGCGACCTTGAGAGAGATCGCCTCGGCCACCTCCTCGATCTTCGCCCTGAGCGAGACCCTGGTCGGACGGGCGAGCTACGTCCCCCTCCTCGAGCAGGCCCTGGTCGGGGTCGTGCTGCTGGACGTCTGCTGGTGCGGCGGCCTTACCGAGGCGAAGAAGATCGCCTCGCTCGCCGACGCCTACCTGATCCCCGTCGCCCCCCATGACTGCACGGGACCGGTAGCCCTGACCGCGTCGACTCACCTCTCGCTCAACATGCCCAACGCGTTTGTCCAAGAGACAGTCCGGGCCCACTACTACGGGTGGTACGGAGAGCTCGTCACCGAGTTGCCGCCGATAACAGCCGGTCGGATCAGCGTGCCTGATGGCCCCGGGCTCGGGACAGAGCTTCGCCCAGATGTCCTGTTTCGCGCCGACGTCGCCATCCGAGAGTCCGTCCTCAGTTGAAAGCGAGCCGACTCGGCCGAGGCGTGACGGGGTCGTCAAGGGCCGAAAGGCCCTGGCGTCACAGCTGGCCGACAACCACACTTAGGCAAGGTTATGTACCCGAAAAGTTCGGGACTCGGCGGCGGCGGTCGGCATGCGTGCTCTTCATGGCTTATATCTGCATGTTCGACAGACGACCGTCAGGTTCCGTTCGATGAGGACGACTTTTGTCCAGCTCATCTAAGTAGCGGTAAAGGCCGGTGAGGAGGGCCGGCATATTGCAGTTGCTTCATTCGAAGTCAAGCAGGTGTGCAGTAGGAGCTGACGTGACATCGTCAGAGGGAGTAAAAGACATGACATCAGAAACTTCCGGACAGAGCCGGATCAGCCGTCGACAGTTGCTCGGCTCGGCCGCGCTCGCCGGTGGCGGGCTCGCAGTGGGATCGGCCTTAGGCGGCGTCAGCCCGGCCTTCGCAGCCGCAACCAAGGCAAACGGCGCCTTCCCGTCGCACCCGACGTGGACCTTCACGTTGGTCAACCACGTCACAACGAGCGAGTTCTTCGTCCCGACCCGCTATGGGGCACAGGATGCTTGTGACTTGTTCAATTGCAAGTACCAGTGGGTTGGATCGGTGAACTCGATCGTGAGCGAGATGGTCGACGCCATGAATGCCGCCATCGACGCCAAGGTCGACGGCATCGGCGTTCCCGTCATCGACGGAAACGCCTTCATCGCACCGACAAACCGTGCCCTTGCGGCTGGCATCCCGGTCCTCGCCTACAACACGGCGGCTCCGACGACGACGGCTGACAAGAACCTGCAGATGTGCTACATCGGCCAGAGCCTTTTCCAGGCTGGGCAGCTGATGGGCCAGCAGATCCTCGACAAGATGTCCAAGGGCAACATCGTCGTGTTCAACCCGAGCCCGGGGTCGCTCAACTTGCAGGCGAGAGCGAACGGCATCAACGACGTCATCAAGAAGTCGGGCAAGCCGATCACCGTTGACAACGTTGCCAGTGCCGCCACGTTGGGGGAAGCGGTAGCCGCCGTCAAGGCGTACTACGCAGGCCACCCAAAGGTGAACGGGATGTTGTGCGTCGACACCTTGACGATGGTCGGGATCATCGAGGTCATGCAGGAGCACAACCTCAAGGGCAAGATCGTCACCGGCTCTTTCGACACGATCCCCCAGGTCGTCTCCGGTATCACCTCGGGTTATGTCGACTTCACGATCTACCAGCAGCCTTACCTGCAGGGATTCCTCCCCATCTTGGAGCTCTTCCTCTACAAGGTGTCCGGCGGACTGAACATCCCGTCGAGCGTCGAGACGGGACTGTCGCTGATCACCAAGTCCAACATCGGCCAGTTCTCCAAGTACACCGACCGTTACGAGGGTTCGAGCACCGCGGCGAAGATCATCCCGGTGTCCGGCCCGATCGCTGTCGCCGCCGGCGACTACCCACCGACCCAGCTGTCTTAGGTCGGCGAGGTCCGCTCCAAGATGTCCACTGATGTGAGCGCCCCACAAGGACGCTCGCGGCTCGACGTGACGCCGCCGACACGTGTCGGCGGCGTCGCCAGAGTCTCGGCGCTCTACTCGAGGCACCGGGAGATCGCGGCGATCCTCATCTCGGTGCTGTTGTTCATCTACTTCCTCATACGCAGCGGAAGCCTGTTCCTCGGCAGCAACGTCGCCACCTTGGGCCAGTTCATCGCCCCCATCGCCATTCTCGCCGTCGGCGAGGCGATGCTGCTGATTTGCGGCGAGATCGACCTCTCGGCGGGCAATGTCTACGCGCTGGCGCCGTTCATCGTGATGTACCTGAACCAGGATCACCTGCCGGTTTTGCTGGCGACAGTGCTCGCGATCCTCATCAGCGCCTTTGTCGGCCTCGTGAACGGGGTGATAACCGTCTATCTCCACGTGCCGTCGTTCGTGACCACGCTCGGGATGTCCTTCCTGCTCCTCGGGATCGTCCTCGTCGTGACCAACGGCGCCACGGGCACGCCTCCGGGCGGGAACCTCTATTCCGACATAATGGGCGCAGGGAACTGGTCCGAGCTCGTCTGGGCGGTCTGCATCGTTGTCGTCTTCGCCTACCTGCTCAAGTGGACGCGCTTTGGCACCTACACCTTCGCCGTCGGTGGCAACCTGAACGCGGCGCGCGAAGCCAGTATCAACGTCGCCCGGATCAAGATCTGGAACTTCGTGCTCATGGGAGCACTCGCCGGGCTCACCGGGATCCTCGACGGTGTGCGTATAGCCGCCCTCGACCCGACCTCGGGGGGGACGGCGATCATGTTCAGCGCAGTCGCCGGGGCCGTGATCGGAGGCACCTCGCTCGCCGGTGGCTCGGGATCGGTTATCGGCGCCTTCTTCGGTGCCGTCTTCCTCGAGACCCTCTATGACGGCTTCACCCTCGAAGGTGTCAGCGAATTCGCCTTCGACATCATCATCGGAGCGGCGATCTTGATCGCCATGGTCGTGAACGTCCGGTTCCAGAGGCTCCGAGTAGGCCGCAGGTTCGAGGAGCTCGAGCCCGAAGGAGACGAAGCGTGACGGCGGACATGACCGGCCCGGCCGACGTCTTAAGCGTCGACCACATCTCCAAGCGCTACGGCGCCGTGCTGGCGCTGAGAGACGTGAACCTTCATCTCCGAGACGGTGAGATCCTCGGGCTCATCGGAGACAACGGGTCGGGCAAGACGACCCTGTTGAAGATCCTCTCCGGCTTCCACCAGGCCACCACCGGCCAGGTGATGCTGCATGGCGAGCAGGTCGTGTTCCGCAATGTCTCGGCTGCCCGCCATGCCGGCATCGAGATCGTCTACCAGGACCTGGCTCTCGTGAACGGGCTCTCCATCGCTGAGAACGTCTTCTTAGGGCGCGAGCGCTACCGCGGCCCGTTGCGGACCCTCGTCCACCGGCGCATGCGCAAGGAGGCCGACGAGTTCCTCGGCCGGCTCGGGCTCGCCAACCTCCCGGGCATGACCGAGGACGTAGCCAACCTCTCCGGTGGCCAGCGCCAGGCGATCGCCTTGGCCCGGGCCCTTTACTCACAGCCCCGGATCCTGCTCCTAGACGAGCCGACCGCCGCCATGGGCCCGAGGGAGACGGCTCAGATCCTCGACCTCGTGCGACGGCTGCGTGACGAGCAGCACGTCTCGATCCTTTTCGTCAACCACAACTATGCCCAGCTGCTCGAGGTCGCCGACCGCGTCAACCTTTTGCGCAACGGCCGGATCCGTTTCGACAAAGAGGTCAAGGACACCTCGCTCGAGGAGATAACCGAGCTCGTGATCTCTGAGGTCCGCCGCGCCCTAGCACGACAGACGGGCCTTCCGCTCGAGGGCGCCCAATGACGCCCCCGCCAGGCCAAGCCCAGTTAGGCAAGGAGGTCGAGTCATGACGAGCTCGCGTGAACGTGTCGAAGCCGCGCTGAGCCATCGCGAAGCTGACCGTGTGCCGCTGGACCTGGGCGCGACCAGCTGCAGCGGGATCCATGTCAGCTCGCTCTACGCCCTGCGCCAGGTGCTCGGCCTCGATGAGCCCGGCACTCCCGTCAAGGTCTCAGAACCGTTCCAGATGCTCGGCGAGGTCACGCCCGACCTGCTCGACTGCCTCGGCGTCGACGCCGTCCGCGTGGGCCTTCCGAACAACATCTACGGCTTTGCGAACGCGGACTGGAAGCCATGGACGACCTTTGACGGCACACCGGTGCTCGTCCCGGGTCAGTTCCCCACCGAGCCAGAGGCGAACGGCGACCTGTACATGTACCCCAAGGGCGACCGCTCCGCCCCGCCGTGTGCCCGCATGCCCGCGAGTGGCTTCTACTTCGACTCGATAACGCGCCAGGAGCCGATCGACGAAGCTCACCTCGACCCGGCGGACAACCTCGAGGAGTTCGCAGCTGTCGATGACGAAGCGCTCGAACACGTGCGCCGCGAGGTCGAGCGCCTTGGCGCCACGGGACGTGCCCTGCTCGGCGAGTTCGGAGGCACCAGCTTCGGTGACGCAGCCTTTGTTCCCGGGCCGACGCTGGCTCATCCGCGAGGCATCCGGGACCTCGAGCAGTGGTACATGAGCCTTGTCAGCCAGCCGGAGTACATCAAAGAGGTCTTCGAGCGACAGTGCGAGATCGGCCTCGCGAACCTGCAGAGGATCCACGGTGTCGTCGGCGATTCCCTCTCTGCGGTCTTCATCACCGGCACCGACTTCGGCAGCCAGGGCGGACCCATGATCGGTCCGAAAACCTACCGAGCGCTGTTCCAGCCCGTCCACGCGCGGATCAACGACTGGATACACACCCACACCTCGTGGAAGACCTTCATCCACTCCTGTGGCTCAATCTGGCGTCTGCTCGATGACCTTGCCGATGCCGGCTTCGACGCCCTGAACCCCGTCCAGACATCGGCCACCGACATGACCCCCCAAGCGCTGAAGGAACGTTACGGCGACCGGATCACGTTCTGGGGCGGCGGAATCGACACCCAGCGCGTGCTGCCCTTCGGCTCGCCGGAGGACGTGCGCGCCATGGTCCGAGAGAGGATGCAGATCTTCGGCGCCGGCGGTGGCTTCGTGTTCAACACGATCCACAACGTCCAGGCCCGCGTCCCGGTGGCGAACCTCGTTGCCTTGTACGAGGCAGTGAACGACTACCGCTCTTACCCGTTGGAGGTCTCAGCGGCGCACTCTTTGGATACAGGGAGGTCATGAGGATGGGACAACTAGACGAGCTTCGTGCAGCGATCGTCGACGGACAGAACGCCACGGCCCTCGCCAAGGTGACCGAAGCCCTCGCGAGCGGGTTGGCACCCGAGCAGATCCTGCAGGAGGGCCTGATTGCCGCCATGGGCGAGACCGGCGCCCTCTACCAGGCGGGCGACATCTTCGTGCCTGAGATGCTCGTGGCCGCCCGGGCCATGAGTGCCGCCCTCGGAGTGCTCAAGCCGCACCTCGTTGCCGAAGGGGTCCCGTCTCGAGGCAAGGTCGTCATCGGGACCGTTCAGGGCGACCTGCACG
>Ga0182015_10007881_pt1 | contig 10303 bp, 12 predicted proteins | sample 712P3MmetaG_FD_120478 | JGI IMG/M metagenome (GOLD analysis project Ga0182015, IMG submission 120478) | Permafrost microbial communities from Stordalen Mire, Sweden - 712P3M metaG | ecosystem: Environmental > Terrestrial > Soil > Wetlands > Permafrost | place: Sweden: Stordalen | collected... | reverse complement strand
AGGGCACGGTAAGCCTCTACACCCACGAGTTCCACTGCGCGCCTTGGCCCTACCACCGCATGCCGGCTGACCTGGCCGCCGAATTCGGGCGGGCCTCGCTGACCATCCTGAAAGGCGACCTGAACTACCGGCGGCTGGTCGGCGACCGTGCCTGGCCGCCCACGATCCCGTTCGCCGACGTGGTGTCGTACTTCCCCGGGCCTGTCGCGACGTTGCGGACACTCAAATCCGACGTCATCACCGGCATCGGCCCAGCCCTGCGCGCCAGCCTCGACAGCACCGGGCAGCCCTGGCGGACCGCCGGCACCCACGGGGTCATCCAGGTCCGCGGCTAGCCCGTGCGCCGGGGTTAAGCCCGCAGTGGCCACATCCAGGGGGAGCCGTGCGCCTCGCGGGTGTGGGCGGCGAACTCGGCGATCAGGCGCCTGGTGACCGTGGGGGACAGCAGCGCGTCCCCACCGGCCACCACCCGGACCGCGCGGATCAGCTCCGCGGCGTCGGTGTCCTTGACCAGGAACCCGGCCGCGCCGGCCCGCACCCCCTTCGAACAGGTACTCCAGGTCAGCTGCCGGAGGCCAGCCTTGGACTTCGCACTTCTTTTCCGGGGATGCCCCTGGATGGTCAGGGTGCTTGCCGTAGTGCCTGTCCGGCCTGGGCGAGGATGTCGAGGGCGGTAGCGGTGGCCGGTGTGGGCTGGGCGGGTCCGGCCGGGTACCAGGCGGCGATGTGCCGTCCGCCGAGCGGCGGCAGGGCACAGACAGTCACAGGGGCCTGCCCCAGTGCCAGTTGGGGAACGATGGCCGCACCCCGCCCGGCGGCGACCAGGGCCAGGACGGAGGGGAACTCCACGCAGACGTCGCCGGCCGGGATGGCGATTCCGACCTCGGCCGCGAGCCGCTGCAGGGCGTTGTCACAGGCGGTGCCGGGCGGCCCGGCGACCCACGGCCGGCCGGCAAGGCCGCGCAGACTGCGAGGCGTGATCTGCCAGTCTGGCGGGATGACCAGGAGGTAAGGGTCGAAGGCCAGGTGGCGCAGGCCGAGGCCCGGCTCGGCGGGCGGGGGGCTCGCGGCGTCGTATTCGGTGAGCACGACATCCAGGTCGCCGAGACGTAGGGCTGCCACGGCATCAGGCCCGTAGCGTTCAGTGACAGTGGGGCGGATCGCGGGATGGGCGGCCGCGAGGATCCGCAGGGCGGGGGCGATCAGCGGGCTCATAACGCTCTGGAAGGCCGCGAGCCGTACCGGGCCTGCCGCCTGGCCGGTGAGCTCGGCCAGGTCGCGTTCGGCCTGGCGCAGTTGCGCGGCGATGCGCTCGCCATGGCCCGCCAGCAGCCGTCCGGCCGCGGTGAGCGTCACCTGCCTGCCGGTGCGGTCGATGAGGCTGGCGCCGGTCTCCCGTTCCAGGGCCAGCAGCTGCTGGGAGACCGCGGGCGGGGAAAGGCCCACCGCAGCGTGGTAGTCGATGCCCGGGACTGACCCGGTCGCCGTCATCGGCATGGGCGCGGTCGGCACGCTGCTGGCCGGCGCCCTGGCCGCCGCCGGGCACCCCATCCTGGCCTGCGGCCGCGCGCGGCTCACCTCGATCACCGTCACTACCGACACCGGCAGTGCCAGTTACGCGGTCACCTGGACCGATCAGCCCGGCGACCTGCGCGGCGTCCGGTGGACGGTGCTGGCTACCAAGATCCACGACAAGTGAACTTCATCAGTCCCGTGTCCGAGGCAACCGCATAGCCGGGCGGCACCTGGGGCTGCGCGACCTGCCGGGAATGGGTCGGGCGGGTGCCTACGCGGCCACCGCCGCTGCTCAGCCGGGCCATTCACCGGGAACCTGCTTGGTAGCGACGTTGACGCGGTTGAAGACATTCACCGTGGCGATCCAGAGAACCAATGCGGCAAGCGCCTGCTCGTCGTAGTGCCGGGCCGCCTCGTCCCAGATCTCATCAGGTACCGGGTCGGTCCGGTCACTGAGCCGGGTGACGGCTTCGGTGAGGGCCAGCGCGGCGCGTTCGGCGTCCGTGAAGTACGGGGTGTCCCGCCACACGACAAGGGTGAACAGCCGCTCGTCTGTCTCGCCGTCTTTGCGGGCTTTGGCCGCCGCGCCAACGCACACGCTGCAGCCGTTGATCTGGCTGGCTCGCAGGTGGACGAGGTCGAGCGTTCGTGGTGGCACGCCACCCTGCTTGATGGCCTCGTTCAGCGCTCTGATAGCGGTCATGGCGTCAGGGATGACTACTCCCGGGTTCTTCATTCGGGCTTGCATGACGGTGCTCCTCCTGTCAAGGTCTCTTCCGGTAGGGGTGACGCGGTGATGCGGGGCCGCCGGCCATCGTTGGCCGGCGGGCGGGGGGCTAGTCGGTCCTTGTGGGCAGGATCTTCTGGTTCCGCAGTCTCGCGCTGAGGAACTGGTCCCATGTCCTGGAGCCGGCGGTATGCCCCGGCGAGGGCAGGAGAGCGCCGTTGCGGACTGCCCGGGTACCCGGTATCCGAACCGGTACCACCCATCGGCGACGATGGGTGGCTTCCAGGTAGCTTCGGAGCACGTCCGCCCAGCTAGTCGCCTGCGGTCCGGCCATGTCTGCGGCCCGGCCGGCAGGCTCGCCGAGCGCTAGCCCGGCGAGCCGGGCCGCCACCTCGCCGGGATCGACCGGCTGTACCCGGAAGCCCGCTGGTACTGGTACTACCGGGAGCCTGGTCAGCTTCTGCACATTGGCGAGGATGTAGTCGTAGAACTGCGTGACCCGGAGGATCGTCCAGGGCAGGCCACTGCTTGCCACGATCCGCTCGGCCTCGAGCTTTGCCTTCGGGTACCCCCATGACGCGATGTGGTCGATGCCGACGATGGACACGTACACCACGTGAGGAGATCCTGCCCTGGCCGCCGCCGTCACCAGGTTCCTGGTCGCTTCCGCGTCGCCCCTGGTGCTGGTCGCGCAGTGGATAATGGCCGCTACCGCACTCACTGCCGGATCGATGCCTTCGCCCGTACGGAGGTCTGCGGTGAAGAATCTGACGTGACGCGGAGCGCCGCGATCGTGCCGGGCGAGCACGCGCACGTCGCAGCCCGCGTCCTGGAGCCGCGCGACGACCAGTCGCCCAAGGCGGCCGGTGCCGCCAGTGACAAGGACGGGCGATGCCATGTTCTCTCCTTCACACCGGGCCCGGGAAGGGGGCGCGTTACGTCCGCTCGGTTTGGTTCGTCATTCCCTATGACGGACGGCGACCGAGGAAGGTAACAACCGTGGATGAGCGCGATTGGCTGGCTGAGCGGTTCGAGCACCATCGGTCCCGCTTGCGGGCTGTCGCCTTGCGGATGCTGGGCTCGGCCAGCGAAGCCGACGATGCGGTGCAGGAGGCCTGGCTGCGGTTGAGCCGTTCGGACGTCAGCGGTGTTCAGGACCTGGGCCGCTGGCTGACGACCGTCGTCGGCCGGGTCTGCCTTGACCTGCTGCGTTCACGGGAGGCGCGGCGTGAGGAACCGGTTGCGGGGCCAGTACCGGATACGATCCAGCCGCCGACGTACGGGGGAGACCCCGCAGAGGAGGCGCTGCTGGGTGAGTCGGTCGGCCTCGCGCTGCTGGTGGTACTCGACACGCTGGCGCCCGCCGAACGGCTCGCATTCGTACTGCACGACATCTTCGCCGTGCCCTACGCCGAGATCGCCCCCCTCGTCGATCGCAGCACCACGGCGGCCAAGATGCTGGCCAGCCGCGCCCGCCGCCGAATCCGGCAAGGTGGCACGGTCGCCGACTCCAGCACACCTCGCCAGCGTGCCGTCGTCCAGGCCTTCCTTGCCGCGTCCCGGAACGGCGACTTCGACGCGCTGCTCGCGCTACTGGATCCCGATGTCGTATTCCGGGCCGATCGGACGGCCAGGAAGGCGGGTGCCGCGGCAGACCTCGACGGCGCGGCAGCGGTCGCGGGGAAGTTCTGCGGACGGGCACGCGGCGCCCGGCTGGCATTGATCAATGGAGCTGCCGGTGCAGTCTGGGCCCCCGGCGGCAAGCCGGCCGGGGCATTCCGCTTCACCCTGGCCAGCGGGCGAATCGTCGCCATCGAGCTTATCGCCGACCCCGAACGCCTCGCCCAGCTGCACCTGACGATCCTCGCCGACGGCCGTGGACTGCGCATGGGTGATGTAGGTGGCGATGAGCTCCGACCCGGAGGTGAGCCAGATGAACACGGCGATCCGTGAGGCCACGTGCGGCGGACTGTGACCGTTGCGTCTGGGCAGTTCCTGCGGGAGCGGCGTGATCGGTGGCCGACCTGACCGTGGTCAGGTTTCCGGGGTGCGCTCGGAGACGGCTGCGCGGCGTGTGCGGAAGATCGGCCAGCCGATCTCGGTTCGCCATTGCGCGCTGTCGGGGGTGTCACGCTGGCCGGTCAGGTAGTACTCCCGGATCGGGCTGTTGATCGTGAGGGCGTGGCGTGCGACATAGGCGGCCAGGGCGCCGTAGGCGCGGTCGACGTCGGCGGGTGGCCCGCTGTGCTCGATGACCGCCAGCTCAACGGCCGGGATCAGCCCGGACGTGACCCGGCCCATCGGCCGGACGGGCCCGGCGCAGGGAACGAAGATCGTCACCTGCCCGTGGTGCCGGGTGAACACCTCGTCGGCGAAGATGCCACCCGCGGCGCCGCCCGCACGCACGTCCTGGGCGGTCAGGGTCGCGTGCAGCTCGCCGAGTGCGCCCTGCAGCCACGCCGCCGATTCCCCGGCACCGACGACGTCGGTGATCGTAGCGGCCGGGACGGCCGGCACGCTGCGCAGCTCGATGCGCGCGGGAACGTCGCCGGGCCGGGGCGGTGTCAGCAGGCCGCGCAGCGATGCGACGGCGGACTGGGTGCGGCCGAGCTCTTCTTCGAGGTGGCTGAGATGGGCGGCGATCCGCTCGTTGCGGGCCTGCAGGTCCGGGGCTGACAAGACGCCCTGAATCTCCTCCAGGGGCATGCCCAGCTCACGGAAGCGGCTGATGACCTGCGCTATGGGGATCTGGCCGGTGCTGTAGCGGCGGTAGCCGCTGCAAGGATCGACCTCGGCTGGTTCGAGCAGGCCTATCTGGTGATAGTGACGCAGTGTCTTCACGGTCATGTGGGTGGCGCGGGAGAAGTCGCCGATAGACAGGTAATCGGGCACGCCGCCATTATGCGGTCTCCCCTCGGGGGAGAGTCTTGCCCGGAACCCGTCTTGACCCTCCTGCCACGGCAGCGGCGAGCATTGCCTCGACGGCAGCACCGCAGGAAAGGGCGCAAGACTATGACCGGGATAACCGAGCCGATGACAGCAGCGATCCCTGACCGCTCCTGACGGCGAGATCGCCTGGGCCGCCCGCGTCTTCCGCTTCTCGGCAAGGACGGCCTCATCAGGCAGAACTACCAGCTGACCGTGAAATCCCTGGCCGCGTAGCAGACCAGCCGAGCGGGCCGCTGCGGGCCGGGCGGCAGCACCGGCCCGCGGCGGCTCGACAGAGAACAGGAGCCAAAAATGCCGCGTATCGATACTCCCGACGGGACCGAGCTGTTCTACCGGGACTGGGGCGCCGGGCGCCCTGTCGTGTTCGTCCACGGCATGCTGATGAGCAGTGACATGTGGCAGTACCAGATGCTGCACCTCGCAGAGGGCGGATTCCGCGCCGTCGCCTACGACCGCCGGGGGCACGGCCGGTCCGATGACCCCGGCAAGGGATACGAATTCGACACTCTCGCCGATGACCTGGCCGCGTTGCTCGACGGGCTCGATCTCACCGGCATTACCCTGGTCGGGCACTCGATGGGAGGCGGCGAGGTCGCGCGCTACCTGAGCAGGCACGGAAGCCGGCGCGTCTCGCGGATTGCGCTCGTCAGCTCAACCGTGCCGAAGCTCAATACCGATCCGGAGGCCAGAGCGGCGCTGCTGGACCAGCTTCGATCGAGCTACGGGCAGTGGGTGGCCGAAAATGCCGCACTGTCCTTCGGCGACGGGCTGCACGGCTGCGCGATACCGCAGCTTGAGAAGGACCGGGTCATCCGGGACTGGATGGGGGTGTCGCTCGGGGCCGCAGTGGCCTGCATGGCAGCCAACATGCGAGCAGACTTTGACGCCGAGCTGACAAACATCACGGTGCCCGCGCTGGTACTGCACGGCGACCATGACGCGTTCGCACCGCTGGAGACCTGCGGACGACGTTCCGCTGACCTCATACCCCACAGCCAACTCGTGGTCTACAGCAACGCAGCCCACATGCCGCACCTGTCGCACCGCGAGCAGCTCAACGCTGACCTGCTGGCCTTCGCCCAACAGCAGGATTAACACCCGACCCAGCCAACCTACTTCGCTGCCGGATGCCTCGCCTCCCGTCCGCTCACGCCTATCAGACCACAAACCAAGCGATCCCGGTCGCGGTGGCCGGCAGACAGAAGAATGCCAACGATGCCGGCAAGCCCATTACGGGATTGTGAGTTTTATTCGTGCCCGGCTGGCGTCAATCAGGCGGTACGACGATCAAGTCGGACACCGGACCGCTACACACCCGGGCGGCTGGACACCGGGGGCCTGTACCTGTGCGCGCGGCCGCCCACCAGAAGCTAGCACCGGGCTCGTCCAGCGGTGAGGGCTTGTCTCATCAGCTCCGGGCCATGTGAGTCCGGCTGTTGGGTCCAGGGTGATGCGGCTTCCCGGCCGGGGCTCCGGTACTCAAGGGCGGGCTCAAGCATGGGCGGAACAGGTCGTGGTTGCACCCCCGGGGACCTGCGACCGAATAATTCCAGAACGGCGGAAAGGTTCCGGCTGCTGCCGGCCACTTAACTGGTCGTAGCGACGGACGAGGGTTAGGAGCAGCATCGGTGCTTGCTGATGAGGACGGACGCCTACAGCGAGAACATCGTTTCCACCAGTTCTACGAAGAGCATTACCGTTCGGTTCAGGCGTACGCGGTCCGCCGCGTGAACGAGCTGTCCGACGTGGCCGATGTCGTGGCGGATGTTTTCACCGCCGCGTGGCGCCGGCTGGATGACGTACCGCCGCCTCCCGCGGACCGGGTGTGGCTCTACGGGACGGCGCGGCGCGTGCTGGCCGATCACTATCGCGGTGCGCGGCGCCGGGGCAAGCTGATCTCACGCATCGAGACCAGCCAGGCCAGCATGCTGACCGATTCCCGGAACGACGAGCTGCTTCTGGCTTTGCGGCAGCTTAAGGACGGCGAGCGCGAGGCGCTCATGCTCGTCTACTGGGAGCAGCTGTCGCTTGCCGAGGCAGGCCAGGTTCTCGGCTGCTCGGCGAACGCGGTCGCGATCCGGATGCACCGCGCCAGGACGCGGCTGCGCGAGGTGCTCGCGGCGCCGCGGGAGCCCCGGTCCCGCGGGACGGTTGAAGCCATTGTTTCCTTCAAGACGCACCGGAGCTAGACATGGACATCGACGCCTTGATCGCAGCGGCTGACCCAGCACGCCGCGTCCCGCTCGACGACCCGGGGTCCGCCCAGGCGGACCGCATCTACCGGCGGGCCATCGGGCAACCGCCCGCTGGCCGGGAGGCCGCCCGCTCGCGCCGCCGCATCCTCGTTCCTGGCAACGCGGGGGCTGCGGCGGCCAGGCTGGCGGCGAGCGCCGCACCGCGAGCCGAGCAGTTGTTCCATGCCGGACTGCGAGAAGGACGCCCCGTGATTCCGCGTCCCCGTAACCCGCTGACCTGGGTCCGGTCGCCATGGCGGCTGGGTGCCATCGTGTCGGTAGCCGCCGCCCTCGTGGCGGGGATGGTGGTGGCGGTCCTGCCGTCTGCCCCCGTCGTCCTGACGGCCAAGCTGCTGCTGGCCGACCGCGCATCCGCCGCGGCCCTCACTCAGCCGACGGTGAGCCCTGGCCAGTGGGTGTACCGGGTGGTCGAGTCGTACCACCCTTTTATGCCCAAAGGTATGCCGAAAACGAACACCTACACCGGCTGGGAAACGGCCGACGGCGGGGAGACCTACGGCGACTACGGCTCGCTCGGCGGCGGCGATCCGAGCTACTCCGAGCTCGGATCGCTGCCCCGTAACCCGGCGGCCTTGGACGCGTACCTCGCGCACCTCAACGGCCCGAACCCGAAGCCGTTCCAGAAGGGCCTGTCGGCGTTCCGCGGCATCGAAGAGATGCTCACCAACTACGTGCTGCCGCCGGCGCTAGAGGCGGAGGTGTACCAGGCGCTGGCCATCATCCCCGGCATCGAGGTGGACAGCCACGTCACCGCCATCGACGGCCAGGCCGGCGTCGCGTTCGTGCTACCGTCCACCCCGCAGAGCGAGAAGCAGGAGATCATCCTCGACGCGTCCAGCTACCGGTTCCTGGCCCAGGCTTCGTGGGGTCCAGGTCGACCGTGCGCTAACCGCAGGCTCTGCGCGGCACTGCCGCAGGCGATCCAGGACGAGACCGCGGTGGTGCGGATGGTGATCGTCGGCGCGCCTGGCAGCACCCAGCCGAGTCTTACCCCGCCGACCGCGGTCGAACTGCTGGCCGAGCAGGCGGACCGGGCCGTCACCTGGACCGTCGGCCCAGGGCCGTTTGTTCTACCAGGCATGTGGATAGCGCGGAAATTGGCCACCTCGTCCGGCGACACCACGGTCTGGGCCACCCCCGATGACTCGGAACAGGCCAGCTATGTCAACGGCAAGCTCCAGGTCTGCGCGCGCTCGGCGGCGTGCGCCAAGTCAACCCAGTGGCTGATGCCCGCCGGCCCGAGCTACGCGCAGTTCAATGCCCCGTCCCCGAACCCGGGTGGCCCAACCCTGCCCGATACGCTGCCGCAACTGCTCGCGCTGCTCAACACCTACCGGACGGGCTGCGCCGACGTGGCGGGCGACTGCAACGCCGTCAACGCGATAGCCAACATGATCTCCGGCTACGTCAACCCGGCCATCGGCACGCCAGGCAACTGGTTCCTGATGCTCGCCGACATACCGGGGGTTACGGTCCAGCGGGTCACTGACGTGACCGGCCAGGCCGGTGTCGCGTTCCGCTTCCCGTTCACTGACGGCATCACGGAGATCCTCCTCAACGCCAGCACCTACCAGGTCACGGGTTACGTGCGCAACGGCGTCGAGACCGTCATCACGAAGGAAACAATCGTCTCCGGGCCGGGCAGCCTCACGCCGGCGGGCATCCGCCGCTAGAGGAAAAGGGCGGGGACGATCGCCCCGCCCTTGACGACCTGAGGAAGACCTGGCCGGCGTCCAGGCCGGCCAGGTCTCCGGCGGGACGCTGCACCTGCTGCCCGGGACCACGTGGGTATCCGGCAGCGCCGTCGCCTTGGCTGCCGCACTCCCGTAACCAGTTAACAGAGAGGGAACTCGATGCGCGATCCCGAGCCGCCCCTGGACCCTGAGTTCGCGGATGACCTGGTGCTGGCCTCAATGAGGCAAGTCGGCCAGGCCGGACACGGCCGTCGCCCGGAAATGGCAGCGCACCCGGCACCGGAGACGCCCGCGGCCCTTCCGGCGGCTGGCATCAACTACGAGCGGCTGTACACCTACCGGTTCCGTGACGTCGACCAGGCTGGCAGGCAGGCGGTGTGGCAGGAGATCGCACGCTACGCGCACGCCCGGATGGGCGCCCCCCAGCGCGTCCTTGACCCGGCCGCCGGCCGCGGCGAGTTCATCACCGCGGTGCCCGCCGCCGAACGCTGGGGCGTCGACCCGGTCAGCCAGGGGATACCGGACGCCGCCGGGGTCAAGACGATCATCGCCGGCATCATGGACGCCGACCTGCCAGGCGGCTACTTCGACGGCGTGTTCCTTTCGAACTTCCTGGAGCACCTGCCCGACCAGAACACGGTCGCGGCCGCGCTCGGCAAGCTGCGCGCCGCGATGGAAGCGGGCGGCAGGATCGCGGTCATGGGGCCGAACTTCCGGTATTGCGCCCGCGAGTACTTCGACTGCGCCGACCACACCGTGCCCCTCACCCACGTCGCAGTCACCGAACACCTGTACGCCGCCGGGTTCGACATCACCGCGGTGACGCCGAGGTTCCTGCCGTACTCCTTCCGCGGCCTGCTGCCGCCGTCACCGCTGCTAACCAGGACCTACCTCCGGACACCGGCCCTGTGGCGGCTGCTCGGCAAGCAGTTCCTGGTGCTCGCCCGCAAGTAAGCCGCCCCGCACAATTCAGCCCAACCGGCGGGACCACCTTCGTATCCGGCGATGCCATCACCTGGAAGCCCGGGTCCCACTCACCCATGAACGCGCTGGCCGCTTGTGCAGGGAACCTCGGACATTGACAGTTCCACTTCCTAAGAACTGAGACGCTGGCCCGTCCCCGTTTGAGGCAGCTGTGCGGGAATCGTCACCGGGCGGGTCTT
>Ga0182015_10007880_pt1 | contig 10303 bp, 8 predicted proteins | sample 712P3MmetaG_FD_120478 | JGI IMG/M metagenome (GOLD analysis project Ga0182015, IMG submission 120478) | Permafrost microbial communities from Stordalen Mire, Sweden - 712P3M metaG | ecosystem: Environmental > Terrestrial > Soil > Wetlands > Permafrost | place: Sweden: Stordalen | collected... | reverse complement strand
GGGCTGCTGCAGTTGGGAACCGTATGGCTGCCGCTGCCGCACTTGCTCATCCTGCCTTTCATCGTGTCAACCCGGATGTGGCAAAGCGGTGCGGGCGGTTCCATTCCGTCGATGGCTGGATATGTGTTTGGCGTGCTGGGAGTATTTCGGTTGGCGCGGACACTGCTGGTACGCGGCGAAGAACCGGACAGTGCAGCAAAGAAGGCTGGAGCATGGGTGGCGGCGATCTTGTATGCTGCGAATCCCAATCTGATTTACATGCAGGCGACGGCGATGGGCGAAACGCTGTATCTGGCATTGTTGATCTGGGCCACGGTTTATTTCGCAGAGTTTGCCCGCGGAGATGCGAAGGCTCTGAAAAAGTGTGCCCTCTGTCTGGCGGCAGCATGTCTGACGCGCTATGACGGGTGGTCTCTGGCAGCCGTCCTGATAGCCGTAGTCGTGACCATCAGCTCCAGGTTTTACAGCAAACGCAGAGATGGAACCGCCAGCTTCTCGGCTCCGCCGCCACGCGCTGTGATTCTTAAATTTGTGCTGATCGCGGCAGCGGCGCCCATTCTCTGGCTGGCCTACAACGCGGCTGTTTATCGAAATCCTCTTGAATTCGCAAATGGTCCTTATTCGGCGAAAGCCATTGAGCAGAAAACCGCAACCGTGAATCCGGCGAAGCACAATCTGCTGGCGGCCGGATCGTATTTCCTAAAAGCCGCCGAACTGAATGTCGCCGAATCAAATTGGCTGGGACGATGGTGGCTGGCGCTGGCTCTGCTCGGTAGTTTGGTGGTGTGGTTTAGCGCGCAAGGACGGCCCATGTTGCTGCTGTGGATTCCGCTGCCTTTCTACGCGCTGTCGGTGGCCTATGGAAGCGTTCCCATCTTCGTGCCGACGTGGTGGCCGTTTTCGGAATATAACCTTCGCTACGGGCTGCAGCTGCTTCCGGCATTCGTGGTGTTCGTACCGATCGCAATTTCTTTTCTGGTGCAATCGGCGGCCAAGCTTCCACCGGTGGCGCTCTCCTGGCGGCGCTGGTCGCCGGTGGTGGCAATCTTGACGACATTCCTGTTTGCGGCCGCAAGCTATGCCGCAATTTGGCGCGTGGATCCTATCTGCCATCAGGAAGCGGATCGCAACATGAAAGGGCGGATCGCGCTCGATCGACAGCTGGCGGAGTGGATTAAACCTTTACCACCGAATTCCACCCTTCTCATGGATCTCGGGGAACATGTCGGCGCGCTCGAGATCGACGGGATCCCGCTGCAACGAACCATCAACGAAGGCAATCATCGGGTCTGGAAGCGCCCCGTCGATCCCCAAGGATTGTGGGAGCGCGCGCTGGCTGACCCAGCAATGTATGTGGATTATGCGATCGGCTTCCAGGGCGATCCCGTCTGGACGTCCGCGCGTGATCATCACCTGACGGCATTAGTTGAAATCCATACCACGGGTCAGCCGAGTGCGGTTATCTACCAAGGTCGGCAGCAGGCGCAGCCTCCAGGGCTCACGCGGTAATCAGCCCGGTTAACGCCACATTCGCAAAGGCACCGCGCATCGCAGTGATAAAATCGGCCATCGCACGGCTTTCCCGGACAGAGAGCGCATTATGAATTGGCAATCTATTATCGACCTGCTGCACCGTGAGATGGCGAGCGGGGTTGTCGCCAGTTCGTTGGCGCGACTGGTGCTGGCGGCGGTGCTCGGGGGTGTCATTGGATTGGAAAGGGAGTTAAAACACCGTCCAGCCGGGTTGCGTACCAATATGTTTATCTGTTTCGGCGCAGCGTTGTTCACAATTCTTTCTGATGTGCTGGCAGTGGAACACCTTGGCGACCACACCCGAATTTCAGCCCAGATCATTCCGGGAATCGGATTCATCGGGGCCGGATCGATTCTGCACACGCGCGGTCTCACCACCGGCCTCACCACCGCCTCAACTTTATTCGTGGTGGCCTCGGTGGGAATGGCTACCGGCGGGGGTCTTTATCTGACGGCAATTTTTGCCACGGGCTTGGTTTTGGCTGCGCTTTTTTCCCTGGGCCACCTCGAACTGACGTTTAATCTCAAAACTGTTTTGACCAGCTATGAGGTAACGGGCAGTAGCGTGGAGGAAATCACCCAGGAGGTCAATCGCATTCTGGAGTGTCGACACCGCATGATGCAAAACGTCTTGAGTGGCAGCACTGGCCAGCACGTGCGCCTGCAATTTGACGCATCCGGATGTAACCGGGACCAGAAAGAGCTTTTGCGCGAATTGAAAGCCTCCTCGGTATTGGGGAGTGCGACTTCATTGGGCCCGGTGGAACTGGAGTGAATTCGTCGCCGGTACTGATCCCGTTTGTAAAAGCGAGCGCATGTGGGAATGATTTTCTGCTGATTGATTCCGCGGTCCTTGACAACCCGGATCCTGCGAACCTAGCAGCGCTCACGCGTCTTATGTGTGATCGGCACAACGGCGTGGGGGCGGACGGCGTGGAGTGGATGTACCCGCATGCGTCGGCGGATGTGGAGATTCGCCTGATCAACGCGGATGGTTCATCGGCAGAAATTTCCGGCAATGGTACGAGGTGCGTTGCCACTTTCATCTCCGCATCCCGGGAGAAAGACAAAATTACGATCCAGACGGGCGCGGGCCGGAAGCTTTGCCGGTTGATGGGTCGGAGTGAAGCCGAATACGAATTCGAGATTGAGATGGGCGAGGCTTTGGTGGGAGCCGAACTGGGGCTCAACATTGCGGCGGAGGAGATACGTGGGCTTCCAGTCTCGATGGGGAATCCGCACTTCGTAGCGTTTGTGCCTGAGCTTCTCGAAAGCTGGCAGTTGAGGGCGGCGGAGATTCAGCACAATCCTCGCTTCGAGCAGGGCGTCAATGTTGAATTGGTTGTGGTCAAGGGGCAGCACGACATGACGGTTCGTTTTTTTGAACGCGGCGTGGGAGAGACCGAATCTTCAGGTACGGGGTCGTGCGCATCCGCGGCAGCGGCGATCGCCACCGGCAAAGCGGAATCTCCCGTTCGGGTGCACGCTCCCGGAGGCATGCAGACCGTTCGCCAGGAAAAACACATTTTATTTCTTCGGGGGACGGCGCGCTTGATCTGCCGCGGAGAGTTCTTTGTGAGCTGATCACTTTTAGAGATGCGGATCATTCTTCTGCGGCAAGTGTTTTTATTCGATACAGGCTTCTGACTGCATGTCTTCCTCTAAAACTTCGCCGGTAAGACCGCCTGCTCTTTTGCCGGGAGACACGGTAGGCATTGTGGCGCCAGCCAGCAATGTGAACCGCAAGGATCTGGAGGCCGGATGCGAAGCTCTGCGGCGGGCAGGCTACCGGCCTTTCTATTTCGACTCCATCTTCGATCAGGATCTTTACTTCGCCGGAACCGTGGAACGCCGGGCCCGCGAACTGGAAGAGATGTTTGCGCGCCAGGATGTGAAGGCCATCGTTTGTGCGCGCGGCGGCTATGGCGCGAATTATCTGCTGCCAGCGCTTGATCTGGGAAAGATCAAGGCGCATCCCAAAATTTTCATTGGCTACAGCGACCTCACCGCACTGCTCACCTATTTTTGCGACGCGCCCGGATTCGTAACCTTCCACGGACCAATGGTGGCCAAGGATTGGGCGCACGATGTTGGCGTCGATATGGATTCGTGGCGCGCTGCACTCGAAGGCGCAGTCGCCTGGGAACTCAATCTGGGCGCGGACTCCGGCACGACTGGAATGGTGGATGGCTCGGCGGAAGGGATTCTCTACGGAGGGTGCCTCTCCATTCTGGTAGCTTCGCTTGGTACCCCGTATGAGATCAAGCCTGCGGGTACCATCCTTTTTCTCGAGGATGTATCGGCAAAACCTTACCAGATCGATCGCATGCTGATGCAATTAAAATTGGCGGGCAAGCTCGATACCGTTCGCGGTGTTGTTTTCGGCGAGATGAAGGATTGCCTGCAGACCGCAAACCAAGGCTACACGCTAAGCGAAGTTCTGATGCGTATCGTAGGACAGTTGGGAGTGCCCGTCGCCTGCGGAGCGCGCTCTGGGCATGTCACGGCGGCTAACATTACACTGCCGATCGGGGCGCGGGCCAGACTCAACGTGAGTGATGACCGAGTGAGTTTAAAAATTTTGGAAGCGGCGGTCACGCCGGAGAAAAGGTAGCTCGAATCACGCATGACGAAGCACATTCATCTCATTGGAATTTGCGGGACGGCGATGGCGGCGCTGGCCGGAATGCTGAAGCAGCGCGGATTTAGCGTGACCGGTTCCGATGCCGCGGCCTACCCACCCATGTCCGATTTCCTGGCGGAACTCGGAATCCCCGTGGCCCAGCCCTTCGATCCGAGGAATCTCGATCCCGCGCCGGATCTGGTCATCGTGGGCAATGCAATTTCGCGCGGCAACGTCGAACTCGAACATATTCTTGACCGGCGCATTCGGTTTTGCTCGCTGCCCCAAATTCTGCACGATGAATTCTTGCGTGGCCGGGAAGTGCTGGTGGTCGCGGGCACTCACGGGAAGACGACGACTACCTCCATGCTCGCCTGGATCTTCCACACCGCTGGAATGCAGCCGTCGTTTCTTATTGGCGGTATCGCGGAAAATTTCGGTTCCAGCTTCCACATTGGACAGGGGAAGCATTTCATTCTCGAAGGCGACGAGTACGACACGGCCTTTTTCGACAAAGGCCCGAAATTTCTGCATTACTTTCCCGACGCAGTGATTCTCACGTCGGTGGAGTTCGATCATGCCGACATTTACAAAGACTTGGAGGCGGTGGAGATCGCGTTCAAGCGATTGGTGAATCTGCTCCCGCGGCGGGGACGCATTATCGCTTTCGATGGCTCCGCTGGCGGCGCGCCCGAGAGCGCGAGTCTGGAACGTTGCCTGAGCAAGGCTTTCAGCCCGGTGGAGCGCTATGGCTCGGGCGCGGATGCGAATTGGAAAATTACGAACTTGAACTTGGATGCCGGCAAGACTTCATGGACGGTTTTGCACGACCATCGCCCCTGGGCAGATTTCGACTTCCCTCTGGCCGGCGAATTTAACGTTTGGAACGCGACTGCAGCCGCAGCCATGGCGGCGGCTTACGGCATCTCTAAAGACGAGATTGCCGCGGCGCTGAGAACCTTCAAGAGCGTCAAGCGACGCTTGGAAGTGAAAGCCCTGGTCAACGGCATTACCATCATCGATGATTTCGCCCATCATCCCACGGCGATTGCAGGAACCCTGAAGGCTCTGCGGGCGCGTTATGCCGGGTCGCGGCTGTGGGCGATTCTCGAGCCCCGTTCGAACACGCTGCGGCGGAGGGTGCTGCAAGCTGATCTGGCCCGAAGCCTGGCCCTGGCCGACGAAGTGATCGTCGCAAGCGTGTTTCGTTCCGAAGCGGTCCCGGAGGAGGAGCGTCTGGAGTTGCCGGAATTGCAGGCCGACATCCAAAAGCATGGCGCCCATGCCCGTCTCATCGGCAACGCAGACGAAATCATTCAGACCATCGCGTCCGAACTTCGTAGCGGCGACGTAGTCACGATTCTTTCCAATGGCGGCTTTGGCGGAATTTATGAGAAACTGCCGGCGCGTTTGCGAGCGCTCGCCGGAAAAAACTCAAGCGGTGATTCTGCAAATGCGGCAGGAAAAGCATGAAGTGGTTCATCCCCGCCACGGCGCCGCGACGCTTTGCTCGACTCGCGATGGTCTTATGTGCATCTCTGGCGAATTGCCACGCAGCGACCGACTACACAATATCTTTAGTCAATCCCGCCCAACACTTGGTGGAAGTACAAATCTCCATGTCGCAAGGATCCTCGCAGCGGGAGTTGCAGCTTCCGGTGTGGAACGCGTTGTATCAAATCCGAGACTTCGCGCAATACGTAAACAGCATTCGCGCTACAGACCGCGCTGGACGGCCGCTCAGCGTGCGCGAGTTGGAAACGAGCAGGTGGCAAGTCTCGGGTGCGGAGGGTGGCGCGATTGTCGACTATCAGATCTATGCCGATTCCTTCGGTCCATTCGGCGCGCAACTCACCCCGCACCACGCTTTTTTCAATCTAGCGCAGATTTTGATGTATCCCGTCGACGCTAGAAGCGCACCGATGACGGTGCGTTTCGACCGACTCCCCCAGGGATGGCACATCGCCACTCCGCTCGCGTCTCTGTCCGACCTCACCTTCAACGCCAACAATTACGATCGTCTGGTCGACTCTCCCGTCGAGATCGGAACCTTTCAGGAATCGGACTTCGACGAAGGCGGGGCACACTATCGCGTGATCGTTGACGCCGAGTCCGTCGATTACGACATGGACAAAATTAACGCCATGCTCCACAAGATCGTGGCGGCAGGGACCAGTTGGATGGACGATCGTCCCTTCGACACTTACATGTTTCTTTACCACTTTCCGCGAGGACCCGCGGGCGGCGGCATGGAACACTCCTACTCAACTGCCATTGATGTGAATGCCGATGTCTTAGCGCGCTCTCCGGACGCTCTCGCCTCGGTGACTGCTCACGAGTTTTTTCACCTGTGGAATGTCAAACGTATTCGTCCTCAAACCCTTGAGCCGGTGGATTACACCAAGGAAAACTACACGCGTGCCCTTTGGTTCAGTGAGGGCTGCACCAGCACGGCGGCGGATCTCATCCAGTTGCGCAGCGGCCTGTTGGATGAGCGCCAGTTCGAGCGATCGCTCGCTTCGGGGATTGCAGAGCTTGAGCGCCGCCCGGCGCACCTGACGCAGTCGGCGGAAGACTCAAGTCTCGATGCCTGGCTCGAAGGCTACTCCTTCTACCGTGGTCCGGAGCGCAGCATTTCCTACTACAACAAGGGAGAACTTCTCGGCATCCTGTTGGATTTGGAAGTCCGCGAGGCCAGCCATGGACACGCTTCTCTGCGCGAAGTCTTTCAATGGATGAATCAGAACTACGCGAAGCAAGGTCGCTTTTTCCGGGATTCCGACGGCGTACGCGAGGCCGCCGAGGCTGTAAGCCACACCCATCTCGACTGGTTCTTCGCAAAATATGTTTCCGGCACCCAGGAGATTCCCTGGGACGATTTCTTCCGCGCCGCGGGTCTGCATCTGGTCGAGGAAAAGACTACGGTGCCGGACGCGGGCTTTGTGGCCTCACGTAACTTCGACGGTCCCATGACGGTTGAAACCGTTGCCGGGGGAGGCGAAGCCGAGCGAGCCGGTTTGCAAACCGGCGATACCATTCTTGAAATCGATGGCAAGATTGCGGGACAGGAATCCTCCGAGGAGATCTCTGGACTGGCCGCAGGCAACACGGTCACCGTAAAAGTGCGGGGCCAGCGCGGCGTAGTGCGCGAGTTGAAATGGAAAGTGGGCAGCCGTGAAGAGCTCGCTTACGAACTTACAGATATGGAGAATGTCACCCCGGAGCAGCGTTCACGCCGGGCCGCATGGCTGAAGGGTGAGGCGCAACTTCCGCAAGAGCTACATTCGCGTTAAGAACACGGGGGGCCCTGCGGCGCTCATGTTTCGCCAAATATGGGTTGCCGGATATGTTTCGAGAATTTGTTTTGTTAGACATTTCGCAAGATATCTTTCGCAGACTATGATTCGCACCATCGTGATGCTCGGTTTCTGGGTACTGGCCGCGCCAGTCGCAGCCGTCATTGGATTTCCCTGGACCTTCGTCACAGGCGATATTCGCCTCCTGTATCGCATGTTCATGGTTGGCGCCTGGAGTGGCGTATGGCTGACGGGGGTCCGCGTAAGAACTGTCGGGCTCGACCGACTCGATCCCGCACGCACTTACATCTTCATGTCGAATCACGTTTCCAACTTAGATCCTCCCATCACGATTCCTCTCATCCCGAAGCGCACTTCGGTGATGGTGAAAAAGGAATTGTTCAGCTACCCGATTCTGGGAAGAGCAATGCGGATGGGCTCGCTGGTCCCGGTTGACCGCGGCAATCGCGATGCCGGCATTGAGGCTGTGCGGGTCGCCAAGGAGGTCGTTCATCAGGGACTCAACATGTCGATCTATGTCGAGGGCAAGCGCTCGTTCGACGGCAAACTGCTGTCTTTCAAGAAAGGCCCCTTCTATCTCGCGATGGAATGCGGAGTGCCGGTCGTTCCGGTGACGATCACCGGAACGTACGAGGTTATGCCGAAAGGCAGATTTGCGATCAAGCCGGGATTGGTCACGGTGAATTTCCATCCGCCGATCGAGCCTGAGGATTTCGGCAGCCGCGAATCCCTGATGGAAAAAGTGCGCGCGGTCATTGACAGCGGACTTCCGGAGCAGTGTCGGAGCATTCCACCAACCACGAGTAGCCAACGGCCGGAGGATGCGTATCCTGCAGTTTGATAAGAGGAAAACAGAAGCTATTCCTTCCGAGTCCTCGCCCTCAACGCTCGCGCCATCTCCGGCAGCTTCGACAACAACGCCGAATACTTCAGCCACAATTTGTGATCCACCGCCGGCGCCCCACTCACCAGTGCGCCAGCCGGGATGTCATGCGCCACGCCGCTTTGCGGCGTGACAATGGCGTCATCCCCGACCTTGCAGTGACCCACTACCCCTACCTGGCCCGTCAAAATCACACGGTTGCCAATTTCTGTGGACCCCGCAAGTCCAACTTGCGAGCATAGCAGCGCATCCTCGCCCACCTGCGATCCATGGCCAACCTGCACGAGATTGTCGATCTTCACCCCGCGTCGGATTCGAGTTTCGCCGACACTGGCGCGATCAATGCAGGAGTTCGCCTGGATTTCCACATCGTCTTCGATGACCACGGAAGCTGGCTGAGGAATCTTATGCCAATGCCGGTCTGGAGCCTTGGCGAAACCAAAGCCGTCGCACCCGATCACGACGCCATTGTGCAGCAGAACGTTGTTGCCGATGTGGCAGTTTTCGCGAACCACAGCATTGGCATGAGCGAAAAAATTGTTTCCGATCTTCGCTCCCCGATAGATGACCACATGGGCGAGCAGCACCGCGTTGTTCCCAATCTCGACATTCTCATCGATTACGACAAAAGGACCGAGGTGCGCATCGCGTCGAATTTTCGCCGAGGGATGGACCACCGCCGTGACATGCACTCCGGGTGCATATCGCAGCGGCTCATAAAAGAGTTCAAGCGCACGTGCGAAGGCAAGATAAGGATCTTTGGCGCGCAACATCGCCGTTGACACGACAGGGAAGCCCTCGGCCACAATCACTGCGGAGGCTCTCGTGGAGCGCGCCGCCGCCGCATACTTGGGATTGGAGACGAAGGTCAGTTCTCCCGGCCCAGCCTGCTCGATCCCGTTGATGCCGGTGATTTCCGTATCGGGCGAGCCATTTTCGAGGCGCGCGTCCAGTGCTGTTGCGATGTGTGACAGTTTCATAGGGATAGTCTTGCGAGAACCGAACAGCGAGATTGTAACGGACACCCCAACGCAGGACGAGCATGCGTCCCCCAGTCTGAAAGGCAGCACCAAGCATGCAACCGATTTTGCCTTACTGTACGGTTAGCGCAAAGACGGCTTGCTCGGAAAGCGTTCCCGCCGTCGCGGTTAGCGTCACATTGTAGGTGCCCGCCGGCGTTCCGGGATCCGGCTGATGAGTTTGAGCGCCGCCTCCGCTGCTCCCACCTCCGCAGCCCGGGATCGCAACCAGCAGCGCAAGCACCCATCAGTCCAGTCAGCGTTATCCAGCGTTTCCGTTTAGGAGCAGCCAACAGGACCATGCCTGCCAACGGCACGACACCACCACAGGTCGCGGCGAAGTAATACCGCCGCTGACTAGGGACAAGCATGGTGGTGTGCGCGGCAGTCGAAGTCACCGTGATGATGGCGTTCACCGTTGTGTTCGGTCCGCTCCCCTTAACCGGCGATGAGCTGCAACTGGCTTCCGAAGGCAAGCCCCTACAGGTCAAGCTGACGGCGGTGGGCGAATTCAACGGATCCGCAGATTCCGCCGGCCCTGACGCCAGCGGTAGCGGGAGTTCTGACGCTGCATAATTTTCTGAAGACGCCCAGCATTCGTTTGGCAGACAAGCGCATCCCACTACGACGGTAGGCATTATCACCTCTTCGGGTTTCACCCGAGTGCTGCTCCCCTGGACCACATACTTGTGAATGGCCGTATGAAACGCTTCCCGCACCTGGCTGGCGGAGCCAGAGAATTCCAGCACCGTGCCGCCCTTGGTCGTGCCCACCTGAAAGCCGTGCGATTGCAGCCATAGTGTGACGCTTTGAATATCATCGTCGCTCGGGCCGAACTGCTTCCCGAACTGCTCCGGAGTGAGCCACTAGTACATCGTACAGTTAGTTATTTGCATTATGCTGGCAATCCTTCCGTTGCTTTGCCTGC
>Ga0182015_10007879_pt1 | contig 10304 bp, 13 predicted proteins | sample 712P3MmetaG_FD_120478 | JGI IMG/M metagenome (GOLD analysis project Ga0182015, IMG submission 120478) | Permafrost microbial communities from Stordalen Mire, Sweden - 712P3M metaG | ecosystem: Environmental > Terrestrial > Soil > Wetlands > Permafrost | place: Sweden: Stordalen | collected... | reverse complement strand
GCCAAAGTCACCATGAGAAGATCCTATGGCTTTCGCACCTTCCGTATCCTGGAACTCGCGCTCTATCACTCACTTGGCAAACTGCCTGAGCCGGAGCTTACCCATGAATTCTTCTGACCAATCTTTCACAGGGACCGATTTCTCACTCGCATCCAAAAAGATTGGAACTGCTTTTGCTTTCAGAAAACTCTGTATAAGGGGGGGGCGGCACTTCCCCTGCAACGAAGCAGATGACAAGCAATTGGGAGGGATTGACTATGACACTGAAAGTTATTTCCATCATCGCATTCGGTTCTCTGGCGGTATTGTCAGCGTGTAACCACAAGGTCCGAGCAGAGTCGAGAACTATTTCCGCGAACTCAAACGCCTCAGGAAGTCACACTGGCAGCGCCGACGTAACCGGCCCCGTAATGGTTACCTGCGTCAGCGCCACGGACGACACCGGAACCGCCACTCCTCCCGCTTGTGTCATCGATGCACCAGGCACACACGGAGTGGTCAAGATTGGCGACAAGGTCGCGGTAGCGGGCGCTGGTAAAGTTCTTTTGAGCTGTCAAGGCAAGGGAACCCTCGACTGCACGGCACAAATCGAAGAGTAGCAGCCAAACGTCATGTTTCCTGGGACAAGAAGTCGCGCTTAGCTGTGTTCCGTGCATTGATCAGGTACTTCTCGACACCGAGCAGCTAACCTAAAGGTCGTCCGGAGTCGTCGCACCTGAGTCTCTGCAAAGCTTTCGAACTTTGGCTTCCTGTGAGAGTCACGAAGAGTTGCGCTTGCAAAGGTATGCCAATTCGACGACCGTGCAATCATCCCGTAGAGGAGTCCCCGCGCAGAAGTGGTGGACAGAAGCCAAAATTTCCTCCAGCGGTCTTTCTCGGCTTGCGGACTTCTCCAGTCGGCTCTCCCCGAAGAACTCACCATTGGGGCTCTCGGCCTCGGTAACACCATCGGTCACCACGATGAAACGCTCGCCGGGGCTCAGGCGAAATCCGGAGCTCACGAACTCCGCATCCGGGAGAAGACCGACTGGAACATTGCTTTCCCGCAGCCACACGACGTCGCCACCCTGGGTGGCTACGATCGGCGGGATATGCCCGCAATTGATATATTCTAGTTTGCCGTCAGGCTGCACACATGCGATCACCAGGGTCGCGTACATCGCATCTAATTCCCGGTGACAAAAGAAATTGTTCGCGTTACGGGCTATTTCGGGAAGCGGGACTCCGACCTGCCAGTCCGCTTGAATCATACCCTGTAGCAAAGAGGCCATTATCGCTGCGGAAGTGCCCTTACCGGAAATGTCTGCGACGGCAACTACAACCCCTTTGTCAACCGTATCTGCAGTGAAAAAGTCGCCGCCGACTTCCTTGCAAGGGAGGTTCTTCCCCATTATCGCGACAAAGGGCGATTGTGGAAGCCGCGCGACCATGAGTCTCTGCTGGATAAAGGCGGCCGCCTTGAGTTCCTTTTCCTGGGTGATTCGCAGTTCGTTATATGTCTGGGCAAGTTGCGTCTTAGCCTGCTCGAGCTGGAATGCAATGACTGTCTGATTCGCGGCTACGGAAAGCAACAACTTGTCGGATGGGTTCGGAAAATCGGCACGTGAGCAGCCAGCCACAATGGTTCCGCAATTCGACTGTACTCCCAACTGCGTCGCTGAAATCCTCAAATGACGATCGGCGGCAAGATCTGCGGGTAGACCTGGGCCCCCGTCTTCTTCTTGCTTGTGCGGCGAGGTCGAAGTCTCGACATGCCGTAGCGATTCGAACAAGTTTGACGACGCCTGCCCTCGCCAGGCCTCGACGGCTACGTGCTGGTCAGGACCTTGGATCCGAATGTACGCGACGTCCAGCCGCAGGGTGCCAAATAGAAGGTCCAGGACGCCCTCCGCAAGGTGACGCGTATCGTATCCGATCCAGACGGTTGGCATCGTTGAAAGAGCCAGAAGGTCGCGCACCGTGCGGCGAAGCTCCATAACTTCTTTGTCTTGTTCTTTCATATTTCAGGACGCCGCAACTGTCCGATAGCTTTTGCGACGCATGAGCAATTCCGCGCACAATTGGGTGTTTGGCACGGGAAGTCGATTCTTTGGCAAGCTTCTGCAAGTGTTCTATTTGGGAGAGACATGATCCTGGAGCGTTCCATATTCGACGAGGCCTTTGACAACATCGCCCAGGGAATTTCGTCAGTTCCCCGTCTCCAACCTGGCAGCTCTCGATTCGAACACGGGTCAGGCTGTCGAAGAAGAACGCGGGGCAGGAGGCATGGCGCGTGCACGCAGATCCTGCAAAAACTGCTCGGGCGGTGTAAAGAACGGATTTTCCTGAAGGATGCCTCCGACTATAATCATTGGGTGCGTGCGCAACACGTCCATAATGATGTCGCCGCCAAACTTGCTGAGATCATACGCGCAGATGACGGGATCTCTGTCACGCTGATGGACAAGGTTAAATCTCGCCTCATACTCCAGAAGATCCGTAACACCTTCCCGTTTCTCGAGAGCCCATTCCATGTGTGCCACCAGCCGCGTTCGAGGAAATCCACGTTGCCCGGCGTTGTCTAAAACCGCTTGCCACATCGCGAGCATTCTGTCCTGATTGAAATAACCATCGCGGAAATAGACATTCTCCCAGTCGCAGAGTTCAAACTGACCACTTTTCCCCGTCTCGGTCACGTCAATACCGAAAGAATTTAGGCGCCTCAAGTGATCGTTACGCAGCCTGGGATTTACAACGTGAAAAGCCTTTTCGCCGCGTTCGATGCCCTCTTTAATGAATGGAAGGAGAACCTGATACTCTTCCTCAGGATTTCGGAAGAATCCACAAATGTGACGTTGCGGGCCAAGTGCCGAGCCAGCGAACCGAATCTCCCGTTCCTTTTCAAAATCGTTAAGATTCATATCGCTCCTTATGCTTTGATAACACTCACGCTCACTTTGGAACAGTTAGAGGCGCTGGATCGATATGCTCCGAACCCCGCTAACACGTTGGCACACGTAATTCCAAATCAGGGAAAATCTGTTGCGAGTCGCAGGTCTTCTGAACTGAGTAGGTTGGTCACAAATAAAGGATCCTGAAAATCAGAAGCGAGGTTGAAAAAGGTGATCAGCGCCAACAGTTTGACAGCGGTCTGTCACCAAAGAACGCAGAAAGGAAAATCGGAGCGGGGCCGGTCTCGGAAATATTACGCTGACGCAGCTCGCTCGGCTTGAAAGCTGGTTAATGCATCGATAGCCATCTGTACGAAGGACAGTGCCATCGCCATTTTGTTACGACCCACATCGTCCTCAGGTAGGCTATCGATACACTCGCTTAGGTTGGTTCTGATTTCCCGCAGGTTACGCAGTTCAGAATCGAGCGAGACTTCAGAGCAGGGCGCCCAATTGGCGGACTTCACGGCAATACCTCTGCATTTAGCAACACGGCACCGGCACCGTGTTATGGCAGATCGTTCTTTTACGGTGGAGATCCGGGTCGCTTTTGAAAATACGGGGCACGCTGCCTCAACAGCAAGCGGCGTTCCACTTCTATTTAATTGCAAGACCTGCAGGAGCATTCATAGGCTGAGTTTTAGGTTTAGCCGGAACCCTATCCTGAGATAGATCCTCTCCAAGTGCCGAGAGTGTGACAGTGAGTTGAATGCCCACGGCTGATTTAGATAGAAGTGTTTCGCTCCTTGAAGCACCGGAATCCATGTGACGGTGTTTGCGGTGCTGAGCGGGGATTCGTCAAGTTGCTGTCAAAGATTCGACATGGAGGGATTGCTTTCGGTGCCGTTCTGTTGGGGTGAGGCTAACTGGCGCATTTCAAACGACGAATTTGCTTTATTGGAGAAAGCAGTTGGAGCGTGGCTTGCTTATACGGAACAACATGTTCAGCGACATCAATAGCGACTCGACGGGGAATGGCCAGCGAATCAACTCGCCATCGCGAACTCTTTGCGAGACACTTTCGCAAGTTCCGTTTATCAGTTTCATAATCCTCTTGTGGCTCTGCCTAGCGCCTTTTGCTCTACCGCTAGCCGCTCAGTACACTCCTCCACCCCCGCCACCGCCTGCGACGCCAGCTGCCGAGCCCGCGCCCCCGCCGGGTCCGATTCTCGGGTCAAAGCAGCTCGACCAGCTTGTGGCAAGAGTCGCTCTCTATCCCGATCCACTACTCGCACAGATATTCACGGCGTCCACGTATTGGAACGAAATCCCCGAAGCGGCGGCCTGGGCCAATCAACATAGCTATCTACACGGTGATGTCTTGGCACAAGCGATTCAAGCTGACAATTTGCAGTGGGACCCGAGCGTGCTGGCGTTGCTTCCATTCCCATCGGTGCTGAACATGATGGCGCAGGATCCTTTCTGGACTCAGCAGTTGGGTAATGCGGTGCTCACACAACGCGCCGATCTGATGGATGCGGTCCAGCGGATGCGCAAGAAGGCTTATGATTACGGCTATTTGCGCACAAACCCCTATTGCTACGTGACCAACTCGGCGGGCTATATTGAGATCCAGCCCGTGAATCCGGCTTATATCTATGTTCCCACGTACGATCCCGTCGTGGTATTCGGACCGCCCCGACCCGGATTTGTAATCGGGGGCGCGATACGCTTTGGTCCGGCTGTGGTCATTGGGGCAAGCTTTGCCCCTTGGGGATGGGCGAACCCGCATTTCTTGTGGGGCGGACACGCGATCATCTTTGATTACACGCCTTGGAACCGTGTTTGGATCAACCGCGGATTTTACGTTCATCCCTACGCCCGCCCCTGGGTACACGTCGTCGGCCCCCGCGTCGAGCGCCACGAGGTCCACCATAACTAGTTAGAGTGGGCATCTCCAAAGGCAGCGCCGGTCACGACGCCTGCCGACAAGGCTTTCCACAGCTGGGAATCATCATACGAAGCGACGACCTGTCTCAGGTACGGTTTCCACTGTTCGTTGCTCGTATCAAAACACACATAGTGGCGAACCCGTGGAACGACGACCGAGAGACCTTCAATTTCCGCAACAGCTTCTAGTCCCCAGAGATCCTTCTTTGTTTCAAGCGCAATGGTTCCCATGACGCCACGCTCCCAATCTTGCCCCGCCGGGGTATGCTTCCAGTCTTCGGCATGCTTTCCCAAAAGAAGAAAGACGGCGTGATCGGCACCGATCCGAAGACGGATGTTGCGGTAATCAAAATTAATGCGACGGGATTGCCTACTCTTCCTCTCGGCGACTCTTCGAAACTCCAAGTGGGCGATATCGTCCTTGCGATCGGAGACCCGTTTGGCATCGGCAAGACAGCCACGACGGGAATCGTTAGCGCAACAGGACGCGGTGGCCTCGGCATCGAGAACTACGAGGATTTCATCCAGACGGACGCCTCCATCAATCCCGGCAATTCCGGCGGTGCGCTAATTGATCTTCACAGCGACCTGGTCGGAATCAACACCGCCATCCTGTCAGGCGAAGGCGGTGGCAATCAAGGCATCGGTTTTGCCATTCCGATCAACATGGCCCACAACGTAATGACCCAGATCGTCGAACACGGAAAGGTGACTCGAGGCTACCTCGGCGTTCACATCCAAGACGTGACTCCCGGTCTCGCAAAGCAGTTTGGGTTAAATCAGGGTGGCGGCGTGCTGATTGGGGATGTTTCACCGGACACTCCGGCAGCGAAGGCTGGCATGCAGAAGGGTGATATCGTCACCGCGTTGAACGGACAGCCCCTCACTGCGGCGAACCAACTTCAAGTGCAAATCTCTCAGATGGAGCCCGGAGCCAGCGCCAAGCTCACGATCTGGCGCGACGGCAAATCACGCGACCTTACGGTCAACCTCGGAGAATTGCCGGAAACAGCGGAAAAAGCTGGCACGGGAAAGGAGAATCAGGGCGCTCTGGAGGGTGTAGAGGTCCGGGATCTGACTCCGGATGTTGCACAGCAACTTAATCTGCCTTCTAGCACGCATGGTGTTGTTGTAACCCAGGTTGATCCCTCCAGCCCCGCCGCTTCCGTGGGACTTGATCGCGGCATGGTCATCCAGGAAGTCAACCGTAAATCCGTAACCACGGTCAAACAATACAGGGACGCACTCGCAGGTCTTGGTGACAAGCAAGTGCTGCTTCTCGTGAATCAGGGGGGCGTGTCGCGCTACTTGGTGGTTGAATCTCGCTAACCTGGCTCCGCACTCGCTACAAGTGTTTGGAAATGCAGGGCACGGGATATCGAAACCGTGCCCTGTGCCATTATTGTTGCAGGCAGATTCCTTTTGGGAAGCAGCAGTTCGCGAAAGGCGTGACTGGTATTGAGGGCGAATTACCTTAACTCGCCATGACTGCGGCCGGCATTTCTGCCACCATCACGGCATTCATTGCGGTTGTCAGACCGAGCTGAACATATTTGCGGGGGATATGATCATTATAAGAGGGAAGAAAGTTAGCACCACAATACCGTTGCCGTAGAATCAGTCGCTCCGTCCGCGTGTGGCACTATCTGTCAAAAACTGAGCTTCGTTGTCCGCTGGCTGAACTGTTACGTGGCAAGACCTAACTCCTTTTAGCACGCCTTCCTCTATATAACAGAAGACATTTTAGCAACTCAGGCAGTGTGAGGGTACGACACGGAGGGCTCGGGTGGCTTGTGTTCATCTGAACCCAGCCCCTGCCGGGGGATATAGGATCTCAGCCTCATGAGCGAGCCGATGGCTCCCCCTTAGGGATCGGGGCCCCTCACTCGCCGCTCCGATTCTGTTGGACAACATCAACATTGAGTCGAGGTTGCTACTCGTGGGTGTCAAAGCTTCGACATTTGTCGGGATTTACGACACTTGAGACAAGCCGCCTTTGGCGTTGATCATTCTTGTCCCTTCCAATCACTCTTTAATTCAGCTGTTTACAGAACCATTCCTTTTAGTGCGTCGGAAGAAGCCCTTTGGTATTGCTTTTGCAGGGAATGGATCTATGTTCGACGTCTTCACGACCCACGCGGATGGTAGCCCTGAGTTGGTAGTATCGGTCAGCCGTTTGACACAAGCGCAAGAAATGGCCTGTCAACTATCCTGCCTAGTCCCGGGAGAGTATTACGGCTATTTCGAGCGAACAGAGGATGCCGTCGAGCCTGTCTCAAAGTTGGAAGGTCGAAGAGGAGATATGCCGAACAACGGATGCCCTTGAATGCGGATTGCGAGGAAAAACTCAGTGAGGGAAAAGCTGACCTTGGTCTTTGGCACGATTCTGATTCTGTCGCTCCAGTTAGTCTTTACGGCGACTACCATGGTGCGGTGCTTTCGTTTGCCGGATTGGTAGCTCACAATTCCAACGCCGTTGTGAATGGGAGCTTGGTCCGACGCATTTCAGAACAGGGATTTGTGCGGTCGGAACTTGCGATACATGAGCAGAAGTACACTTCCGCGTTCCCTGAGATTCGCGTTATTGGTCCGCGGCGCGGGCCGAAGATGAGTCGTGCGCCTCGATCGCGGCCTGGGTCGCCGGCTGGCTTATGGGAGTAGCTGCCGATGGTGCCCATTGGAGGCGCCCTTTGCTTTTCGAAACTTCCTCTACGATTTTTGTGAACAACTGATCTTTCATGGCGGTTCGTTTCGTGTAGTCAATTACGTAGCTGACGGTGAATTCCAGCGATCCAGCATATACGGCAAGTGCGACGGTGGGTTCCAATGGAGGGTTTTCGCTTCGATAATAGTCACTCATCGCTTTCCAGGAGGTCTGTGCCTCGACTATGTACTCGCCTATCGCCTCTTTGGCTGCGCGCAAAAGCACCTCCCTGGCAAGCTGGCAATCGCTGGAGGTTGTGAACTGCGCCTTAATCTCATCCCAGATGAACTGAAAACCCTGCGAGTAATTGAAAACGGCCCCTTTCAAGACAGCGCTGTTGGGAATGCGAACGATCCGGCCGTTGTACAAGTCCCCGCTGACCCATCTTCCCGTTTCCATCAGGGTGGTTCGCAGGAGCCCGATGTCAATTACTTCACCTTGAGTATCGCCGATCTGAACTCTGTCTCCCACAGCGTACAACTTCGAAAAGCCGATAGAGAACGCGCCGGCAAAGCCGGCCAGCACGTCTTGCAGGGCTACTGCCACACCCGCGCCGATGACGCCGAGGGCAAAACTGAGGCGGCCTAAGCGATCTTCAAAGACGAAAGCGAGGAAAACGAGAATCGAGACGTATCCGGAGAAGACGACGAACTTTCGAACTTTATAACGAGCATCGGCCCGGCCGAAGCGCCGGGGCAGTGTTTGTTCGAGCACACGAAACGTGGCGTGAATAATGAGGATTCCAACGGCTGCGCCGACGCACTTCCCCATCAGCGAAAGCGAAGCAACTTGTTTCAGGAGGTCATTCACATCTAGCCACCATCACTCCCAGTTCGCTGGAACAGGGCGAGGCAAAGTCTACCCAGACCGTCCATTGCCTTCAAAACACGCGATTTGTGATTCACAGGGTTCACCTAACCCATATGACGCAGTTCGTCTACTATTGTGCCCGTCCCCGGGCCCTCCACTCATGGTTTTCTTTGGTCCCCCCAAAAACCCCGAAGTGCCTTTTCGCACTGCGGCCTCGGCTTTTGCAGCGCCCTTCTCGAGTTCGAAACGCAATAGCGAGCAAACACACGAAACATTGGTGCACAGCCAGGCTATGCCGCCGCGGGTGAGGCCCTTGGGGGAAGAAGTTGTCCAGAACGCATTTGTGAAAGCTTTTCAAAACCTGGACTCGTTTCGAGGCGATTCCCGTTTCTATACCTGGCTGGTACGCATCGCGGAACATCCGATCAACCGCATCGAACAACTACTCCCTTGGAATCTCGCTGAAGAATTACGCCCTGCTGCTTAACGATACTTTCTTTGTCAACACGGTGTCCGGATGGCGCTTACGTCGTAACCATCTTTTCTTCGAATATACCGGGCCATCGGCTCGCAGTTCTGGCCAGCGTCGCTTCGAAGCTGACCGATTTGATTTGATCGACGTGGCGACGTGGTAGCAGACCGGTACGTGTCGGAGAGGCCAACTTGATGAATCACCGCAGCATGCTACCGATTATTCCGCACCGGATTTAGCGGAAAGCAAAAAAACGCATGACGCAGGCCAGGTCCGTCAAAAGTCTTGGGCGGTGAGAATCCCTTTACGGATGGCATAATGAAGAAGCTGAGTGATGGAATGAAGCCCAAGCTTACGCATAATTTTCGGCGATGCGTCTCGACTGTCCTGACCGTGATTCCTAACTTCTGGGCGACTTCCTTATTAGCTTTTCCACTTCCCAGAAGGCGAATGATTTCGATTTCTCGTGCTGTAGGTCCATTCTCCGAGATCTGGCCCGACCCGAATTCCTTTCCCGTTTTCACAAAGCCCTCCAGAACGATCTTGGATACCCGCGGGGTTAAAAAAATCTCGCCACGAAAAACGGCCTTCACAGCCTTCACAAGATAGTTCGCAAGATCGGATTTTAGTACGTATCCCTGGCCTCCGGCCTCCAAGACTTCTCGCACCGTCCGGTCAGATTCGTGCATAGAGAGGATAACAATTCTAGCGTTTGGGGCCTCACTGAGAGCGTCTCTACCACTGCCGGGCGAATCCTATAAATTGCTAGGATCGCCGGCATGCGCACATCTCTGAGGTGGAGCATACGTTATTGTGTCCCAGTCGATACCGCCGACTTCGGAGCGAATGTGTTTGCGGATCAAGCTGTAACACCCCGGAGCGCGTTTGAGAATCCACACACTGCTAAAAGTCTTCGGGCAGTTTTGAAGAAGCAATCTATTGAGTGCCGCGGTAGCTCTTTGCAGGTGATCCATTTCACCCGGGGGAGTCGCTGATCCGTTAAGGTGCTAACTGGATGACACCAAATTGATCTTTTCAGATCGGAAGCGACGCGTCAGATTACTCCATGACGTATGGGCGGAACAATTCCATTCTTAGGATTTTCACGGCGAGCTGGCGGCAACACCAAAAAACTTCTCGTAACAGGGATTTTCCATTCCCTGTTCATCCCCTGTTAATTCCCTGTTCCGATTCGTCGGGAAAACGAAGTTTTCTGGCTAAACCACCATATATCCGGGATTTATCCAAAGAGGGTTGGATCATAGAGGAGAAATCCCCTGTATTTTTCCCTGTTAGCAGGGAACTTGGGGCAGAGAATAGTTCGCGGGCGACTGCGTCCACCGCCACGCAGTCTTCGTATTTCTCTCTGTTCTTCCATTCTGGGATAAACCGCGGTTTTCGGTCCTTAACTGCAGGAACTCGATTGCATATCACCGGACGGCCGGAACTACTTGACTCGGCTTCTAAGGGAGATTCGCCACGGATCTTGCTTCGCCGG
>Ga0182015_10007878_pt1 | contig 10306 bp, 7 predicted proteins | sample 712P3MmetaG_FD_120478 | JGI IMG/M metagenome (GOLD analysis project Ga0182015, IMG submission 120478) | Permafrost microbial communities from Stordalen Mire, Sweden - 712P3M metaG | ecosystem: Environmental > Terrestrial > Soil > Wetlands > Permafrost | place: Sweden: Stordalen | collected... | reverse complement strand
TGGCAGGAACGTTTTATGGACCCATCCTGTTGCCACCAATGTCTTATTTATGAAGGTTCACCGTCACGACATCTGCAAGCACTGGCAGCCGTTCTTCGACAGAAGCTGAAGGACAACTGTCGTTGTCTGTATTTGAATAGCCCGGTGATGGTGGCGGGCATGCGTTGCTATCTCGCAGCCGGAGGTCTGGATGTTGCTTACGAGGTCGAAAAAGCCAGCCTGATATTGTCTTCAGATCAACGACATCTGGCGAATGGCCGTTTTGACGTCGATCGGATGATGTGCACCCTGGAAGGTGCGCTGGAACAAGCGCTGAACGACGGCTACACCGGTCTGTGGGCTACCGGCGATATGACCTGGGAGTTGGGACCGGAGAAAGATTTTTCAAAACTTCTAGAATATGAATGGCGCTGGAAGAGCTTTTCTAGAGACATCCTGGCGCTATTGGCGGCGTTTGCCAGTACCATGCGGATACGCTGCCCCGTGAAGTATTGCGGCAAGGTCTTGTCGCACATCCGGCCCTTTTCGTAAACGAAACGCTTTCGCACATCAATCCGCACTACCTGGTCACCCCATTGCGCGGCACCGGAATAGCTTTGAGTCCCGGTGTAGAATCCACGATTGATCGACTCTGCCAATCGGATCAATTAGCTGATCGAGAAATTCTTAGGCTAGGGAGAGACTGAGGCTTAAGCGAGCTGGCACGGCGCGAGCTTCATAGGTGCCGTGATCCCCAGTCTGCATTCATGTTGGTCGTGGCTTCGCCGATTGGATGAGAATCAAATTTAGTGACACGTGCCGCTGCCTGAATCGGTGAAGCTTTTGCCTGCTTCAGGAATGAATTGCCAGTCGTAAGCCCCGGCCTTGAGAGTGAGCTTTAGGACGCCGTAGGTATCATTGTTGCGCAGTTCACTATTGGCGTGTGGAGTGGCGAAAGGACGATGATTCTTGCCGCCACTGCCGACAACAAATTCGCGCATGCCGCGTTGCTCGTCGGTTTTGCCGTCGGGATCCTGCGGAGCGAAGCGTTCATAGTCGTGATCGTGGCCGTTGATGATTACGTCGGCGTTGGCTTCGTAAAGAGCTTGCCAGAGTGGCTTAATTTCGGGGTCGTCGCCATGGCTGGCGCCAGAGCTGAAGAGAGGTTTGTGCCAATACGCCAGGGTGCAGTCGTTGGGATGCGCGGCGAGATCAGCGCGTAACCATTTTTCCTGAGGCGAACCAGCGTTGCATCCTCCGACTTGCAAACACTCGCTGTTCAACACGATGATGTGCCAGGATGCCAGGTCGTAGCTATAGAAGCCGCGGTTAGGATTGCCAGCGGTACCACCGAAATATTTGAAATAAAACGTTGCACCGGAGGAACGAAACTCGTGGTTTCCAACGGCGGGGCGAGTGCGGGATTTTACCCGGCCCCAGGTTTTGTCATAGCACGCGAAGTCTGCTTTAGTGCCATTGGGATAGGCTAAATCACCGACGGCCATGACCGTGCCGAGATTTTGTTCGAGCAGCCTGGCGGTGGCTTCCGCGCCGGAGAGGTTAGAACAATCCGCAATGTCGCCGGCGCCGATGAGCACGGCGTCGCTTTCGTCTGGGTTGGCAGCGGACTGACCGGCGCTGCCGCTGATCGAAAAAGCCAGAATGAAAAGTGCGGCAGCACATGCCGCCGTGATTGCCAGTTTTCGTATGAACATGAAGTTGATGCCTCTCGTCTGCGGCCTAACGAAGAATTATAAGCGCCTGTGCGAGCCGGGATAGGCTCTTCGCTGTCTTGAAAACTGCAGCGCCGCACAAGCATTGAAGACGGTCACTCTCTCTTCCGGGCTCAGCTTTTCGATTTTTCATTTTTCAGCGTTTCGTGGTGGTTAACCCTACCAAGAAGACGCAATCTGGTAACTGTGTGAAGGCTGTCGCGAATTTTATCACCGACGGGCCTATGGCTAAAAAGTTTGATTGCTTAAGCTGTTTTCTCACAGCGTGATACAGATCACCCTTCCGATGGATGCCGCTTACTCGAGATCAATTCAATTCCGGCGACCCAACCCAAAAAGACGCTGTCTGAAGGGGTTATCGTTGCTTCTTAAGCCAAGCAGGAACGAATGGAGATGTCCGGTGTCGGCGCGGTTCCTTAAACTAGGAGACCGAGCAACTATGTCCCCTTCCCGAAAAATCGGCTGGATGGCCGTTGCGTGGTTAACCTTTCTGGTAATTTATGCTGCTGTATCGCTTACAGTTCCACGCGGAAATCAAGGCCTGACGAATTTCGGAAACCTGACGCAGTGTATTGTTCCCCTTATCGCGAATGCCGGATTGCTGTTGAACGCTGGAACTCCGGTGTGGCGGCGCAATGCGTTTTGGATGCTGCTGGCGTTAGGCTGCACGCTGTGGATGACCGGACAGTTCGCTTGGACTTATTACGAGGTGTACCTGCACCAACCGCTTCCGAACATGTTCTCTGGGGACATCGTTTTCTTTCTCCGGGGCATTCCCATAATGGCGGCGCTGGCGTTACGCCTGCATCGCAAGCAGGAAGAACTGCACTTACGGTTCGGCTACCTGGACTTTGTTTTGTTGTTTGTGTGGTGGACGTTTCTCTACGCCTTCGTGGTGCTGCCCTGGATGTATGCATCACCTTCCCTGGGCGAGTACAACTACACCTTCAACGTCATCACCAATATCCAGAACACGGTTATTGTGGTGTGGCTGGCCATCTTGTGGATGCGTACGACGGGCGCGTGGAAGACGGTGTACGCAAATCTGTTTGGCGCAGCAACTCTTTACATGTTGGCTTCGCTCTCGATCGATGTGGCCAGCGACAGCGGCGATTATTACACCGGAAGCCTGTATGACCTGCCGATGATCTCCTCATTTCTGTGGTTCGCGCTGGCGGGCGTGATCGCATATCAGAATAGGGAAGAGCTTGAAGCACCAGCAGAGATTAGCGGCGAGCCCGATGCAGACTTCGCACACGGAGAAAGCGTGTGGGCGGCGCGCACGGCCATGGTCGCCGTGATTTCTTTGCCGTTGTTCGCCATGTACACGGTGAAATTTTTAAGTGACGGGCCGATCGTTCGCGATTTCCGGCTCATGGCTACATTCATTGCGGCCATACCGCTGGCGATCCTGGTATTTATGCGCACGCACTTTGCCGATGCCGACCGGGTCCGACTGCTCGCGGAAGCGGAATTGTCGGTGAACAATTTGCGGAGGTTGCAGACGCAGATCGTGCAATCGGAAAAGCTGGCGTCACTAGGGCAATTGGCGGCCGGAGCGGCCCATGAGATCAATAATCCTTTGACGGCGATTCTGGGTTTTTCGGATTTGTTGGCGGACGACCCGAGCCTTTCCGAAAAGGCGCGAGGCACGGCGGGTAAAATCCGGGATCAAGCGCGTCGCACAAAAACACTGGTTGGTAACTTATTGAGCTTCGCGCGGCAGGTGCCGGTGGAGCGGACGCTGCTGGACATCAACACCGTGGTGACCAACGCCGTGCAATTGCGAACGCTGGATCTGCACAATAAGACCATCAAGATTGAGTTGCAGCTTGAGTCGGTGCTTCCGGGGGTGCGCGGAGACGGCAATCAACTGATGCAGGTATTTTTCAACATCATCAGCAATGCCATCGATTCGATGGAAGCGGCCCAGGGCGGTGTGCTAACCATAAAGACGTTTCGCAATCGTGGAAATGTGGTGGTGTTGTTCACCGATTCCGGTCCGGGAATGAAGGAACCGCATCGAGTTTTTGATCCGTTCTACACCACGAAGCCAGTGGGAAAGGGCACCGGACTGGGGTTGAGCATTTGTTTCGGGATCATGCAGGAGCACGGTGGGAAGATTTTTTGTTACAACGGGCAGCGTGGCGGTGCGATATTTCGCGTGGAGTTAACCGCGGTGCTGGCGACGGCCATACCTCCCAAAGAATTGCAGCTCGCAGGCGTGGCAGAAAAATCCGGCGTTAGCGGGAAAGCTTAAGACAGGCGATTTCCGCCGCGGCCGGCGGTCAAAACCAAGAACATCGCTCTGAAGAAGAATGGATCGCAGTGATGCTTCGACATTACTCGTGCTAGAGTTTTTCTGCGCGTAAACGGAGAAATTATGACGGATGTGGCCATCCGCACCGAAAAGCTCACCAGGCGTTTTGGAAATTTAGTGGCGGTGGATGGCATCGATCTGCAAGTGACCGCCGGGCAATTTTTCGGGTTCCTGGGACCGAACGGGGCCGGAAAATCCACAACCATAAAAATGCTGACCGGATTACTATCGCCCAGTGGCGGGCGTGTGGAATTGCTGGGCCTGGATTTTGCCGCGCATCCCGTCGAGGTGAAGCGACAAATCGGCGTGGTGCCGGAAGGCATGGGGCTGTTCGAGCGACTGACGGGAACCGACTACTTGCGATTCGTGGGACGCATGTACGGGCTGGATCAAGCCACAACTGATCAACGCGCTACCGAGCTGCTGGAATTCATGCAGCTAGCGGACCGTCCCAAAACGATGATCGCGGATTATTCTCACGGTATGCAGAAAAAACTTGCGCTGGCGGCCGCGGTGATTCACGGACCGCGCATTTTGTTCCTCGACGAGCCGTTTGAAGGGGTGGATGCGTTGGCCGCGGGAGCGCTGAAAGCGCTGTTGGGCAGAATGACGGAGCGCGGCGTGACAATATTTCTGACGTCGCACGTGATGGAAATTGTGGAGCGGTTGTGCAGCCACGTAGCCATCATTAACAAGGGACGCCTGGTGGCCAACGGATCGCTGGAAGAACTGCGCGCAGGCATCCCGGGAGATGAAGGCAACAAAGTCACGCTGGAGCAGATTTTTCTTTCCATCGTGGGGCAGCACGGAACGGAATCTCAAGTTGACGAGCTTTCATGGCTGACGTAGCGCGCCCGGTCAGCCTTGCGGATCAGATTGGCCTGGTGGCCAAACTTCGCTGGCGGATACTGCTCAACGGGCTGCGCAGAAAAAACAACGTTTCCGATCTCATTGGAATGATTTTTGTTTCGCTCTTCGGCGCGATCCTGGTAATCGGGCCGGCGTTTGCATTCTACTTTGCGGGATATTCGTTGGTTTCCGAGCGGCGCATGCAATGGCTGCCGTTGCCGTTTTGGGGAGTATTTGTTTTCTGGCAAGTTTTTCCGATTTTCGCGGTGGGTTTCGGAACGGGATTTGAGTTTAAAACGTTGCTGCGGTTTCCTTTCAGCGCCGGCGCTTTCTACCTGATTGGACTCGCATACGGCTTTTCAGATTTTCCTGCCGTAGCGTCGGTAACCTGGCTTCTGGTGATGATGGCCGGCGCGGCGGTAGCGAATGTAAGCCTGCTACCGATCATGCTTGTGGTCGTGCTGCTGTTTATCCTTTTGAACGTCACCGTTGAGCGGTTGATCGGCTCCTGGCTGGAGCGGTTGCTGGCGCGCCGGAGGACCAGGGAACTGTTTTTTGGCCTGTTCATCCTGACCATGTTTTCGCTGCAGTTTATTTCACAGGCGCAGGGCCGATACATGAAGAAGGGCAGCGCGGCTGGCGTCTTGCGAGTCATGAAATACCTGGCGCCGTTTCCACCGTCGTTGTCAGCGCGAGCACTTACGGGAGCCATCCGGCACGATTTCACGGACATCGCGCTGGGACTTCTGGGGATCACGGCCTTCGTGGCGTTATTCACGGCACTACTGTGGCAAAGATTTGCGGCGCAGTACCGGGGTGAGGAACTGAGCGAGACTGCGGCACCGAGCGCTGTGAGGGTGCGAGCAGCCCCTTCCAGTAGGCTCGCGTCAGGGGGGCAGGCGGCCGTACGAATACCGCACACCGCCGCGGAGGACCAGCGGGTAGCTCTGTCAAAATTCGTGCCGCCGATACTGGGCGCCATGGTGAGCAAAGAGTTTTCTTACCTGATACGAAACGGTTTCGCATTTTTTCTGCTGGTGCTTCCGCCAGTGCAAATACTTTTGTTCAGTTCGCGGTTGTCGGGCAAACATGCCATCTTTGGAGGCCGAGGTCTGAACGCGGATCTCTTATTTCCAGCGATGATGGCATACACCATCCTGGTGATGGTGGGCCCGGCCTATAATGCATTTGCGTATGAAGGCCGGGGGATACAGACGTATTTTACGGCTCCGGTAACGTTCGCCGATATTTTGAAGTCGAAGAACATTTTGTCGGTGGCCATGATTGCGGTTGAAGTTGTAATTTGCGGCGCGGTGCTATCGTGGCATTTGGGATTGCCTTCAGTTCCGACGTTATTTGCGACGGCCTTTGGACTGATATTCACGGTGGTCGCGCAATTGCCCATAGCCAACTGGGCCTCCTTGAATTTTCCGCGCAAGCTGCAATTCGGCTCGATGCGCAGCCAAAGAAATTCAGGCGCAGCCATATGGATCATGTTCGGCATGCAGATTGTGATTGGTGGGATTTCGACGCTGGTATTGTTGGGAGCGCGCTGGACGGGCAATCCGTGGCTGCCCACGGAAGCTTTTGCGTTTCTGGTCGCGGCTGCATTCGCGGGGTACTTTGCGTCCTTACCGGCGCTAAGCGAATTCGCTGAGAAGCAGAAAGAAGTTTTGATGGAGGCGCTGTGCCGATAGGTAGAGAAGTCGAACCTCCAAGGTGGTGGTAGTGTTGGCAAAGAAGTGGTGACGAATTTATTGGAGGAACTGTGCGAGGACATGGTTTGTACCGCAGGATTCGCAGCGGTAGCCGAGGCGCGTAAATTCCTCTGTCAAGACGCGATGATTTTCTTCACTGTGCATCTCGCATAGTATGGCCGGCTTTTTTCCGGATAAAAGTTTTTGCGCGCCGCGAAAGACTGCTACCTCGGCGCCCTCCACATCGCACTTGATAAAATCCGGCTCAATGGAAGCGGCCACATAGTCATCCAAAGAAACGCCGCCCACCCGAATAGTGCCTGGTGAGGTATCGTCGCCTACCGTGGTGATCACATGACCGAGGCCGCGATCCGGTGAGATATTCGCGTCGGCGCGGACAAAAGACACCGGGTTGGATGAAGACCAGACTGCTTTTTCTTCCACGGTGATAGGCGCGCTCGAATTGCGCGTTACCTGCTCACGAAGACGCGCAGCTATCTCCGGGTCAGCTTCGAAAGCCACTACATGTCCTTGCGGTCCTACAAGGCGCGCAGCGAGCAACGAGAAAAAACCGATGTTGGCCCCCACATCGTAAAAAGTCATTCCAGGCCGCAGATATTTCTGCAGCGCGGCCTGGACTTCAGGCTCGACTTGTCCTTCAAAGTAAGCGCGTCCGGTTCGCGGATTCAGGCGCAGCCAGATGCCTTTCGCGGGGCCATGATGGACCTGAATCCATGTGAGCGAATCGCGCGGGATTAGTTTTGCGCTGGCCCAACGCAAGCACGGCCCGATCACCGGTAAATTTCGCAAATTGGCGAAAGGCGTAGCGAAACGCAAAAAAGTTCTGCCCAGGCGGCCTTCCGAGAGGCTCAAGCTACTTCTCCACCAGAAAACTGCCGATACTCAGGACGTCCATCCCCGAGCTGAAAAAGGTGCGCACCGCGTCGGTAGGCGTGTGGACGATGGCCTCGCCGCGCAGATTGAAGGAGGTGTTCATGATGACCGGGACGCCGGTGCGTTTTCCGAATTCATCGATGAGGCGCCAGTAAAGTGGGTTTATTTCTTTTTCCACCGTTTGCGGGCGGGCGCTGCCGTCCACGTGGGTTACCGAGGGAATGATGGCGCGTTTTTCCGGACGGACCTGCGCGGTGAGAATCATAAAAGGAGAATCGCTCGCGCTTTCAAGATACTCCGACGCGGTTTCTTTTTTAAATGATGGCGCGAAGGGGCGCCACCACTCCCGAAATTTTACGGCGTTATTTACTTTTGCATTCATTTCAGGGTCGCGCGGATCAGCCAGAATGGAACGGCTGCCCAGCGCGCGCGGACCAAACTCCATGCGGCCCTGAAACCAGCCAATAATCTTCTCTTGAGCGATCAGCTCGGCCACGGTGGAAGCGACATCATCCAGGCGGGTGTAACGCAGTTTGTAAGTTCGTAGGACCAGCTCGATAGCTTGGTCGTCAAAAGCGGGGCCCAGGTAGGCATGACGCATGGCGCGATTGGGAAGTTTGCCGCCCGCATCAAGATAAGGCCCGAGCGCTGCGCCAAGAGCGACGCCATCGTCGGAAGCGGCGGGTTGCACGAAGAGTTCGTCGACGAAGCCCGAGGCCGCGATTTTTCCGTTGGCTTTGGAGTTGAGAGCTACACCACCGGCCATACAAAGATTGCGGCTACCGGTTTTCTCCATGGCGAGCTTCACGACGCTCATCATCGCGAGTTCGCAGGCATCCTGCGCGGCGTACGCGACATTTTTGTGACGATCGGTGATTTCGCTTTCGGGGACGCGCACGGGGCCCAGCAATTTGGTCATCTCCGCGAAGGGATTCGAGCCGGGCGCCACCAACTTGTTGGTATGCACGCGATACGGGTGAGCTTGCGGGTCGATGAAGGGGCTTAGATCGACGCCGGGTTGGCCATAGGGCGCGAGACCCATCACTTTCCATTCGTCGCTGTTGCGCTGAAAGCCGAGAAATTCAGTGAACTCGCTAAAAAAATAACCGATGGAGTCGGGGAATGGGATGGTCAGGACGTGGTCGAGCCGGCCATCGCGACCCTGCCAAATCGAAGTGGCTTCCCAAGCGCCACGCCCGTCCATGACCACGACCGCGGAGTCCGCAAAGCCAGAATACGCGTATGCGCTGATGGCATGCGCGAGATGGTGATCGACATAGCGCATGCGCGCTTTTACGTTGCCAAAATGTTGCGTGAAACGCTTAGCTCCGCCACGCTGATGCCACATGCTCAGGAAATGAAGCGAGGAATTCAACACGTTCAAATAATTGAGCGGCATTTTCGCGGAGGCGTAGCATTTTATATCGTGACGAAAAGCGGCCCCGGCGCGAGGCCAGCCGAAACAAACTTCGTCCAATTGATTTGCTTGCACGTGAGCAAAATCGAGACAGGCCTGGATGGCGTTGCGCGGGAAGGCTGCGTCGTGTTTTACGCGGCTGATGCGCTCTTCGGCGACGGCAAAAAGCAATTCTCCATCGCGGACGATGCACGCCGCGGAATCATGCATCTGTGAATAATTGATGCCGAGAATTAACAAGTGGCTTTCGGGGCAGACACTTCAGGGTCGCCACACCAGGCGGTATGCACAACTTCAGACGCAACTATTTTTTCAGACTGGCAAAACAAATTTAAAGTCATTTACGTTTGGCGGCGAGGATGTGATAGTAAAATCCTTCTAGTTTCTCAGCGGACTCCTCCCAGCTATGCCGCCGCATTGCTTCTCGCGCCGCAGAGCCTAAGGTTTGGCGCAATTCTGGAGACCTCGCTAGCCGAAGAATAGCTGCCTCCAGCGCCTTCGAATCGGCAGGCGGCACCAACAAACCATTCACGTCACTGTGCACGACGTCGGTCATTCCACAGGTTTCCGCGGTGATCACCGCCATGCCAGTAGCCATCGCCTCCAGCAAAACACCCGGCAACCCCTCCACCAGCGATGGGAAAACCAAAATATCGTGCTGCGCATAAATTTCCTGCATGCGTCCGGAATCCACCACCGGCAAGGCCACAACTTTACCGACTAATTCGCTCCCAAAAAAGTCCGTAAGGTATTCTTGAGAGACTCCGCCACCCGCAATGGTAAGTGTTAATCCCGGAAATTTCCGGCTGGCCTCTCGAACCGCTTCTCGCAGATAAAAAATGCCGCGCTGGTCCAGCCATGTCCCGGCATACAGCAGCCGCACGGAATCTTCCGAACGGTATTCTCGGGGAATGAAAAAGCGCGATTCCACCCCGTTGGGAATATAGGCCACGCGGTCGAAATCCAGATTATATTTCAGCTGCAACATAGTCCAAACATCTCTGCTGTATACACGTGCACCGTCCGCGTTAAGGATCGACCAGCGATATCGAGGCATGTGGTAGACCTTGTGCCATATCCTGTTCTTCAACGAGAAATTGAAAGCCCGTCCTTTTTGGTCTTCCCGGCTCATCACGTGGATGCGCCGTTCTTCCAATCCATGCAAAGTCATTACATACGGCGGAAACGAATCGCGCCATCGCTTCCGAAACCCGTAAACCATGCCGTCAGGTGCGTGCAGGTCCACTACTGAGAATCGCTGGTGATTGCGCGCAATATAGCCCGCCAGTCGCTTTGCGAATATGAGTTCACGAAATCGAAACGAGACCGAATTCTTAATCAAGTCTTCTTGAAAGACATACGTGACGCTGTGACCGCGGCGCTCCAATTCTCTTCCGAGATTATAGATAATGCTGGC
>Ga0182015_10007877_pt1 | contig 10307 bp, 5 predicted proteins | sample 712P3MmetaG_FD_120478 | JGI IMG/M metagenome (GOLD analysis project Ga0182015, IMG submission 120478) | Permafrost microbial communities from Stordalen Mire, Sweden - 712P3M metaG | ecosystem: Environmental > Terrestrial > Soil > Wetlands > Permafrost | place: Sweden: Stordalen | collected... | reverse complement strand
GGTCTGTGGCAGCCCGGCGTGTTCGCCAAGCTCGGCGCCTCCGCCGACGTCATCTCCGGCGGGCGCTTCGCCGTCAACGTCGTCTCGGGCTGGTTCAAGGGTGAGTTCCAGGCGCTCGGCGAGCCGTGGCTCGAGCACGACGAGCGCTACCGGCGCTCGGAGGAGTTCATCCGCGTGCTCAAGGCCAGCTGGACCGAGGACGAGGCCGAGTTCTCCGGCGACTTCTACAACCTGCACGGCTACACGCTCAAACCCAAGCCGCTGCAGAAGCCCCACCCGCAGATCTTCCAGGGCGGCAACTCCACCGCCGCGCGCCAGATGGCCGGCCGCGTATCGGACTGGTACTTCATGAACGGCAACTCCTTCGACGGCGTGCGCAGCCAGATCGAGGAGGTCTCCGCGTACGCCAAGGACGCCGGGCGAAAGCCCGGCAGCGACATCCGTTTCGGGCTCAACGCGTTCATCGTCGCGCGCGACAGCGAGTCCGAGGCGCGCGCGGTCGTCGAGGAGATCATCGCCAAGGCCGACAAGGAGGCCGTCGAGGGCTTCGGCGCCGCCGTCAAGCAGGCCGGGCAATCCTCCGCCGATGGTCGCGGCATGTGGCAGGACTCCGAGTTCAAGGACCTCGTGCAGTACAACGACGGCTTCCGCAGCGGCCTCGTCGGCACGCCAGAGCAGATCGCGCGGCGGATCGTCGAGTACCGCAAGCTCGGCGTCGGGCTGATCCTCTCAGGCTTCCTGCACTTCCAGGAGGACGTCGACTACTTCGGCCTGCACGTGCTGCCAATCGTGCGCGAGCTCGAGGCCGAGCTCGGCGTCGAGCCGCAGCTGCCCGCCGAGCTGCCGCCCCCGGTGACGGCGTGAGCACCGCCGACGCCACAGCCAACCGGATCGGCTCCGACGCGGAGGCAGCCGCGCACCGGATCGGCTCCGACGCGGAGGCAGCCGCGCACCGGATCGGCTCCGACGCGGAGGCGCTCGAGCGGGCGTCGGCCGTGCGCGAGCAGATAGCCGCGGGCGCCGCCGAGCGCGACCGCCTGCGCGAGCTGCCCGCCGCCGAGATCGAGCTGCTCTCCGATGGGGGGCTGCTCGCGATCACGGTGCCGCGAGAGTACGGTGGCGCGGACGTGTCGCTCGAGACGCTCGCGCGGGTCGTCAGCACGATCGCGAGCGCCGACCCCAACGTCGCGCAGATCCCGCAGAGCCACTTCGTCTACCTCGAGCTCGTGCGCCAGCTCGGCAGCCCCGCGCAGCGCGAGCTCATCTTCGGCGAGGTGCTCGCCGGCCGGCGCCTCGCCAACGCGCAGTCCGAGGCCGGCTCGAAGACCGTCGCCGACATCCAAACGCGCCTGCGCGGCAGCCGCCGCGACGGCTACGTGCTCGACGGCGAGAAGTTCTACTGCACGGGCTCGCTGCTCGCGCACTGGCTCACGGTGCTCGCCAAGGACGACGAGGGGCGCACGCAGGTCGCGATCGTGCCCGCCGACGCGCCCGGCGTCACGATCGCCGACGACTGGGCCGGGATGGGCCAGCGCACCACGGCCAGCGGCACCGTCAAGCTGGAGCGCGTCGCGGTCGCGCATGCGATGGTTCTGCCGCACCACCGCATGTTCGAGCGCCCGCAGGTGTACGGCGCGCGGGCGCAGCTGATCCACACCGCGATCGACGTCGGCATCGCGCACGGCGCGCTCGAGGACGGCTGCGAGTTCGTGCGCACCGCCTCGAGGCCCTGGTTCGAGGCCGACGTCGAGCGCGCCAGCGACGACCCCCTGCTGATCCAGCGCGTCGGCGAGCTCGCGATCGGCTTGCGCGCCGCACAGGCGCTGCTCGACGAGGCCGCGCGCACGATCGATGCGGTCGAACTGGGCGGCGTCGACGAGGCCGGCTCCGCGCGCGCGTCGATCGCGGTCGCAACCGCCAAGGCGTTCGCCGACCGCGTCGCCGTCGAGACCGCCAGCGCCATCTTCGAGCTCGCCGGCACGCGCTCCGCCGCCAACCAGCTCAACCTGCACCGTCACTGGCGCAACGCGCGCACGCACACGCTGCACGACCCCGTGCGCTGGAAGCTGCAGCACATCGGCCGCTACACGCTCAACGGCACGTTCCCGCCCCAGCACGGGCAGGTGTGACCGTGATGCGATTCGGTGTGACGGCTGTGTGGACAGGTGTGACGGCTTTGTGCCCGGCGGGCGGGATGTGTTGCTCGAAAAAAGTCTGTATAGCGATGGTTATACGGCCGTCATGAGCGGGGACATAGATACCGGCGCCGGGGCGCACGGACGCGACCGCGGCCTCGCCTTTCACTGGTTCCTGCCCACGCAGGGAGACGGGCGCCGGCTGATCGAGGACACGCGTCGCCCGGGTGTCGCCGGCGGCCCGCGCGACGCGTCGCTTGGCTACCTGACGCAGGTCGCGCTCGCCGCCGAGGAGCTCGGGTTCGAGGGCGCGCTCACCCCCACCGGGCTGTGGTGCGAAGACGCGTGGGTGACGACTGCGATGCTCAGCCAGCGCACCGAGCGGCTCAAGTTCATGATCGCGTTTCGCCCCGGCCTTGTGAGCCCGACGCTCGCGGCGCAGATGGCCGCCACGTTCCAGCGCCAGAGCGCCGGCAGGCTGCTGCTGAACGTCGTCACCGGCGGCGACAGCGCCGAACAGCGCGCGCTCGGCGACCACCTCGACAAGGACGCGCGCTACGAGCGCACCGCCGAGTTCCTGTCGATCGTGCGCGAGCTGTGGCGCGGCGCCGAGGTCGATCTCGACGGCCGGCAGCTGTCGGTGTCCGGCGCTCAGCTCGAACAGCTGCCCGCGCCCACGCCGCCGATCTACTTCGGCGGCTCGTCCCCCGCCGCGCTCGACGTCGCCGCGCGCTACGTCGAGGTGTATCTCAGCTGGGGCGAGCCGCCCTCGCTGCTTCGCGACAAGCTCGACGTCGTATCGGCGCTGGCCTCCGAGCAGGGCCGGCGGCTGCGGCTCGGCATCCGGCTGCATGTCGTCTGCCGCGACAGCGCCGCGGAGGCGTGGCGCGAGGCCGAGCGGCTGCTCGACGGCATCCCCGCCGAGACCATCGAGCTCGTCCAAGCGCGGCTGGCGCGCAGCGAGTCCGAGGGGCAGCGGCGGATGATCTCGCTGCACAACGGCTCCGCGTCCGATCTCGAGGTCGCGCCGAATCTGTGGGCCGGCGTCGGGCTCGCGCGCGGCGGCGCCGGCACCGCGCTCGTCGGCAGCCACGAGGAAGTCGCCGAGCGCATCCAGGAGTACGCGGCGCTCGGCATCAGCGAGTTCGTGCTGTCCGGCTACCCGCACCTCGAGGAGGCCTACTGGTTCGCCGAGGGCGTGCTGCCCGTGCTGCGCGAGCGGGGACTGTCGGCCGGCGCGCGCGAGCAGCGTGCCGCTGTCGGCGGCGGCGCTCGGGCCGGCGATGGCCGCTCGAGCGTGCCGTTCACCGTCGGTGTCCGCTGAGCTACACGGCCAGCTCGATGTCCTGCGCCCACATCGCCTCGGCCCAGTCGGCATTCTCGGCATTCATGAGCTCGAGCATGTGGCGCGCGAGCAAACGAAGCTCGACGACATGCTCGGCGCCCTCGCCACGATGTCTGAGATCTTCGAGCTGGCTCAGGGTCCAGCGGTAGCGCTCGGCCTGGCGGCCATGCTCCTGATGTCCCTCGATGTAGCTCAGCGCACCGCCGAGAGCGGGGAGCGCGATCGTAAGGAAGTCCGTCACATGGCCGCCCGCACCGAGTGCGTGCGATACGGCGCAAGCCGCCGTCGCGGCAAACGCCGCGAAAGCACCTCCGCGGAGCAGATAGTGCCAGAGCTCGTGCTGGTGGCTACGGCGTGTGTGGTAATCGATCTGCCCGGCGATCCAGCGACCGACGATGAGCGCTCGCAGCCAGAGCACGTCTCGCTCGACGAGCCTCATTCGCGGGCGCTGCTGCCACAGCTCATCCGCTGCCCTTCGATACCACTCCATCTGGACGATCGGTGGTCGCAGGCCGTGCCGCTCCGGAGGCTCGTCATCGCTGCCCCCAGCAAGGTGACGCTGGTCGGCGAGCGCGCCGTAGGGCATGACTCGCAGCAGCTCCGCGAGCGCCCTGAGCGCCACCCATCGTCTGTTGGCCTGCTGACGTGTGAGCGCCACCCAACCGACCACGACGATTGCCATGAAGGCCACCTCCACCCAAGTGTATGCGGACGCATGCGGCGCGAATACCGCCCGCGCCGCGGCGGCTGCGACGGCGGCAGCCGCCAGCAGCGCTGTGCCGACTCCGATCGCCAGAACCCTGTTGCGGAAGCTGGTGGCGCCGGTGTCTGCCTTGGCAAACGCGGGGAACAGCCAGCCATCGAGTGACCCGGCGATCGCCTCGAGACGATCGCCGTCAGGCGCTCCCGGCGGCTGGCCGCGAAGCGCCTCGACAGACACGCGTTGCCACTCGCGTTCGTTTCTCGACAGCTCCCTTTGCACGGATCTCCTCGGCGGCCTGAAGCGGTTGAAGTGATCCAGCGCTCGAAAAGCCGCGCGCACGTCAGCCCAGTCACGATCGTCGAACGACTGCTCGATCTCGGCGTGGCGGTCGGTGCGGACGACGAATACGGGGATCCGTCGAACGCGCCGCCTATCGGAGTCGCGGGTCCGCCCCGGCAGCAGCCGGCTCGGGACCGCAGTCTCTCCGTCGAGGGAGCCACCATGAGCGTATTCGACGATCGCCGCCGTGCCCCCCACGCCTTTGGGCGGCAGGCCGTCCCATAGGGCGATCAGCACGTCGGAGTGGTCGACGACGCTCTCACCGCCCTGCCTGTAGCGATCCGCGTCCGTGACTCCCGCCTCCTCCTTTACGACGGTGTGAAAGACGGCTTGCGCGTACAGCTTCATGAACTCCGACCTCGAGTCCTCGCTCGCGAAGTCCTGCAAATAGCGCTCGCGAGGAAATGGGAGTGGCGCGACGAGGTCGGCGCCCTCGCGTTTCAAGATCGTCTTGGCGACAAGGCGGTCGGCGCCCTCTGCCAGCGGCGACACCGCTCGGTAGACGACCGGTGTGCTCTCGACGGCAAAGTGTGCGGCGAGCTGATCTAGAATGGACGACACCGCTGCCTCGAGCGCCTCGACTTCGTGGAGCTCGAGATGGCCGGTCACGCCGATCCGCAGCCGAAACGGAATCCGAGCGCAGGTATCGCTCACAGAGCACACTCTAGCTTGGGAACTTCCGTAGCATCGGGCTGGTTCCAGCCCGTGAAATTTGCAAAGCTTTAGGCGTGACGTGCCTGGTGAGACTCCCGGCCGAACGCTGGAGACAGTTGGCTGCCGCGGCGCTGCTGTGTGTGATGCTCGGGGCAGCGCTCTGGTCTGGCCTGCCCGATCGGAGATCCTCCGCGACGCCCGCTGCCCCCCACACAGGCTCCGCACGCATGGGGCTGGCGGGCCTTCCGCTTTTGGCACGCGGGCCTGTCTCGACTTCTTTGGGTGCCGCCGACCCCGCCTATCGGATCAGCGCCGATCATGGGGGGTTCAGTGCGGTGAGCCCTGCTCAGCGCCTCGGGCTGCGCTTCGACCGCGCTGGCGTACTGCTCAGCGCGGGCACGGCTCGACTCGCGTTGGGGCTGCGCGCGATCGGCTACGGCGGTTCCTCGCCGAAAGCGCTCGGCGAGGTCGCTCCCCTTATGAATGCCAACCGCGTTGTCTATCCGCACCCATGGGTGAGCGAGTGGTACACGAATGGACCCCTCGGCCTCGAGCAGGGCTTCACGGTCTCGGCGGCTCCAGCCGGCCCTCGAACGGGGCCGCTCACGCTGGCGATCTCGCTCGCGGGCAACCTGCGAGCCCGGCTTTCGGGCAACCGGCGGAGTCTCGCTCTCACCCGTGCCGACAGAGACGTGCTGCGCTACGTCGGCCTGACGGCAACCGACGCCGGCGGACACGTGCTGCGCAGCTGGCTGCAGCTGGGTGCACGAGCGATCCTGCTGCGCGTGGACAGCACCGGCGCACGCTACCCGCTGCGGATCGACCCGTTCATCCAGCAGGGCGAAAAGCTCGAGGCCGAAGGAGAGGTCGGCGAAGGTGAATTCGGCTACAGCGTGGCGCTGTCCGGAAACGGGGATACGGCGCTCGTCGGCGGGCGCTTTGACGACGAACGCGCTGGAGCGGCTTGGGTGTTCACGCGCTCGGGCTCGACCTGGACCGAGCAGGGTGAAAAGCTGACGCCCACCGGCGAGAGCCCCATCGGTCTCTTTGGCGCGAGCGTGGCGCTGTCCGCCGATGGCGACACCGCCCTGATCGGCGCGCCGGGCGACGCCGAAGAAAGGGGGGCGGCGTGGGTGTTCACCCGCTCGGGCGAAACATGGATCCAGCAGGGCCGATCGCTCGCGGGTGGCGAGGAGGAGAACGGGACTGGCTACTTCGGCGCGAGCGTGGCGCTGTCCGCCGAAGGAGACATCGCCGTGGTCGGCGGCGATCGCGACGACGACGGCGTCGGCGCGGCGTGGGTGTTCAGGCGCGCGGACGAAAGCTGGACCGGCGGTGAAAAGCTTACGGCCGAGCTCATGACCGAAGGCGAAGAGTCCGAAGGGGTCGCCAGTGGCGGCTTCGGCTCGAGTGTGGCGCTTTCCGCGAGTGGCGACACGGTGCTGATCGGCGGGCCCGAGAGCGGCGAAGTAGGCGCGGCGTGGGTGTTCACCCGCTCGAGCGAAGAATGGATCCAGCAGGGCGAAGCGCTCGTGAGCCTCGAAGAAGGGGCCGCCGTTGGCGGCTTTGGCTCGAGCGTGGCGCTTTCCGCCGAAGGTGACACAGCCCTGGTCGGCGGGCCCGAGAGTGGCGGTACGGGCGCGGCGTGGGTGTTCGCGCGCTCGGGCGAAACGTGGACCCAGCAGGGGGGAAAGCTCACGGGAGGCGAAGAAGTCGGTAGCGGCGGCTTGTTCGGTGCGAGCGTGGCGCTGTCTCTCGACGGTCACACCGCGTTGATCGGCGCGCCGGGTGCCGCGGAAGCCAGGGGGGCGGTGTGGGTGTTCGCGCGCTCGGGCGAACACTGGGCCCAGCAGGGTGGCGCGCTCACGGGCGGCGAAGAGGAGATCGGGAGCGGCGAATTTGGCTCGAGCGTGGCACTGTCCTCCGAAGGCGACACAGCGCTGATCGGCGGGCCCGGCGAGAATGGCGCTATGGGCGCCGCGTGGGTATTCGCCTTCCAGCCGCCGACGCCCCCGGTGAACACGTCTTCGCCCGCGATCTCCGGCAGCGAACTGCCCGGGAGCACGCTGACGTGCTCAGCCGGATCCTGGACGGGCGTGCCCCCGCCGTCGTTCACCTACCAGTGGCTGCGCGACGGAGTCGCCATCGCCGGCGCGACGGCCCCAAGCTACCTCGTGCAGAGCGCCGACGAAGGCCACACCCTGAGCTGCCAGGTGACGGCAGCCAACACGGCAGGCCAGCAGGCTGCGCTCAGCGCCGGTGTGACGGTCCCCGCCCAATCCGTCCTCGGCTCGAAAGAAAGCCACGAACCGGAAGCGCTCGCGCCGGGACCCGGCAAGCCTCTCGAAGCTCTCACACTTCCCGAACCGCTCGAACGTCCCGCGCCTCTACCGGCTCCGATCTCGGGTCACACCGCCAACCTGACGCCGGTGTCCGGCACTGTGCTGATCAAATTGCCGGGAGAGCTGAGCTTTGCGCCCCTCGACTTGGCTGGGACGGTGCCCATCGGCACGATCGTGAACGCCACATCCGGGCGCGTCGCGCTGTGCACCGCGGACGCGAAGCCCGGATCCGAGGAATGCGCCGAATTCTACGGCGGGGAGCTCCAAGTCGAGCAGCGGCCCGGAGAGCCTCACAGCCACGTGGTGCTCGTCGGCGGGGACTTCGCCGGCTGCCCCGCGAGCCGGCGCGGCGCGGCGCGAGCGTCCGCGGCGTCACGCGAGCCCACGAAGGGCAAGCCGGAACGCAGCCTGTGGGGCAGCGACCGCGGCGGCAAACACATCACCGACGGGCGCAACAGCGCGACGATCACAGAAGCCACCATCTGGCTCGTGAGGGACACCTGTTTCTACACCCTCACCACGGTCGCTCAAGGCGTCGTCTCGGTGTATGACTACCGGCTGCATCGCAGGTTCGTCGTCCGCGCCGGCCACAGCTACATCGCGCGTGCACGCTAGGCAACCTCAGCGCCGCTCTCGCCGTCTGCACATGGCGCTCGCTCTGGGGATCGGCCTTGCCTTCATAGGCATCGCGCTCGCGCTGTACTCGCTGAACGCGCTGCGCTCGCTCGAGCTCTCGACGGTCGACACGCGCTTCTCGCTGCGTGGCGCTCGACGAGCGCCCTCCGATCTCGTGGTCGTGGGCATCGGCCCACGCACTATCTCTGAACTGTCACAGAGGTTCCCATACCCGCGCTCGTGGGACGGCGAGGTGATCTACCGACTCAAGCGCGACGGTGCACGAGTGATCGTGGTCGACCTGCAGTTCATCAAGCAGACGACGACCGAACAGGACAATGCGCTGATCGAGGACGTCTCGCGGGCGGGGAATGTCGTGCTCGGGACAAGCCTCGTGGGGCCGGGCGGCGAAGAGACGATCTTCGGCGGGGCCAACCTCGCGCAGTGGCACGCGCGCGCGGGGGCGGCGGACTTCCCGACCGACCCCGACGGCGTCATTCGCCGCATGTTCTACGACTTCAACGGCCTGCGCACCCTCGGCGTCGTCGCGGCTGAGATGATCAGCAAGCACGCGATCGCTCCGAGCGCGCTCGGCGGCTCGAGCGCCTGGATCGACTTCGCCGGGCCGCCCGGCACGATCACAGAAGTGCCATTCTCGACCGTGCTCAAAGGCCAGGCGTCACCGGGCGAGTTCGCCGGCAAGATCGTGGTCATCGGCACGACCGCATCCAGCCTCCACGACGTGCACGAGACGCCGGTCGGCGGCTCGCAGCTGATGTCCGGCCCAGAGCTCGTGGCAGAGTCGATCGCAACCGCCCAGAGCGGCTTCCTGCTGCAGCCAAGCGGCGGCGCGCTCGACGCCCTGCTGATCGTCGCCCTCGGTCTGATCGCCCCACTCGCGGGCCTGCGCCTCTCACCCGGCTGGGCGATCCTGCTGTCGCTGATGCTCGGCGCGGCATACGCCCTCTCCGTCCAGCTCGCGTTCGACTCCGGCGAGATCCTCCCTTTCACCTATCCGCTCGTCGCACTTGCCCTCGGCTGCGCGGCGGCGGTGGTGGCCGACTCCTTCGGCGAGCGCCGCCAGCTGCGGGCGCTCGAGCAGGCACTCGGTCCGCTGCGCGGCGAGGGACGGTCGAGTTTCTTCATCTGCTATCGCAGGGATCAGAGTCACTGGCCCGCACGAATCCTCAACAACGCGCTGGTCAATCGGTTCGGCAGCGCGAGTGTGTTCATGGACAGGGACGCCACCGACGCCGGGCAGATCTGGCCGCGACGGATCGAGCAGGCGATCGCCGGGTGCGGCGTGATGCTGGTGCTGATCGGTCCCGACTGGCTGAACGCGCGCGGGCACGACGGCAACTGCAGGCTGGACGATCCGAGCGACTGGGTGCGCCGGGAGGTCCACGCCGGCCTGGCGCGGGACGAGACGACGGTCGTCCCCGTGCTCGTCGACGGAGCCACGATGCCCGCGCAGGAGCAGCTCCCAGATGCCCTCAAGCCGCTGGCCGACTGCAACGCGGTCGCGCTCGCCGGCGAGGATCCCGATGCGGAGATCGATCGGCTGGTCGAGTCGATACATAGAGGCCGAGCGCGGGACTACCTCGCTCGTGAGCTGACAAGCGAGCCAGGGCGATAAAATCGGGGTCCCGTGTTCGCACGCGCACCGCAGCCACAGCGTCGTCCGCAGGTGGACAAGCCGCGCCTGGCTCCGACGCGCCGGCGGAGCATGTCGGGCCGCGACGGTGGGAGACCGCTTGGAGAGGCCGAGCGAGCCTCGCATGAGCGCGCTTTCGGACACGACCTATCGAGCGTTCGGATCCATGACGACGCGGGGGCCGCGGAGCTCACGGCCCACCTGGCAGCGCAGGCGGTCGCGATCGGCAACGACGTCTACTTCGGCCCGCTTGCGTACTCGCCCGCGACGGCCGCCGGAAAGCGCCTGCTCGGGCATGAGCTTGCGCATGTCATCCAGCAGCAGGGCGGCGACGATCGCCCTGGCGGGCCTGTCGATCCCGAGCGCGCAGCGACGCGGGCCGCGGACGAGTCCTCCCGCGACGGCATCGTCCGGTTCGGGCTGCGAGGCGCGCCGATCGCGCCAGCCCGCCAGCCGCAGCCGTGGGCAGCCGCGGTGACCGCGGCGCGTGCGGAGACTGACCCCGCGAGGCGCCGATCCG
>Ga0182015_10007876_pt1 | contig 10307 bp, 8 predicted proteins | sample 712P3MmetaG_FD_120478 | JGI IMG/M metagenome (GOLD analysis project Ga0182015, IMG submission 120478) | Permafrost microbial communities from Stordalen Mire, Sweden - 712P3M metaG | ecosystem: Environmental > Terrestrial > Soil > Wetlands > Permafrost | place: Sweden: Stordalen | collected... | reverse complement strand
TGTGGAAACGCCCACGCTGCAGCGATTGCCGGCGGCGCGTCGCGAGACAATACTGGCGACCTTGAATCTCGCGCAAAATCTGGGCGCCACCACGGCGGTCATCTCCAGCCCGGAAGTGGCGGAAAGCGTCGTGGCATACGCACGCAGGCACAATCTATCCAAACTCGTCATCGGCCGCGACCCCAAGCGCCGCTTGTGGCCGTGGCAGCGCGCGAGCGGCGAGAAGCTTGCGCTGCTCGCCCCCGATATCGACCTTATCGAGATAGGGCGCAGCTCCGAGTCCGCACAGAATGGCGGCATCAAGCCCGTGGCCGTACCGCCTGCAGTGCCCGGCTCGGAGTCCGCCGATCGCCGCCGGCGCAAACGCTGGCGCTATGTTTGGGCGGCGGGCGCCTGCGGCGCCGTGACGGGGCTGGCGATGCCCCTGACGCCACGCTTCGACCGCTCCAACATCGTGGCGATCTACATTCTGACGGTGGTGCTCGTCGGCGTCCGGTTCGGCCGCGGACCGGCGGCGCTCGCCGCGGTGCTCTCCGTCAGCGCCTTCGATTTTTTCTTCGTGCCGCCGCGGTTTTCGTTTGCGGTGGCCGATCCCCAGTATTTGCTGACGTTCGGCATCATGCTGGCGGTGGGCCTGATCACAGGGCAATTGACGGCCGGCCTGCGTTCCCAGGCGCGCGTCGCGTTGCACCGGGAAGAGCGGGCCGCCGCATTGTACGAATTGGCCCGCGATCTGTCCGGCGCCGTACAACTCGATCAAGTGATCAAGATCAGCGACGAATCCGTCGAACGCACGTTTCATGCGAGCGCGGCGCTGTTGCTGCCCGATGCGCAGGGGAAGATCACCATGGTGTCCGCGCGTTCCGATGCGTCGCTCGCCGTCGATCCGGGCATTGCGCAGTGGGCATTCGACAAGGGACATCCGGCCGGCGTGGGGACCGACACGTTGCCCGGCAGCGAGGTGCTGTACATACCGCTTCGAGCGCCGGTCCAGGCGCGCGGCGTTCTGGCATTGCGGGCAAAGAGCCGCCGGCTGCTCAAAATACCGGAGCAGCGACAGCTGTTGGACACCTTTGCCGCGTTGATCGCCATCGCGCTCGAGCGTGTGCACTACGTCGGCATTGCCCAGGACGCCGTGGTGCGAATGGAGTCGGAGCGGTTGCGCAATTCATTGTTGGCCGCGCTGTCGCATGATTTGAGAACGCCATTGACCGTCCTCGTGGGTTTGGCGGAATCCTTGACCATGACAAAGCCGCCCTTGACGAAGGAGCAGGTGGAAACAGCGGAGGCGATCCAGGACGAAGCGCGGCGCATGAGCACGCTGGTCAGCAATCTGTTGGACATGGCGCGCATCGAGAGCGGGCAGGTCACACTCGACCTCCAATGGCAGCCGCTGGAAGAAGTGGTGGGTGCGGCGCTCGATTCCGCGCGCAGCATGCTGAAACAACATCATGTCGAGGTGCGGTTGCCGGCCGAGCTCCCACTGGTGCGAATCGACGGGTTGTTGATCGAGCGGGTGCTCGTGAATCTCCTGGAGAATGCATCGAAGTACACACCGCCCGGCAGCAGCGTGACACTGTCGGCCGAGGCGGCAGGAGACCAACTCAGAGTATCGGTGTCGGACAACGGACCGGGGCTTCCGGTGGGCCGCGAGGAAGCATTGTTCCAGAAATTCACGCGCGGCAATCGGGAGTCGGCAACCCCCGGGGTGGGCCTGGGATTGGCGATCTGTCGGGCCATCGTCGAGGCCCACAACGGCAAAATCGTGGCGGTCAACCGCATTGGAGGGGGCGCCACGTTCTCATTCGTGCTACCCCTGGGAAGTCCTCCCGTTGCGGCGTCCGAAACGGAATCCGAGATTGCCGATGGCTGAACCTGCGCCGATTGCGATTCTCGTGGAGGACGAGCGTCAAATCCGGCGGTTCGTGCGGACCGCGTTGGAGGCTGAAGGATGGAGCGTGGTGGAGTCGGAGACCCTGCATCAGGGGTTGACGGACGCAGGGACCCGCAAGCCCGATCTCATCGTTCTGGATCTCGGTTTACCGGATGGCGATGGCATGGATTTCATCCGCGATGTTCGCGGATGGTCGAAGGTGCCCATCATCGTGCTGTCGGCACGGGTGGGAGAACAGGACAAAATCGAGGCGCTCGACGCAGGGGCCGACGATTACTTGAGCAAGCCGTTCGGAGTGGGCGAGTTGCTCGCGCGCGTGCGCGCGGCCGCTCGCCGGCAGCAGTCAGTGGGCGCCGCGCACGGTACGACATTCGAGTTCGGCGACGTCACGGTCGACATGAGCTTGCGCACCGTGCACAAGGGCGCCATTTTGGTGCATTTGACGCCCATCGAATACCGACTACTCAGTCTGTTGGTCGCGAATGCGGGTAAGGTGCTGACGCATCGGCAGATTCTGCGCGACGTGTGGGGTCCTTCGCATGCCGAAGATGGGCATTACGTGCGCGTCTACATGGGCCATCTACGCCATAAATTGGAAGCCGATCCCGCCCAGCCCAAACACATACTCACCGAAACCGCGGTGGGTTATCGCTTGGTGCAGAACGCGAGAGTCTAAGGGTCTGGTGTTGGGCGCACACGGCGCCGAGCACGCTCGAGGTCCCGCGGTGTATCGACGTCGAGTTCGGCGGAGCGCAGCGCCACCAGGGACACGGCCTCCTTTGGCAGGCCGCGCACCACATCCCGCAGCCCCCGGTCCCCTTCGATCCCGCTCGCGCACGGATACAGCCACCGAGGCAGAATGAGCGGCACTCCGGGGGCATCGCCCACACGGCGTGCGACGACGCGGCGGCGTGCCCCGCGCCAGCGGGCGATCAAACTTGCAATGTCATTGGGCATCAGTTCGGGCAGGTCGACCGGGAGCAATAGAACGCCGGCGCAGCACCGGGCCCGTCGCAGCCCCAGCCGCACGGAGCTCGACAGTCCGTCCGCGCGCCGTGAATTTGCGATGAAAACCGCCGTTTTTGCGCGCACACCGATTTTGTAGCGGCCGGCCCCCGCCGGGATCACGACGACGATCCTCGTCCGCTGTGAAAACGGCGCCAATACGCGAAGAGTCCGATCGAGCAACGTCCGGCCATGGATTCGCGCCAGCGCCTTCGGCCGGCCAAGGCGAATGGAAAAACCCGCCGCGAGCACGACAATGCGCAGCAGAGGCAGCGAGCGGCCATTCGTTGCTATCATGTCGCCATGACGACGAACCACGCGAGACTGCAGCGCCGGCCGTTCTTGACACCCATCTGGCTGTCCGCGCTCGGTGCGCTGTTCATCGTGAGTTTCCTGAGCTTCGAAGCGTGGCTGTGGGCCACGGCAGATTCGACCACGATCATAGTAGTGCGGCATGCGGAAAAGGCAACCGACGACGGCGACGACCCGCCGCTCACGCCTGCCGGGGAGGCGCGCGCCGCGCTGTTGGCCCGCATGTTCGGCGATGTGCGGGAGCCGGGGCACATCGATGCCATATATATATCTCCCATGGTGCGCAATCGGATGACGGCCGCGCCCGTGGCCGCCAGGCTCGGGCTGACACCCGTCGTTGCTCCGGCTGGCGACGCGGCGGGCCTCGCGCGCCGCGTGCTGCGTGAGCACGGAGGCGGCAGAGTTCTGGTGGTGGGACACAGCGACACGGTGCCCGAGATCGTCGCGTCGCTGACCGGCGCAAAAAATCTGCCGAAGATCGCCGACGACGAGTACGGCACCATGTATGTGGTTACAGTGCCGCGCATTGGCCGCGCGGATTTCCTTCGATTGACCTATTAGGAACCGGTATCGGCGGGCTAGGAAGCCGTGGCGCGCAAAAGAATCGCCTTGCGCACGAACTCCGTGTGGCGCCCGATCTTGAAGTCCGCCAGCACCACATCGCGAATTCGCCGGCTTCCGTCGATCAAGTAAGTGGCGCGACGCACGCCGATTCCGAGGGGGCCGTTGACCCCGTACATTTTGATGACGGATTTGTCCTCATCGGACAGCAAGGTGAACGGCAACTGGTACTTAGCCCGAAATTTGGCGTGCGATTCGGGATTCTGCGGACTGATGCCGACGACGCGTAAGTTCGCACTTTGCAGATCGGCCTGCAGGTCGCGCAGCGCACAGGCTTGGCGGGTGCAACCGGAGGTGAAGTCCCCCGGATAAAAATATAGAACGATTGCGCCGACATTCAGGAAATCGGTCAACGATCGATCCTTCCCGGCATCGTCGGGAAGGGTGAATTCCGGCGCTCGTTCCCCTGCGTTGAGCATTTGACGGTTCCTCCTGTACCGAATCCTATCGATTTTCCGGGATCCATGTGCAGACTTTGGCTAACTGGGGCCTTTGCTGCTAATATTCCTGCCCCTTTAGGGGGAGTAGCTCAGTTGGGAGAGCGTCGCGTTCGCAATGCGAAGGTCGAGGGTTCGATCCCCTTCTCCTCCACCACATCAGAAAGGCCGGAAGTGCACGACTTCCGGCCTTTATCCAAAGCCTCGGTAGCTCAGTGGATAGAGCGAGTGCCTCCTAAGCGCTAGGTCGCAGGTTCGATTCCTGCCCGGGGCACTCCTTGCGGGGGGTCCTTGAGCAGCACGTCGGATACCATTCATTCCAACGGGAGCTTTCTTAACCCCATTTCGACTGCAGCGTCGTTCAAAGGCAAAGCGATGAGATCGCCAACGCACGCAAAACGAGAGCCGTCATGCTGAAGTCCAGGCCCGCTCGATTCTTGATTGGAACCGCCGCGTCACTCCTGTGGGTGTCCGCCGTGGCTGAAATCCCTGCGGATCTGCACGTCGACCGCGTCACGGTCTACCAAGAGGGAGCCATCGTCACGCGCACCGGAAGGGTAACGATCCCGGCAGGGACCAATCGCTTGCTCGTTCAAGGACTGCCCGCTGCCGTCGAGACCAAGACCCTGCACGTGTCCGTTGAGAGTCAAGGGGTTAGATTGGGCTCGATCGACGTGGAGCGAATCAACGAGGGACAGTACGCCTCCAATGAGGAGCGCGAATTGCGCCGGCGCATTGAACAGACGTCCGATCAGCGCGCCGCCGTACAGGATGAAATCGCGACGGCGCAACTGCAATTGAAGCTGCTCGATTCATTGGCCGCCAATCCCGGTGGAGGGTCGAATAAGGGTGGCGTGGACGGCGCGAATCTCGGCGCCGTGCTCGCAACCATCAGCGCCAACTCGGCTGCCGCCCGCAAACGGGTGCGCGATTCGACCATCCAAATGCGGGGGCTGGATCGCGAGCTCGAAAAACTGAAAGCCGATCTGGCAAAGGTCGAGACCCATAGCAAACAAAGCACAGTCCTTCGGACCACGGTCGAGGCCGATGCGGCGGTGTCGGCCGCCGTCACGGTCTCCTATGCAGTGCAAAATGCGGGGTGGCACTGGCTTTATGAGGCCCGCCTCGATACGAGCAAGAAACGCATCAATCTCGAGCGGCAGGGCCAGGTTCAGCAGGGCAGCGGCGAGGATTGGGACAACGTCGAATTGACGTTGAGTACTGCGCTCCCATCGGCTGACGTGGCGACACCGAACGTCGGATCCCTCTTTGTGAATCTGCAGGACAATCCTTCGCGGCGCGCATTCAGCGAACAGCGTCAGGTCAACGCGATGGCCATGCCGACAGCTGCACCGGCGGCCGCACTTCAGGAGGTCTCTTTGGCGGTCAGGCGCAAATCCGCCTCCGTGGTGGCCACCGAATATCTGGCGGACTATCGAGTGCCGGACCGGGTGTCGTTGCTCGCCGATCGCGAACCACGGCTCTACGCGATCGCCGACGATGTGTTCGATGTCGACCTGATCGCGCGGGTCATTCCGAGCGCGGGCCGCACCGCCCATTTGCAGGCGATCTTCAATTATCAACGGGAACTGCCGCTCGAAGGCGGTCAACTGCAGCTCTACCGCGACGGTGCCTATGTCGGCGAAGCGGCGACCACTGCATTCCTGCCCGGCGCGCAGGTCAGCATGCCGTTTGGTGCGGACGAACGTATTCGTGTGGAGATTCATGATGAGCCGTCGCAGTCCACGGAGCGCGGCGTAATCAGCAAACAAATGGTGAAGGAAAGCCGGCGACGTTTCGACATCACGAGCTTTCATCCCACACCGATCGTCGTCGAAGTGATCGACCGGGTGCCGGTGAGCCAGCACGCCGACGTGCGGGTCGATCCCATCAAGGACGAAACCGAGCCCACGACCAAGGATGCGGAGGGGAAAGCTGGCGTGTTGTTATGGCGCTTCGACGCCCAACCGCAGAAGACGGTTTCGATTCATCATGGGTACTCGATGCAATATCCGAAGGATCGACAACTCACGGAGACGTACGGCGAGCCGACCGGTTGAGCCATCGTCCGTAGCGATGTGTGGACCGGGCGTGATTGGCAATCGTCCCGGTGGTAGCATGGCCGGCGATCCCAAGAAGGGAAGCGATGATCTGCAAAGGCCCCTTCGAGATGTACGCATGCACGCAATCTACCGCTGTTTGATTCTGGCCACGGTTGTGCTCGTCGCCGGCTGCGGCGCCGCCCTGGCGGCCGTTCCGCACGCCTTCGCATTGCCGGACCATGGGACGCTCACCATGGTCGTGCCGGACGGCTGGAAGGACGCGGTAACACAGCCACCGAACCGCCTGCCACCGACCATATCGCTGACGCCGGCCAGCGGCACGGCGTTCGAAGTGCGGGTAACGGCATTTTGGCCGATGGGGCCCTCGGCCGAAACGACCGACGAAACCACTCTCCGAGCAAGGGTGTCGGCAGCGGCGAAGAGCGCTGAGTCGCAATCGGTGGAGCATCCCCTGACGATCAAGGAACTCTCGGGCGCGAACGGCCGGGGGTATTATTTTTCGGCGACGGACCGCGCACCGAACCCGGGCGAGTACAAATTCATGATGCAAGGGATGATCCGGACCGGCGACATCGCATTGGCGTTCACCGTGTTGACGAATGATGGGCAGGATGCGGTGCTGAAAGCGGTACTGGAGATGCTGCGAACGGCAAGCTCTGCTCCATGAGATGGTGGGCGATGTTCACAGGATGAACGGGCAGCTGCCGCATGTCGTCGATTGATGCCAAACCGGCCGTGCTCACCGCGCACGCATCGTCCCCCAACGACGCCGTGCGCAGCCTCGCGGTACAGCTGCGGGTGGAGGAACCCGACATTCTCGTGTTCCATTATTCACTGAACGCGGACATGTCCCGCGTGCGCGTTGCCCTCTCGGGCGCGGGTGGACGGGCAGACGCCCTGTGGAAGCACACGTGCTTCGAGGCATTCGTGGCGCCTGCGGATGCGTCCGGCTACCACGAGTTCAATTTCTCGCCCTCGCTCGACTGGGCGATTTACCGGTTCAGTGCATACCGGGAGGGAATGTCGCCCGCCGAGACCGGCCAAGTCCCGAAAATCTCCGTGCGCCGAGGCGACGCTGGGCTCGATCTCGTGTCGACGGTGCACATAGGCCATCTGGCAGAATTGTGTGACGCTCGTCACCTGCGTGTCGGTCTGGCGGCGGTCATCGAAGATGAGAATGGTAGACTTTCGTACTGGGGGCTGCGGCACCCGCCCGGCAAGCCCGATTTCCACCACCCCGACGGATTCGCATTGAAGGTTGCCCGCGCATGAGGTTTGGAATCGACCGACTGCTCGAAGAACGCGAACTGCGCAAGCCGCTGGCGGGACGGCGCGTGGCGCTGTTGGCGCACCCCGCTTCCGTGACACGCAACCTCGTTCATTCCATCGACGCGTTGGCATCGGTCGGCGACGTACGCCTGACCGCGGCGTTCGGCCCCCAGCACGGGCTTCGCGGGGACAAGCAGGACAACATGGTCGAGTCGCAGGACTACACCGACCCCGTGCACGGCATTCCGGTGTTCAGCCTGTACGGCGCGGTACGCCGACCGACGCCTGAGATGATGGACACCTTCGACGTATTGCTCGTCGACCTGCAGGACGTCGGGTGCCGAATCTACACTTTCGTCACGACGCTGCGTTACATGCTCGAGTCGGCCGCGAAAGAGCGCAAGGCCGTGTGGGTTCTGGATCGCCCGAACCCTGCGGGCCGTCCTGTGGAAGGGCTGACGCTAAGGGGCGGCTGCGAAAGCTTTGTCGGCGCCGGCGCCATGCCGATGCGTCACGGCCTGACACTCGGAGAGCTTGCACGGTGGTTCGTGGAGATCCTCCATCTCGACGTCGACTGCCAAGTCGTGCCAATGGTGGGCTGGGAGCCGAATGCGGCACCGGGGTACGGGTGGCCGCTGGGCGAGCGGACGTGGGTCAACCCGAGTCCCAACGCACCCAATCTTTGGATGGCGCGCTGCTATCCGGGGTCGGTGATGCTCGAAGCGACGACGCTGTCGGAAGGTCGTGGGACCACGAGGCCGCTGGAGCTGCTCGGTGCGCCGGATCTGGACGTGCGGGCATTGCTGCAAGAGATGCGTTCGCTGGCAGCGCCATGGATGGGCGGCTGTAGGCTGCGGCCCTGCTGGTTCGAGCCCACGTTTCACAAGCACGCGGGAAAGCTCTGTGCGGGTCTCCAAGTCCATGTGGAAGACGCCGCGTACTATGACCACGAGGGATTCCGGCCCTGGCGATTGTTCGCGCTTGCGCTAAAAGCTCTGCGGCGGCTGCGGCCGGATTATGAGATCTGGCGCGATTTTGCCTACGAGTACGAGAAGGACCGGCCCGCGATCGACGTGATCAACGGGAGCGATCTGCTGCGTCGTTGGGTGGACGATCCGGCGGCGACGCCGGCCGACCTGGAGGCGCTGACGGCCCACGACGAGGTCCGCTGGCGCAGCGAGCGCGATGCCGTGCTCCTCTACCAGCCTTGAAAAAAAACAGCACTGAAAAAAAACAGCACTGAAAAAAAACAGGCCGGAATTGCTCCGGCCTGTTTCTTTGCGGGGCTTCGCTTACCGCATGCGGCTGCTTATCTAGGGGCCGCGACGGCCGAGACGAAATTCTCGCCGTTCGGCGTACCCAAGCCGGTTACGTTGTCCCAACCCGGGCCGGTGGTGAGCGAACTGTCGGTGCCAAAGCTCAGTGCGTACCAACGGGTCGAGGTTCCGTTGTACAGGGCGCCGATGAAGTCCGTGCTGCCTTGCACCGGAGCCAGCAGTTCCGCCGACGTGTAATCGACGGTGGCGCCGTGCGCGACGTGCGTGAAGCCGCTCACGTTGTCAGACCCGTTGACGGCGACAATGTCGGTGATGGCACCGGCCGGCAGTACGTAAAGAAGTGGAGCGGCCTGTCCAAGCGGGATGCCGGCAGCCTGCAAGGCAATTGCCCAGATTGCAGAGAACGTGGGACACGCCAGGCTGGTTCCGCCGACCACACTGATGAACTGTGACCCGCCTTCGGTATCGATGAACTCGACGCCGGTGTAGGGATCGGCCACCATGGCGATGTCGGGAACGAGCCGCCAGGTTCCGCCCAGACTTTTTTGGTACGACGGCAGCGGCCAAACACCGCTCGAGCCACCACCCGCGCCAAAGTAGAAGCCCACGAAATCCGGCGGGACGAGCGGCGGCTGTCCAGAGTCACCGCTGGTGGCATAGTCGGCAATGCGGGTCAGATTGGTGCCCCAACCCGTCTGTTCCATGATGGTATGATCCTTATTCAGGAACAGGCTCGTTCCGCCGACGGCGGTCGCATACGGAGAAGATGCCGGCATGGAAACGGTGGTCTGGCCGTAGGCTGCCAAAAAGTCTCCGTTGTCGCCGCTCGAGAAATTGACCGAGATGCCGAGCGCGGCGCCCGTCTCGTTGATGTTGTTCTCGACGGTGAGTTCGCCCGGGTCGGTTGCGAGCAGGCTCGCCTCTTCGATGCCATAGCTGTTGGAAATCACCCCGCCCAGCTCGTTATCGATGGCGTAAAGCACCGCAAGATCAAGGCTGGAATTGGAATTATCGAGCGCCAGGACGAGGGCAATGTTGGCTCCCGGGGCGACCGAATGCGTCCACTCCACGTCGAGGCTGGTCTCGACATCCCATCCACAGGTATTCCCGCCGCAGTTCGTGGGGCCGGTGGGGTAGTAGATGTTGAAGTTGTTGGTCAGCGCCAACGGCGGAAGGCCGTTGATCAGTGCGAAGGTATTGGCGTCGTTGGTGATGGTATCGGAACCGTAGGCATCGACGATGACCACGGTCTGGCCGGCGCCATTGAGGCCCTTCGTGTACAGCGCCTTGAGCCCGTAGGCGGTTTGCACCTGGGGAGCATCGTAGCCACAGGGCGCAAGGGCAGGCGGACCGGCGGCGATGTTGGAGCCGTAGCGCGTGCCGGTGTAGCTGGCGTTCAGCCCGGTGGCCTTGAAATTTCTCTCCTGAC
>Ga0182015_10007875_pt1 | contig 10308 bp, 7 predicted proteins | sample 712P3MmetaG_FD_120478 | JGI IMG/M metagenome (GOLD analysis project Ga0182015, IMG submission 120478) | Permafrost microbial communities from Stordalen Mire, Sweden - 712P3M metaG | ecosystem: Environmental > Terrestrial > Soil > Wetlands > Permafrost | place: Sweden: Stordalen | collected... | reverse complement strand
TCGTGTACTCGCTCGCGAGTTCGTCGATGAGCTCTTCGATCTTCGCCGTCGAGATCGGATCAAGCGCCGAACAGGGTTCGTCGAGCAGGATCACTTCAGGCTTGGTGGCGACCGAACGGGCAATGCAAAGCCGTTGTTGCTGACCGCCCGAAAGGCTGAGTCCGGAATCGTGGAGTTTGTCTTTTACCTCGTTCCACAATGCGGCGCGTTTCAGGGCCGTTTCAACCCGGCCCTCCATCTCCGATCTGGGCAGGCGCTCGAAAAGCTTGATGCCATAAGCGATGTTGTCGTAGATGGTCATCGGGAACGGCGTCGGCTTTTGGAACACCATGCCGATCTTTGCCCGCAACAGATTCACGTCCTGATCCCGGTCGAGGATGTTGTCGCCGTCGAATATGACTTCACCGGTTGCACGCTGGTTGGGATAGAGCTCGTAAATCCGGTTCAGCACCCGCAGAAGCGTCGACTTGCCGCAGCCCGAAGGTCCGATGAAGGCCGTCACCTTACGGTCGCGGAGCGGCACCGAGACGTGGTTGAGCGCCCTGTTGTTGCCGTAGAAAAATGACAGGCTGCGAATATCTATGCGCGCCGTGAGATCGCCCACATTCGACCCGGTCATTGCGGCAACCGCCTCGATTCGAAAACGCGGGCCAGAATGCTGAGCAAGAGCACCGCGGCGGTAATCAGAAGCGCTCCAGCCCATGCCAGCCTGTGCCAGTCTTCATACGGCGACATCGCGAACTGGAAGATGACCACCGGAAGGCTGGCCATCGGCGCGTTCATATCCGTGTTCCAGAACTGATTGTTGAGCGCCGTGAACAACAGCGGAGCAGTTTCGCCTGAAATTCGCGCGATGGCGAGCAGAATGCCGGTGATGATGCCACTGCGTGCTGCTCGCCATGTCACCGTGCGGATGACGAAATTTCGTGGGGTTCCCAATGCAGCCGCGGCTTCGCGGAGTGTGTTGGGAACCAGCAGCAGCATGTTTTCGGTCGTGCGCACAACGACGGGAACAACGAGCACGGCCAAAGCGGCCGCGCCGGCGAGCGCCGAAAAATGACCCATGTGGATGACAAACAACTCGTACACAAACAGGCCCACCAGAATCGAAGGGGCGCTGAGGAGAATGTCGTTGACGAAGCGCACGAGGAGCGCGAAGCGCGTATGCTGCCCGTATTCTGCGAGATAGGTTCCCGCGAGAATTCCAACCGGCGTGCCGACCGCGACCGCCAGCCCGCTCATCACGAGGCTACCCAGGATCGCGTTGGCGAGTCCGCCGTTGGAACCCGGAGGCGGCGTCATGAGCGTGAACAATGTGGAGCTCAACCCGCCGCCGCCCTTCAGCAGGAGCGTACCCAGGATGAGCGCGAGCCAACCGATGCCGAAGGCCGCCGCGGCTATCGACAGCGCGAGAAAAATGCGGTTGCGCACCCGCCTGCGCATATACAGCGCCCGGTTCATTGCGACCGCCCGCCCCTGCGGGCTTCCAGGCTGCGCAGCATGAGTTGCGCAGCCGCCAGTACGAGAAAGGTGATAAGAAACAGAATCAGACCGATCGCCACCAGAGAGGACACGTACATATCACCCAGGGCCTCGGTGAATTCGTTGGCGATGGTAGCGGAAATCGTAGTGCCCGGGGCAAAGAGCGACGCGGCGATCCGGTGCGAGTTGCCGATGACAAACGTCACCGCCATGGTTTCTCCAAGTGCGCGTCCGAGCGCCAGCATGCCGCCCCCGACCACTCCGCTGCGCGCATAAGGCAGGACCACGCTCCATGTCACTTCCCAGGTTGTGCAGCCAAGCCCGTAGGCTGCTTCCTTCAGCACCGGAGGCACCGTCTCGAACACATCGCGCGTTACCGCCGAGATGAATGGCAGAATCATGATCGATAGTATGAGCGACGCCGTGAATATGCCGATCCCATAAGGTGGTCCGGCAAACAGGCCCGAAAGCAAGGGGACACTGGCGAACGCCTCAATGATCCAGGGCTGGATGCTCTGCTGGAAAAACGGCGCGAAAACGAAAAGGCCCCAGATGCCGTAGATGATCGAGGGTATCCCGGCGAGCAGTTCGACGGCAATTCCCACCGGCCGTCTCAACGGCCGCGGGCACAGCTCCGTCAGGAAAATTGCGGTACCAATCCCTGCCGGAACGGCGATGATCATCGCAAGTGCAGACGTGACGAGGGTACCGTAAATCGCGGGCAGAGCGCCGAAATGTTCGGTGACGGGATTCCAGGCAGTGGAAGTCAGAAATCCAGCGCCGAAGGTCTTGAACGCCGGCCACGCGCCGCTGCCGAGAGCGACGATGATGCCCGCAAAAATGAGCAGCACCAGAAAGGACGCAGCCCAGGTAAGATTGCGAAATCTGGTATCGCTACGGTCGAAGCGGGTCGCGGCAGCTGCGAGCGAGGTGTTGGCGGTCACGTGGCTTCGGCCATGAATTTTTCACTGCCTGACTGTCAGGCGAGTTGGGATTTGAACTCCGTCGCCGCCAGATTTCGCCGCCTTGCAGTTTTTTCGGCGAGAGAAACGCTAGGGAATAGCTGAGGCATCGATGTTCTCATGCCAGCCCTTCTCGATGGCCTGAATCGTCACCGGCGGCAATGGCACATAATCCAGACTCTCGGCGAGCTGCGATCCATTCTCATACGCCCACTTGAAGAATCTGAGGGCCTCGCGCGTGGCGGCGGGATCCGGCGGCTTTCTGTAGACGAGAATAAACGTCGCGCCGGCGATGGGCCACGAGTCGTGGCCAGGCTGATCGGTGAGAACCACATAGAAATCCCTCGCATGGGACCAGTCCGTCCGGCCGGCGGCGGCCTGGAAAGTCTGTGCAGTCGGCGACACCGCCACGCCGTCCTTGTTGACCATGCGCACGAAATCGAGATGGTTTTGTTTGGCGTAGGCGTACTCCACGTAGCCGATCGAACCCGAGGTTTGCGCGACATTGCCGGCGACGCCTTCGTTTCCCTTTGCGCCGAGGCCGGCGGGCCATTCCACCGAAGTGGCAGCACCAACCTGTCCCGCCCAGGAGCGACTCTTTTTCTGCAGGTAATTCGTGAAAATAAACGTCGTGCCCGAGCCGTCGGAACGATGCACGATGGCGATGGCCTGTCCGGGCAGGGCGAGTGACGGGTTGAGCTTCCTGATCTCGGGATCGTTCCATTTCGTTATTTTTCCGAGATAGACATCCGCCAGTGTCGCGCCGTCCAGGACCATGTCCCCGGGTTTGATGCCGGCGACATTTATCACCGGTACCACGCCGCCGATCACGGTCGGGAATTGCGTCAGGCCTGCAGGTTCGAGATCGGCCGGCGAGAGCGGCATGTCGCTGGCCCCGAAGGTGACGGTCCTCGCCTTGATTTGCGCGATGCCGCCGCCGGAACCGATCGACTGATAATTGAGCCCGATCCCGGTCTTTGCTCTGTAGGCTTCGGCCCATTTTGCATAGACCGGATAGGGAAACGTTGCGCCCGCGCCCGATATGTCGGCAGCGGCGGCAGCGGACGCGACGCAGCCGAGCGCGGCACCCGTCAAAATGCCAGCGAGACTCCTGAAAGCAGGTTTCATGAAGACCTCCCAAAGGGATCATCGATTGCATGCCGAAGATGGCAGGGACGACGGCTCCCTCCCCGGACGTCCGCTGGTCGATAAGCGCGCGTTGGGGTGCAACGTGCATCACAGATTTGCGAAGCTTTTGTGACGGGGCGCCGCCTTCGAACCGGCAAACGGTGCCGCCCGCGCACGGCCGGCATTACGCTACACGAGAGGCGGTGTTTCAATTAAGCGTTTGGCAATACACATCATATTTGCTCCCCAAGGCTCGGGGAGAATTGCGGGAATGGCGTTCCAGCGCATCGTCAACGTTGCTCTCAGCGTATCGCTGTTCGGCGTCGCCGGGATGGCTTTGGTGAACGGGGTGCAGGCGGGAGCAACCCCCCTGACGCCCTGGTTCCTCTGCGCCATAGCCGCGATGGGAGCGAGCGGGCTGGTCCTCGAACTGGCAAAGTCGCGCGACCGCGCCCGGCTGTTCGAGGCAAGCACGACAGGGCTGCGGACCCTGACCGAGAAGCTCGAGGAATCGCTGGCAACCGTATCGGCGATGAATGCCCGTCTGCACGAAAGCGAGGTACGGTACAAAGGCCTTGTCGATGCACAGGGAGACGCAATATTTCGCCGTTCACCTGACAGTCGCCTCACTTATGGCAACGATGCCTTCTTCAGGCTGTTCGGTCTGAAACAGCAGCACGCAATCGGCCAGGCCTTTGCGGCACAGCTGCATCCCGACAGCGAAACCTCCGCTTTCCTCTCCCACGCCAACCTCGACGCCAGCCGTGAGCGCGTCCGCTACGACCAGCGGGTGCGGACAGTGTACGGTTGGCGATGGATCGCGTGGGAGGACTACACCGTCTGCGATGCTTTCGGGCGGCCGATCGAAGTCCAGAGCGTGGGTCGCGACGTCACCGAACGCAAGGCATTGGAAGATGCACTGACGGAAGCGCGCGATAGAGCGGAAGCCGCAAACCGGGCCAAGTCGCGATTTCTGGCGACCATGAGCCATGAAATTCGCACGCCGATGAATGGCGTGCTCGGAATGGCAAGGCTCCTTCTCGAAACAAAAATGTTGCCGGCGCAAAAATCCTATGCGGAAGCCATAGAGCAATCCGGCGAGGCATTGTTGTCGCTTATCGAGGAGATTCTCGATTTCTCCAGGATCGAGTCCGGGGCGATTGATCTCGATCAGGTCGAGGTGGACATCCGGGCCGTCGCCGAAGCCGTGGTCGAACTGCTGGCGCCCCGCACGCACGCCAAGGGAATTGAGATCGTCGCCGTCTTTGCGCCCGATACGCCGGCACTGATTCGTGCCGACGCAATGCGTCTGAGACAAGTTCTCACCAATCTTGTCGGCAACGCCGTGAAGTTCACGGAAAGGGGCGGAGTTCGCGTTGACGTTCTTGCGGCCGAAATGGCGGGGAGGCGCGTCGTACGGTTTGAAATTCGTGATAGCGGAGTGGGGGTTCCGGCGGCGAAGTGGGACGATATTTTCAAAGAATTTGTGCAGGCCGATTCAACCCACGCGCGTCGCTTTGGCGGCTCCGGTCTCGGGCTCGCCATCTCCAAACGGCTGGTGGAGGCGATGGACGGCACCATAGGGGTGGAGGCCCGCCCGGGCGGGGGCAGTCTCTTCTGGTTTGCGATTCCGGCCCCAACCTTGCGGGAAGCGGCACCCATTGAACGGGAACGGCTCGCGCATTACCGAGCCGCGATCGTGACGCGCAACGCGATGCTGCGTGAGGGGCTCGCGGCGCAAATCCAGGCGGCTGGGGGAGAAGTGGTATCGCCGTGGCATCCCGACGGAAGGGGACGACCTCCTTCAACCGCGGTTGACGCCGTCCTCGTTGATGCGGGAACATCGGGCGATATCGATCTGACGCAGATGCCCTTCGGAAGCACCCGATCGATCGTGCTGCTGACTCCCGCCGCACGGGGAAAACTCGGCGATTTGCACAACATGGGATTTGCGGCCTACCTCGTAAAACCCATACGCCAGTCGTCGCTGATCGATCGGATACGCGCAAGGCCCGACAGGCGGCCAATCGAATCCGTCTTGCGCGAACAGGAATTGCCTCCGTTCGACGCGCTCCCGACCGCCAGCCGGCGAGAGGGAGGACGCAGAATCCTTCGTATTCTTCTGGCTGAAGACAATCCCATCAACGCTCTACTGACGCGCGAATTGTTGCGGCGCCGCGGACATGACGTGACGGAGGTGAACTGCGGCGAGAAAGCCGTCGCGGCCATGGACGAAGAGCGGTTCGACATCGTGCTCACGGACATCCATATGCCGGGTGTCGACGGCATCGAAACGGCACGACGCATTCGAACCGCCGAGCGTGCGGCAGCCCGATCTCCCACGCCCATCGTCGCCCTGACGGCGGATGTCCTCGATACGGGACGACAGGCTTGCCAGGACGCCGGAATGGATGGTTTTCTCAGCAAGCCCATCGCGCCCGCGGAGCTCGACGCCATGCTTGCGAGATTGTTCTCCGAAAGCCCGCGCGCAGCCGCCGAATGACGGCGCCGGCGCGCGCCGGGAGGGCGTTCGAAGATTATTTCCGCCCGCGCGTGCTCGTCATGCTGACGCTGGGATTCTCATCGGGACTGCCATTTCTCCTGACGGGAAACACGCTTGGTTATTGGCTCCGCGATCAAGGTACGTCACTGACGGCCATCGGCGTCGTTTCCTGGGTGGGACTTGCCTATTCGCTCAAGTTTCTCTGGGCGCCGCTGATCGACCGCGTGAACGCCCCATTTCTCGCCCGCCTCGGGCGACGCCGCGGATGGATGCTGCTCTCCCAATTCATCGTCGGTGCGGGGCTTCTAGCGTTGTCGGTTGCAGGCCCCAACCACGGTCTCCTTCTTTTCGGCTCGTTGGCGCTGGTCGTCGCGTTCGCATCCTCGACGCAGGACATCGTAATAGACGCCTGGCGAATCGAGAGCGCGGCAAGCGGCGAGGAGCTTGGTCTGCTCACCTCTGCCTACCAGTTTGGCTATCGCATCGCGCTGCTTGCCACCGATGCCGTCATCCTGATCGCCGCCGCACATTTCGGCTGGAAATCATCCTATGCCGCCTGTGCTGCTGCGGCGCTCATTGGAATTGTCGCAACATTGATCGCGTTGGAACCTGCCAGGGCCGACAAGGTGATTGACGAGAAGACGCTGGGCGCGCCGCTTTGGTCCGCACGCGGCCTGCGCGATGCGGTGGCGGGACCCTTTGTTGTCTTCTTTCGCACCTATGGCTGGATTGCCATCCTCATGCTTGCAACCATCAGCCTCTACCGGCTTCCGGATTTCATCATGGGGCCGATGGCGAATCCCTTCTATCACGATATCGGACTCTCCAAAGCGTACGTCGGGGAAATTCGCGGAAGCGTGGGCGTGATCGCCGCACTTCTGGGAATCGCCGCTGGCGGAGCCTGCGCTCTTCGCTGGGGTTACATGCGCGCCTTGATCATCGGGGGCGTCCTTCAGGCGCTGGCAATCGCGGCCTTTGCCTGCCTCGCCGAACACAAGCCGGGGGCGCTGCTCTTTGCGGCCGTGATGAGCGGCGACAATTTCGGCACCAGCTTCGCGGGCGTGGCGCTCGTTTCGTACATGTCGAGCCTGACGAGCCTCGGCTACACGGCGACACAATACGCATTGTTGAGTTCCACCTATGCCTGGGTCGGAAAGATCGCCAAGGGTTTTTCGGGCGTGCTTGTAGAAAGCCTCGCCGCGCAACGCGGGCTCATGGAAGCGTATCGGATATTCTTTCTGGGGGCCGGCTTGATCGGAGTTCCCGCCATCGTTCTATTTGTTGTCCTGGCCGCCCGTCAGCGCGCGCCTCGATCCGTGGCCGCGTGACCGTCTGCCGGCAGCGAGCCGCCCCGATGTTGTATCAATTGCGCAAAGGAGCACTTTTCGGTATGGTAAAGTCTGGCTGCGCAAGCCCGTCCTGCTGCCGGCCTTGCGCCTGAAGGTGGCACCGACATTGGTCAACATCCACGAACCCGGCGCTTTCGAGGGCCTGCTGGAGCAATGGCCGGTCCTCGCGAGCTGCGGGGCTTTGGAGGTTCGCCTCGCGGAAACGGAGGGCGAGATCGAGGCCGCGCAACGACTTCGGTATCGCGTGTTTTATGAGGAGATGTCGGCGCTTCCGAGTCCCGCCATGCGCGAGTCCCGCCGTGACTTCGATCGGTTCGACGACTTTTGCGACCATGTCCTGGTGGTAGACCGGGCGGTACTGGACGATGAAGGTCAGCCCGCAGTCGTTGGCACCTATCGGCTGATCCGCGACGCCGATGCACGCCGCGCCGGCGGATTCTACACAGCGGGAGAATACGACCTCGCGGGGCTGCTTTCGGCCGGGCGCGAAGGCGCGCGCTTTCTCGAGCTTGGCCGCTCGTGCGTGTTGAAAGCGTATCGCACCAAACCTGCAGCCCTGCAGCTACTATGGCGCGGGGTGATGGTTTTTGTAGCGCGGTTCTCGATCGATACGATGTTCGGTTGCGCTTCGCTTCCCGGCACCGATCCCGACGCGTTGGCGCTCCCGCTTTCGTACCTGCATTACTTTCATCCCATGCCGGAGGCAACCCGCGTGCGCGCCCGCAGCGAGCTTCACGTCGCCATGAATCGCGTGCCGAAAGATGCGATCGATGTCCGCGAAGCGCGGCGGGTGCTTCCCCCTTTGATCAAGGGCTATTTGCGGGCAGGCGCCCAGATTGGCGAAGGAGCTGTCATCGACCGGCAATTCGGTACGACGGATGTGCTGATCTATCTTCCCGTGGCAAAAATCAGTTCGCGTTACCAGCAGCGCTTCGGCCCGGTGCACTAGAGCCAAGTCCGATGAAATTGAATCGACCCAATCCTTGTCATGACCCGCGCACGCGGGCCATCCAGATGAAATCTGGAGATTCGTTCCAGGATTGCTGGATTTTCTTATTTTCTTGGCGAAAGCGGTGCGCGCTCCAGCTGGCTGGCCCGCGCCCGCTGCGCCGCGCGCGCAGCGCGGCGAGTGCGCGGGCATGACAGGTTTTTTTTGATCCCATTCGAGCGGATCCGCTCTAAACGCCTGTTTCAAGCCGCAATGCGACGCTCGATTGCAGACCAGATCAGTTTCGCGATATCGGGACCCCCGAAGCGCTTTATCTCTTGAATGCCGGTGGGAGAGGTGACGTTCACTTCCGTCAGGTAACCTCCGATTACGTCGATCCCGGCAAAGATCAGCCCTCGCTTCTTCAATTCGGGACCGAGTGCATCGCAGATGCGGATTTCCCGCTCGGACAACGTCGTGGCTTCCGGGCGGCCGCCGACATGGAGGTTCGAACGGGCTTCGCCGGCGGCCGGAAGACGATTGATGGCGCCTGCGAACACGCCGTCGACCAGAATGATTCGCTTGTCGCCCTTGCGGACCTCGGGAATATAACGCTGCACGACAACAGGCTCGCGGTAGAGTTTCGTGAACGTTTCGAGCAGTGCGCCCAGGTTTTCGTCATCCTGCCGGACTCGGAATACCCCTGCTCCGCCGTTCCCATAGAGAGGCTTCAGGATGACATCATGATGTTCGGCGCGGAAGTTGCGGATTTCCTCGCGGTCGCTCGTGACCAGTGTCGGCGGCATGAAGCTCTTGAACAGCGTGACGAAGAGCTTCTCCGGCGCATTTCTGACGTGAAAGGGATCGTTGACAACGAGAGTCGCAGGCACGAGTCGTTCCAGGAGATGGGTCGCCGTGATGTAAGCCATGTCGAACGGCGGGTCCTGGCGCATGAGAACCACCTGGGTGCCGGCGAGATCCCGCACAGAGGCAGCGCCCAGAGTGAAATGATTTCCGGGCTCCTTGCGCACTCTCAGCGGCCGCACACGAGCGCTCACGACTCCATCCCGGAACGACAGGTCGCGCGGCTCGTAGTAGAGAAGCTCGTGTCCGCGGTTCTGTCCTTCGAGTGCCAGCGCGAAAGTGGAATCGCCGGAGATGTCGATCCGTTCGATGGGATCCATTTGAATGGCGACAATGAGAATCACGGTGCCGCTCCCAGTTCAGCCGGCGCTTCCGGCCCTGCAGATCAAGCCGCGTCTACATCAGATAGCTCGGGCAACATCGTAGCTACGCACCATCCGGACGCCAAGCGTCGCGCTGATGATGCGGCCAGCGGTGGCGGAATACCATGATCGTATCGAAGCGGACGCCTTTCGGTCTGAGGCTCCGCCGTCGCGCGAGGTAAAGTTCTGCGGCGCGTGCGATCCGCACCTGTTGGCGCGGTAGAAGCGACTCCTGCGCTTCACGCAGCGACGCGCGCGCCTTCACCTCGACAAAGCACAGAATGCCCCAAGGCGAACGCGCAACCAGATCGATTTCTCCGACATGAGTGCGCACCCGCCGATCCAGGATGCGATACCCCTTCAGGAGCAGCAGGAGGACCGCCAGGAACTCTCCTCGCCGTCCACGCCGCTCGGCCGCGCGTCGCAATCCGACGAAGCGATCAGATGTCATCGGCCGATTTTTCTTTGCGCGACAAGGCGCGCGCGTAGGCGCTCCGGCGCGGGATGTCCAGGGCGTGGGAAACAAGATCGGCCGCCGCTCGCACGGGCATGAATGGCAGCGCCATGTCGAACAGCGCATCGGCGCGTACGAAATCCGGCTCCGCCGGCAATGGCGGGCCGACAATCACGGTCACTTCTCCTCGCGGGGACGGACTGCCCTCGTAGAAGCCCACGAGTTCTGCGAGATCGTCGCGGCGCATTTCTTCATGCAGCTTCGTCAGTTCGCGCG
>Ga0182015_10007873_pt1 | contig 10308 bp, 6 predicted proteins | sample 712P3MmetaG_FD_120478 | JGI IMG/M metagenome (GOLD analysis project Ga0182015, IMG submission 120478) | Permafrost microbial communities from Stordalen Mire, Sweden - 712P3M metaG | ecosystem: Environmental > Terrestrial > Soil > Wetlands > Permafrost | place: Sweden: Stordalen | collected... | reverse complement strand
TCGTCGCGCCCTCGGCCGCAATCGCCGCGGCGTATATCGGCGGCTACGCCGTTCTGCGATTCACCATGGCCTGGACTGTAGGCGTGTGGGGCTTGCGCGATCCCGTAGTGCGGCGAAAATTGTATCTTTTGCCGCTGCGCGATGCGCTGGCGTTTCTGGTGTGGCTCGCGAGCTTCGGCATGAATCGCATCGAATGGCGCGGCAATCGCTTTCGCCTCGAAAAAGGCCGCATGGTCCCGCTCGCTCCACGCGGTTGACGGTTTCGCGATTCGTCCCTAAAGTAGAGGCCGGGTCGTGGCGCAATTCTATCGATTGCGCGCGGCCCGTTTCTGTCGCCGCGCTGCTGGGAGGTCGTACAATCGGCAGTACATCAGATTCTGGATCTGATTATCCTGGTTCGAGTCCAGGCCTCCCAGCCAAAATTCTTTTCCTCTCGCCGGCCCCTTACATCATTTCCAACACGAGTAGATTCCAATCCATAAAGCCTTTGTGGCTCAACGCTGCTCCGGTGTCTGGGTGGTAGTATTCGTTCAACGAGCCGTTGGTGGCCAAATCGGTGGAAAGCAGTCGCAGCGTCTTATCCGCCAGCTTGTTCGCCTCATCCTGGAAGCCAAAATCTTTAAGTCCCTTCCAAACGAAATAATTCACGACGATCCAGACGGGGCCCAGCCAATTACTGGGATTCGAGCTGAAATCCATGCAGTACATGGATTCCTTTGACGAAAGCGATCGAACCCCCCAATTTCCGCGAAAGCGATCGTCCGCCAGGTAATTGATCTGCACCAGCGCCTTCGCTTGATCCGGTGTAGCCAATCCGCACCACAGCGGCAGGAAGCCAGTGAAAGTTTGCACGCGCAGGGGCAAGCACTTCCAGGACATATCCATGCCCGGCTTCACATTAGGAATCAGCTCCCTTCGCCGGTCCACGCATTGCACATCGACGGTGTAATAAAATTGATCGCGCTGATCCCAGCAATATTTCTGAATCTGCTCCCCCAGCGTGCGGGCTTGGGCATTCAGTCGCTGCTGGTCATCGGAGCGATGCAGCCGGCGCGCCAGCTCCGCGGCCGCTTTCAAATCCTCATAGAACAAGCAGTTCAGCAGCAGATTCGCGGAAGAAAAAAATGGGCGACCAAATGTTGTTGGATCGTTGTCGTTTCCGATGGCGACGTCGTTTCCCCACACCAGAAGGCCGATCGAACTCTGATTGCCGGAAACCCATGACGCGTAAAAACGCAGGAGCTTATCGAACTGCGAAGCCAGCCAGTCCACGGAGCCGAGTTCATCGCTGATCAGGAGCGCCAGTTGCCCAAAAATTGGCTTGGCTTGATTTTGCGATTTTGGCCTGTCCGGCTTCAAGGTTCCGAAGGGATCGGCATTCTTCACATCAAGCATGATGGAGATGCGGCCTTCGTCAGACTGATGATCGAAGAAATTCATGAAGCTGCCGATGGCATGCTCGCCCGCGTTGCTCCGAAGAGTGGGATCATTTGAAGCGGTAGCGAAGCGGAAGAGGCCGCGCGTGGTCCAATAGGTGTCCCAATCCCAAAGGCTGGTGGAATATTGTTTGCCCGGGAGGCTGGGGGCAATGCTCGGATGCGCGAGGATGCCTTCGGCGGGCCGCAAAAGCTGTGGCGCGGTCTTGCCAAAGTAATGAAGAAGTCGGTCGCTTGCCTCTTCGCGGCCGTCCGATGACCACGAGGAACCCGAGATCGGCTGACGGGCCGGCGCCGGAACCAAATCCGCACTTCCGCGAGTGAGTGACGAAGCGCCAAGCAAAGCCACTCCGGCGACAAATTCGCGGCGCGACGTTTTGGATATACGGCTCAAGGTAAATTCTTTTCCCCTCGCCGAGCTCAACAGATATTTATGATCCGCGATTCAACGCCGTCCAGGCAGCCAGAGAGTCCATATAGTCTCGCCAGTGCGCGATCTTTCTGTCCTCAATTGTGACAACTGAGATGAGTCTGTTGTCATACGAAGCGCCACTCGAAAGAATCTTTCCATGAACCTCGTATTCGAGAATCACCACGCGGCTGTCGCGAGAGCGGTGCACAACAAGTGCGTCGCCGGCGTGAAGCTTGATCGTCTTGCCGTATCCGGACAGGCTGGCCATCAGATCGGCTCGGCCTCGAATGATCGGAGGCCAACCGGGGAATTGATAGCGGGACTCGAAGACCGCGCCTTCGGCAAACGCATCGAAATAATGGTCGCCATCCACGAGTCCGCGTAAGCCTTCCATGACGACAGCGAAGAAAGGATCGAGAGCCGCAAACACTTTGTACTGTGCTTTTGCCATGATCAACTCCTCTGCGTCGGGCGGAAGCGTCGAAGCGCAGCTGTGGGCCCATCTAACTTTCGCTTAGAGAGCGAGGCTCTCAACGGCCCTTACCGATTTCAATTCGCGTGCAGCGTAAAGCTGCCCGGTCCGGTTAATTCGATCTCGCTGCGGCCCGACGATTCGACCCAGTGGCTGGATTGCGTTTTCCCATTCACGGTGATTTCCGCCGCGGCTCCGGACACCGGCAAGGAAACTGTCGCCACAGTTCCGGCGGGCAATTCCACCGTACCGTCCATTCCGTTCGCGCCGTTCGCGGCGTGAAATTCCACTTCAATTTTGCCGCTCGGAGTCGGCTGAGCGCCCTTCGCGTAATCGAGCCCCAGCAAATTCGGCTCGATGCGCACGGTGCGATAGCCGGGCGAGGTGACTTGGATGCCCAGAATGTGCTCCGTGAGCCACGAAGTTGGTCCCGAAGACCAGCCGTGCGCCAGGCTGACCTGATAGCCCATGCCGTTGTCCGCTTTTAGAAACGCGTGGAAATCGGTTTTTTGCCAGCGCGGATCGTAGCCTTCCCAGAAACTCGTGGCGCCTTCGGCGATCATTCCGCCCCACCACATGCGCAGAAAATTCTTCGCTCCGGGCAAATCGCCGGATTCGGCAAGGGCTTCCAGAATGTAATCGCCGTAGTACGGCGAAACGTCGTAGTCGGGAAGATTGCCGGCATCGATGTCGCTGAAGATTTGCTTGCGAATCGCTGCGGTTTCCGCGGGCGAGGCGATGCCGGAATAAATTGCCATCGCATTTGTTTGCCATCGCGTGCCGAATGTGCCGGTGTTGGTATCGAGCAGCGCGGCTTCGGCGGCGCTGCGCAACGCTTGCGCGCGTTGCTCGGCCGCGTCGGCGCCGGCGGAATCGCCCGCCTCACGCAGAAGGAAAGCGGCGTCGCGGAACGCGCGGTAATACTCGAACTGCGTCGCGCGCCGCGCTTCCGCCGTATCGCCGTTCAAATCCGCCGACCAATCCACGAACGGCCAGGCCTTGTGCGCGTCGGCGAAAATATTGTTCACTTCCAGATCGCCCGCCATGTAATCCAGCAGCGCATGCAGGTTCGGCAGCAGCGATTGAACGAAATCGAGTTTGCCCGTCTGCCGGTAATAATCGGCCAGGCCCATCACCCAAAACGCCGAATATCCCGGGATGTTGTTCACTTCCGCGCCGCCTTCGGTGATCGGATTCAAGCGGCGAATCGTATCCTCCATCAAAAATTGATCGGCGAACGCGGTCTCGATCGTACGCCCGCTCACGTCCAGATCGCCCATCCAGCGGCCGCGATCGCGTTTCGGCGCGTCCCAGATATCGTCCTGCATGCACAGATGCGCGGTGTACGCGCCCACTTGCCAGATGCGATTCAGCACTGGATCGGACGATTCAAACGATCCGCGATATTCGATGGGATAAAAAATGCCGTCCATGCGAATCGCGGCGAAGCGCAGCAGCGTTCCATCGCCGAAAAATTGCAGCTTCGCGAAGCGGAACGAAGATTTCGGACCGTACGCTGCACCGTGCGCAGGAACCAAAAGCGTGGCTGTGCCGAGGTACGGTTTTTTCACCGCTTCCTCGTACGATTCGCCGTAGCGCACCGTCATGCGAATCGGCTGATCGGATGCGGACGTGACTTCAATGCGTCCAGTGGTCTCCTGTCCGAAATCGAGCACCAGGCTCGGCGCTTCTAAATCGTCTAGCGGCGCGCCTGTAGGCAACGCAACCGTGAATGCAGCATCCTTCGCAGGCGCGGAAGCGGTGAGCGAATCGGGATTGCTAAACTGCCCCGCGCCCGCAAATTCATCGCGAATCGTTTTCGCGATCACCGGCACGTGGCCTAAAAACGGCGAGATGCCGTCGTAGCCAGGCCAGTCATAGAGCCCCGCGTCATTGTTCCATTGAAAGAAGTCGATGTTGCTCTCTGCCGCTCCATAGCTCAGCGCGGATTCCCAATTTTCGTCTGCGAAGGCCGGCTTCTCCCAACCATCCTTCGCGTCCACCGTGACCTTCCACGATGGGCCGCTCAGCAACAGCGCGGGACGATTCACCTGCGCCGCGGCTGGCACGAGCTTCGCGAGCAGATAGACGCCTTGCCCGAGCGATTTCTGAAATCGCCGATTCGACTGTCCCGTGGCTTCCACCGCGATCACGTTTTCTCCCGCGCGCAGAAGATGCGCAGCGTCGAGCTGGAACACTCGTGGCCGCCCGGTCACGTCCTGCGGCAGCGCGAAATCGCCGGCGCGTACGCCATTGATAAAAACTGTGGCGCGGCTCGGGCCAGCCAGATAAAAAGTGTCGCGCGGCGGAACGGATTTCAGAGTCACTCGCGCCCGGAAAAAGTGCGGCGCGGTAATTTCGTCGTCTTTGTCCGCTCGCCAGATGAACTCTTCCGGCAGCGGCTGGTGAATTGTCCGCTCCAGCGTGAGGTCTTTTGAATTCGCCGCGGGATCAAGGCTCGCGGGCACAGCCGCGTCTTGCGCGCGAGCGCTCATGGCCAAGCCCGCGCACGCCAACAACAGAAGCAGAGAAATACTTTGCCGAATCGTGGGCATTTGTCGTTTCCTAGGACCGCTCTGCTGGGGCGGCCGCATTGCACATAGCCTGACCTGCGAGCGGCATCTTACCCGAATGGAGCCCAGCCGCACCGCATTTTTACATGACAAACGGGGGATGCCAGCCTGATGCAGGATCGTCGCGGTTGCGCGCAAAAACTCGCGATGAATCTGTCAAAATAGAATCCTGTGAGCGCCCACGAGAGCTTGACAGCCTCTTTATCGCCGCACCAAGCTGGCATATCGCAAGCCTGGCGTTCCCTTCGTCACCGCAATTTTCGCCTATTTTTCAGCGGGCAAAGCATTTCGCTGATCGGCACATGGATGACGCGGCTGGCCACAAGCTGGCTGGTCTACCGGCTGACCGGATCGGCTTTCTTGCTCGGAATCGTGGGATTCGCGGGACAGATTCCCACGTTCGTATTCGCGCCGTTCGCCGGCGTTTGGGTTGATCGCCTGAATTTGCGCAGCCTTCTAGTCGTCACGCAGTCGCTCGCGATGTTGCAATCGCTGGCGCTCGCCGCGCTCACCTTCACTAAGCACATCGGCATTCAGGAGATCATCTGGCTGAGCGCGTTCCAAGGCACGATCAATGCGTTCGATATGCCGGGCCGGCAATCTTTCCTGGTGCAGATGGTGGAAGAAAAGCAAGACCTTGGCAACGCCATCGCCATCAATTCCTCGATGGTGAATATGGCGCGGCTGGTGGGGCCTTCGCTGGCGGGCGCGGTGATTGCGCTGTGGGGCGAAGGCTACTGTTTCCTGATCGACGGCCTCAGTTACCTCGCGGTGATCGCGTCGCTGCTGATGATGCATTTGAAGCCGGGGATCGTGCGGCGCGCGACAAATTCGATGCTGGTTCAACTGAAGCAGGGATGGGAATACGTTTCAGGCTTCGCGCCCATCCGTACGATCTTGCTGCTCTTCGCGATTGTGAGCTTGATGGGCTGGCCGTTCACGGTGCTGATGCCGATTTTTGCCGGAAAGATTTTGAAAGGCGGGCCGCATACGTTAGGCTTTTTGATGGGTGCCGTGGGCATCGGCGCGCTGGTATCGGCGTTATCGCTTGCCGTGCGCAAATCGGTGCTGGGTTTGGGCAGGATGATTCCGATTTCGACGGCGGTGCTGGGCGCGGGCTTGATCTTTTTCGGATTGTCGAAAAATTTGTGGGTGTCGCTGGCGCTGATGCTGGTGTGCGGCTTTGGCATGATGCAGCAAATGGCCGCGAGCAATACCATCATCCAAACCATCGTGGAAGAGGATAAGCGCGGCCGCGTGATGAGCTTTTATACCGTAGCCTTCGTAGGCATGGCGCCGTTTGGCAGTTTACTGGCCGGTGCCATGGCGCATGAAATCGGCGCGCCGCTTACCGTAATATTGAGCGGTGTGCTGTGCATCGCCGGTGCGGCCTGGTTTGCCACGCGATTGCGCGCGATCGGAAAATTGATACGACCCATCTACATCGACCTGGGCATCCTTCCTCCGGTGGGCGCCGTGATTCAAGACAGTGTGGGCCGATGAGGCTCGCCGAAATCGGTCCGCTCGTGATGGTCATAATTTAGCGACAAAAAAGAGAGGCGGCTCACGCGATGACAGAGAGCGATCATGGGCGCTGAAGAATCGCGGCTTGAAGAATCGCGCCAGCGCAAAGCGCACTGGAAGCGCTGGGGCCCTTATCTCTCCGAGCGCCAGTGGGGCACCGTGCGCGAAGATTACAGCGCCGGCGGCACCGCCTGGGATTACTTCCCGCACGACCACGCACGCTCGCGCGCCTATCGTTGGGGCGAAGACGGCATCGCCGGCATCTCCGATCATCACCAGCACATCTGCTTCGCGTTGGCCCTGTGGAACGGCCGCGATCCCATTCTGAAAGAGCGCCTTTTCGGTCTGACGAATCTGGAAGGCAATCACGGCGAAGACGTCAAGGAGTGTTATTTCTATCTGGATTCCACGCCGACGCATTCCTACATGAAGTATCTATACAAATATCCGCAGGCCGCATTTCCCTATACGCAGTTGGTGGAAGAAAACCGCCGCAGGAACAAGCACGATCCCGAATTCGAGTTGCTCGATACCGGCGTTTTCAACGATAGCCGCTACTTCGACGTCTACGTGGAATATGCCAAGGCTTCACTCGAAGAGATTCTGATTCGCGTAACGGCCTGCAATCGCGGACCGCAAGCAGCCGAGCTGATGTTGCTGCCCACGCTGTGGTTCCGCAACGTGTGGTCCTGGGGCCGGCGCCCGGGGCGGCCGAATCTTTGGCGCGATAAGGAAACCGCCGAGGCCACTGTCGTCGGACTGAATGAGTTCCGCTACGGCAAGCGCTGGCTGGTGGCCGAAGGCCGGCCGGAACTGATCTTCACCGAGAACGAGACGAACTTCGCGCGCCTTTTCGGCGTGCCGAATCGCACGCCGTACGTAAAGGACGCGTTCGACGAATACCTGGTGCATGGCAACCGCGCGGCCGTGAATCCGGATGGCACAGGTACTAAGGTCGCGTCGCTCACGCGCCACACGATTGCGCCCGGCGCGAGCGAGACGGTGCGCCTGCGGTTCACAAATCGCGATCCCGCGGCGTCCTCCGCAAAAGTTTTCGGGAAGGATTTCGACGGCGTCTTCGCGCAGCGCATCGCCGAAGCCGACGAATTCTACGCGGCGCGCATCTCGCAGCAACAATCGCCCGCGGCGCAGGGCGTTCAGCGCCAGGCCCTGGCCGGGATGCTGCTCTCCAAGCAATCGTATCATTACGAAGTGCTCACCTGGCTTGACGGCGATCCGGCCTACCCGCCGCCCCCGCCGGAGCGCAAAAAGGGCCGCAATCACAATTGGACGCATCTTTACAACGCCGACGTGCTCTCCATGCCCGACAAGTGGGAGTATCCCTGGTACGCCGCCTGGGATCTGGCGTTTCACACCGTAGCCCTCACGCTGGTGGATCCGGATTTCGCCAAGGAGCAGCTGATCCTCCTCCTGCGCGAATGGTATATGCATCCCAACGGGGAATTGCCGGCGTACGAATGGGCCTTCGGCGACGTGAATCCGCCGGTGCACGCTTGGGCCGCCTGGCGCGTTTACAAAATCGAAAAAAGAATTCGCGGCCGCGCCGACCGCAATTTTCTGGAACGCGTGTTTCACAAGCTGTTGCTGAATTTCACTTGGTGGGTGAATCGCAAGGATCCGCACGGCATGAACGTCTTCCAGGGCGGTTTTCTGGGCCTCGACAATATCGGCGTCTTCGATCGCTCCAAGCCCCTGCCCACCGGCGGGCACATCGAGCAATCCGACGGCACCAGTTGGATGGGAATGTATTGCCTCAATATGCTGGCGATCGCTCTCGAACTCGCGCGCGACGATCCCGCCTACGAAGACGTGGCCAGCAAATTCTTCGAGCACTTCGTCTACATCGCACAGGCCATGAACGAGCACGGCCGCGAAGGCGTCGATCTTTGGGACGAGGAGGATGGCTTCTATTACGACGCGCTGCACCTGCCCGATGGCTCGCAGCGCTTTCTGAAAGTGCGTTCGATGGTCGGGTTGATTCCGCTGTTTGCCACCACCACGCTTGAGCCCGAAATGCTCTCCGCGCTTCCCGGCTTCAAGGCCCGCATGCAATGGTTCCTGGACAATATGCCGGATGTGTCGCCCTACGTGGATATGAGCGAAAAATCCGCCGGCGGCCCGCGGCGCTTGCTTTCGCTGGTCACGCGGCCGCGCCTCCAGCGCATTCTGCATACCATGCTGGATCAGGAGGAATTTCTTTCGCCCCACGGCATTCGCGCGCTTTCGCGCTTTCACCAGAAGGATCCTTATATTTTCCGCTTTGGTGGCGCCGAATATCGCGTGGATTATGAGCCGGGCGAGAGCATGTCCGGCACCTTTGGCGGCAATTCCAATTGGCGCGGCCCGGTCTGGTTTCCCATGAATTTTCTGATCATCGAAGCGCTGCAAAAATTCCATTACTATTTCGGCGATCAGCTCACCGTCGAGTGTCCCACGGGATCGGGCCAGCTAATTACGCTTTGGGACGCCGCCGCCATGATCTCCAAGCGTTTGACGCACATTTTCCTGCCCGGCGAAAATGGCGCGCGGCCGTCGAATGGCGATTGCTGGGTGTTCCGCGACGATCCGAATTGGCGCGATCTCGTTTTGTTTTACGAATATTTCAACGGCGATACCGGCAAGGGCCTGGGCGCGAATCATCAAACGGGTTGGACCGGCCTGGTGGCGAAGCTGCTCGAGCAAAGCGGAGAATAGCTCGCATGGGGCGCGATGGCGTTTCAAGATAAAGTCGTGGTGGTAGCCGGGGGCACCGGCGCGCTCGGCCGCGAAGTGGCTATGGCCTTTCTGGAAGCGGGCGCGCGCGTCACCGTTACCTACCGGCGCCCCGAAGAATTCGCGGCGTTCGTCGCCGCGGCGCAGCGCACTGGCGGACCGGTTCCCGAAGGCGCGTCAATCGATGTGACCGACGTCGCGGCCGTCGAAACGTTTGTCGCCGGGCTTGCGGCGCGCCACGGACGTCTGGATATTTTGGTGAATGCCGTTGGCGGCTACGCGGGCGGAAAAACTCTGTGGGAAGCCTGCGCTGCTGACTACGATCAGATGATGGCGCTGAATCTGAAAGCGGGATTCGCGCTGACGCACGCCGTTGTGCCGGTGATGATCCGCCAGAATCGCGGCTGGATTGTCAACGTAGCCTCCAAGGCCGGCTATGGCCATTCGCCGGGCGCGGCGCTCTACGCGGCGTCGAAAGCCGCGGCGCTGGTGATGATCGAATCGCTGGCCGCAGAAGTGAAGCCCTACAACATCAACGTGAATTCGATCGTGCCTTCGATTTTCGATACCGCCGCGAATCGCAAGGAAATGCCCAAGGCCGATTTCTCGAAATGGCCCAAGCCCGAGCAGATCGCGCGCGTCGTTTTATTCCTGTGCTCGGAGGATGCGCGCCTCGTGCACGGCGCCGCAGTTCCAGTTTACGGCCACACCTAGAATCTGCACGCGTCCCCGCCATCTGCGGCAAGTCCGCAACAATCGCCGGATTGTCAGTTAATTTCCGCAATCGCTGCCTATTTTGGATAAGTTTTAAGAAGCGTCTCCGTTACCCGCGTATAATCTAGCGCCAAATGGGACTGACCTCCGGCACTCGCCTTGGACCCTACGAAATTGTTGCGCCAATTGGCGCGGGCGGAATGGGCGAGGTGTACCGCGCGCGCGATTCCCGCCTGGGGCGCGACGTCGCCGTGAAGGTTCTGCCGGAAGCGTTTGCCCGTGACGCCGAGCGGCTGTCGCGATTTCAGCGTGAAGCGAAGGTTCTCGCTTCCCTCAATCATCCGAACATCGCCTCAATTTATGGCTTCGAAGATTCCGGGAGCGTGCACGCATTGGTGATGGAGCTGGTCGAAGGGCCGACGCTTGCCGACCGCATCGCGCGCG